>Ga0208203_1000010_pt1 | contig 158188 bp, 146 predicted proteins | sample DeeseametaMP2914_FD_184167 | JGI IMG/M metagenome (GOLD analysis project Ga0208203, IMG submission 184167) | Marine microbial communities from the Deep Atlantic Ocean - MP2914 (SPAdes) | ecosystem: Environmental > Aquatic > Marine > Oceanic | place: West of Santa Cruz de la Palma, Atlantic...
CAGGCTTGTCGCGCAGTTTTTGGAAGGGACGCTTATTGTAGGGGTCTTCGCTGGTGGCGTAGGCCACGCCGATAAACGGCTTCATGGCGAACAGACCGTCGTTATTGACACTGGGGTCAGCGCTGTTGCCGCGCTTCAGTTGGCCGAACAGTTGCGCAGAGAACGGCTCAGTAGAGCGGTTATCGATCAGGTATTTCATGCCGATCAGATAGTCACCGCGCTGCAGGGTAAAGCGTTTGATAATGCTGATGTCGTCACTGTAGGCGTAGTGCAGGTCAATGCTCACACTGTCTTCACCGTCGGCGAGAGTCAGGTTTTCCTCGGCGGCGCGGAAGCGGGGGCGGCCATCAGCGGTATCCGTGGCATTTTTGCCGATCAAGCCGCTCTGGGCGGTGAAGCGGCGGCGCTGGTTGTTCTCCAGCAGGACAAAGGCATCGTCTGATTCCAGGCCGTCTTTGTGCTCAAGCATGGCGGCGTAAACAATGTCGCCGCCTTGAAGGTCAATTTTCAGATCCAGCACATCGCTTTTGAGCGTCACATAGCGGGCGTTACTGGCGGTGCCGCTCGAGAGCTCAGGCATTGCCTCGGCCACATCATCGTGTGCCGCGGGCAGCTCGCCGTTGGCCTCGGTGGATGGCAGGTCCGCTGCCGGCTCAGAGGTGTTTGTATCAACATCGGCGGCGGCCGCCAGCGGCGCGTTCGGTGAAACGTCGAAGTTTTTCCACTCGACGAGCAGCATCACCGATAAGGCGGCGATAGCGGCAATAAGAAGGTAGCGCTGAATATCAATCATTGCTTGATAGCCTTGGTGGAATTGGAATGGTTGTCGCAGTGCGGACAGGGTGGAACCGGATCATAGCCACCGGGGTGGAAGGGGTGGCAGCGCCCGATGCGGCGCACACTGAGCCAGGTGCCTCGCAAGGCGCCGTGGCGGGAGATGGCTTCGGCAGCGTAGTGTGAACACGTGGGATAGAAACGGCAGTGCGGTGCCATCAGCGGACTGATGCACAGCCGGTAAAACGTAATGCAGGCAATTAATAGGCGCTGCAAGGCGTCAGTCCTCTCGCTGGCGAAGCTGCTTCTCGGCGCGTTTTTCAAGCTGTCGCCACAACTGCTTGCAGCAGCGGTGAAGCTCGGCGTTGTCGAGTTGGTCTACTCCCCGACGAGCCAGCACAATAACATCGATACCGGGCAATCGCGACCGCTGTAGGCGGAAGCTTTCTCGAATAATGCGCTTTACGCGATTGCGTTGAACGGCAAGGCGCACATTCTTTTTGGCAATCACTAAGCCCAGACGCGGGTGATCCAGACCATTATTGTTGGCGAGAAACAGCAGCTCGGCGGTCGAGACCTTCAGACGAGAATGATCAAAGACCGCCTGGTAATCGCCGGCATTGAGTAGTCGCAGTGATTTATCAAAGCAGAAGTCCACTGCAATACCAGCATTACCTGCGTGATGGATTAGGCTGACAGTACGGCGCGGCCTTTGGCACGACGACGGTTGATCACCTTGCGGCCGTTTTTGGTTGCCATACGAGCGCGGAAACCGTGAGTACGGGCGCGTTTCAGGTTGCTGGGTTGAAAAGTTCTTTTGCTCATCGTTCTGTCCGTTCGTGGTGTCGGATTCGCCAGGAGCACCTCGTGCTTGCTGACGCCAGACCGGAAGCCGGGCCTGGGCGGCAAAAAATCGGATCGCGAATTTTAGTGGAGGGCTGAGGGAATAGCAATGCCTGCAGAGCCTTTAATTTTGCGGCCTGCGGGGTTTCTGCAAGAGACTGGGCAGCGCCTGCGCTGCTCAGAATATCGCCTGGTCACACGCTTTGCACATTGTATCCACAGGGAGGTCACAGAGTTATCCACATTTTTGTTGGTGTCGTCGTTGGTGAGCGCCTTTTTGTTACTATATCTCATTGAAAAAATAGTCTTTTTTTGTTTGTTCTTGCTGTTGATAAAATCAAGATAAGTGTGGATAACCCCATTGCTTGGGCGTAGAATCAGCGGTCTGCTCTGGGGTTTTCAGGGCATTGAGGATGCCGGGTTGGCATGTAACCGAAAGAGACCAGCCCGACCGGCCCTATCGCCTGTGATTGTTAGGCCCTGTGATTATTGGCCGCAGGGCTCACGGCGGGGTCTATCGTGGACATAAGAAAGTAGGAGCGAAATTTTGTCTGAGGGTACATGGCAGCGTTGCGTCGGTCATTTGCAAGAAGAACTGCCAGCTCAGCAATTTAACACTTGGATTCGTCCGTTGCGGCTTGAAGTTGGCGACGGCTGGATCCGCTTGCTGGCACCAAACCGCTTCGTGCGCGATTGGGTCAATGACCGGTTCTTTGCACGTATTCGGGAGCTGGTATCGGAGTTTTCTCCCGAAGAAATGCCCATCAATATTGAGCTTGCAGTCGCTGATCGTCAGCCGCCGCCGGTCTCTGTGCCCCCCTCTCCCCCGGTGACCACAGCGCTAGCGTCGACACCTGGTGCGGCGATGGCACCCCCAGCATCTGTTCAGGACGAATTTATAGAGGATCCCGGATACCGTGAACCGGAGCCTGTTGTTGCAAGTTCGCCCGTCGCGCCGGCAGTCCAGCGCCAGGTCGAGGTTGAGGGGGGGATCCGTCACCAGAGCTCCCTGATGGATGCCTATACGTTTGAAACCTTTGTGGAAGGCAAATCCAACCAGTTGGCGAGAGCTGCTGCCAGTCAGGTTGCGGAAAATCCCGGGCGAGCCTATAACCCTTTGTTCTTATATGGGGGTGTCGGTTTGGGTAAAACGCATTTGATGCACGCAGTGGGCAATTCACTGATGCAGCAAAACCCCAATGCCCGCGTTGTCTATCTGCACTCTGAGCGCTTTGTGGCCGACATGGTGAAGGCGCTACAGCTTAATGCGATCAATGAATTCAAGCGGTACTACCGGTCGGTGGACGCGCTGCTCATTGACGATATTCAGTTCTTCTCTGGCAAAGAGCGATCTCAGGAAGAGTTTTTCCACACCTTTAATGCCCTGTTGGAGGGTGGTCAGCAGATGATTTTGACCTGCGATCGCTATCCCAAGGAGATAAAGGGTTTGGAGGAGCGCCTGAAATCGCGCTTTGGTTGGGGACTCACTGTGGCCGTGGAGCCGCCCGAGCTTGAGACCCGAGTGGCGATTCTGTTGAAAAAGGCCGAGCAAGAGAAGATCGCCCTACCCTCCGACGCGGCTTTCTTTATTGCGCAGCGTGTTCGTTCCAATGTGCGGGAGCTGGAAGGTGTGCTGAAGCGAGTGATTGCCAGCTCACGGTTCATGGCGCGCCCCATTGATATTCCGCTGATTAAGGAATCCCTCAAAGATTTGCTTGCCTTGCAGGATAAACAGGTGAGTCTCGATAATATTCAGCGGACGGTGGCGGAGTATTACAAGATCAAGATTTCTGATCTTATGTCAAAGCGGCGCAGTCGTTCGGTGGCGCGGCCCCGTCAGTTGGCCATGGCGCTGTCAAAAGAGCTGACGAACCATAGCTTGCCAGAAATTGGCGAGGGATTTGGTGGTCGGGACCACACCACCGTGCTTCATGCCTGCCGGAAAATCAAAGAGTTGCGCGATAGCGATGGTGACATTCGCGAGGACTACAAGAATTTGATCCGGCTGCTGACAACATGATGTTTTTAATGCACTTTTTGTAATAAAGTGTAGAGATTCCAGCTTTTTCACCAGCGCAGCTCGGCGCTTGGCGGTCAATACGAATAACGGGACGATAGACGATGAAATTTTCCATATCCAGGGACGCCCTCATCAAACCCCTGAACCTAGTAGCCGGTGTGGTGGAGCGTCGCCAGACCCTTCCCATTCTCGCCAATGTGCAGCTAGTGCTGGATGGTCAACAGCTTTCACTGACAGGGACGGACCTTGAGGTTGAGCTGATCGGTCGCGTTGATCTGGGTGAAGCATCAGCGGGTCTGGAAACGGGCGAAATTACCGTTCCTGCCAAAAAGCTGGTGGATATTTGTAAAGCGCTGCCTGATGGAGCGGTTATTGATGTCAGCCAAGACGAACAGAAGCTGATCATCAAGTCCGGCCGCAGCCGGTTTCAGCTGTCCACTCTTCCCGCCAGTGATTTCCCCAGTGTTGAACAAGGACACGGGGGGCAGCGTTTTACCCTCAAGCAAGGCGATCTTAAGCGTCTGATTGAGCGTACCAGTTTTGCGATGGCTCAGCAGGATGTCCGCTATTACCTCAATGGAATGCTGTTCGAAGTGAGCAACGGGATGTTGCGGGTGGTGGCCACTGATGGGCATCGCCTGGCTATGGCTAGCCTCAAAGGCGATATTAATGTCAGCAACACGGCTCAGGTCATTCTCCCAAGGAAAGGCGTTATCGAGTTGGGCAGGCTGCTCATCAATGAAAATGAAGACGCCGAGTTATTCGTGGGCAGTAATCATATTCGCGTTGTCACGCCGGAGTTCACGTTTACGTCCAAGTTGATCGACGGCAAGTTTCCGGATTATGAGCGTGTGTTGCCACGCGGTGGTAGCAAGGTGGTTCTCGGTAGCCGTGCTGATCTCAAACAGGCATTTGCGCGCACAGCGATTTTGTCGAACGAAAAATACCGCGGCATCCGCCTGTTGCTGACCTCTGGCAACCTGCAGATTGTGGCTAACAACCCCGAGCAGGAAGAAGCCGAAGAAATCGTAGCCGTGGACTACGAGGGCGATAGTCTGGAAATCGGCTTCAACGTGAGCTATCTGCTGGACGTGCTGTCTGCGATCAATAGCGAATCGGTGAAGTTCACCATGTCTGATTCCAATAGCTCGGCGTTGGTCGAAGAAGCCGAAAACAGCGACAGCCAGTACGTTGTTATGCCGATGAGGCTGTAATGCCAGCGATTGCGACCCGCAATAACGTCAATCGGCTGTCTTCGGGCAGCCGTTTTTGTATTGTAGCCCTTCTATTTTCATGTTGATCCGTGAGTTGCATCTGTCTCACTTCCGCAATCTGGCACAAGCCAGTTTGGAAGATCTGGATCAGTTCAATTTAATCCATGGCCGGAATGGCAGTGGGAAAACCTCTATCCTTGAGGCGATTCATATGCTTTCTTTGACGCGATCGTTTCGGTCGCGGCAGGTGGAAAGCGTCATCCAGTTTGAGTCGCCAGCATTGGTCGTCCGCGCGCTGCTTGATTCGGGGGGCGACCGTCGGAATCTCGGTATTCAACGGGGGAAGGATAAGTCGCTGGTGCTTAAATACGGCGGCGAGCGATTGCGCTCCTTTGCCGACCTTTCCGGTCTGTTGCCGGTTCAGTTGATCAATCCCGATAGTTTTATGTTGCTGGAGGGCGCCCCGGCAGTGAGGCGCCAGTTTTTGGACTGGTCAGTGTTCCACGTGAAACATCTAGGCTTTTATCAGGAGTGGAGTCGTTATAGAAAGGCGTTGAAACAGCGAAATGCCCTCCTCAGACGTGGTAAACTATCCCCTTCCATGCTGGCGCCCTGGGAAGAAGAAATCGCGCTGACAGGGGCTAAAATTACGGCCATGCGCAGGCGGCAGTTTGAGTTGACGGAAAAGGCGTATCAGGCGATTTCCGCCGAGTTGCTGGAAAGCTTGGGTGACGCGTCTTTCCAGGGGCATGATGTGTCCTTGTCGATGCGCTTTTCGCCCGGCTGGGATGATCGCGAGGGTGAAGGCGGTGAAAGTGCTCTCCTCCAGGTTTTGGAGCAGGCTCGGGAGCAAGATGCCAGGCAGGGGTTTACCCGAGTTGGGCCTCATCGTGCCGATATCCGCTTTTCCATGAGCGGTTTGCCCGCTCAGGATGTGTTGTCCAGAGGGCAAATAAAAACCGTTGTTTGCGCGTTGAAATTGGCGCAGGCGAAGATATTGATCGCCGAGGGTTTGGATGTGGCGTTGCTGCTGGATGACCTCCCGGCTGAGCTGGACAGACAGCGTAGAGCTGCTCTGTTTTCGGTGGTGTCCCAGTTGGGCGCGCAGGTTTTTGCAACATCCATAGATGAGTCCGATCTGGACGAGGCGTGGTTTGCTTGCGCTGAAAAAGTGAAAAGGTTTCACGTGGAACATTGCTGTCGAGGCAATGCCGAGGCAGAAAAATAGGCTTGCTGCAGGGCAAGGCGCTGGTGTTAGAGGCAAAGAATGACTGACGAAAACAAGAACTACGACTCCTCAAGTATCAAGGTGCTCAAAGGTCTGGACGCAGTAAGAAAGCGGCCAGGTATGTACATCGGTGACACCGACGACGGAACCGGGCTCCACCATATGGTGTTTGAGGTCGTCGATAACTCCATTGACGAAGCCCTGGCCGGTTACTGCAGCAAAATACAAATTACCATTCACCCCGATGAATCTATTACGGTTAGCGATGATGGCCGTGGTATTCCGACTGAAATTCACGAAGAAGGGGTTTCCGCAGCCGAAGTAATCATGACCGTTCTGCACGCAGGCGGTAAGTTTGATGACAATACCTACAAAGTGTCCGGTGGTCTTCACGGCGTCGGGGTGTCGGTGGTCAATGCCTTGTCAGAAGAGCTGCGTCTGACTATCCGCCGCGGTGGCAAGGTTCATGAGCAAATTTACAAGCACGGCGTTCCTCAAGCTCCACTGGAGGTGATTGGCGATACTGAGCGCAGCGGTACCGAAGTGCGCTTTAAGCCGAGTAAAGAAACATTCACCAACATCGAGTTTCATTTTGACTACCTTGCCAAGCGGATTCGTGAGCTGGCTTTCCTTAACTCCGGTATCAACATTGAGCTTCACGACGAGCGCAGTGGTGAAAAGGAAACCTTCTGTTACGAAGGTGGCTTGAGTGCCTTTGTTGGCTACCTGAACAACAATAAGTCGGCGATTAACAATGTCTTCCATTTCAATACCGAAGCCGATGGCATTGGTGTCGAAGTCGCATTGCAGTGGAATGATAGCTTTCAGGAAAACATCTTCTGCTACACCAACAATATTCCCCAGCGGGATGGGGGTACCCACCTCGCGGGCTTCCGTGCTGGCCTGACTCGCAATCTCAACAACTACATTGAAAGCGAGGGCCTGGCTAAAAAGGCCAAGGTCTCAACGACCGGTGATGACGCGCGTGAAGGTCTGACGGCCGTGATTTCGGTGAAAGTCCCCGACCCGAAATTCTCTTCTCAAACCAAAGACAAGCTGGTTTCCAGTGAGGTGAAGACGGTTGTCGAGCAGGCGATGACGGCTAAATTTGGCGATTTCCTGCTGGAAAGTCCGAATGAAGCCAAGCAAATTGTGCAGAAAATGCTGGATGCCGCCCGTGCAAGAGAAGCTGCCCGCAAAGCCCGCGAGATGACTCGACGCAAAGGGGCTCTGGATATTGCCGGGCTGCCGGGGAAGCTGGCTGACTGTCAGGAAAAAGACCCTGCCCTATCAGAACTGTACTTGGTGGAGGGTGACTCGGCCGGTGGTTCAGCTAAACAAGGCCGTGATCGGCGAACGCAGGCCATTTTGCCACTCAAAGGTAAAATCCTTAATGTTGAAAAAGCCCGCTTCGATAAGATGCTGTCCTCCGCCGAGGTGGGCACCATCGTTACCGCGCTGGGCTGCGGTATTGGTAAAGAAGAGTTTAATCTGGAAAAGCTTCGCTACCACCAGATTATTATCATGACGGATGCGGATGTCGACGGCTCCCACATTCGCACACTGCTGCTCACCTTTTTCTTCAGACAGATGCCTGAGCTGATCGAAAATGGCTATGTGTATATTGCTCAGCCCCCCTTGTATAAAATTGGTCGCGGCAAGCAACACCAGTACCTGAAAGACGAAGGGGCATTGGCGAACTATTTGACGCAAAACGCCCTGGAAGGCGCCTCACTGTATGTGAATCCCGATGCTGCGCCGATCAGTGGTGCGGGATTGGAAACCCTGGTTAACAGCTATCGTAAAGTTGAGGATATTACTCAGCGGCTGTCGCGCATCTACCCTGCTCGCTTGTTGCGCGAATTGGTTTATCTGCCAACGGTAACACCGGAGCAGCTTTCTGATAGAAGCGCGATGGATAGCTGGGCAACCGCGATGGCTGAAATGACGGTAGAACTGGAAGCCCGCGATGCGCAGCACCGTTACGACGTGCGGATTGTGGAAGACGCCGAACTGCAGATTTTTGTGCCTGAAGTGCAGATTACTTCGCATGGAGTGAGCACTAACTATCGGTTTGGGCGAGACCTGTTCAAGTCCGCAGACTACCAGGCTATTGCTGAACTGGGAGAAAGCCTGAAGGGGCTGCTCGAAGAAGGCGCCTACATCAAGCGTGGTGAGCGAACTCAGGAAGTCGAGTCGTTTGACGAGGTGATGCAGTGGTTGATGGCTCAGGCGGAGCGCGGCGTGAACATTCAGCGCTATAAAGGTCTGGGAGAAATGAATCCAGATCAGCTCTGGGAAACCACTATGGACCCGGATGCCCGCCGAATGCTGCGTGTCACGATTGAGGATGCGATTGCCGCTGATCAGATATTCACTTGTCTGATGGGCGATCAAGTAGAGCCTCGTCGGGACTTCATCGAAAGCAATGCACTGAAGGTGGCCAACCTCGACGTGTAATGCTGACATCTGTCAGAAATAAAAAACCCGGCACATGCCGGGCTTTTTTTATGGGCGGAGTTTCTGTTCACGGCATTTCTGAACAGCGTGCTTCGATCCACTCCCCCACTTCTTCTGAAAGCTGTTTCGGGTCTCTGTCGTGTGTGTTGATCAGTGCGCCAATATGCAGAGTGACCACACCGGGGTGAATAATCAGGCTTTTCGCCGGCCAGACGCGCCCGGCATTGTGCGCGATGGGTAATATAGGCGCTCCAGCTTTCACCGCGATACCGGCGCCACCGCGCGCATACTTGCCGCGCTCACCATGATTCACTCGAGTGCCTTCGGGAAAGATCAGCAGGTTGTAGCCGTCGCGCAGTCGCTGCGTGCCCTTCTCCATGGTCTGGCGCATGGCTGTGCGTGGATTGCTGCGATCAATACCAATGGCATTCATCATGCGCAGCGCCCAGCCAAAGAAGGGAATCGACAGCAGCTCCTTCTTGACGACGGTGGCAACGGGAAACAGAAACCACTGCAGATAAAAGGTTTCCCATTGGCTTTGGTGCTTGGCCAAGGCGACGTAGGGGCCATCTGACGCCTTAGGCAGCGTGCCGATAACTTCCGTACGGACGCCACAGAATAGTCGCAGGCAGAGGATGATCAGGGTGTTGCCAATAACAAAATACCGGCCGCGCAGCCTGAACGGCAAAAACCAGGTGAAAACAATGCCGCTGATACTGAAGAACAGGGTAATGAACGCATAGGCGGCAAAAAATGCCGCCGAACGGATGGCCAATATCCCGGTGTACAGCGATTTCATGCTTTGCCTTATTTCTTGGCTGGAACCAGCAGCGAAATATCCGCTACCTCCAGGAATAGAGCCTGCAGCTGGCTGAGCAGGGTCAGCCGGTTCTTCTTGAGGGCCTCGTCCTCGGCATTGACCATCACCTCGTCAAAGAAGCGGTCGACCGGGGTGCGCAGTACCGCCAGTGTTTTGAGGCCTTCGGTGTAGTCGCGCTTGGCAAACAGCGGGCCGACTTGCTGGCTGCTCGCCTGCATCGCGACGAACAGGCCTTTCTCGGCTTCTTCCTGCAACAGTGATTCGTCTACAGCATCGCCCAATGCCAGCTCGGATTTCGCCAGAATATTGGACACCCGCTTGTTAGCGGCGGCCAGTGCGTTGGCTTCTTCCAATTGCGCGAAGGCCTGTACCGCTTTTACGCGCTGGTCGAAATCGGTCGGGCGGGTAACGCCTTTGGCGCCGACGGCGAGGAAAATTTCCGCACTGATGCCTTGGTCTTCATACCAGGCGCGCAGGCGCTCAAACATATAGTTGAGAATGGTCTGTTGCTGTTCAGCGCTGTTGTCGGCGGCGGCATGCTGTTTAAGCGCGACACCCAGCAACTCACCCAGGTCCAGATCCAGGCCTTTCTCGATAATAATCCGCATGACGGCGAGTGACGCGCGGCGCAGCGCAAAAGGATCTTTAGAGCCCGAGGGCTGCTGGCCGATGCCAAAAATACCGCTGATCGTATCGAGCCGGTCGGCCAGAGCAACGGCAATACCCGCTTCACACTCTGGGAGCGCGTCGCCGGCAAAACGGGGCAGGTACTGTTGTTGCATCGCCTGCGCGATATTGTCGTTCTCGCCGTCATTCACGGCGTAGTAGTAACCGGCGATACCTTGCATATCGTCAAATTCCAGCACCATTTCCGATACCAGATCGCTTTTGCAAAGTTCCGCCGCCCGGCGAGCATCATCAGCGCTATAACTGAGCTGATTAGCTATCGCGGCGGCCAGCGTCGCGACGCGCTCGGTTTTGTCAAAAATACTGCCCAGCTTTTCCTGAAAAACGATACTTTTCAGGCGCTCGCGGCGTTCAGCCAAAGAGCTTTTGCAGTCTGTTTTAAAAAAGAAGGCGGCGTCACTGAGGCGGGGGCGAATCACCCGCTCGTTGCCATCAATGACCTTTTGCGGGTCGCTGCTTTCAATGTTTGAGACGGTAATAAAGTGCGGCATAAGTTTGCCGTCAGATTCGACGACATGGAAGTACTTCTGGTGCTCCTTCATAGAAGACACCAAGGCTTCGGCGGGGACTTTCAGGAAGCGTTCTTCAAAGTTACCCGCCAGCGCTACCGGCCATTCAACCAGCGCGGTGACTTCGTCCAACAGGTCGTCGTCGATGACGGCTTGGCCGCCCAGTCGCTCCCCTTCCGCCTCCACCTGACGGCGAATCATCGCCTTGCGGCGTTCGCTGTCCACAATGACCTTGCCCTGGCTTTCCATCTGCTCGACATAGCTTGAGGGAGACTGAATGCTGATCGCACCCTGGCTGTGAAAGCGGTGCCCGCGGCTGTCGCGACCGGCTTCAATGCCCATCACGCTGTCGCTGATGACCTCGTCGCCAAACAGCATAATGATCCAGTGGACCGGACGAACAAACTGCTCGCGCTTGGCGCCCCAGCGCATGCGCTTTGGGATGGGCAGCGATGCCAGCGCCTGCTCGGTGATACCTGCAACCAGCGCCTTGCTCAGACTGCCTGCCTGCGTGCTGCGGTAGCAGAGCTTATCTTGCTTGCCATCGTTGGCGATGTAATTGTTCAAGTCTTCCAGTGCAATGCCATTGCCGCTGGCAAAGGCTTCTGCGGCCTTGGTGGGCTGTCCATCTTTAAACGCGACTTTGACCGGCGGGCCCCATTTCTCAATGGCCTTGTCCGGTGCCTGTTCGTCCAGACCGCTGATCAGCACGGCCAGGCGGCGGGGGGAGGCATAGGCCGTAATGGCGTCGCTGTGCAGCGCTTCACTCTGGAGTTGCTCGGCAATACTTTGCGTGAAAGCTTGTGACAGCGTGTTCAGGGCTTTGGGTGGCAGTTCTTCAGTGCCAATCTCAATCAGCAGATCTCGCTTGCTCATCACGCGTTTCCTTGTTCTGCGCGAAACTGCTCGCGCCAAAGTGCTTTTCGTTCGTCGCTGGCCAGCGGATAGTCGAGCTGGTTGCGCGCCTCATCGTAGGCGTTGGCTACCGCACGGGCCAAGCCTCGCACGCGCAAAATAAAGCGCTGGCGCTCAGTCACCGAGATGGCGTGGCGGGCATCCAGCAGGTTGAAGACGTGGGACGCTTTCATCACCATTTCATAGGCAGGCAGGGGCAAGCCCTTGGCGACTAGACGCTGGCTCTCGGCTTCGTAGTGGTCGAAGTTGGCGAACAACTGCTGAACGTCCGCTTCCTCAAAATTGTAGGTCGACATTTCCACTTCGTTCTGGTGGAACACATCGCCGTAGGTCACTTTGCCCTCGGGGCCATCGGTCCATACCAGGTCATAGATACTGTCGACGCCCTGCAGGTACATGGCAATGCGCTCAAGGCCGTAAGTGATTTCGCCGGTCACAGGGAAGCACTCGATGCCGCCCACCTGCTGGAAGTAAGTGAACTGGGTGACTTCCATGCCGTTTAGCCAGACTTCCCAGCCCAGGCCCCAGGCGCCCAATGTGGGAGATTCCCAGTTGTCCTCAACAAAGCGAATGTCGTGGACCGTGGGGTCAATACCCAGCATGCGCAGCGAGTCCAGGTACAGCTCCTGAATATTGTCCGGTGAGGGCTTCATCACGACCTGAAACTGGTAGTAGTGCTGCAGACGGTTGGGATTTTCACCGTAGCGACCATCAGTGGGGCGGCGACAAGGTTGAACGTATGCCGCGTTCCAGCTCTCCGGGCCTACTGCCCGCAAAAAAGTGGCCGGGTGAAACGTACCCGCGCCAACTTCCATATCCAGAGGCTGCAATACGACGCAGCCCTGCTTGGCCCAAAATTGCTGCAGGCTCAGGATAAGTCCCTGAAAGCTGCTTACATCTGCCTGGTTCACAGTGATCCCCACTTCGTGCGCTGTGCTCAAATCGGTGTCAGAAAGACGGCGATTATACAGGCTTGTGGGCAGCGGGGCGACGCGAGATCGCAGTTGGCTCTGTGTTGGGGCGGCTTGCTATGATTCCCAAAATTCCTCGCGGAGCGGAAACATGGGAAAAATCATTGGTGCCTTGCTGGGCTATTTTTCGGGAGGCCTCATTCTGGCTGCCGTTGGCCTGATTATCGGACACCTGTTTGACCGAGGCCTGAAACGAGCCATGGGCTTCAATTACGTCGCTGAGCGAGAGCAGCTGCAAAAGGTCTTCTTTGACAGCACTTTTCGCATTATGGGTTACCTCGCCAAGGCCGACGGGCGCGTCTGCGAGATGGAGGTTCAGCAGGCCGAGGCGATATTTACGCAACTGGGGTTGAGTGGTGAGCGCCGCCGTCAGGCGATAGCCCGGTTTAAAGAGGGTAGCGAAGCCGGTTTCGAACTCGAGACTTGTGTCTCGACCTTCATCGAGCACTGTGGACGTCAGCCACTGCTCAAGCAGATGCTGATTGAGGCTCTGTTGGCGATGGCCGTTGCTGACGGGACCATCGATCCGGCGGAGGAAAAGGTGCTTCGCCGTGTGGCGCATTTTCTCGGCTTCAATAGCGCGCGCTTCGAGCAGCTGCTGAACATGACCCGCGCCCAGCACCACTTCCACTATCAATACTCCTCGAACCGTGAGCAGGCGCACCGTGACAGTCACGACGAACTGGCTGATGCCTATCAGGCGATGGGGATTAACGCGGAGGTCAGCGATGCCGAGTTGAAAAAGGCTTACCGGCGCTTAATGAGCGAGCATCACCCCGATAAGCTGATCGCCAAGGGAGTGCCCGAGGACATGATCAAGCTGGCGACGGAGAAGTCGCAGGACATCCGCGCGGCCTACGATTTGATTCGGCGGCACCGGGGCCTGTCCTGACCCTCTTTTAATACGGCTGTCACGATTCACCTCTACACTGCGCGGCTATTTGGCTTGGGATTGAGGGTGAGACATGCGCGCGCATACATGGAGCGGCCTGACTGTCGTCGTGGCGATGCTGCTGGGCTGTGGGGGTTCTGGAAGCGGTTCAAATAGCGAGACGACTCCCGACCCAGTTGAACGCCGAATTGTGATATCCGGCGCGGGCACTATTGCCGCCGGCCACGTGCAAACGCTGATCGCCGACGTTGATGGCGACGAGGCCGTGGAATGGCGCTGGCAGGTTCTCGAGGGTAATGGCCTTCTTAATTTGCAGCAGATAGACGGTGAGCGCTTCAGCTACCGAAGTGTTGAGCCCGGTGCGGCGAGCAGCCTCGTTGTGCGAGCTGCGGCCCGGCAAGAGGGGGTGACTGTGGGTGAGTCCACAAAGACCGTCCACGTTTACCCGTCCGAGCATCCCGCCGAAAAACCCCTCATTTCTCTCGGTGAAGACAGAACCGTCGATGAAGCCTCAGCGATCAACCTCAATGCTTCGGCGCAAGCGCGTGGCGGACGCAGCGTGCGAGCCCTGCGATGGACACAGCTCAACGGGCCTGCGGCAAGCGTTATCGGTGCGAGCGACCAGGATACTCTCCAGCTTCAGCTACCGCAGGTGGATCAGCCCGAGACCCTGGTATTCGAGCTTGCGGTACGTGACAGCGGCGGCTTTGTTGCTCGTAAAACCCTGCGCCTGTACGTATTGGACAACCTCGTTAATCAGTTACCTGAGGTCGATGCGGGCGAAGATCTGACGGCGAAAAGTCGCGACACGATTCGCTTGTCAGGGCGTGCGTCTGATCCCGATGGGAGTATCAGCGCCGTACTCTGGCGCGCGTTGGGAGAAGACGCTGACCTGGAGATTGTTGATGCCGACAGTCTGACCGCGCGGTTTGTGGCGCCACTGACGGCTGTGCCCCGTGAAATGCTTCTGCGGCTTACCGCGATTGATAACGAGGCTGCGGAAGCCCACGATGATATTCGCATTCTGCTGCAACCGGCCAGCAATGCGACCCCGCTGATCCATACCGCTGCGGTAAGCAGTGCTGTTGCCTACAGCGGCGAGACCATCCGCCTGCAGGCGGATGCCAGCGATGCCGATGGTGATGCGTTGAGTTATTTCTGGGAGCCCTTACAGGAAGAAGGCCAGCCTCCCTTGGCGGTGCGAAACGCGCAAGAGACACACGCCGAGCTGACGGTGCCGGCACTGGATGCACCGATCGAAGTCGATTTGGCCCTGCGTGTGAGTGACGGCGTCGATACCACGACGGCCGTGCGCCGCCTGCAACTGCTGCCGCGACAAGCGGCGGATGTTGACCCATTGAATTGTCTGATGGATCCCTTGCAGATGGGGTGTCCCCTCTACCCCATGTCGGCGTTATTGAATCCCGACGCGTTTGCCGCCTGCGATGACCCTCTCAGCCCAGACTGCCTGCTGGGCGACCTGATCGGTCCCTCGGTAAGAAACTGTTTGAGTGAGCCGACGGCTGCGGGTTGCTACGACGCCTTTCTGGATGTCACGGACCCGAGCTATGTGTTGGAACAGATCGGTCCGGAAGCGCCCGCCGATACGTGCACGCCCGCCTATGACGCCGACAGTTTCTACCACTATGCGGGTAGCCTTCATGAGCACACGGCCTATTCAGATGGCACGCCGTTGACCCGCCCGGCAGACGTTTATCGCCGGGTAAAACAGAGCGGTTTTGATTTTGTTGGCAGCGCCGACCACTCTGACAATATCGGTATTCCGCTTTCAGTGGGGCTGAGTCGCGCGGAGTGCAGTGCCGAGGACTTTCTCTACTGTCTGATTCTGGTTGATAAAGACCGGCCACAGGACGCCTTTGCCAAGTGGTCGGCAACGCTGACGCAGAGTGAAGCGGCTAGCGACGACAGCTTTACCGCGTTTCGTGGTTTTGAGTGGACCTCTGACCGTTTCGGGCATGCCAATATTTTCTTCTCACGCAATTACGTCAATGCTAAAACCGGGCCCGGCTACGCCGTGACCATGGCACTGTTCTGGGATTGGTTCAGCTATCCGGCGCAGTTTGGCGGCGGCAGCGATGGCCTGCTCAGCTTCAATCATCCGGGTCGGGAAGATGATCTGGAGAGTGCCTTTGAGTTTGCCGGCGGAGACCCGGGCTTTACCTTTAATGACTTCCGCTACGTTCCCCACGCCGACTATCGGGTGGTGGGGTTGGAGGTGTTTGGCAAGGGCAGTGAATATGACAGCGATGGCCCGCTCGGCAGTTGGTTCAGCTACGCTCTGGACAAGGGGTGGCACCTCGCGCCGGTGGGCTCGGAAGATCATCACGGGGTTACCTGGGGTGACCCCGATCTGCCTAAAACGGTGATTGTCGCTCGCTCCCGTAAGCTGGACGATCTGCGCGACGCCATGCTTGCCCGGCGCATGTACGCCGTGGCGCAGCATTACAATGATTTGCGCCTCGACTACCACGTTGATGGTCAGGCCATGGGTGCGAGATTACAGCGTCCTGCCGGAACGACTCTGCCCTTTACTGTGACGGTGCGTCGCCACAGCGGCGCGCCGATGAGCAGTGCCCGAATTCAACTGGTGGGGCCGGGGAATGAAGTGATTGCAGAAGGGCGTGGCGACACACTGACGGGCACACTCACCGTGTCGGCGGAAAAACGCTATGCTTTTGTGCGGGTTCTGGATGGCGATGCCGGTGATCGCCCCGTTGCCTTTGCGGCGCCTGTCTGGCTGTTGCCGGGCGCGTCTCCCCTGCCCCTCTGCCTGCCGCCCGCGATATGGTCTGGAGATAGCGCCTTGCATCCCCGCCTGCCGTAGCGCTGGCGCTCAGACGTGGCGGGCCTGCTGGATTTCACGGTAGCGGCTCGCCCAGTCTTCAAAACTTTCCGCATTGAGCGCCGGTGCGTAGAGGAAGCCCTGAACCTTGTCACAGTGATGATCGCGCAGCAGGCGCCGCTGCTGAAGGTTTTCCACACCTTCTGCAATCACCGACATATTGAAGCTGTGAGCCATGGCGATAATGGCGTTCACCAGCGTCATGCTGTCGCCGCTGCGGTCGATGTCGTGAACAAAGCTGCGATCGATTTTGAGAATATCGAAGGGATAGCGCTTCAGATAGCTCAGCGACGCATAGCCGGTGCCGAAGTCGTCCAGTGACAGCTTCACTCCCAGTGCCTTGAGCTGCTGGAAGCACTCGCGGATTTTGGGATCGTCGTTAATCAGCAGTCCCTCGGTAATCTCCAGCTCGAGTTGTTTGGCGGGCAGCCCAGACTGTTTCAGTGCTTTCTTAACACTCTCCACCACCTGTGCGCCCTCGAACTGTCGGGCGGAGATATTCACCGCAATACTCATCTCGGGCAGTCCGGCGTGCCGCCAGCGCACCGCCTGCTTGCAGGCGTTGATCAACACCCACTCGCCAATTCCGTTGATCAGGCCACACTCTTCGGCGATGCCAATAAATCGGTCAGGGCCGGGGTTTTTCAGCTCGTTGTTATACCAGCGCAGCAGCACCTCGGCACCGATCAGCTTATTGGTACTCAGGTCGACGACGGGCTGGTAGTGCAGCTTGAACTCATCTTTTTCAATGGCGCGCCGCAGTTGAGCTTCGGTTTCCAGTCGCTGCTCGGCCTGGCTGCTCATGCCCGCTTCGTAGAAACAGAATTGACCACCGCCGCGGCTTTTAGCGGTAAACATGGCCGCTTCTGCCCGGCGCAACAGGGTTTCGGCGCCGTCGCCATCATCCGGATACAGGGCAATGCCGATGCTGGCGGACAGGGTGATATCGTGAGTGTCGATGGCGAGTGGCTCGCTGATTATCTCGAGCAAGCTGTCGGCAAAAATACGGGCTTCGTCGCGGCAGCTGTTATCGCCCAGGACCACCAGAAATTCGTCGGCCCCCAGGTGCGCCAGCAACTGGTCGTTACGCAAGCAGCGTTGCAGGCGCTCGGCCGTGCCGCGGAAAAGGCGGTCGACGACCCAGTGACCCAGCGAGTCGTTGATATAGCGAACGCGATCCAGGTCGATATGCAGCAATCCAAAGCCGTTGCGTTGTTCAATACTGTGCTGGAGGTTCTTCAGGGCCAGCTGTCGATTGGGCAGGCCGGTCAGCACATTATAGTGCTCGCGAACAAACAGCCGGTTGGCAATCGCCTTGTGTTCGGAGATATCTTCGCAGCTGATCAGATACTGCTCGATGTTTCCTTCGGCATCGTAAATAGCACTGGCCACGGCCGATATATACTCGTCCTGGCCCTGCAGCTGCATATGCAGCTCCCCTTCCCAGTCGCGGCCTTGTTGAAGCGTGGCCAGCGCCTGTTGGCGAGTATCTTCACTGACGCGGGCCAGCATGTCGGCGATATCTTCGCGGCGGCTGTTATCGGGCAGGCGGCTGAGGTTGCGGAATTTTTTGTTGATATAAAGAGGCTGAAATTGCTGGTCCAGTAAGACCAGCGCCGCCGGACTGTGTTCCAGCAAGGTGGCCAGTCGCTCGGCCTCCTCTATGCTGCTGGCAGCGCGTTGTTTGAGGCGTGCAAGACGGAAACTGCTATAGGCGAGCAGCAGTGCCAGTGCGGTCGAAAATACCGCCAGTGCGACCACATTGCTGTCGAATCGGTGCTCGGGCAGCAGCAGACTGCCCGCAGCCAGAATCGCGGCAATCGCTACGGCGACGATGAAGCGCAGATACTCCATAGTGAACTCGGTTAACAGGACGTAGCTATCATGGCAGGGCTACTGACAGGGCGCCAGAAGATTATGCATCCCGTTGGCCAATATACTGCGTTTGTAGAGGTTTCGTCGTTTCTTCGGCATTGATGTCCTGCCGATGGAGGCGTGTGGAAAGCGAGGAAAATCGATCAGCCAACTCATTTTCCGTCAGCAAAAAATCGGGGTTTTGCGGCCCGCTAGGGCTGGCGCGCAGCGAATTAAAGGTCTGGTAAAACAACAGGCCTCCCGGCGCCAGCGCGGCTTCAATCAATGGCAGAATCGGGCGGTGAAGATAATAGCTGACAACGATCACGTCATAGCGACTATGCTGCTCGAGCAGCCAGCGCGAGGTGGTGCATTCCAGGTCGATACACAGGGCGTTAATCGGCAGTTGTTGCTGTGCGGCGTATTCCGACAGTTTGCGAATGGCGGTAGCGGCCTTATCCACTGCATCGACCGCTAATCCGTGGCGGGCGAGCAGCACCGCGTTGCCGCCGAGGCCGCAGGCGAGATCCAGTGCCCGGCCGCTTGTCGGCAGTCGTGCCTGCTGTTGCTGAAGCAGTGCACAGGCGTCGACGGGGAGGTTCGCCTGCTGATAGCGCTGCTCCCATTTGTCGGCAACGGGCATCAACGTCTCCAGAAAGCCGGCATCAGCAGTACCAGCAAGGTGAAGATTTCCAGTCGCCCCAGCAACATCGCGTAACAGAGCATCCATTTGCCGATGTCGGTCACGCTGCTGTAATTGGCGGCGACCTCGCCCAGGCCCGGCCCCATATTATTGATAGAGGCTGCCGTTGCGGAAAAGGCGGAGAGAAAATCCAGCCCGCAGGCCATCATGAACAAGGTAATGCCAATAAACGAAATCAGGTAGACGCCCACAAAGCTCCACACCGCGCTGACCACTTTCGCCTCAACGCGCGTGGAGCCAATTTTCAGTGGAATGACCGCATTGGGATGAATGAGCTGCTTCAGTTCCCGGATGCCCTGCTTGGCAATCAGCATGATGCGCACGGCTTTCATCCCGCCGCCGGTCGAGCCGCCGCAGCCGCCCATAAAAGAGAGCATTAACAGGCCGATGGGGAGGAAACTGGGCCAGGACGCAAAGTCGTCGGCGCCGAAGCCCGCGGTGGTGGCAATGGAGACCGTGTGGAAAATACCGTGAATCAATCCGTCGCCAGGTGTCTGGTCGCCAGTGAAAATCAGGTAGGCGCACACGCAAATCATCGCGATCAGCATCACGCCGAGGTAGAAGCGGGTTTCCGAGTCTGCCAGGTAGTGGCGCAAACTGCGGGCGCGCCACACATGGAAATGGATCGCAAAGCTCATGCCGGCCAGCAGCATGAACACGCTGCATATCATCAGGATCAGCGGGCTGTCGAAGTAGCCCATGCTGGCATCGTGGGTAGAGAAGCCGCCAATCGCCACGGTGGAAAAGGCGTGGCCGATGGCGTCGAAGGGCGTCATTCCCGCCGACCAATAGGCCAGCGTGCAGGCAGCCGTCATCGCCACATACATTAAAAACAGCACTTTTGCGGTGCCGGTAATACGTGGGGTGAGTTTATTGTCTTTCACCGGGCCGGGGATTTCGGCGCGATACAGCTGCATGCCGCCGATGCCCAATATGGGCAAGATCGCTACGGCGATCACGATAATCCCGATGCCGCCCAACCATTGCAGAAACTGGCGGTAAAACAGGATGGAAATCGGCAGCTCATCGAGGCCGACGATTACCGTGGCGCCGGTGGTGGTGAGGCCGGAAATGGACTCAAAGACCGCATCGCTGACCGACAGGCCCGGACTGTCCGACAGATAGAACGGCAGTGCACCGAACAAACCCAGAACCGTCCAGAACAGGGAAACGACCAGAAAGCCGTCGCGAATGCCGAGATCGGGCTGGCGGCCGCGGCTGATTCCCCACAACAGCAGGCCGCTGCTGAAGGTAACGACAAAGGCAGAGCTGAATGCGTGCAATGCGCCGTCGTGATAGATCAATGCCAGTGCGGCCGGCATTGCCATCGTCAGGCTGAAAATCATCAGCAACATGCCGATAATGCGGCAGATCGTCATCAGGTGCATGCCGGTCTCCGCTACTTAAAAGAAGGTGAAGCCTACCGAGAACAGCTTCTCCACCAGCTTGATTTTGCTCTTGTCGACCAGGAAGAGAATCAGGTGGTCTTCGCTTTCTACGGTCAGGTGGCTATGGGCAATCATCACTTCGTCACCGCGCACAATGGCACCAATAGTGACGCCGTCGGGCAGGTCGATTTCATCCAGTCGGCGTCCCACCACGCGCGATGAGCGGCTGTCGCCGTGAGCAATAATTTCCAATGCCTCGGCGGCGCCCCGGCGCAGCGAGTGCACATTGTAAATATCGCCGCGACGCACATGGGTGAGCAGACTGCCGATGGTGATCTGTTGCGGTGAGAGGGCAATATCGATTTCGCCGCCCTGCACCAGATCAACATACGCCGGATTGGTAATCAGGGTGACCACCTTGCGCGCGCCCATGCGCTTGGCCAACAGCGAGGACATGATGTTGGCCTCGTCGTCATTGGTCAGCGCCAGAAAGACATCTGTCTCCTCGATGTTTTCCTGCGCCAGCAGCTCGTGGTCAGAGGCGCTGCCGTGCAACACAATGGCGTGGCGGAGCTGCTCTGACAGAGTGCGACAGCGCTCATAGCTGCGCTCGATAATCTTGACGTTGTAGCGGCCTTCGACCGCACTGGCCAGACGTTCACCGATGTTGCCGCCCCCGGCAATAATCAGTCGCTTGTAACGGGTATCCAGCCGCCGCAGTTCGCTCATGACCGGCATGACGTTTTTCTTGGCGGCGATAAAGAACACCTCGTCACCCGCTTCTACCACGGTAGTGCCGGTGGGCACGATGGCATTGCCCCGCCGGAAAATAGCGGCGACGCGAGTGTCGACTTTGGGCATGTGTTCGCGGATGGTCGCCAGCTCGTTGCCGACCAGCGGGCCGCCGTAATAGGCCTTTACGCCGACCAGTTGCACCTTGCCATCGGCAAAATCCAGCACCTGCAGCGAGCCGGGGTATTGCAGCAGGCGTTTGATATAGCGGCAGACCAGCTCTTCGGGGCTGATGAACACGTCGATGGGAATGGCGTCGACACCGAACAGTTTGGCCCGCGAGGTGTAGGAGCTGGAGCGGATGCGGGAGATTTTGGTGGGGGTGCGGAACAGACTGTAGGCAACCTGACAGGCCACCATATTGATTTCGTCGGAGCTGGTCACGGCGATCAGCATGTCGGCATCTTCAGCCCCGGCGCTGTAGAGCACGTCGGGGTGAGATGCTGAGCCACAGACAGTGCCGATATCCAGCCGGTCTTGCAGCTCGCGCAGGCGCTCGGCGTCCTTATCGACCACCGTAATATCGTTGTGCTCGCTGGCCAGATTTGCCGCCAGTGTGCCGCCGACCTGACCGGCGCCAAGGATAATAATTTTCATAAGCTTTCAGTTGCCCTGCACCAATGGCGCAATTGTGCGGTGTTTCGCCGCTCCGGCTCAAGCAATTCCTCAGCCATTTACCTTGCGCAGCGCGGCATAGAAGAAGCCATCGGGGCCGTCGACGCTGGGCAGCAGCTGTCGGCCGACCCCGCGATCCAGTCCCCAATCGGCATCAATAGTCTCTGCAAGCGCCTTCGGCTGGCGTTTCAGGAAAGCCTGAACTTGCTGTTCGTTTTCCTGCGGGAGCACGGAACAGGTGGCGTACAGCAGCAGGCCACCGGGTGCCAGACACTCCCAGAGTGCGTCGAGGATGCGGGACTGAAGCTTGGCCAGCGCGGGGATATCGTCGGCGCGGCGGTGCAGGCGAATATCCGGATTGCGGCGCAGCACGCCGGTAGCGCTGCACGGGGCATCCAGCAGGATGCGGTCAAAAGCCTGGCCGTCCCACCACTCGTCAGGCTTCGCGGCGTCTGCGGCAATACAGGCGGCGCGAAGACCGAGGCGTTCGAGGTTTTCTTCAATGCGGGTCAGGCGAGAGGCGTCGACGTCCAGCGCCAGCAGCGAGTTGAGTTGCGGCTCAGTTTCCAGAATGGCACCGCTTTTGCCGCCGGGTGCCGCGCAGGCGTCCAGTACGCGTTGACCGGGCTGAAGGTCGAGCAGTGTGGTGCAAAGCTGAGCGGCTTCGTCCTGAACCGATACCGCGCCGTCGTTGAAACCGGGCAGGCGATCGACCGCGCAGGCTTGCGGAAGTCGCAGGCCCAGCGGGGCAAAGTCGCAGCAATTGGCACTAATATCGGCGGCGCTCAACTGTTGAAGGTAGCTGTCCCGATCAGCGTGAAGGCGGTTTACGCGGAGGCAGAATGGCGGGTGACTGTTATTGGCTGCGAGTACCGCTTCGGCCTGCTCTGGCCAGGCACGCGTAATGGCCTTATACAGCCACTCGGGATGGGCGCTGGCCGCCGCCGGGGGCAGTCCGGCAAACAGCGCCTCGCCGTCGCGCTGGCAGCGGCGCAAAATAGCGTTGCACATCCCCGCTGCCCATTTTTTTTTCAGCTTGCGACAGCCGTCCACTGCGCTGTTGATCGCGGCGTGGGGAGGAACCCGGGTATGGAAAAGCTGGTAGGCACCGATATAAATCAGCATGCGCACATCGTCGTCGCGGTGCTTCAAGCCCTTGCTGAAACAGGGCTTCAAGGCGGCGTCGAGACGCCAGAACTGGCGCAGCGTGCCGTAACACAACTCCCTGTAAAGGGGGCGTTGGTTGTCGGGCAGCGTGCGTTCTTCAATGGGGAGCTGGCGGCTCAGGGATTCGCCGTTGCGCACGGCGGCCAGGCAGCGGGCGGCGGCGACGCGGGGGCAGCTCATCGTGCGCCCAACACGGTGCCGGGCTGGAAGCGCGCGGCATGGCCGTTGAGCAGTTCGGCGGCATCCATTTGGCGGGCGTTGGGCAGTTGCAGGCTGAGCAGGCGCAGGGCGCCTTCGCCACAGGCGACCACAATACCGCTTTTATCGCTGCTGAGGATTTCTCCGGGCTGGCCGCTGCCGGTTTCCGGCGTTGCCCGCCAGATGCGCAGCCGATCTTCACCGAGTTGGGTGTAGCAGACCGGAAATGGCACAAAGGCGCGAATGCGGCGGTCGAGTTCTGTCGCGCTGAGCGTCCAGTCGATATCGCCTTCGGCCTTGTCGATTTTCGCTGCGTAGTTGCTCAGGCTGTCGTCCTGCACTTCGGGTTGCGCGGTGCCGCTGGCAAGCTGATCCAGTGCATCCAGCAGCGCCGGACCGCCGAGTACTGCCAGCTGATCGTGCAGGCTGGCCGAGGTGTCCTCGGGGCCGATTGGGCAGCGCACAATGTGCAGCATGTCACCGGTGTCCAGGCCCGCAGCCATCTGCATGATGGTGACGCCCGTTTCCGCATCGCCTGCCTCAATGGCGCGCTGGATTGGCGCTGCACCTCGCCAGCGCGGCAGGATGGAGGCGTGTACATTCACGCAGCCAAGGCGGGGAAGGTCCAGCACGGCCTGAGGAAGAATCAAGCCGTAGGCCACCACGACCATCAGGTCGGCGCCCAGCGCCGCCAGAGTATCGCGGTCGTCCTTCGCTTTGAAGTTAAGGGGTTGGTATACCGGCAGGCCGGCTGCTTCGGCGAGGGCTTTCACCGGGCTAGGGCGTGGCTTCTTGCCGCGCCCGGCCGGGCGATCGGGTTGGGTATAGACTGCAATAACGTCATGGCGGTCGTCGTCCAGCAGGGCTTTCAGGTGCTGGGCAGCGAATTCAGGGGTGCCGGCAAAAACCAGCTTCAATCGGGTGTCGGGCACCAGCGGTCTCCTATACCTTCGCCTCGCGTTTGTGTTTTTTCTCCAGCTTGCCGCGAATGCGGTTGCGCTTGAGGGGCGAAATATAGTCGACAAACAGTTTACCGAGCAGGTGGTCCTGTTCGTGCTGAATACATACGGCGAGCAGGCCCTCCGGTTCCATCTCGAAGGGCTTGCCGTCGCGGTCCAGCGCGTTTACGCGAATGTGGCGTGGACGTTGTACCGCCTCGTAAAAGCCAGGCACAGACAGGCAGCCTTCGTCGTATTGGAACAGCTCTTCATCGAGCACGGTGATCTCGGGGTTGATGAAAACCAGCGGCTCACTGCGGTCTTCACTGATATCAATGACCACGATTTGTTCGTGAACATCTACCTGACTGGCAGCGAGCCCGATACCCGGGGCTTCGTACATGGTGTCGAACATGTCGTCGATCAGCGCACGAATGCGGTCGTCTACCTCGCTTACCGGTTTTGCGACGGTGCGCAGGCGTGGGTCGGGAAATTCCAGTATCTCAAGGACAGCCATAAGTGATTGTGACCAAGTTGTCGTGTATGTTGCCTAACTATTGCTAATATAAGGATTATTCGCAAACGCCGCGCGGCGTTGCAGGCCTGACAGGCGGGGCGTTTGTGCCACGCTGATGCAGCCGCCTAGTATACCGCGAGCGCCGTGGAATTTCCTGATTCGTCGGCCATAATTGCCGATGAACTGTGTTAAGGACCGAAAGTATGAAAAATACCGTGCTGGGTTTGCTGTTAGCGGTGTTGGTCAGTGTTGCCCAGGCCGGCGATGTGTTGTCGCTGAAAGCCGGTCATCCACAGACCTATGTGGTAAAGCGCGGTGATACGCTGTGGGATATCTCGGCGATGTTCCTCGACGACCCGTGGCTCTGGCCGGAACTGTGGTACTACAACCCTCAGGTTGAGAACCCCCACCTGATTTATCCGGGCGACGTGCTCAAACTGATGTGGGTCGATGGCCGTCCGGTGCTGGTGCGCAACCCCGAGGCCGGGAATACGGTGGTCAAGCTCAGTCCGCAGATGCGGATTTCTGATATTGCCGACGCCATTCCTGCCATTCCGCTGGACGTCATTGCCCCGTTTATGACCCGCAGCCGGGTGGTCAGTAATGAGGAGCTGGAATCGGCGCCGTATGTGCTGTCGGGCAAGCGCGGCAATATCGTTGCGGGTGCCGGTGACGAAATCCTCGGTCGCGGCGATTTTTCCGGCCAGGACAATTACGGCATTTACCGCCGTGGCAAGGTCTATGTCGATCCCCGCAGCCGCGAGTTGCTCGGTGTTGAAGCCATGGATATCGGCTCTGCCCACTTGCTGCAGAGCGAAGGCGATATTGCCACGTTGGCGCTGAATCGCAGTACGCAAGAGATTCGTCGGGCTGACCGCTTCCTGCCGCTGGAGAGTCGTGAGCTGGTTGCTCGGTTTGAACCCAGTGCGCCCCAAGATCCACAGAATGGCTTCATTATTGCCGTCGAGGGTGGTCTGACCCAGATTGGCAGTATGGATGTAGTGACGCTGAATCTGGGGGATCGCAACGAGCTGCAAAGTGGCGATGTGTTGGCGATTTATACCACCGGTGTCGTGGTTCGCGATCCGGTAACGGGCGAGCGCCTGCAAACCCCCGATGTACGCGCTGGGGTGCTGATGGTGTTCCGCACATTTGAAAAAGTCAGCTATGCTCTGGTGCTCAAGGCGGAGCAAACACTCAAGGTTGGCGATAAAGTCCGCAATCCCTGACAAACGAGTGCGCTGTGGCGCGCTCAGGCTAGCCGGACCGTCATGCAAGGATGCAGACCATGGACGAAGCCGCTCTCTGCTGGCTGCAGTTGCAGCGCAGCATCAAACTCCCCAGTGCGCACTGGCGTGCGCTCATGCTGCTATTCCGCCACCCTGACGAATTGATATCCGCGAGTCGTGCAGAGCTGGAAGCGCGGCTGCCCGTTACGCTCGATGCGCAGGCGTCACGTCTTCTGGATGATCGGTTGCGTCGAGAGTTCGCACAGCGGCTCGCCAACCGTGCGCAGCGAGAGAACCTGCGCGACGTTCTGACGTCAGCAGAGTGCTCCCTGCTGTCTTTGGGGGACAGTGAATACCCGGCTCTGCTGCGGGAAATTCACGATCCGCCGCTGCTGCTCTACCTCCGTGGCCGTCGGGAGTTGCTCAGTAAGGCAATGCTGGCGATGGTGGGAAGCCGCCGGGCCAGCCGTCGTGGCGAGCAGGATGCCCAGGCCTTTGCTCGCGCACTGGCCGACAGCGGTTTCACTATCGTCAGTGGTCTGGCGCTGGGAATTGATGCGGCAGCTCATCGTGGTGCACTGGATGCCGATGCCAGCACGGTGGCCATACTGGGCTGCGGCGTGGATGTCTGCTACCCGAGACGCAATGCCGACTTGTATGGGGCAATTGCTGAAAACGGTTTGCTGCTGAGTGAATACCCACCGGGGGCGGAGCCACTGCGGCACCAGTTTCCTCGCCGCAACCGCATTATCAGTGGTCTGTCGCTCGGGGTGCTGGTGGTGGAGGCAACCACACGGAGCGGCTCGCTGATCACCGCTAGGCAGGCGCTGGAACAGAATCGTGAAGTCTTTGCCCTGCCCGGCTCGATCCACAGTCCGGCCAGTCGGGGCTGCAATGCGCTGATTCGCGAAGGTGCCAAACTGGTGGAGACCCTCGAGGATGTTCTCAGTGAGTTGCCGCCACAGCCCGGCGGGATACAGGGCTGTGCGCCTGTCGAGAACGTGGCATCAGGGGCCCCGCCGCCGCTGTATACCCTGCTGGATGACGCGCCCCAGAGCCTTGAACAACTCGCGCAGCGAAGTAGTCTGACGGTCGCCGCGTTATTGTCTGCGCTCAGTGAACTGGAATTGGATGGTTGGGCCGAACAGGCCCACGGCGGCTGGCAGCGCTGTCGCTGATTTGCAATGGTTGCCGCCTTTGGGTAACTTGCCCGCGTTTACTCACCTCTTGTCGCAGGTTTCCGCTTGCCATGAATGCTATCTCCCAGTTTCGCCTGCGTCGTGCGGCCGATGTGCTGCTGGCTGGCGGCGTTGTCTGCCATCCTACGGAAGCGGTGTGGGGGCTTGCCTGCCTACCTGGCGATGCGGCGGCGGTGGCCCGTATCTGCGAACTCAAGCAGCGCGATCCGGCCAAAGGACTGCTGATTGTGGCTGACAGCGTGGCAAGGATAGCGCCGCTGCTGTCCAGCTTGCCGGAGGAGCGTCAGCAGGCATTGTTGCAGAGCTGGCCTGGCCCGGTGAGCTGGGTTATTCCTGATCGGGAGTTTGTGCCGGAATGGGTTCGTGGTCGCTTTGACAGCGTGGCTGTTCGGGTAAGTGATCACCCACTTACGGGAGCCTTGTGTCGTGCGACAGGCAGTTGCCTAGTGTCGACCTCAGCCAACCCGGCAGGCCTGGAGCCGGCCCGCAGTCAGTCGCAGGCGCAACGCTATTTTGCTACCGCGGTGGATTATTATTTGCCGGGTCGGCTGGGCGGTCGCCTGCAACCGAGCTGTATCCGCGACGCCCTCACGGGCGACATTCTTCGACCGGGTTAGGAGTCCCTATGAGTCACGTCGATATCGCCGCTGTTAAGCAGTACTTGCTGTCGTTGCAAGATCATATCTGCGCGGAGCTGGAGGTCTGCGATGGCCAGGCCCGTTTTGTGGAAGACGACTGGGGACGCGGTCGCAGCCGGGTGATGACGGATGGGGCGCTGATAGAGAAAGGTGGCGTCAATTTTTCCCATGTTCAGGGAGACACCATGCCCGCCAGTGCCACGGCACACCGTCCGGAACTGGCCGGGCGCCGGTATCAGGCAATGGGGGTATCGCTGGTAATTCATCCGCTCAATCCCTATTTGCCGACCAGCCACGCGAATGTACGCTTTTTTGTGGCGGAAAAAGACGGCGAAGAGCCGGTGTGGTGGTTCGGCGGCGGCTATGACCTGACCCCTTATTACGGTTTTGAAGAGGATTGTCGGCACTGGCACCAGACCGCGTTCGAGGCCTGTGCGCCGTTTGGTGACGAGGTGTATCCCCGTTACAAGCAGTGGTGTGACGAGTATTTCTATCTCAAGCATCGCGATGAAGCGCGCGGCGTTGGCGGCCTGTTCTTCGATGATCTGAACGAGGGCGGCTTCGAACGCAGCTTTGGATTTATGCAGGCGGTCGGCGATTCTTACTGCAAAGCCTATGTGCCGATTCTGCAGCGTCGTCGCGACATGCCCTGGGGCGAGCGTGAGCGCCAGTTCCAGCTCTACCGTCGCGGCCGTTACGTTGAGTTCAATTTGGTGTTTGACCGCGGCACGTTGTTTGGTCTGCAAAGCGGCGGCCGTACCGAATCCATACTCATGTCACTGCCACCCTTGGTGCGATGGGAGTATAATTGGCAACCCGAAGACAACAGCCCTGAACAGGCTCTGTACAGGGACTTTCTGCCACCTCGGGATTGGTTAGCCTAGCCCTATGGATACAGTCGATCAGTACGCGGTGTTTGGTAACCCCATCAAACACAGCAAATCTCCGCAGATTCACGCGGCGTTTGCCGAGCAAACCGGGCAGACGCTTCACTACCGCGCCCACAAGGTTGAGCTGGGCCGTTTTGCCGAAGTGGCCGCGGAATTTTTTCGCAACGGCGGTCGCGGACTCAATATTACGGTGCCCTTCAAGCTGGATGCCTTCGAGTTTGCCGACGAGCTCAGTGGTCGAGCGCGGCTTGCCGGTGCGGTGAATACCCTGGCGAGTGGTGAGGATGGCCGTATTTACGGCGACAACACCGACGGCGTGGGGATGGTCCGTGACATGAACGACAACCTCGGCTGGCAGATCAGTGGCCGCCGGGTGTTGGTACTGGGCGCTGGCGGTGCGGTACGCGGGATTCTGGGGCCGCTGTTGAAACAGCGACCAGAACGGCTGCTGGTCGTTAATCGCACGGCATCCAAGGCAGAATCGCTGGCGGAACTGTTTGCCGACATGGGCGATGTAAGCGGTGGTGGCTACGAGCTGTTGTCAGAGGGCCAGTTTGACCTGATTGTGAATGGCACCAGTGCGAGTATGAGTGGCGACTTGCCGCCACTGCCTGGCAGTATTCTCAGTAATGACTGCTGCGCCTATGACATGATGTACGGCGCCGATCCCACCCCCTTTATGCGGTGGGCGGCCTCCGAAGCCGCCTGGGCGGTGTCAGACGGCTTGGGGATGCTGGTGGAGCAGGCCGCCGAGTCTTTCTGTATTTGGCGGGGTGTTCGCCCCGATACCAAACCTGTTATCGAAATGATTCGCCAGTCGCTGTCAAACTGAGCGCGGCGCTAAAGGAAATCCATTATGTTGCTTGTTGTGGCCACGCTGATTGTCGGCCTGGTGTTGCTGGTTTGGAGTGCTGATCGCTTTGTGATGGGAGCGTCGGCAACCGCGTCGATTCTCGGTGTTTCCACCCTGGTGGTCGGCATTCTGGTGGTGGGGATTGGCACTTCGGCGCCTGAGATGTTGGTGTCGGCACTGGCAGCACTGGATGGTCAGTCGGGGCTTTCCGTCGGCAATGCCTTGGGCTCGAATATCACCAATATCGCGCTGATTCTCGGCCTGACGGCCTTGTATATTCCCCTTCGTGTGCAGAGCAAGCTGATTACCCGCGAACTGCCCTTACTGTTACTGGTGATGGTGATTGGCTACTTCCTGTTGCGCGATGGCGTGCTGGATGTGGTCGACGGAACGATTCTGTTATGCGGCTTTGTCGCGGTGATCTTGCGTCAGCTATGGGAAGCCAAACACAGCCCCGGCGATGCCATCGAAGCCGAGTTTGAAGAGGAAATCCCTCACGATATGTCACTGCCGGTGGCGTTGGGCTGGCTGCTGGTGGGCTTGCTGCTGCTAATGGGCTCGGCGCGAATGCTGGTCTGGTCGGCGGTGGAGTTGGCACAGGCTTTTGGGGTCAGCGATCTGGTGATCGGCCTCACCGTGGTGGCAATCGGCACCAGTCTGCCGGAGTTGGCGGCATCGGTCGCGGCGGCGCGCAAAGGTGAGCACGATATTGCGATCGGCAATGTCATCGGTTCCAACCTGTTCAACCTGCTGGGGGTGATGGCATTGCCCGGCCTGCTGTCGCCAGGGGCCATTGACAGCGCGGTGGTCAGCCGGGATTACCCGCTGATGATCATGCTCACGGCGGCTTTTTATCTGGTGGCTTTCGGCCCGCGCAAGGCGCCGGAAATACGGCGCTACGAGGGCGGCCTGCTGTTGCTGGTGTACTTGGCGTATCTCGGCTATCTACTCGTCGACACCGGTGCCATCGCCGTCTAACTCGGCAATGTGCTGGTCCTTCAGGCGGCTGTAGTTGGCGGAGCTGTAGCAAAAGTAGTCAAACTCTTTCTCGCTCAGTGGGCGCACCGGCTTGGCGGGGCTGCCCACGTAGAGGTAGCCGCTTGCCAAGCGCTTGCCCGGTGGCACCAGGCTGTTGGCGCCGACCACCACGTCATCCTCGAGAACTGCCCCGTCCATCACGATACAGCCCATACCGATCAGCACACGACTGCCAATCTCACAGCCATGCAGGGTGACGCTGTGGGCAACGGTGACGTCATTGCCGATGCTCAGCGGATAACCGTCGGGGTTGTAGGGGCCGGCGTGGGTGATATGCAGTACCGAGTTGTCTTGAATGCTGCAACGTTCGCCAATGCGGATGCGATGCATATCGCCTCGCACGGTGGTATTCGGCCATATCGAACTGTCCCGGCCAATATGCACATCGCCAATGACGACGGCACTGGGGTCAACAAATACACGCTCGCCAAGCTGGGGTGTCTGTCCATTAAAGCGACGAATATAGTCGTTGGCGCAATACGGCATGGTGTGGCTCCGGTTGTTAAGCATTTGCCCCATTGTAACCAGCCAAATCCCCGGCGGAAATCGGCCTGAAGGCAGCCGTCGTACCGGACTATCTGGTAAGCTGGACACCTGAATACGGCAATTTGAGAGTAGCTGAATATGTATGCCGAGCAATCACTCCCCGACTTTTCTGCACTGAACCCTGACGATTACCCCGTGCAGTGCGATGCCCTGTTGAATGACAGCCGAAAGGCGGTGGCCGCGCTGCTGGAAGAAAGCGGGACGCCGAGCTGGGACAGCCTCATGGAGCCGCTGGAGGCCGTAAATGACCGCATCGGCCAGTTCTGGGCGCCACTCAGTCACCTGCACTCGGTGATCAGCGGCGAAAAATGGCGAACCGCCTACGATGAATGCCTGCCGCTGCTCACTGCCTACAACAGTGAAATGGGACAGAATCGCCCGCTCTACGAGCGTGTTAAAGCCTTGGCCGACAGCCCTGAATTTAACGACTTGTCCCAGCCTCGCAAGCAGGCGGTACGCAATATGCTGCGGGATTTCACCCTCTCTGGTGTCGCGTTGGAGGGGGAAGCGGCACAGCGCTTTACTGCCATCCAGCATCGCTTGAGTGAGCTGTCCACACGCTTTTCCAATCATGTTCTCGATGCTACCGATGGCTGGGAAAAGTTTATCGACGATCGCGAGCAGCTTGCCGGCGTGCCGGATTCGGTGCTCGAAGGTCTGGCGGCGTCAGCCAAGGCCAAAGAGCAATCCGGTTACCGCCTGAGCCTGGATATTCCCTCTTACCTGCCGGTGATGCAGTACTGCAACAACCGTGAATTGCGACGTGAACTGTACGAAGCCTATGTTACCCGTGCATCGGCCCTGTCGCCCAGCGGCACCCAGTGGGATAACGGCCCGCTGATGGTCGAGATCCTGCAGTTGCGGCAGGAGTTGGCGCAGCTACTGGGTTTTGCCAATTACGCAGAGGATTCGCTGGCCAGCAAAATGGCACCGAGTTGCGATACCGTGCTGAATTTTCTGGGTGAGCTGGCCGAGGCCAGTCGTCCGGTCGCCGAGCGCGAACTGGCGGAGTTGAAAGCCTTTGCTGCGGACCTTGGGCAGGCCGAGTTGGCGGCCTGGGATGTGCCCTACTTCAGCGAAAAACTGCGCGAGAAGCAGTACGCGGTATCCCAGGAGGAGCTGCGTCCCTACTTCCCTGCTGAGCGGGTGCTGGATGGGCTTCTCACGGTGACGGGTGAGCTCTTTGACTTGAGTTTTGCGCCGCGCGAAGCACCGCTGTGGCACGCCGATGCCCGTTGCTTTGATGTGCTGCGCGATGGCGAGGTGATCGCCCAGTTCTATCTGGATATCTACGCGCGGGCCAACAAGCGAGGCGGTGCATGGATGGCGGATTGCCGGGGGCGCCGACAGTTGGCGGACGGTCTTGTACAGCGCCCGGTCGCTTTTCTGGTATGCAATTTTACCCCGCCGACGGAATCGCGGCCTTCCCTGCTGACGCACAATGAAGTGACCACCCTGTTCCACGAGTTTGGGCATGGCCTGCATCATATGCTGACCCAGGTGGATTGCCTGTCGGTGTCGGGCATTAACGGTGTCGCCTGGGACGCTGTAGAGCTGCCCAGTCAGTTTCTGGAAAACTGGTGTTGGGAGAAATCTGTGATCCCGCTGATTTCCGGTCACTATCAAACAGGAGAGCCATTACCTGAGGCCCTTCTGGACAAACTGCTGGCGGCGAAAAACTTCCAGTCGGGGATGCAGATGTTGCGTCAGATTGAGTTTGCTCTGTTTGATTTCCGCCTGCATATGCAAACTGACATTCGTGATGAGGCGCAAATTGACGAGCTCATGGCTGAGGTCCGCGACCAGGTGGCTGTATTGCTGCCGCCTGCGTTCAACCGCTTCCAGAATAGCTTTTCCCATATCTTTGCCGGCGGTTACGCGGCCGGTTATTACAGCTACAAATGGGCAGAAGTCCTGTCGGCGGATGCATTCTCACTGTTTGAGGAGCAGGGCGTCATGGACCCCGGTGCGGGGGCTCGCTTCCGTCGGGAAATTCTTGAGCAGGGCGGTGCGCGCGATGCGGAAGAACTGTTCCGCAACTTCCGCGGTCGTGAGCCCGCGAACGATGCCTTGCTGCGACACAGTGGCATTCTACCCAATCGTTCGGGAGGGACAGCGTGATGGCGACGGAATTCAGACCGCGGCGGTTTATCGCAGGAGCGGTGTGCCCCAAGTGTGCGGAAATGGATAAAACGGTCATGTACCGCGTGTCCGATGTAGAGCAGGTGCGTGAGTGTGTACGCTGCGGCTTTAAGGAATCGATCCGCGATGATGCCGATGGCGTGGCCGAACCGACGACGCGAGTGAACCAGCCCCGTCCGGGAGAAAAGCCATTGGCCCACGAAGATGAAATCGCGATCGTGTCCTTGCTGGACCCCCGTGAAAAACCGCCTCGCCGCGATCATTAATGGGAATATTGCAGGCTCTGCGCCGTGGAACGTATTTCCGCGCCACTTATCTATACTTTGAGTAACGGCGTGACGCGGTTTCGACCGCTGTGGAGGTAGCAGCATGTTGGAGTTATTGCCTATTCCCTTTCCCCACGTGGTGGGTCTGCGGGTGTCTGGCAAGGTTAATCACACAGATGTAGAGCAGTTGCGTGACAGTGTGGTGCGTAAACTTGAGAGCGAAGATCATCTGGGTATCTATATCGAGCTGGAGCATTTTCAGGGCTTCACTCTGCGTGGCTTGTTGCGCGAGATGCGCTTTGTCGCCAGCTTTTTTAAACGGATTACGCGTACGGCCCTAGTGGGTGAAGCGCGCTGGTACAGCCGCGCGGCGCAGTTGATAACGCACTGGATGCCCAATGCAGAAATTGAGCACTTTACCGATATCCAGCGTGACGAAGCGCTGCTTTGGGTGAGCGAGCGCGATGTTGGCGCGTTTTCAGGTTGATGTGACCGCTGGCGCGATCAACCGCCGGAATGGCAAGGCGCAAGGCAGTAATCAGACAGCAGTAAGGTAATGACTCCGCATGGCATCTCCCTCTCCCGCAACAGCGAATTCCTCTATCAAGGTCTGGGATGGCTTTGTCCGTATATTTCACTGGCTGCTGGTGGCCTGTGTTGCTTTTGCTTGGTGGTGCGGTGAGCAGGGCGGAGAGTGGATGGTTTGGCATATGCGTTGTGGCTATACCGTGCTGGGCCTGGTGATCTTCAGGCTCGTGTGGGGCTTTGCTGGCCCCTTCTACGCGCGCTTCGCCCAGTTTGTGCGCTCCCCAACAACCGTGCTGCGCTACGGGCGAGAACTCATCAAGCGTCGTGAGCCTCACTATGTGGGGCACAACCCGGTCGGTGGCTGGGCGGTTATCTTGCTGCTGATGTTCTGTGCATTGCAGGCCGGTACCGGACTGTTCGCCAACGATGAAATTTTCAATGAAGGCCCGCTGGCCCATTGGGTGGATTACGACCTGAGCGTCGCCATTACCGAGTGGCATGAAATACTGTTCAATGGCCTGCTGGCCGTAGTGGCTGTGCATGTTCTTGGGGTGTTTTACCACCAGGTAATTCGTCGTGAAAATCTGATTTCGGCGATGTTCCACGGCAAAAAGCCGGCGGCGGACGCCGTCGACGCAGCGCCTGCCACGGCGCCAAAAGCGCGTAACGGCTTGGGGATTGTGGTGGCCGTTGTGGCAGGGCTGTTGGTGTGGGGGCTGATCAGTCTTTAAAGTTGTCGTGACAGCCTTTGCAGCTTTTCGCGACGTCCATAAACGCGGGCGCTACACTGGCTTTATCACCGCTTTTAGCGGCTTCCGCGAGGAAGGCCGCGCTTTCTTGGAAAGCGGTCATGCGTTCGTTGAAATCGTCCCAGTTCTTCTCTATGGCGGGCAGTGCATCGCTGTCATCATCGCTGTAACTGCCGGGAATGAAGCCCTCTAATGGCATGGTGCTCAAGGTGGCGACATTCGCAGCGCGGCGGCTGAAATCTTTGCCATCCCAGTCCAGTTTGCCCTTCATCATGTCGCCCATCGGACCGAAATTCCAATAGATGGCGGTAAAGATGCCCTGCCGGTAGTCGATGGCGTCTTCCGGGTCTGGAGTGGCGAGTGCCAGCGTACTGGCGCTCAGCAAGCCGGCGGTCAGGCTGAGAACGGCCATTTTCTTCATGGTGATTTCCTCTCTCTTCATTACAGGGAAATGATCCACTCTCCACTGGATAGCGGATCTAACAAATCCATTAATGCCCTACCATACTACAGCGCTGCGGCGTTGGGGTGGGTTGGAATGCCGCAGTCAGTCGCCGTTGAAGCCGCTTTTCTCCGCCTGACGCAAAACGTCGCGCCAGGTGAGAATGCCGAGTGGCTGATTCTTGTCGTTGATAACGGGGAGACCGGAAACCCGGTGTTCGTTCAATCGTTGGATCGCGGTTTGCAAATCCTCGTCGGGGCGCAGGGTGACCAGTGCCCGACTCATGATTTGGTGAGCCAGCTTGTTCAGCGTGGCAAGGTCTTTCGCCGTCTCGGCGGGGGTGCCGATATTGGGGCTGATGGCAGCGAGCAGGTCGCGGTCAGAAATAATGCCCCGCACCTGCCCTGCGTCCATTACCACAAGGTGGTGAAATCCCGTCTGCTGAAACAGTTCCCTCAGCGTTGCCAGGCGGTCATCGGCGTCGACGGTGACCACCGGGGTGCTCATCAGCGCATCGACCCGCATGGTATTGCCCTATTCCTCGACGACGGCGAACTGCATGCCCGCGTGTTGTTCCAGGCGTTGCATCAGGGTAACGCCCATGCTGCTGGCTGGCGTCCAACTGCCGCCGGCACACTGTGATTCATTGACATCGCGGGCGAGGCAGAGAGCGGCTTGGGAAATCATTTTGGCAGTGGCGCCGTAACCGGGATCGCGGTCGCCAGTCACTTTGCATTGCAGTGTTTCGCCGTTGCCGGACAGTGCGTAGAAGCGCATATCGAAAAAGCCCTTTTGCTGGGCTTCAGGACTTGGACCCTCACCGGGAGCAGGTAACAGTTTTTCCAGCAACCAGCGTCCCGGTTTGATGGCGGCTCCCAGCATAAAGGCGGCGAGGCTGCCCCCGATAGCCGAGGCGCGCAGTCGTCCGGCAAGGCCGGTACCGGTCAACATGGTTTCTTCGTAGCGGAAGTGATCGCCGTAGGCTTTGCCCAGCAAATAATGGCTGCGCTGTACGACTCGGGTGTTGATGGCCGCCATGATAAAGGGCGACATCCAACGGCCGCTGATGACGTCCAGTTCGGCGAGGCCGGGGTTGCGCTGTCGGCCGTGGAAGCCGGCACCGGGACACAGCAGGTAAGGGTCTGCCATTTGCTTGCGCAGCGCGGGGTCTTCGGAGGCTTCTTTCATCACGTTTAGCAGGCTGGCGAAGGTGCCGCCGGACAGGCCGCCCTTGGCTGCCTTGACGCGCATGCGGATATCTTCGCTGGGGTGGCCGTAGCGCTCGCGGAAGTGCGTCTGGGTAAACAGCACGCCGAGATCTGAAGGGATGGAGTCGAAACCGCAGCAGTGTACCAGCCGGGCGCCGCTCTGGCTGGCGGTTGTCTGATACCGGTCGATCATGGCGCGTATCCAGTGGACTTCACCCGTGAGATCGCAGTAGTCCGTGCCGGTTTCCGCACAGACTTTGACCAGGGCCTCGCCGTACAGCGCATAGGGTCCAACGGTAGACAGCACAACCTGCGCTTTGGCGGCCATGGCGCGCAGGGAGACTTCGTCGCTGGAGTCTGCGATCAGCAAGTCAGGTTTGTCGCCGCTCAAGGCGTCGCGAGTTTCCTGAAGCTTGCGTTCATTTCGGCCCGCCATTGCCCAGCGGAGCGGGGGTTCTTCTCCACGATAGCTGCTCAGGTATTCGCAGATAATCTGTCCGACAAAGCTGCTCGCTCCAAAAACAATCACCTCGTATTGCGTGTCGCTCACGTATCACTCCTCTGTGGGGGTTCAGCCCTATGCTTTTTGGGTTTGCAGCCAGTGTAGTTGTACCCGCTGCGATTGCCATGATCTGCGATGTCCGGTTTGGTTCTGGGCGCGCCAGCCCCGGTATGTCATGGCTTACTGAATGTAGTGGGGGGTGTTGCGCATGCAGGCAGAGCGATCTTCTTCATAGAGGATTTTTTCACACTCTCTGAGCCGCCATTCGCGCTCGGCATCGTACTGACCGCTGGCGCAGGCACTGAGTCCTGCGCAGCTGGCCAGTGTGAAGAGGATTACTGCATATCGCATGTGGCTCGGTTTTCCCAAAGAGCAGCAAGGATCGCGCTGCGCGTGATCAGGCCGACCAGTTTGCCGTCATCAATAACCGGATAAAGCTTGGGCTTGTTTTTGCCCATGTTCTGCGCAAGATCGACGATGTTCTGCTCAGGAGATACCGCCAGTACTTCGTTGTGCATCACGTCATCAACATTGGGGGCGCCTTCACAGTGATAGCTGCTGACCAGCATGGAGTGAATACAGTCCTGCTCGGATACAAAGCCGACGACTGCGCCGCCGTCAGCCACAACGGGCAGGCCCATTACGCGGTTACGCAGCAGAATGTCTACCACTTCTCCCAGGGGCGTATGGTGTTTAACGTAAGGCGAAGGGCTGATCATGACGTCCCGAACGCGAATACTTGTACTCATGGAATGCTCCTCCTTTTGCTGTTCACTATACGCCGCTATTTCTGCAAAGTGTGAGTGCTATTCATCAGCTTATGCGGTCAAGCGGCCGTCGCGATAATCGCGCAGTGCCTGTTCGATTTCCTCGCTGCTGTTCATCACAAACGGGCCGTATTGAGCGATCGGCTCCCTCAGTGGCTGCCCTGCCAGTACTAATGCCCCGCCGCCGCTTGGGGTACTGAGGCAGAGCTGATCGCCCGGCGTTAAGATGCCCGCCTGTCCTTCTGTAAGTTGGCGGTCGCCGATGTGAATCTCGCCGTCGTAGGCATAGACAAAGGCATTGTGCTGCGGGTTCAACGCGATATTTAGGGTGTTACCTGCCGCAAGCCCGATATCGAGATACAGTGGGTCGCTGCGCAGTTGCCGCCCGTCCAGGCCGTTTACATAGCCGATACTTTCCTGGCCGAAATCGGGAAGCCAGCAGCGCCCGGCAATATGCCGCAGTGAGATGCCGGCTTCGGGGGAAAGGGACGGTATCTGTGCGGCGGGAATATCATGGTAGTCGGCAGCGCAAAGCTTCTCGGCAGCAGGCAGGTTGACCCACAATTGAAAGCCACGCATCAGTCCGGACTCCTGCTGCGGCATTTCTGAGTGAATAATGCCCCGCCCTGCGGTCATCCACTGCACGTCTCCGGGGCCGAGGTCACCGCGATTGCCCATATGGTCCTCGTGCAGCATGTGGCCGGCGAGCATATAGGTGACCGTTTCAAACCCCCGGTGAGGGTGTGAGGGGAAGCCTGCGAGATAGTCCTCGGGTTGGTCGGAGTAAAACTCATCCAGCATCAGAAACGGATCCAGCCTCACCCCGGCCGATTGGCCAAGGCTGCGCTTGAGCTTCACGCCGGCGCCATCGGATGTCGCAACGGCAGGAATGATCTGTGCAATATTACGGTGACTCATGGGGCTGTCTCCTCCTGCGGGCGGCCATATCAGCGCAGCTGAGCCTGCATCGCTTCGCGGGCCTGCTGACGAGCCGCGCTGGCGTGTTCAGGCCCCATGTTCAGGCCTTCGGCGTAGATGAAATGGATGTTGCTGACGCCCATCAACCCGAAGATGTGGCGCGCGTAGAGCGTTTGGGTGTCCAGCTCTGTACCAGCATACTGGCCGCCGCGGGCCGCCAGCACGGTCACCGGCTTATCACCCACCAGGCCTACCGGGCCGTTCTCAGTGTAGCGGAAGGTTTCCCCGGCCCGTGCCACATGATCAATCCATGCCTTGAAGGTTGATGGAATACCAAGGTTGTACATGGGCAGGGCAATAATCAGCTCATCGGCGTCGCGCAGTTCCTGAATCAGCGCGTCTGACTCGGCCACGACGGCGGCCTGCGCGCTGCTGCGCTCACTGGCGGGGGTGGTGAATGCGCCGAAGCGCTCACCGTCGATATGTGGCAGAGCTGCGGCATTCAAATCACGATGCACGATAGTGAGGTCTTCACCGGCCTCTTTGCGCATCGCGATGAACTCGTCGGCCATTTGTGAAGACTGGCTGTCGGCGCCACGCAGGCTGCTGCTGAGATAGAGAATCTGTGTGCTCATACTAGGTTCCTCCTGAGGAATCACTGTCGGTATGGCACTAGTTAACTATCTATTTATTTGGTTAAAAAGCGCATTTTTATGCTCTATATGATCTAGTATTTTGATTGTTTATGGTCGTTATCTCTATCTGTTGCTACGGCAGCCTGTCTGAGTCCGAATCGCTGGTCCATTTCTGCCACCAAAAATTCATCGCTTTTGGCGAAAATTTCGCTTGAGGGTGGGCGCCATCTTGATCAATGAGGAGGACTCGGCTTTGGTGTTCTGCCGCCTGAGGCCAAAGGGGGCGCTCTGAGCCGGTATTAGGGTTGCCGTGTTTGATGAATGCCGCCCAGTAATCGCGCAGGCGTTCGGCTGTTTTGCGGTCACCGTCACTGGTCGCTGGAGTCAGTCCGAACAGGTAATTCATATCGGCGCAATGAGCGGCCCCTGCTTGCGTTTTGCGTTTGTCTTGCGGGACATAGTCAAAATGGTAGGCCCAGGCTGGTGCCCGCTGGGAGGCAAAAGCCGGCATGCCGACGGCGGCTGAGGTGAACATGAAGTCGGTCTGTACCTGCCGCAGAAGGTCTTGCGGCGATGAGGCATTTGGGTAGATCTCCGCCACGTCTTTTAGCGTAATGCCAAACTTTTGCTTCAACACCTGCTCATCGAAGCCCATTAGCCCAAAGATGCTGGCTTCATCGCTGGTCGACCCCGAGATATACGGCACGGCAGACTGCTGTCCGCTGGCGAAGGCTTCTGCTAGCGACGTGCGCAGTAAGTGGCGATCGACAATGGCGCCGTAGTCTGGCGGGCCGGGGTCGGCATTCAGGATGGCGGTCGGGCTCAATTGTCTGAGTAACGACAATGCTTCCTCACCTTCCCCGTCGATACCGGCGCGTTGTGCAAAGGCCAGCCCTTCCTGTTCGGCTCGCGCCAGCGGGCGTGCGGCATTGAAAAGTCCGCCAGCAGAGTGAGCGGCTGCACCGGCAAACAGTCCCTGCGAGGCGGGCGATGTCATCAGTGCGTTGACGCTTGAGCCCCCGGCCGAACAACCCAGTAGGGTGATTTTGTCAGGGTCACCGCCAAAGGCGCGAATATTGCGTTTTACCCACTGCAGTGCGGCGATCTGGTCGCTGAGCCAGAAATTACCTGTGCCGTGGCCGGCTTCTGCGGTCAGTGCCGGGTGAGAGAAAAAGCCCAATCGCCCCAGTCGATAGTTCGGGGATACCAGAATAACGCCGCGTTTCACGACGGGCGACAGCATGTGCTCGGCGATGTAACGGCCTGAGCCAACAAAGTAGGCGCCACCGTGGATGGAGAACAACACGGGAAGGTCCTGCCCTTCATGCTCTGGGACAACAATATTCAGCGTCAGGCAGTCTTCGCTCTGTCGCGCCGGGGCTTTCCCTCTTCGCGGGGGTTGGATGCAGTCGGGGCCGAACTCGCGGCCATCGTGAATGCCTTCCCAGGGCTGTGCGGCTTGGGTTTCCTGCCAGCGCCGGGTGCCGACCGGGGGCGTCGCGTAGGGAATACCGAGATAAGCCGCACCTTGCTCGAGCGCCCGGCCTCTGACTTTTCCTAGGTCCGTGGCGACGATCGGATCTGAATTCTGGGCTATGGTGGCTGAGCTAATAGCCAGCACGACAGCGGCTATGCTGGCTCGAAATATCGGCATGATATGGCACCCTGTTATTGTCTTATTTGATCGCTACATCCTGAATAATATTAACCATGTGTGCAAGTTTGATCTTGCGAGCAAAGCCAAAAGATGCGTAATGCCAGCTTCCTAATATTGATTTTCTCGCTCAAAGCGCGCAGTTTTTGCCTATCTCATATCAAATAAGTTGATTAATTATGCGTGGGCCGCGAACCAGCCTCGATCAGTGGCACTGCTTTATGGCCGTCGTGGACGAAGGCAGTTATGCCCGTGCTGCGGAAGCCCTGCACAAGAGTCAGTCGGCGGTGACCTATGCGATTCAGAAGCTGGAAGAGCAGTTGGATGTCGCGTTGTTCGAAATTCGCGGCAGAAAGGCGGAGCTGACGGAAGCTGGGCAAATTCTGTATCGGCGTGGGCGTGCGCTGCTGGACGAGGCGGTACGGGTGGAAACCTCGGCCAAAGCTGTGTCGGCGGGCTGGGAGCCGCAGTTGCGGATTGTCAGTGATACGTTGTTTCCACAGAGTGCGATGCTGGACTGCCTGGCTGTGCTGGCTGAGGAATGTCCGGAGACTCGGCTTGAGAGCATTGAAACCGTGTTAAGTGGTGCGGAAGAAGCGCTGCTTGAGCAACGCTGTGATATTGCGATCACCGGTATCGTGCCGCCAGGGTTTCTTGGTGATCCCCTGCTGCGGGTGCGCTTTCTGGCGGTTGCCCACCGAGACCACCCTCTTCACCAAATGGAGCGAGAGCTGAGTTACCGTGACCTGCGCCCTCACCGCCAGGTCGTTGTGCGCGATTCGGCTGTACGTCGCCGCCGGGACTCTGGCTGGCTGGATGCTGCGCAGCGTCTCACGGTTAGCCGCATGGATATGTCGCTCAAGGCGGTTTGCCGCGGTTTGGGCTTTGCATGGCTGCCAGAAGTGGTCATGCAGGAGCAGCTGGCCAGTGGTGAGTTGCAGGTATTGCCGTTGCGAGAGGGCCGCGAACGCTTTGCTGATTTGTTTATCGTGCTTCCTGATCGCGAACTGGCAGGGCCGGTGACCCGCCGGGCAGAGGCATTGCTGAAAGCGGCAGTTGGTCGCCTGGACTGCGGCTTAGAGGCATAAAAAAGGAGGCCCGAAGGCCTCCAATAAAGTTAAGGCACTGGGTGGAGCAAAAACTTAGTCGAGCGCGGCAACGCGCTGGTTGTACTGGCGAGCTAGGCCGTTGTACTGCTGGGCGTAGCTTTCCAAGCGTCCGACGGCGTAGTTGTACACAAAAGCATCCGGAGCCTGACAGGACTCCAGGCGTTTGCTGGCCGTTTCAATGTATTCATTCACACGTTCGCGCAGAGCGGCGACTTCTTCGATGCTGCTTTCCGAAAAAGCGGGCAGTGCGGGTGCGCCCATAATGGCAGCCATCGCGCAGGCGGCATGTGCGCTGCTGGCCGAGACATACATCACCAGGGCGATCGCGCCCATCGATAAACGTTTCATGGTCTTGCCTCGTTACTGATGTGGAAGGGTGTGTAGTTGTATGCTACCAAAATACACACTAAATGCACGGAGTGTTACGACTTAAATGTCGGATTCGATGAAAAATTACACAAATTTAAAGATTGTGCGGGGAAAATCCGGATTTTCGGTGGGTTTTGGTGGGCGGAGAAGTGTTACCGGAGGATGTTTTGCCAGCGTGACGGGGAAAATATCCACACAAAACATAGGGCAAGTGTTACCCCTCGGGCGATATTCAGGCAGGTAAAGGCGAACCATAAGCCGTGATTACCCCAGCTCTGGCTGGTGTACCAGATAGGCAAATAGAGCCCGAAGACACTGACAAGCATGCAATATTGCAATGCCTTGGTGCGTAGCGCGCCAATGAAAATGCCGTCGTAGCAATAGCAGGCTGCGCTTGCTAGTGGGAGGATAATCAGCCAGTTGTAGTATTCGCTGGCTGCGCTGCGGACATCGGGAAGGTCAGTCATGGTGTCGAGCAGAGGTGTTTCGGCTACGAGTAAAAGCAGGCTGGCGGCAATCGCCGAATACAGTGCCCAGCGCCCGCAGCAGCGGCATACTGCTATGAAGCGCTGCCGATCGCTATCGGCAAAGGCTCTGCCAGCCAGTGCTTCGGCGGCATGTGCGAAGCCGTCCATGCCATAAGCGGCGGCCATGACCAATTGCATCAAAATGGCGTTCGCTGCCAGTGTGGTTGCGCCCTGCGATGCCCCTTGTGCCGTGAAAAAGCTGAGGCTGAAAAGCAGCGAGGCGGTACGCACAAAAATCTCGAAGTTGTTTTTTGCGAACCGGCGTATCGTGGGTCCTTGCTGAAGGCTTTGTTTGAGCCCTCTGCGAATCGCTTGGCTGAGCGGCTTGCGGGTGGCCCAGAGGCCAAGAATCAGTGCCAGGTACTCGCTGATTGTGCTGGCGATGGCTGCGCCAGTGCTGTTCATCTCCAGTCCGATAATAAACAGCAAGTCCAGCAGGATGTTGGCGCAGTTGCCGCATACGGCGATCAGCAGAGGCCATCGCGCTTGGCGTTGTCCCAGCAGCCAGCCCGTGATCGCGTAGCTGCAAAGCACCGCCGGAGCGCCGTAAAGGCGCCAATAAAGGTAGTCGCTGGCTATCGGTTGCAGGGAGTCACTGGCATTCATCAGTGAAAGGCCGACGCTTCGCAATGCTGGGCCTGCCAGGAAAATCAGGCAGCCCAGCAGTATTCCGGCTCCCAGTGCTTTTACCAACAGGGCGCTGCTGTCTTCGTGATGGCTTTGGGCGCTCGCGCCGGTGGTGCCCATACGCAAGAAGCCAAATGCCCAATAACACAGGGATAGCAGGCTGCTGCCGATGGCGACTGCGCTCAGGTAGCGACTGTCTGGCAAATGGCCCAGGATGGCGGTATCAACCAGACCAAACAGCGGAATCGACAAATTGGCCAGAATCATCGGCCAGGACAGCGACCAGACTTCGGCGTTGAGGCTTTTGGTTTGCGACGACATGGCTGATTTCCCGTTGAGCGCGCAGTGTACGGGGTGTGTGAGGGTTTTGCACAAGACCGGTGCAAATTTGACCAACTTTTTTGGCGTTGCCAAACTGGCGAAATTTCGCAATATGTAGTGGTTCTGAGGGCTATGTGGGCGCCTAATTTGTGTTGAGTGCATTCAGGGGTGTTTCGGCTTTAATGCTGTGCACTCGGATTTGCACCGCTTCGGAGTAGCCTTGCTGCTTTCTTCAGGTTTATAATTGCGGCGTTTTGTCGCACCCAAAGCTGACTCAGCGCGGGTTTATACACAATTATAAAGAAAGATGAGGGGACTTCCGTTCTTCACTGAGCGGTGCCGCTGCTCGTCTTTTTTTGGTAACCCTCCTTAAATCGCGAAGGCGTTCCAAAGAGTGGAAACCGCTGTGTATTGCCAGCCGTAGGTAAGCAGAGGGGTTTTTATAACTTATACGGAGACACGGGAGATGTATCTACAAGCGAAACGGCTGTATAAGCTGGCGCTTAGTCCTGTGCTGATGCTGCTTAGCCTGTTTAGTACTGGCGCGTGGGCGAATGATGGTAGCCCCCAGCGTTGGCAAACCAATATGACGCCAGGCGTCACTGAAGTTGGCGCCAAGATTTACGACCTGCATATGCTGGTACTTTGGATCTGCGTTGCCGTCGGTGTCATTGTTTTTGCCGTGATGTTCTACTCGGTATTTGCGTACCGTCGCGATCGTCACCAGGAGCCGGCGACTTTCCACGAAAATACCAAACTGGAAATCGCGTGGACGGTTGTGCCTTTCCTGCTGTTGATCGTCATGGCAGTGCCGGCCACCAATACGCTGATCGAGATCTACGACACTGACGACGCTGAGCTGGACATCCTGATTACCGGCTACCAGTGGAAGTGGAAGTACGAGTACATCAATCCCGAAGGCGACAATGTCAGCTTTTTCTCCTCCCTGCTGACGGACAAAGCTGAGATCGGCAATACCGAAGACAAAGGGTCCAACTACCTGCTGGAAGTTGATGAGCCCTTGGTCCTGCCGGTTGGTAAAAAAGTACGTTTCCTCGTCACTGCAAACGACGTGCTCCACGCTTGGTGGGTTCCCGCCCTGGCAGTTAAGCGCGATGCGATTCCCGGCTTTATTAACGAAGCGTGGACAAATGCCACGGAAACCGGCGTGTATCGCGGCCAGTGTGCAGAGCTTTGTGGTCGTGACCACGGCTTCATGCCCATCGTTGTCAACGTTGTTGAAGAAGCCGACTACAAGACGTGGATGGCTGATAAGCAGGCCGAAGCAGCAGAAATCAAAAAGCTGATGGAACAGACCTTCAGCATGGATGAGCTGGTTGAGCGCGGCAAAACCGTTTACAACCGTTCTTGTGTTGCTTGTCACGGCGCTAACGGTGAAGGTGGCGTGGGTAAACCTATTGCCAACAGCCCGATTGCGACCGGCGAAGTTGCCCAACATATCAATGTGTTGGTTAACGGCGTACCAGGCACTGCCATGCAGGCCTTTGGTGGTCAGCTGAACGATGTCGATCTCGCGGCAGTAGTGACTTACACCCGTAATGCCTTTGGCAACAACATGGGTGACAAAGTACAGCCGATCGATGTTTACAACTTCAAGAAAGGTCAGTAGGAGGATTCAACATGGGTGCTCACGGACCTGCTAAAGGTTTCACCCGGTGGTTAACCACCACCAACCACAAAGACATCGGCTCGATGTATCTGTGGTTCAGCTTCGCGATGTTCCTGTTGGGCGGCTCGTTCGCCATGGTTATTCGCGCTGAGCTGTTCCAACCCGGTCTGCAGATTGTAGAGCCGGAATTCTTTAACCAGATGACCACCATGCACGGTCTGGTCATGGTTTTCGGCGCCATCATGCCGGCCTTTGTTGGCCTGGCGAACTGGATGATTCCGATGATGATTGGTGCGCCCGATATGGCGCTGCCGCGGATGAACAACTGGTCGTTCTGGATTCTTCCTCCGACCTTCCTGATGCTGGCATCTACCCTGTTCATGGAAGGGGGCGGTCCTAACTTCGGTTGGACGTTCTACGCGCCACTGTCGACGACCTATGCGCCGCCGAGCGTAACCTTCTTTATCTTCGCGGTTCACGCGATGGGTATTTCGTCGATCATGGGCTCCATCAACATCATCGCAACCGTTGTAAACATGCGCGCTCCGGGCATGACTTACATGAAGATGCCGATGTTTGTATGGACCTGGCTGATCACGGCTTTCCTGCTGGTTGCGGTTATGCCCGTACTGGCTGGCGCGGTGACCATGATGCTGATGGATATCCATTTCGGTACCAGCTTCTTTAACGCAGCAGGTGGCGGCGACCCGGTTCTGTTCCAGCACGTGTTCTGGTTCTTTGGTCACCCCGAGGTATACATCATCATTCTGCCGGCCTTCGGTGTTGTGTCCGAGATCATTCCGACCTTCTCCCGCAAGCCGCTGTTTGGTTACGCCTCTATGGTTTACGCAACAGCGTCGATCGCTTTCCTGTCGTTCATCGTGTGGGTTCACCACATGTATACGGTGGGTCTGCCGATTGCCGGTGAGCTGTTCTTCATGTACGCGACCATGCTGATCGCCGTTCCGACAGCCGCGAAGGTGTTTAACTGGATTACCACCATGTTCAAGGGCTCTATTACCCTTGAAACGCCGATGCTGTTTGCGATCGCCAAGGTATTCCTGTTCACCATCGGTGGTTTCTCTGGCCTGATGCTGGCAATGGCGCCCGCGGACTTCCAGTACCACGACAGCTACTTTGTTGTTGCTCACTTCCACTACACCATGGTGGCGGGTGCGATCTTTGCGCTGTCTGCAGCGGTATACTACTGGCTGCCCAAGTGGACTGGCCGTATGTACAACGAGACCATGGGTAAAACCCATTTCTGGATTTCGTTCATCGGTTTCAACCTGACCTTCTTCCCGCAGCACTTTGTGGGCTTGGCAGGCATGCCGCGCCGTATTCCTGACTACAACCTGATGTTCGCAGATTTCAACATGATCTCGTCCATCGGTGCGTTCATCTACGGCTCCAGCCAGCTGCTGTTCTTGTTCAACGTGGTTCGTACTATTACCCACGGCAAGCCAGTATCTGACGCGAAAGTATGGGATGGTGCTACCACCCTTGAGTGGACGGTGCCCAGCCCCGCGCCTTACCATACTTTCAGCACGCCGCCGGAAGTTAAGTAAGAGAGGTCAGTCATGGCAAACACAACGCAGAACAACATCATTAAAACCAGCGGTAAGCTGATGGTCTTGGTGGTTGCAATGTTTGCGTTTGCCATGTGGGTGATGCCCCCCTTGTACGACGCCTTGTGCGAAGTGCTGGGCATCAATGGCAAGACCGGCGGCCGCTATGAGGTCGTCGAGAGCAATATCGATACTGAGCGTACAGTGAAGGTGCAGTTCGTTGCTCAAAACAACGAGCAGATGCCCTGGGAGTTTGGCCCGAATATCAGCCAGGTTGTTGTTCACCCCGGTGAGGCGACAACGGTGACGTTCCATGCCAAGAATACGCAGGACAAATTTATGGTGTCCCAGTCTATTCCCAGCATCGTGCCATCACGGGCGGCGGAGTACTTCCATAAAACGGAGTGCTTCTGTTTTAACCAGCAGCCGCTGGAGGCTGGTGAAAAAGCCGACATGCCGTTGCGCTTTATTGTCGATCGCGATTTGCCTAAAGATGTTCACGTCATCACCCTGTCCTACACTATTTTTGACGTAACCGAGATGGCCGCAGAGCAGAACTCTGTTGCGGCATCACAATAGGAAAGAGATTTTTCTCTAACGAGAAAACGGAGACTTATACACATGGCGGGTCAAAGCAACGCCGGGCACGAAACGTATTACGTGCCTGAAAAAAGCAGCTTGGCTGTAAACGCAACGATTGGTTTAGTCGCGTCGGTTTATGGTGCGGCGGCAGTCATTAATGATCACACCTACCGCCCTGGAGAAGAGACCAATTCTTCGTTCATCCTGTTTGCGGGTCTGGCATATTTCGCCGCTACGTTGTGGATGTGGTTTGCCACGACTATCCGCGAAAACCGACAGGGTATGAACAGCGGGCAGCTCAAGCACTCCTACGTGATTGGCATGCAGTGGTTCATTTTCTCTGAGGTGATGTTCTTCGCCGCGTTTTTCGGTGCCCTCTTCTATATCCGCAACCTGGCGGGTCCCTGGCTGGCAGGCGAAGGCGATGGTGGCTCGATGAACGAACTGCTGTGGCCGGGCTTTGAGTACAGCTGGCCGCTGCTCGAAACGCCTCAGGACGCCATCGGCGGTGTTGCTGCGCAGCAAGCTGCCGGTCACCTGGCTAACAATGGTGTTTTCACCGGCGCAGAAAAGCACTTGTCCTTCCCGGGCTTTGCAAACATTGGCCACTGGCTGCCGCTGTACAACACGCTTATCCTGCTGACTTCCAGCTTCACTTGCCACATTGCCCATATGGGTATTAAAGAAAACAACCGCAAGAAGTTTAACTTGTGGCTGTTCATCACTGTGGCGCTGGGTGCGATCTTCCTGTACCTGCAGTACATGGAGTATCACGAAGCGCTGTTTGAATACGGCATCAAGCTGAACAGCGGTGTCTACGGTACGACGTTCTTCATGCTGACCGGCTTCCACGGCTTCCACGTGGCAATGGGTACTATCATGCTGCTGATCCAGTGGCTGCGCTCAACAACCAAAGGTCACTTTAGCGCTGAAGACCAGTTTGGCTTCGAGGCCTCATCCTGGTACTGGCACTTTGTTGACGTGGTATGGGTATTCCTGTTCCTGTTCGTTTACATCCTCTGAGTTTTCTTTGAGGAGTGCCGAAACGGCCGGACTCGTACATTTGCTTTGCAAATGAACGGCTCCGGCCGATTTTTTATTCTGAGTCTTGAGTGAGTTGGGCTTCTCCGCTGTCGAGATAGCGTTGATCCCAAGGGGCTTTAGAGCCGAGTTGGCCGGTATAAACACCGTAAAACAAAAAGCCCATCAGCGCCGTTGCCAAGGCAAGACGAACACTGAGTGACTGCCAGGTCCGCATCGTGGTGCCGCGGTCCTTAAACAGAAAAAACAGGCCGCTGAACAGGCTGATGCACAGTGCAATAAACAGCACAACGATGACCACTTTTAACCACATAGATCGTCTCCCTCGGATTTTGCCGCAGTATACACAATCGGATTCTTGCTATGTCTGATCGACCGGAACGTTTGCAGTGGCACCTGGATTGGAAATCCCTGTTGGCGACCGTGCTGATACTCCCGGTGTTGGTCAGTCTGGGGTTTTGGCAGCTGAGTCGGGCCGATGAAAAGCAGGCCTTGCTGGATGCTGCCCAGGCTCGTCGGGGCCAGCCTGCCGTGGATGTTGCTCAGCTGGAGGCGTTTCCCAATTATTTGCCGGTTTACGCTGATGGCGAGTTCGATAGCGAGCGCTATTGGTTGTTGGATAACCGGATCAGGCAGGGCCAATTCGGTTATGAGATAATCGCACTTTTTGTGCTCAGTGATGGGCGTGAGTTGCTGGTCGAACGCGGCTGGGTGGCGGCGGATCCTTCGCGCCAAACGCTACCAGTGCTTGATTGGCCAGAAGGCAAGGTGCGCTTGCAGGGTGAGCTGTATCGCTCTACAGAAAAGCCCTTCAGTCTGGGCGAAGAAGTGCCGCAAGGATGGCCTCGCCGTCAGCAGTGGCTGCAGGAAGAACGGCTTCACGAGGAATTTCCCGCTTTGTTGCCTACCGCACTCATGTTGAGTGAGCTGAGTCCGGCTGCACTGCGTACCAACAGGGTATTAATTAATGTGTCGCCGCAAAAGCATCAGGGCTATGCCGTCCAATGGTTTGCGATGGCGGCGGTGTTAAGCGTGATTTTCATCATCCGCAACAGTAATATCCTGTCGCGCCGAAAAAAGCGACAAGACTAAAGGAAACATTCATGACTTCAGAGGCTACATCCGGCAACAAAAAGCAGGTTGCCCTGATATTGGCGATCCCAGTGGTGGTCATTCTGCTGTCCAGCCTGCTGTTTATGCTGGCGCAGCGCAATGTGCTGGATTTCGGAACGGTCAATCGCGGTGCATTGATCCGGCCTCCGGTTCAGCTTTCTTCGCTGCACCCACATCGCATTGACGGCGGAGAGTTCCTGTTCAACCAGCCCGAATCTAAATGGGTATATATGGTCGTGGGTGGCAAAACCTGTGCAGGTACCTGCGAACGCATGCTCTACCTGACTCGTCAGACTCACGTTGCACTGGGTAAAAAAACCAACCGGGTTGAGCGGGTGTATCTTGCGACCGATGGCGCTATTTCGCCCGAGCTGCGCGATTTTCTGGAAGCCGAACACGAAGACATGACGGTGTTAAGTGTGGACGGCTCGGAATTCGTTGCTTCGCTCAAGCATTTGCCGACTTCGCCGCTCGATCCGCTGAGCTTCTTTGTGGTGGACCCCAAAGGGTGGGTGATGATGACGTACCGGGCTGAGGACACGGAAACCGACACGCTTACGACTCTGGGTAAGGATATCCTCAAAGATATGAAACGCCTGCTGAAATAGCAGAGGGCGAATGACGACATAGTGGTAGAACAACAATGATGACGCTATTTAACGCTCCTGAATATCGCAAGCCCGGTTTTAGGCTTGCCCTGCTCGCTTGCCTGGTGGCCGTTATTGTATTGGGAATGGGGGTGTTTACCCGCCTTGCCGATGCTGGCCTGGGTTGTCCCGACTGGCCTGGCTGCTACGGCCATGCCTTGTGGCCAAAAGCCGATCATGAAGTGGCTCGAGCGAACGAAGCGTTCCCCGATATGCCAGTTGAGCATGATAAGACCTGGCCAGAAATGATCCACCGCTACCTTGCAGCCAGCTTGGGACTGTTCACCATTGGTCTACTGGTATTCGCCGTACGCAACCGCAGCCCCGAGCAGCCGCTAAAGCTGCCCGCTTTTATCTTTGCCTTCATTATCTTGCAGGGCATGTTTGGTATGTGGACGGTCACCTTGAAACTGTGGCCGCAAGTGGTCACCGCGCACCTGCTGGGTGGGTTCACAACATTGAGTTTGCTGTGGCTGCTGACATTGCGGCTGAACAATCAGCGTTGGCAGGTTCCGGCGATCAGCGAAGCGCGCCTCTTGGCGCTGCGTAAACTGGCGGTGCTGGGATTAATCATTGTGGTCTGCCAGATTGCGCTGGGCGGATGGACGACATCGAACTATGCCGATATCGCTTGCCCGGACTTCCCGCGTTGTCAGGGGGCGTGGCTACCGCCGATGGACTTCGCTAATGGTTTTAATATCGCACAGCACGTAGGGCCTAATTATCTGGGAGGAGTGCTGGACAATGATGCGCGCGTGACCATCCATGTCATGCACCGCTTTGGCGCGATCGTCACAACTGCATATCTTCTCTTCCTGTTTGTTCGCTTGCGTGGTTTGGGCACCGTCCCGGCCAGCCGTCTGTCCGTTGTTATGTTGCTGGTACTGGCCGCGCAGGTCATGCTGGGCATCAGCAATATCATTTTCAATTTTCCTATCGCTGTTGCCGTAACGCACAATCTTGTGGGTGCGCTGCTGCTATTGGTGATGGTGACCACGAACTATTGCGTTTTCACCACTGAGGTGAATCGCGGGGGTACGAAAGTATGAGTGAAGAAAACGCCGCGGCTGCCGGGAGGCATCACGAGGCGGTGAGCTGGCGGGACTACTACGAGCTGTGCAAGCCCAATGTGGTGCTGTTGATGCTGCTGACGTCGGTAATCGGCATGTTTATGGCGGTGCCTGGTATGGTGCCCTGGCGAGTGCTGGTATTCGGTAATCTCGGTATTGCCCTGTGCGCCGCCTCGGCGGCAGCGGTAAACCATCTGGTGGACCGTCGTATCGACCTTATCATGGCGCGCACCCACAACCGGCCGATTGCCCAAGGGCGAGTGAAAACGCTTAACGCCGGGATTTTCGCCGGTGCGTTGTGCGTGATCGGTATGGCGATACTGTTTGTCGAAATCAACGCCCTGACAGCGTGGCTGACCTTTGCTTCACTGCTGGGTTATGCAGTGATTTACACCCTCTATCTGAAGCGGGCGACACCGCAAAATATCGTGATTGGTGGCATTGCCGGTGCGGCGCCCCCGCTGCTCGGCTGGACGGCCGTAACCGGCGAAATTCACGGTCATGCTCTGTTGTTGGTGTTAATTATTTTTGTGTGGACGCCCCCGCATTTCTGGGCGCTGGCGATTCACCGTCGGGATGATTACGCCAAAGTCGACATTCCCATGCTGCCGGTCACCCACGGCATTGGGTACACCAAGCTGCACACCTTCCTCTACACTATTTTGCTGTTTGTTGTAACGCTGTTACCCTTCGCCACGGGTTTGAGTGGCCCGCTGTACCTGCTAGGTGCGGTGTGTCTGGGTGCTGGTTTTATCTATTGGGCCATCGTGCTGTTGCGCGGTAATGATCCCAAGGCGCCGATGGCGACATTCAAGTATTCGATCATTTACCTGATGGCACTGTTCATTGTGATGCTGCTCGATCACTACATGCTGCCAGCAACGGTGATATATGAGGTCTCTGGCTAATGAGTGGTGAAAATACTCCGGCGAACAGCCAACAAAAACGCGGTATTCGCCTCACAGTAATGGCGATTTTTGTGGTTGCCAGTGTGCTGGTGGGCAGTTTTTTCTATTCCTTCACGCAGGCTCGGGTAATGACTCGCGATGAGTTGCGAGAACAGGGCGCATACCTCTACGAAAATCCGCGTATGCTGCCGGGCTTCAGCCTGGTTGACGAAAGTAATGCGACGCTGACGCCGGATAGCTTGAAGGGAAAATGGAACCTGATGTTTTTTGGTTTCACATACTGCCCTGATATCTGTCCGACCACATTGGCTCAGCTCAAGCTGTTTTATCAGGAGTTGGATCCCGAGGTGCAGGCCGATACCCAGATTTGGCTGGTGAGCGTGGATCCCGCGCGGGATACTCCCGAGCAGTTGGACAGCTACCTGGAGTTCTTCCATCCGGCATTTCGTGGAATGACGGGCGACTTTCTGGAAATTCACCGCTTCGCGACGGCGTTGAATATCCCCTTCGCCAAGGTGCCCGGTGGCGGTGACGAATATATGGTGGATCACAGCGCCAATGTCGCGCTGGTAAATCCTGAGGGGCACTCTGTGGGTTTCTTCAAAGCGCCGTTGGACATCAGCAAAATGCAGCGCAACTTCCTGACTATTCGTGAGCACTATTATTGAGTGTCGGTCTGGCAGGGTAAAAACGCCGCCTTATGCGGCGTTTTTTTATGTCCGGCGAAACTGACTGGCGAGCTGTGCAAGCAGGAAAATCACCGCGGCACCCAGTACCACGCTCGGGCCGCCGGGGCTGTCAAAGTGCCATGCACTGAGTAGTCCCAGTGCCACGGCCAGACACCCGCCTACGATGGCCAGCAGCGCGCATTGCTCGGGACTGCGTGCCAGTCGGCCGGCTGCCGATGCAGGAATGATCAGCATTGCGGTAATCAGGAGTACACCGACGACCTTCATGGCTACCGCAACAGTCGCGGCAATCAGCAGCATTAGCAGCAGCTTCAGGGCATCGACAGGCCGCCCTTCAACGGCTGCTATGTCGGCATTGGTGGTAATGGCCACCAGCGGTGTCCAAAACGCGAACAGCAGGCTGAGCACGACCACGGCAATACCGGCAAGCAGGTAGAGATCATCGCGCATGACCGCCAGTAGATCGCCGAACAGGAAGCTGTTCAGGTCAAACGCGGGGCCGTCGAGAAAGGATAGGCACACGAGACCCAGTGCAAGGCTGCTGTGCGACAGGATGCCCAGCAAGCTGTCCAGAGAGGTATTCCGCCAGCGTTGCAGGGCAAACAGCAGCACGGCGATCGTTACACAGGCCAGCAGTACAGCAACCTCAAGCCGAATCTGCCAGGCAAGTCCCAGCGCGAGTCCCAGCAGGGAGGAGTGAGCCAATGTATCGCCGTAGTAGGCCATCCGTTGCCAGGTGACCAGCGCGCCTAGCGGTCCGCAAAGGGTGGCGAGAATCAAGCCTGCGATCAGCGCGTGTTGCAGAATATCAATCATGATGGTGGTGGCACCCGGTGTCGAGATCAACGGCCTCACCATGCATGTTATGGCGGTGGTCATGGTCGTGCTGATATAGCGCCAGCGCTTCCGCGTGGCGGCGTCCGAATAACTCCAGGTAAGCGGGGTCATTGCTGACGGCTGAAGGGTGTCCGTGACAGCACACGTGCTGATTGAGGCAGATAACCGTATCTGTCTGCGCCATGACCCAGTGCAGGTCGTGGCTGACCATCAGTACCGCGCAACCCAGTTCGTCGCGCAGCGCGCTGATCAGCTCGTAGAGTTCTGTCTGTCCGGTAATGTCGACACCTTGCGCGGGTTCGTCGAGGGCCAGTAGCTGTGGCTTGCAAAGCAGTGCGCGGGCGAGCAAGGCACGCTGGGTTTCTCCACCGGACAAACCTTGGAGAGGCCGATCGGCCAGGTGGCTGATACCCACTCGTGCCAGGGCGTGTTTGATGCTCATCCGGCGCTGGCTGGACATTCGCAGAAAGCGGCTGACGGTGACGGGCATCAGCGGATTGATGCGCAGCTTTTGCGGCATGTAGCCGACCCGCAATTTCGGTTGCCGCGATACAGTGCCGCTGCTCGGCTTTTGAAGGCCGAGGGCGATATGCAGCAGAGTGCTTTTGCCGGCGCCGTTGGGGCCGATGATCGTCATAATCTGGCGCGCACTCAGGCTTAAATTGACCCTGTCCAGCAAGGTCTGCTGGCCGTGTACCAGAGAGACATCGTGCAGACTTAACAATGCGCTGCTATCACTCATCGCCCTGCTCCTGACAGCGCTGGCAGCTGCCAATAATTTCCACGCATTGTTGGTGAATGCGAAAGCCCTGCGCGTCTGCGCTCTGTGTAATGGCGTCGCTGATAGGTGGCTCTTGCAACTCTATGGCGGTATTGCAGTGCTGGCAGATAAGGAAATGCCCGGCGTGGCGATGAGTTGGGTCAGTGCAGCCGATAAAGGCGTTCAATGACGCGATACGGTGAATCAGCCCCTGTTCAAGCAGGAAATCCAGGGCGCGATACACCGTGGGTGGCGTAATGCGCCCTTTTCCCTGTTCCGCCAGGGCCTCCAGCAGGCTATAGGCACCAACGGGTTGGTGATTGGCCCAGACTAGTCGCAGCACTTGCTCACGATTGGGGGTAAGGCGTGCGCCTCGCTCGCGACACAGTACGCGAGCGCTCTCCAGTGCGCTGTCGATACAGTGCTGATGATTATGGCGGCGCTCGCTCGCGCGGTTATTCATGGTTGAGGAATCTGGGTGAAATTTAAATGTTATAATATTACAATTACGTTTCTGTGAACACCGCCGCTCCATGAGGTTTTTGTCGTTTATGTTACGCCGCTGCTTGCTTTTGCTCTCGATGTTAATTGCCCTGCCGGTCTTTGCTGGCCCTGAGCTGCGAGTGGTGAGTAGCGTGAATCCCCTGCATCTGCTGGTCGCGGAGATCGGTGGTGATGCAATAGACGCTGTGTTGCTGCAATCCCCGCAGATTTCGCCTCACGACCTGCAGCTCAAGCCGTCGGATATGGAGGTGCTGGAGCGTGCAGATTTGATTTTGTGGTTTGGCCCCGTGCTGGAAACCAATCTGCGGCGGCCGATACGCCGCTATAAGCAGGCTGTGGCCTTGTTTCCCGATGCGCAGTCCGGAAAGGACGACGCCCACTTCTGGCTGGACGCCGCGATCATGCAGGATTTGGCCAGACGAGTGGCGCGGATGTTGTCGGAGCAGCTGCCTAGCCGAAGCGCTTACTTCCACGCCAATGCAGCCCGCTTTGTGACGGCGCTGCGTCATTACGACAAGCAGTTGATGGCGGTTTTCTCGCGTTTGGGGGCGTCGCCTTATCTTTTACTGCACGATGGCTTTGAGCGTTTCGAAGCCCACTACGGGCTGGAGGGTGGGCAGGCGCTGATGACTGGCGACGATCGCTTGCCGGGAGCAAGGCATTTGGTTGAGCTTCGTCGTCAGATTCAGAACGGCGAGTTTGCCTGCGTATTTCGCGAGCCACAGTATCCTGGTGCGATGCTGAGAACGCTGACGGATGGCGTGGACGTGACAGTGATTGAATTGGACCCGATGGGGCTGAACTCAGAGGCTGCAGAGGGTTTTCTGGGTCTTTACCGGCGGTTGGGTGAGGCCTTCTTGCAGTGCTTCCAGAAATCGACAGATCGCAGCGCTGCGTAATACGCAGAGCTGCGATGAGATTGCTTAGCGTGCGCTGCTCAGCTCGGGCATATCAAAGCTGTCAAGCTCAACACTCAGCGAGGCAGAAACCACATCGAGGGTGCGGTTCAGCACGCGGGCTGCCGATTCCTCGCTGACGTGGCTCACCGCGATATCGCTGCGGTCGTTGCTGCCAATAGCGGCGTCATTGTAAGCCAATACCAGCGACTGTTTCGTGCCGGCATCCGGCTCAGCAGCAGTCGCCATGGCACTGGCAACCAAAATTAAGATGGCGCTGGTTAACTTTTTCATCACTCTTTCTCCTTTAAGTGGGGAGTTTTCCCCGCACAAGATGTGTCTGTCACCTTGTGTTACGTAAGGTAACACATGTGGGATGCCAAGTCTTGCTTAATTTTTGTTCATTGTTTGGTAATAACCCATACATAAAGGGTTTTTTAGTGTTACCCGTGTAAACATTGGGTAACACTTTGAGTGCTGAGTTGTGACGTTGCACGGTCGTTATCACCGCCGTGCTACACTTCGCCTTCCCCGACGACAACGAATTTGCAGGCATGACAGCAAAAACTCCTCTGGTGCTGGTTGACGGCTCCTCCTATCTCTATCGCGCCTTTCACGCGCTGCCACCACTGACGAACTCCAAGGGACAGCCCACCGGGGCGGTTAAAGGGGTGATCAGCATGTTGAGACGTCTGGAAAAGGATTATCCGGATAGCCCCATTGCGGTGATATTTGACGCCAAGGGCAAAACATTTCGCGACGAGCTGTTTGCCGAGTACAAGGCCAATCGCCCCCCCATGCCCGATGATCTGCGGGCGCAGATCCAGCCTATTCACGACATTGTGGACGCTATGGGCCTGCCTCGATTGGTGATTGAGGGGGTTGAGGCCGACGACGTGATCGGGACTTTGGCTGCACAGGCCGAAGCGGATCGCCCGGTGGTGGTGTCGACCGGTGACAAGGACATGGCGCAACTGGTAAATGCCCACGTTACGCTGGTCAATACCATGACCGACACGCGAATGGATGAGGCGGGCGTAGAGGCTAAATTTGGTATTCCGCCCTCACTGATCATCGACTTTCTCGCGCTGATGGGGGACAAGATCGACAATATTCCCGGCGTGCCCGGCGTGGGGGAAAAAACGGCGCTGGCGTTGCTGCAGGCACTGGGTGGTATCCGCGATATCTATGCGCGCCTGGATGAGGTGCCTACCTTGGAGATTCGCGGTGCCAAGAGTCTGGCCAAGAAGCTTGAGGACTCCCGCGATGCTGCCGAGTTGTCTTATGAACTGGCGACCATCAAGTGCGATGTGGCGCTGGATGTCAGTATTGCTGATTTGCAGCATCAACCGGCAGACAATAGCCGTCTTTTGACGCTGTTTCGCGAGCTGGAATTCAAAGGCTGGACGGACGAACTGCTGCGCGATGCCGACGCCAGTGTTGATGACGAGGTAAGCACGGCGCCTGCCGCACTGGAGAAAGACTACCAGGTTGTTACTGACGCCAAGCAGTTTGAGGCGTGGTTGGACGTCCTTCGAAAGGCAGCGCTATTCGCCTTTGATACCGAAACCACCAGTCTGAATTATATGCAGGCCCGCGTCGTGGGAGTGTCTTTTGCGGTGGAAGCCGGAACGGCGGCCTATGTACCCTTTGGTCACGACTATATCGACGCACCTGAGCAGTTGAGTGAAGAGCAAGTCCTGGGTGCGCTCAAGCCGTTGCTGGAAGACCCGGACAAGGCCAAGCTGGGGCAAAACCTCAAGTACGATGCCAATGTGCTTAAAAACCACGGTATTACTTTGCGTGGCATTGCCGAGGACAGCATGCTGGAGTCCTATGTACTGGACTCCACTGGCAGTCGGCACGACATGGACAGCCTGGCGCTAAAATATCTGGGTGAATCCACCATTCACTACGAGGATATCGCCGGCAAGGGGGCCAAGCAGCTTAGCTTTAACCAGATTGCGCTGGAGCAGGCCGGGCCCTATGCCGCCGAAGATGCCGATATCACAATGCGCCTGCACCAGGCCTTGTCGCCCATGCTGTGCGGTGATGAGGCGCTGGAGCGAGTGTATCGCGATATCGAGCTGCCGCTGGTGCCCGTGCTGTCGCGGATCGAACGAAACGGCGCGCTGATCAGCAAGGCGATGCTGGCTCAGCAGAGCCTGGAAATAGCCGACAAGTTGAAAGTGCTGGAGCAGCAGGCCTTTGACATTGCCGGCGGTGAGTTCAACCTGTCATCGCCCAAGCAGCTCGGTGAAATCCTGTTTGAGCGCCTGAATATTCCGGTCATCCGCAAGACCCCTAAAGGCGCTCCGTCGACGGCCGAAGAGGTGCTGGTGGAGCTGGCTCACGACTACCCCCTGCCCCAGGTCATTTTGGAATACCGCGGCCTGGCCAAGCTCAAGTCGACCTATACCGACAAGTTGCCGCAGTTGATTGATGAAAACACCGGGCGGGTTCACACCTCCTATCACCAGGCGGTCGCGGCAACGGGACGACTGTCGTCGTCGGACCCGAATTTACAGAACATTCCCATTCGCAGCGCCGAAGGGCGCCGTATCCGCAAAGCCTTTATTGCGCCGAAGGGCTACAAAATACTGGCGGCGGACTACTCTCAGATCGAGCTTCGCATCATGGCGCATCTGTCGGGTGACGAGGGCCTGATTCGCGCCTTCAAGAACGGTGAGGATATCCACCGCGCCACGGCCGCCGAGGTATTCGGCGTTGCCCCCGAGGCGGTCAGCGACGAGCAGCGCCGCAATGCCAAGGCGATTAATTTTGGCTTGATCTACGGCATGTCGGCGTTCGGCTTGGGGCGGCAACTGCATATCGGACGCAATGAGGCGCAGCAATATATCGATCTGTACTTTGAGCGTTACCCCGGTGTGCATCGCTACATGGAAGACACTCGCAAGCTGGCAGCGGAAAAGGGCTACGTCGAAACGCTGTTCGGTCGCCGCCTGCATCTCCCGGAAATCAATGCCCGCAACGGTCAGCGTCGTCAGGCCGCCGAGCGCACAGCCATCAATGCGCCGATGCAAGGCACGGCCGCCGATATTATCAAGCGCGCGATGATCGCTGTGGACGACTATCTGCTATCTGAGCAGCCGGATGCGCGAATGATCATGCAGGTCCACGATGAATTGATTCTCGAAGTTGCCGAGGCGCAGCTCGACGCTGTGCGCGAGCGAGTCGTCGCGTTGATGTCGGGGGCGGCTGAACTGGCCATACCTCTGGAAGTCGGGGTCGGTGTGGGCGACAACTGGGACGAGGCGCACTAAGGCGCCCGTCGCAGCTACTCTGCAGGCGTGATTTCGTCCTCGTCCTCAAAGCGGGTCAGCAGCCAGACATCGAGCTGCTCCTGCAGGTCTTCAAGCCCGTCGCCGCGTGTCGCTGAAAACAACTGGGCTTCTACCAATGCACCGTAGGGCTCAAGGGCTTTGCGAACCGACAGGAGTGTGGACATCGCCGGGCCACGTTTTAGCTTGTCCGCCTTGGTGAGCAGGATACGTACCGGCATACCCGCTTCGTGAGCCCAGTTGATCATGGTGGTGTCGAAGTCGGTCAGCGGGTGACGAATGTCCATCAGCAACACCAGGCCACGCAGCGACTGACGGTGTTGCAGGTAATATTCCAGGTTGCGCTCCCACTCCTGCTTCACCTTAAGTGGTACTTTGGCGAAGCCGTAGCCGGGCAAGTCTACCAATCGCATGCCGTCGTGTTCGTCTACGGAAAAGAAGTTGATAAGCTGTGTGCGTCCCGGTGTTTTACTGGTCTTCGCCATTTTGCTGTTGCCGGTCAGGCGATTGATGGCGCTGGACTTGCCAGCGTTAGAGCGCCCGGCAAAGGCGACTTCCGCACCGCTGTCCTCCGGGCATTGCGCCAGTTTTGGGGCACTTTTCATATACATGGCGCGTCTATAATTTACGGTATTGGACATGATGCTCGATAAATCCGGGGAATTTCTCGGGTGGCTGGGCGAAGCCGGGCAAAAAATGGCCCCGACTCCAGCATGTTGTGTATAATGCCGCAGTTTTTACGGGGGGTCATCACCCAGCGGATCGCAGTTACAGCGCGGACGCCGGTCAGAAGAGAGAGGGTAATCCATGAAAAATTGCTTATTCGCAGTACTTCTTGCCACCATCAGCGTCGCTGCCAGCGCCAACGCGGATCTCGAAGCACGTTACAAAAAATCCTGTTACGCCTGTCATGGCTTTGGTGCCAACGGTGCGCCAAAATCGTTTGACGCCGAACAGTGGGCTCCACGCATGGAGAAAGGCATGGAGACCTTGGTCAAGCATGCGCGCGACGGGTTCAATGCCATGCCGCCAAAAGGTCTGTGCTTTGATTGTAGCGATGCCGACTACCAGGCCCTGATTGAGTATATGGCCAAGCCTCAGTAAGGCTCGCCAGAGTTTCTGTCTTTAAAGAGTAAGTGATCATGAAAAAAACACTGCTAGCTTTTTTCGCCTCTGTTGCGCTGAGCAGCGCTGCCGTCGCGCTGGAAGGAAACGCGTCAGCAGGTAAAGCGAAGACCGCTGCCTGTGCTGCCTGTCACGGTGCGGACGGCAACAGCCCTGCCCCGACGTTCCCGAAACTGGCTGGTCAGGGTGAGCGTTACCTGGCCAAGCAGATTCACGACATCAAATCCGGCGCACGTCCTGTGCCCATGATGGCGGGTCAGACCGATAATCTGAGTGACCAGGACATTGCCGATATCGCGGCCTACTATGCCAGCCAGACCAGCAGCACCGGTCAGGCAAATCCCGAGCTGGTTGAAAAGGGTGAAGCGATCTACCGTGGCGGCGTTGCCGAGCGCGGCGTGCCAGCATGTTCCGCCTGCCATTCGCCCACCGGCGCCGGTATGGCGGCAGCGGGTTATCCCCGACTGGCTGGCCAGTACGCTGACTACACGGTCGCGCAGCTGAAGGCATTCCGTGCGGCGATGGACGGTCGAGAAGGTCGTGACAACGACGGCGAAGCCAAGATCATGCGCACAATTGCTTTCAAGATGAGCGACTCCGAGATCGAAGCCGTAGCCAGCTTCATCCAAGGCCTGCATAATTAAGCGAGCAGACTTGAGATAAAAAGGCGGCTGTGGCCGCCTTTTTTATTTGTGGCAGCGGTATTGGAACCGCCGGCCATGCCGAGGGTCTTACACACATTGTGTCCGGTGGACCAAACTCTGGGGGAATCATGATCAAGAAAAACCTGTCTCTGTGGGTACTGTCGTTGACCACGTTCTTTCTGTTGGCATGCAGCAATGGCTCTGAGGCCAGTGGTGATGCCAAGCCTGCTCTCGCTCCAGCCAGCAGCGAGAGCTATATCAAGATTGCCCAGCCTGTGAGAACGTCTGATCCGAACAAAATCGAAGTGTCGGAAGTGTTCTGGTACGGCTGCAGCCACTGCTTCAGTTTTGAGCCGATGGTGCACGCCTGGGCAGAAAAACTGCCAAGCGATGTCGTATTTGTGCGCTCGCCGGCCATGTGGAATGAGCTGATGGTGACCCACGCTCAAGCGTTCTATGCCGCAGAGGCACTGGGTGTACTGGATAAAGTCCACCAGCCACTGTTTGACGAGATTAATCTCAAGAAAAATCCGCTGCGTGACCGCGATGCCATTGAGAAAGTCTTCCTGGCTCATACTGAGGTGAGCGCGGAGGATTTCCGTAAGGCTTTTGACTCCTTCGGGGTGAAAAGCCAGGTACGCCAAGCTGATGCCCGTGCTCGCAGCTACGGTATTGCCGGCACCCCTGAGATCATCGTCAATGGCAAGTACCGCGTAACGGGCCGGTCTGCAGGCAGTAAAGCCAATATGCTGAAGGTCGCTGAACAGTTGATCGCTCAAGAGCGCGCCGCCAAAAAGTAATCCGCCCATGAGCGGTAATTAAGCAAGCGCGGCCTGGCCGCGCTTTTTTGTGGCTGTTCGCGCCATACTAAAGTCGTCTATGGTGCAGTGCGCGAGCTCTGCATAATGCCTGTTCGTCCATTGTTGGATTGCGTTATGGCGCCGTATCGCCTCGTTATTTTCACTGCCCTCTCCATGCTTGCCTTTACGGGCAATGCGCTGATTTGCCGCGCGGCGCTGTTGGGCGGTTCGATAGACGCCGCGAGTTTCACCCTGCTCCGGCTACTGTCGGGAGCCGTGATGCTGTGGCTGATTATTCTCCTGCGCAACATCCCTCATCGGGCGGTATCGCCCTCGATGACCGAGCGCCTTACCTCCGGTTTTGTGCTGTTCGCCTATGCGGCGGCCTTTTCCTATGCCTATGCCCGCGTATCGGCAGGTGCTGGGGCGCTGATTCTGTTTGCTGCAGTGCAGACCGTGATGATCGGTTATGGCTTTTTTCGCGGTGAGCGTTTCAATGGCCTCCAGTGGCTGGGGCTGATGCTGGCCTATGCCGGTTTGCTGGCGCTGATGTTGCCAAGTGCGCTGGGCGCTTCCGCCGACAGCCCTTCACTTTTTGCCTATCTGATCATGCTGGTATCCGGAGCCGCCTGGGGCGTCTATTCGCTGCTGGGACGCAAAGCGGGGGATCCGCGCGTGGTGTCGGCGCACAATTTTCTCTATGCCCTGCCCTTTGCGGCTTTGCTCAGCGTGTTGATGCTGGCGGTCGAGCCCCCGCAACTGGGGGCAGAGGGTGTCATGTATGCGGTGTTATCGGGAGCGGGAGCGTCTGCGCTGGGCTACATTGTCTGGTATTCAGCGTTGCCGGAACTGAAAGCAACGACGGCCGCCAGTGTTCAGTTGAGCGTGCCGCTGATGACCGCTTTTGGCGGTATTTTGCTGTTATCAGAGCCCTTCACCTTGCACTTTCTCATTGTGTCGTCGGCAATTATTGGTGGTCTGGCGATGGTGATATTCAGTAAGTCCCAGCGAGTGGAAAAGCGGCGGCTGGGCTCGTCGTAGCGTCGGCATGGCTGGCCGCTTGTTTGAAGTGGCGTTTGAATTCGCGGCTGAATTGCGACGGGCTGCGATAGCCGACCAGCCACGCTGCCTCGTTGGCTCGCCGACCGTCGTGCAGCATCAAATCGCGCGCCTTGCTCAGGCGCAGCTTCTTCAGGTATTGCAGCGGGGTTTCGCGGGTGACCTGCCGAAAGGCGCGGTGAAAGCCAGACGGACTCATATTGGCTTGGGCTGCCAGCGATTCCACCGTGAGCGGGTCGGCGAAATGTCGGTGAATGTGGATCAGTACCGTCGCAATGCGGGCGTAGTGGCTATCGTGCTGTGCAAGCTCGGTGAGCACATGGCCTTTGGGGCCAATAAGAACGCGATATATCAACTCACGCACAATGCTAACACCCAGGATTGCCGCGTCTTGCGGGTTGAGCAGGGCATCGAGTAGCCGATGAACGGCGGTGGTCATGCCTGGCGTAAGGTGATCGGAGCTGAGGCTGCAGTCCCGGTTGTCGCTATCCCGTCGACGGGTATCCGGCGGTGCCAGTTGGCTTATCAGTTCCTGAAGCATCGGGGTGTTAATGCTGACAGATACACCGAGCAAGGGCAGGCCGTTATCACTGTGTGCCTCGCATTCCAGGGGTAATGGAACACCCTGAACCAAATAGCGGCCAGGGCCGTAATCGACCTGCTGGCCGTTTAAGTGAATGCGCTTGCGACCCTGGCCCATAACAATAATGCCGGACTGATAGACAAACGGCTGCCGGGGGCTCCCCCGGCTGGCGCGATAAATATGCACACCCGGAATGGCTGTCCGCTGGCTTCCCTCCAGTTGGCTGAGGCCATTGCGGTCGAGATACTGTTGTATCTGGCTGGCGATGTCTGTCACGTTATCCGGCGGTGTCATAGCATTCATAGGACGATGTTGACAGGATTAGGCAATAGAAATCCACATATTTCGGTTTTTGTCTGCCATGATAAGCAGTATTGTGCATTTCATGAGGGCGACGCCCAGCTTGTTAACGCTAATTGATCAGTGAGGTCTGCCATGAAATTTTCGTTTGTTAACCCCACGCAAATCCACTTTGGTCAGGGCCAGATAGCCCGCATTGCCAGTGCGATCCCCAGGGATGCGCGCGTGCTGCTGCTGTACGGCGGCGGCTCGATCAAGCGCAATGGCGTCTATGAACAGGCGGTTGCCGCACTGGAAGGATTCACGTGGCAGGAGTTTGCTGGCGTTGAGCCTAATCCCACGGTAGAGACCCTGAATCGCGCAGTGGAGCAAGTGAAAGCGGAAGGCTTGAGCTACATTCTCGCGGTGGGAGGGGGTTCCGTCATTGACGGCGCCAAGTATGTTGCTGCAGCGGCCTGTTACGACGGCGATGGTTGGGACATTCTGCTGGGCAAGCATCGTGTTGCAGAAGCCCTGCCGATTGGCGCGGTGCTAACCCTCCCGGCAACGGGGTCTGAGTCCAACGGTGGTTCGGTCGTTACCAAAGCGGCGACACAGGAAAAACTGAATTTTGTCTCGCCGCTGGTGCAGCCTCACTTCGCGGTGCTCGATCCCGATGTGATGAAAACCCTGCCTGAGCGCCAGTTGGCGAATGGCCTGGTCGATGCCTGGGTCCATACCTGCGAGCAGTATCTCACCATGCCGACCGAGGCGATGGTGCAGGAAGGCTACGCTGAAGTGCTGCTGCGCAGCTTGAAGACACTGGGCGAACAGTTTGCCCAGCGAGACAGCGATGCCTGGCGAGCAAATCTGATGTTAGCGGCCAATCAGGCATTGAATGGCTTTATCGGCAGCGGTGTGCCGCAGGATTGGGCAACCCATATGATCGGTCATGAACTGACGGCGCTGTATGGGGTAGATCATGGCCGCTCACTGGCGATAGTGCAGCCCTCGCTGTTGCGCCACCAGATTGAGTACAAGCGCGCCAAGCTCGAGCAAATGGCGAGGAATGTCTTTGGGCTTTCCGACGGCGACGCCTTGGCTGAACGCTGTGTTGATGCCATCGAGGCGTTCTATCACTCGCTTGGGGTGGCCACGCAGTTAACGGAGCACGATGGCGACAAGGCTGCTGCCATCGATACCATCGTTGCGCGTTTGGAGTCGCATAGCATGGTGAAGCTGGGTGAGCGCCGCGCGATCACCCCTGCGGAGAGCCGGGAGATTCTCCAGCAGGCGGTGGCCTGAGTCAGGGTGTGCGATTGCCGGGAATGCGAATCCCGGCATCGACCTCAGGTTGATTGCCGTCGCGTTTGGCCGCCGCCAGAATGGCGGCTTCTTCCGCAGCGGCCTGTTCTTCATCCCGCTGCTTTCGCAAGGCCGCGCACTCGGCGTTGGCAAAGTGCTGCTGGCAGAACTTCTGACGCTTTTCCGGAGGGGCTTTGCGGATTCCCTTGGCGGCCAGTCGTTCGATTTCAGTTTCAACCTCGTGGCAACGGGCGCTCAGTCCGGCGTCGTTGGCGATCTGAATATTCAGCCCGGGGCGGGCATTCAGTTCCAGCATCAACGGTCCCAGGTCTTTATCCAGTACCATGTCCACGCCGATATAACCCAGGCCGGTCAGTTCATAGCAGCGCGTCGCCAGCGAGATAAAGCCGTCCCAGAACGGCAGTTGCACGCCGCGTACCGGGTTGGTGGTGTCGGGATGGGTCTGGATTTTCCGATTCAGCCAGGTGCCGTCGAGTGTAATGCCGGTGGCAAGATCTACCCCCACTCCGATTGCGCCCTGATGGAGATTCGCCTTGCCGCCAGACTGCCGGGTGGGCAGGCGCAACATCGCCATGACGGGGTAGCCCTTCAGCACAATGATGCGAATGTCGGGCACACCTTCGTAGCTGATGGCACTGAAGATTGGGTCGGGAATGACCCGGTACTCAATCAGCGCGCGATCCCGGTGCCCGCCCAGCGAGTAAATGCCGGAGAGTACGCCGGACAGGTGGAATTCCAGATCTTCCAGGGTCAGCAGTCTGCCGCCCGCACTGCGATAAAAGCCCTCAAACTGATCGGCAATCACCATAATGCCGTCGCCACCGGCCCCCTGTGAGGGTTTGATGACAAAGTCGCGGTGACCACTGACCAGCGTTTGCAGCTGAGCAATTTGTTTTTCGGAATCGATCACGCCGTACATGGGCGGTACGTGTATGCCGTTTTCAATGGCTTTCTGCTTGGTGAGGATTTTGTCGTCCACCAATGGATAGCGATGGCGCTCGTTGTAGCGCAGCACGTAATCCGCGTTGCGCTCGTTGATGCCCATGATCCCCTTGCGCCGCAGGGTGCGCCAGGTGTTTACCAGAGAGATCATTGTCCCTCCTTCAGCAGTGCTTTGAAGCGCAGCAGCTCACTGATGCGGTAGCCTCGGTAGTGGCCCATGGCCAGCATGATGGCCATCATCATCAGCAGGATGCCGGGGAAGGTGAAAACAAAGTAAATCCACGGGCCGTAGCTCATCATCACGTGGGCGAGGGTAGCCGCAATCAGGGTGCCGATACCGACCTTGACGCTGTGCAGACCGCCCCGCTCTTCCCAGACAATAGACAGCCGTTCTATCGACATGGTGAGGATGACCATCGGGAACAGCGCAATGGCGAGGCCGCGATCGAGGCCAAGCTGGTGGCCGAGCACGCTGATCAGCGCCATGACCATCACCACGAAGGTCAGCACCACCGATAAGCGCGACAGCAGTTGCAGGTGCAGATGTTCCAGATAGGAACGCAGCCCCAGCCCCAGCGCCGAGATGGTCGTAAACAGAATAATGCCCCAAACCACCTCGGTTTCGCGGAAGGCCAGACCGATCAGCACCGGGGTGAAAGTCCCCAGGGTTTCAATGCCGATAATATTGCGCAGAAACAGGATCAGCATGACGCCAATCGGAATCATCAGAATAATTTCAAAGGTTTGCTGGCTTTGCACCGGCAGGCTGTACATCGGCAGCGACCAGTTATTGGCCTGTCGGCTTTCGCTGATGTTCTTGGCCAGCATGATCGAATTGACGGTCTGCTGGGTGGCGTTGATCTCAACATTGAGTCGATGACCTCCATCGACCTTCGCCAGCGGCTCGCTGCCGGTCCACCAGATAATACGGTCGTCGGGCAAGCCGAAATCGCTGGTTTGGGGATTGAAGTACAGCCAGCGCTGTCCGTTGTAACTGCGCATCCACAGCTCTGGTTGCTGGTTTGATCCGCTGACCAGTCGCAGGGTGTGTACCGGCTCGGCGGGGATATGCGCTGAGGACAGAAGCAGCTCCAGCACACGTGCTTTGTTCAGCTCGGTGTAGTCGTTGCGCAGCAGCAATCGGGCGTTGTCGTTGCTCTTGTCGTTGATCAGTTTGATCGACTCGCGGATAAAGGTCTCGATATCTGCCGAGCGCTCGCGGACCGGCTTGAGCAGCGCTTCAACGGCAACCTTCTCGGCGCCCTGCAGATTGGGGCTTTCGCGGAACTGCGGTCCCGGCTCTTCATTCGACAGACGGCGGTTACTGCGCTGGGTCAGCATCAGCCGGTAGAACAGTTGTTGCTGGCCTTCGGCCCGTCGCGCCGACCACACGGCGCGACGGTTTTGCTCCAGTTCGTCGATATTGACCCCATAGTTGCGTGCGATGAAGGTCTCGTCGAGGGTAATAAACTTGCTCCAGCTCGGCGGAAGAAACATCTGCACTTTGATCGGGCTGTTCTCTCGGGCCGAAAAGCTGACCCGGCTATCGATGACCCAGACCGGTTCAGTGGTCTCTGCACTGACTGGAATATTCAGGACAAAAATCTGCCATGCGATGCTGGCGGCACCGATCAGCAGTAGCGCCAAGGCCAGCACTTTGACATGCAGTTTTACGCCCTTCATTCACCGCTCTCCTTGTTGTCGTCTTTGGCGCCTTTTCCGCAGGCATTTTTGTCTTGAAGGTATTCGGCGCCGGGGTCAACCATCGCATTGAAAGCGCTGATTGGCCGCGCGCCGATCAACATGGCTTTTGAGAACTGGCGGCGGTCGGCGAGGTTCACCTCGGTTTTATGCCGTTGGCCACCAATGCACAGTGTCATTTCCAACACCGGACGACGGTGATAATACTTGTCCCCCTCGTCCATGTCCCCTGCCCGGCGGATAATGCGAATGTGTTTTTCCAGCGGCAGGGACACCGCGCGCAGATCGCCGTTGGGCAGCACCAGGTCGAAGTGCACCATGTCGGGTTCATCATCGTCGCGGGATTCTTTCACCTCGGCGTTGATGGCGTTGATCGATGCACTCTCTGCGCCGGTATCAATCTTGGCCTTGTAGCGAACCCCGAGCTCTTCGATGTACACATATTCACTGAGGCCGAATATGGTTTTAGGGGCGGCGCTTGCCGGAGCGGGGTCGGACATGGCTGAGGCCGACAGTGATACGCCGGCGACTAATGCAATCAGGCTACGTCGAGTTTTATTCACTTTTCCTCCCAGTGTTGAGTGGCGGCGCGCTATGCCATGCCAAGCATAGAATAGCGCGCCGGAACTGCGCCAGTCGCTATCAAAATGACTGACACTGGTTTGCTGAATGCCTTTAGTCCTTAATTTGCTGGAAAAGTGCGAGAGTTGTTTCGCGACTTGCGCGATGATCCACAATCGGTGCCGGATAATTCCCTACTTCACCGGGCTGGTGGATGGCTTTATCAGACTGTTGCGCCAGTTCTGGCACATAGTGACGGATAAACTGGCCCTGCGCGTCAAAGCGCTGGCTCTGGGTGGTGGGATTGAAGATACGGAAATACGGCGCGGCATCGGTGCCTGTTGAGGCAGCCCACTGCCAGCCGCCGTTATTCGAGGCAAAGTCGGCGTCGATCAATTGTTCCAGAAAATGGCGCTCGCCCCATCGCCAGTCAATGTGCAGGTGCTTACAGAGAAACGACGCGGTAATCATCCGCAGGCGGTTATGCATCCAGCCGGTCTCAGCCAGTTGTCGCATGCCGGCATCCACAATGGGGTAACCGGTGCGGCCCTGCTGCCAGGCGGCAAACAGTTTGGCGTCATTGCCCCAGGCAATCGCTTCGGTGTCTGCCTGGAACGCCCGGCCCATAACCACGCGGGGGAAGTGGAAGGCGATCTGGTGATAAAACTCCCGCCACAGTAATTCATTCAGCCAGGTGCCGGGATTGGATTTCGGGTCCCAGATATCGTTGCCCGCCTCCGCGTGCAGGCGGGCAAGACACTGACGCGGACTCAGCAGCCCGAGGGCCAGTGCGGCAGACAGCTTCGAGGTGCCGGGCACCGACGGGAAATCGCGCTGCTCGCGATAGGCTTCCGCGCGTTCCCGGCAAAAGTCGCGCAGCTGGTTCAGCACCGCCTCTTCCTCCGCGGGCCAGTCGCCGGAATCCTTTTCTTCGCCAAAGGCCGGACACTCTGCCGGCGGGAGTTGGCTGCCAATAGCCTTTGGGCGTCGCAGGCAGTTTGGTGGCGCACTTTGCAGCAGGGCGCGTCCGCGCCGTGCGTAAGGGGTAAAAACTTTGTACGGACCGCCATCATCTTTCAGTACGCGCTGCGGGTGCAGCAGGCAGTCGTCCAGTAGCGTCAGGGGAACAGTCAGTGCCTGCTGGCAGGCACGGTCGCGCCGCCGCTCATCTACCAGTAGCTCTTCGTGGGCGAATACCTCGCTGATGTTGTGCTGCTGGCAGTAGTCGACGAGCGCCGCCGGTAGTGCTCGAAAGTGTCCAGCATCAATAATATCGAAGGGAATGCCAAGGTCGGCCAGTTGCCCGGCCAGTGCGTTTAGCGCCCGTCGCAGATAGTGCCGACGAATCGGTGCAATAACATGTTCGTCGAGCTGCTCGGGGCACAGAAAGTATACGGCGCGGCAGTCGCCCTTGGCGGCGGCCGCAGACAGTGCCGGGTGATCAAGGCTGCGAAGATCGTTGCGAAACCAGGCCAGCGCTGTCACAAGCCAACTCGCAATTTCAGGTCGCGGGGGTAGGGGTCGAAATAATACTGATCCAGCAGGTAGTCCACGTGATATTTCTTCAGGAACATGGCGAACATTTCCAGTGGCACCAGCAGCGGCAGCAGGCCATTCGAATAGTCTTCAATCACCTTGCTGAGCTGTTGGCGGTCATCGCTTTCCAGGTGATCGCGAAAGAAGCCCTGAATGTGCATCAATGTGTTGCGGTGGTTGCGCAAGGACGCGGGTTTGCCCAGCGCCCGCATAAACAGCGCGATGTAGCGCTGGCTGTTTTCGTCGAGGTTTTGTTTGTCGGTCTCTGCGACCAGTGGACCGAGTTCCCGGTACAGTGCCTGGTTGTGGGCCAACAGCAAAAACTTGTGCCGACGATGGAATTCCTGCAACTGGGCAACGGTCAGCCCATGCTGTTGCAGTGACTGCCAGCGCGCGTAAGCGGTGACGCGCAGGACGAAGTTTTCGCGCAGGGCGACGTCATTGAGGCGGCCGTTTTCCTCTACCGGCAGCAGCGGCAGTGCCTCCATTAATTTGCGGGCGAACACACCGACACCGATTTTGCCCAGCCCCTGACCGCTGTCCGACACCACCGGCACCCGCTCCATGCCGCAGCTCGGTGACTTGGCGCAGAAGATATAGCCGCTGATGTGTTGCAGCTTGGCAGCGGTGTCGCTGGCGAAGACTTGCATCTTTTCGGTGACATCCAGTGCAGGGCCTTCTTTACTGCCCTGCAGGCGCGGGTTGTCGGGATCGCCAACCAGGCGAATCGTGGGGCGCGGCACGCCGAGACCAATCGCCTGTTCGGGACAGACCTGAATGAAATCGAAATGCCGACTTAATTCATCGGTCGCAAAGGGAAGTCGTTTGTGGCCGCCATCGTAGCGAACAGGCTCGCCCAGCAGGCAAGCGCTGATACCGATTCGAATGCGTTGTGGTTCGTCCATGGATTTTTCCTGCCGTGGCTGACATTTATGGCTGCGCTGATATCCGGGGCGGGGGCAGCTGGTCGCCTGTGTAGGCATTACGCGTCGACCCGCCTTGCAGATCAGCTGCAGGCGGATTAAGCGTAGTGGTGTTTCCGGAGAATGGGCAAGCCAGTGGCTGCCCGGTGTGCGATTTACTTCTCGTCTTTGTCGTCAAAGCCAAAGCGCGAGGGCTCGTGCTCGCTTTGTCGGTCGATTGCACCCACGTCGAGTAGCGGTGCGGCATCGATGTGCTGGGCATCCATCATCTGGGCGACGCGCTGCAGGGAGCTGATGATCTGCATCTGCTCCCAGTCCTGCAGATCGCGAAACTGGCGCTTGAAATATTCCTGCAGCGGGGTGGGGGCATTGCGAATGATTTCGGCGCCCTCGTCGGTCAAGCAGGCAAATACTTTGCGTTTATCCTGGCTGGAGCGCTCGCGCACCACCAGCTGGCGCCTTTCGAGGCGGTCGATAATGCTGGTCACGGTAGCCTGGCTGAGGCTGACTTGCTTGGCGATGTCCGAAATGATGGCGTCGCCGTGATCCCGCAGTGTTTGCAGAATTAACATCTGTGGTGCGGTCAGGCCCGAGGTTTTCATCAGGTGTTTGGAGTGCAGGTCGACGGCACGGGTCACCCGTCGCAGGGCGATCAAAACAGCCTCGATATTAGCGTCAGCATTCATGGTGGTGTTCCCTCTTGATCGCGCTATTTTAGGGCTCTAGCCGGGAAAATGCATCGCATTGATGCAGCAATAAGCCGCTATCTGTTTGAAAAATACCCAGCTATCGCGTTATAATTCATCGTGTACTAACTAATTATTTAGGAGGTTGGGTTCAGAAATCGGTGCATCGCGTTGATTTGTAGGCATTTAAGCGATGTTGGCAATTCCGATTTATAATGAACACAAATCAATTGTGTTGAAATCAAAAGAAGCGACGCAAGCGGACGCTTTCCAGCTCGTCTTTCGCCAGCCAACGGCCGAAGATGGCTATCCCCTCAACAAGTTGGTGGAGAACAGTCCACCCCTCGACCCGAATTCGGTCTACTGCAATTTGCTGCAGTGCACCCACTTTGCCGATACCTCGGTTGCCGTTGAAGAAGACGGGCAACTGGTGGGATTCATTTCGGCCTACATTCCCCCTGCCAAGCCCGACACTGTGTTCGTATGGCAGGTTGTGGTGGACAAAAGTCAGCGCGGACGCGGTCTGGCCAAACGCATGATGCAAGAAATTGTGCGGCGCCCGGCTTGTGAGAATGTGCGCTATCTCGAAACCACCATCACCCCGGACAACGACGCTTCCTGGGCCCTGTTTCGTAGCTTTGCGCGGGACATGGACACCGAGCTCAACCACCACATCTGGTTTGAGCGCGAGGCGCACTTTCAGGGCCATCACGACAGTGAGGCACTGCTGCGCATCGGTCCCTTCGGTCAGCGCGCGTAAAGACTTTTCCGTCGTCGATTTAGAACAACTAACGAAATTACGAGGACAAACCATGACTATTTTTGATCAGCTTGAATCTGAAGTTCAGTGTTACGCCCGGTCTTTCCCGGTTACCTTTGACAAAGCCCAGGGCGAATACCTCTACGACACCGAGGGCAACAAGTACCTGGACTTTCTTGCCGGCGCGGGCACGCTGAACTACGGCCACAACCACCCCGCATTGAAAAAAGCGCTGGTGGATTACATCAGCCGTGACGGCATCACGCATGGTCTGGATATGCACACGGCAGCGAAGGCCGAGTTCTTGAGCGCTTTCAACGAGCACATTCTCAAGCCTCGTGATCTGGAGTACACCTTCCAGTTTACGGGCCCCACCGGCACCAACGCTGTTGAGGCGGCGATGAAGCTGGCGCGTAAAGTGACCGGTCGCAACACTATTGTGTCGTTCACCAATGGCTTCCACGGCGTGACCCTGGGCAGTGTCGCGGCTACCGGTAACAGCCATCACCGCGGTGGTGCGGGCGTGGCGCTGGGCGATATTTCTCGGATGCCGTTCTGTGGCTACCACGGTCGCGATGTCGACAGCCTAAAAATGATCGACAAGCTGCTCAGCGACCCGTCGTCCGGTGTCGATCTGCCTGCAGCCATGATTGTCGAGTGTGTGCAGGGCGAGGGCGGCTTGAATGTGGCCAACGCCGACTGGCTGCGCGGTCTGGAAAAACTCTGCCGCAAGCACGACATTCTGCTGATTGTCGATGATATTCAGGCGGGTTGTGGTCGCACAGGCACCTTCTTCAGCTTTGAGCCCAGCGGCATCAAGCCCGATATCGTGACCCTGTCCAAGTCGCTCAGTGGCTATGGCCTGCCCTTTGCGGTAGTGCTGTTGCGCCCCGATCTGGATGTCTGGGAGCCGGGTGAGCACAACGGTACGTTCCGCGGTAACAACCATGCCTTTATCACCGCGGCCGCCGCACTGCGCCACTTCTGGCAGGACGAAAGCTTCGCCAATCAGGTCATTGAAAAGGCGGCGATTGTCAGCGACCGCTTCAAGAAAATCTCTGACCGCTATGGCGTGACCAAAGTCGGCGTGAAAGGTCGCGGCATGATGCAGGGCCTGGTGATGAACGATGGTGACACCGCCGATGCCGTGGCCCGCGCCTGTTTTGAGCGTGGTCTGGTCATCGAGACTTGCGGTAACCGCGGTCACATCGTGAAGTGCTTCTGCCCGCTGACCATCGAGAAAGATGCACTGATCCGCGGCCTGGACATCATGGCTGAAGCGGTCGCCGAGGTGATGTTGAAAGAGGTTAAGAAAGCCTCCTGATCCACCCGGCACTATTCGGCAAAACATATTTGAGCGCCCGCTGCTACGGCAGCGGGCGCGTTTATTCAAACCGAATTTGGAAGGCAAACAATGATTGTTAGAACCCTGGAAGAATGTCAGAACACTGAACGCGATGTGAAAGGCGGCAACTGGCGCAGCGTGCGTATGTCCCTCAAGGACGACAATATGGGCTTCGCGTTCAACATCACCACTATCTATGCAGGTACCGAAACGCCCATCCACTATCAGAACCACCTGGAAGCGGTGTACTGCATGGCGGGTAACGGCGAGATTGAAACCGTCGACGATGGCAAGGTCTACAAAATTGAGCCGGGCACCCTCTACCTGCTCGACAAACACGACAAGCACCTGCTGCGTGGTGGCAGCGAAGATATGCAGATGGCCTGCGTCTTCAATCCCCCGCTGAGTGGTCGCGAGGTCCACGACGAAAACGGTGTTTATCCCATCGACTGATTGCGAGAGAAGTTGCGGTAACGCAAACCTTTTTTCTGATCAACGAATGGAGTACAGCATGTCACACAGTGTAGAAAAAATCGGCGGCACCTCGATGAGTGATTATGTCGCCGTGCGCGACAATATCATCAAAGGTGGTCGTAAGGACGGCGAGCTTTACGGTCGCATTTTCGTGGTGTCGGCCTACGGCGGCGTTACGGACCTGCTCTTGGAAAACAAGCGCAACGGCAACCCCGGCGTCTACGCGCTGTTTGCCGACGAGGAAGGCAGCGAGGCCCTGTGGCGCGAAGCGCTGCGCGGTGTCGGCGAAATGCTGCACAACATTAACGCCGAGCTGTTCGACAATACCGAGCAGCTCAACGAGGCCAATGCCTTTATCGATGGTCGCCTGTTTGAAGCCGAGCGCTGCATGGACAATCTGCATCGCCTGTGTCAGCACGGCCACTTTGGGCTGGAAGATCACCTGCTGACCGTGCGCGAAATGCTGGCCAGTATCGGCGAGGTTCACAGTGCCTGGAATACCGCCCATCTGCTCAAGCGGGATGGCGTGAACGCGCGCTTCGTCGACCTTTCCGGCTGGCGCATGGAAGTCGCGGTGCCGCTGGATGAGCATATCAGTCAGGAACTGGCGGGCATCAATCTGGATCGTGAGCTGCCGATTGTTACTGGCTATGCCTACTGTAAAGAAGGGCTGATGGCGACCTTCGATCGCGGTTACAGCGAGATGACCTTCAGCCGTATGGCGGTGATCAGCAAAGCGGCCGAGGCGGTCATTCACAAGGAATACCACCTGAGCAGTGCCGACCCCCGTCTGGTTGGTGCCGACAAGGTCGTACCGATCGGTCGCACCAACTACGATGTGGCGGATCAGCTTGCCAACCTCGGTATGGAAGCGATTCACCCCCGTGCGGCAAAAGGCCTGCGTCAGGACAATATTCCCCTGCGCGTGAAGAACACCTTTGAGCCCGAGCATGGCGGTACGCTGATCGATGGTGACTATCACAGCGAGAGCCCCTGTGTGGAGATCATCGCCGGGCGCAAGCAGGTCTATGCGCTGGAAGTCTTCGATCAGGACATGGTCGGTTCGCTGTGGGAATACGAACAGAAAATCCTGAGTGCGATCTCGCGTTTCAAGGCAACCGTGATCACCAAGGATATCAACGCCAACACGATCACCCACTACCTGGGCACCAGCCTGAAAACCGTCAAGCGCATTGTGAAGGTGGTGAGCGAAGAATTCCCGACGGCGGAAGTCAGCACCCGCAAAGTTGCCATCGTGTCGGCGATTGGCAGCGATATGAAAGTGCCGGGCATGCTGGCGAAAACCGTATCTGCGTTGGCGTCGGCAGACATCAGCGTGCTGGCCATGCATCAGTCCATGCGCCAGGTTGATATGCAGTTCGTGATCAACGAGGACGATTACGAGGCCGCTGTGGCGAACTTGCACCGCTGTCTGGTGGAGGTTCACGACCACGGTGAAGCCATATGCGTCGCCTGATCATACTCCTGAGTCTGTGGCTGCCATTGTTGGCCGCCGCAGCGTCGGCAACCCCCGACGGGGATGCCGAGCTGGAGTCGCATATCAATGAAATGAAAGAACCGCTGTATTCGCCGTTTATCGAGCGTTACCTGCTGGATGAAGTGCGTTCCCTGCGTATCGATATGGAGCGAAAGCACCGTGAGCTGGCCGCGGAAGTCGTGGATCGTGAGCTTGAAGCCGCCGATAAAGCGGTGAGTTATGCCACCGATACGGTGACCTATTTCTTCTACCTCATCGCCGGCGTCAGTTCGGCGCTGGTCTTGATTGGCTGGAACTCGCTGCGCGATATCAAAGAGAAGGTGCACAGCGTTGCAAACGATCAGGTGGCCGAGCTGGTGGGGGAATATGAGAAACGCCTGCGGGTGATCGAGAAGCAGCTCAAGCAGGAAACGGCACATATCGAGCTGAACCGCGAGGAGATCAATCGGACCCAGGAGATCCACTCCCTGTGGCTGCGAGCGAGCCAGGAAAGCACGCCGGGGGGCAAAATCGCCATCTACGACCAGATTCTGGCGATTCGTCCCAACGACATCGAAGCCATAACCTACAAGGCCGATGCGGCGCTGGATCAGGGAGAGCCCCAGTGGGCGGTAAACCTTTGCCAGCAAGCGCTCGCTCACGATGAAACCAACGGCCACGCCTTCTATCAGCTTGCCTGCGCTCACTCCGCGATGGGCCACCTTGATGATGCCGCGCGCTACTTTGCCAGGGCGGTTGCGCAGACCGAAGTTTATCGCGAGGAACTGGAGCGCGACGCCGCACTGGAGCAACTTCGTGAGCACCCCCTGCTGCACGAACTGCTGGACGCGCAGCTGAACGACTCGGCGGTATAAGTCTTTTCTTGCGGGGCATGTCGCGATGTGCGACGGCCCCTTCCCTCTCTTTTTTTCTCTCAACTCGCTGATAGCTGAAGTGCGGTCTTGTTGTTGACAAAATGTCATTAAGAAGGGATGCTGAAAACATCTCTTATTCAACAAGGCGTTCCCGTGACCACAGTACAATCCAGTCCTGCGCCCTCTGCGGCCCAGCAGCGTCTCGCCTTGATCGGGCATTTGAATCAGCGCGCCAGCCGCGAAGAGCGGCATACTCAACTCGTTAAGTTGGCCAGCTATATCGTGGAGTTCGAGGGATTAGATGCCCTCAAGCATCAGCGTCTGGCAGAGCTGGCGGGTTGTGGTCGACCGCTGATCTACAGCTACTTCCCCCGCCGCAGCGATATATATATTGCGGTATCCGAAGCCTTCTACCAGCGTCTGGACGCTGCCTTTTCCTGCGAGCAGCAGTACTCCGGTCTGGTGTCAGGGCTGTCCGGGGATGGCCGCCTCAGCGCTGAAATGGAGGCGCTGATTTGGGACGTGGTGGATGAGTACGGCTGCGGTGGCTTGATTCTGCGTTGCATTCCCGAGCTCAACGAGGACTTTCAGCAGTATCAACAAACGCTGATTTCGCGCTACGAATACCGCTGGCTGCGTTATTTTGACGCTCTGGGTATCGGCGATAACGCCGCGCGGCTGCTGCTGGAAAACTGCACCGCCATTACCAAAAACTACGCGCTGGCCTATGGCCGGGGTGAGTTGGATCGTCCGGCCGCCATCAGTGCTGTGCTGAAAAGTCTGGCAGCCCTGATCAGCGCGGAACTACCGGCGCGCTGAGCGCCAGCCAATAATCATAAAAAATGATAATAACGAGGAAAAACCATGTCGAAGTTCAAACTCACGATAGGCATCTATGGCCTGGAAAATCTCTACGGCGGTGATCCGCGGGGCTTGATTAAGGTTGCCCAGAAAGCCGAAGCGGCTGGCATCGACCAGCTCAGCATGACCGACCACGTGGTGATGGGAAGCCGCACCGACCGCTATCCCTACGGCGAATTTCCCAGCCCGCCGGAAACCCCTTGGCTGGAGCCGATCACCACCGAGGCCGCCATTGCGGCGGCCACCCAGCATATTGAGCTGTCACAGGGCGTGCTCATCTCCCCGCTGCGTTCGGCTGCATTGCTGGCCAAGCAGGTCGGAACGCTCAATGCTTTTGCACCGGGCCGCATGGTCATGGGGCTGGGAACGGGCTGGCAGCGCGAGGAATTCGACGCCAGTGGTTTGCCGTTCAAGGGGCGCAAGGCACTGATGTTTGAGCAGATTGCAGCAATGAAGGCATTGTGGAAATCCGCGCCGGCAAGCTATCACGGCGAGCACATTGCGTTTGATGATATCTACTGCCGCCCCGCGCCGGAGAACGTGCCGTGCTGGGTGGGCGTCAAGGCCACCCCGGAAAACTGCGCGTCTATTGCTGCCGTCGCCGATGGCTGGATTCCTATCGAACAGGACCCCGCGATTTTTGGGCAAGGCGTCAGGGATTTGCGACGCGCATTTGAAGCCGCCGGGCGGGACCCCGATGCGCTGTCGGTACGGGCTATGGTTGACCACAAATTTGGCGCCGATGGTGTGCCGGATTTTCAGGCCACCATCGACACGATTCCCGCCATGTTGGAAGCCGGTGCCAACTATATTGAAATTCTGCCGCTCTACTTCGTGCAGGACCCGGCAGCCTTCGACGAATTCTTTGGTCGCCTCGCGGAAGTCAAAAGCCGTCTGGGCGCCTGAGCTTCTAAGCGGTCTTGAAGGAGAACATACATGGATAAAAATACCCTTCCCAATCACTTGGCTAACCACTACGTGCGCTGCATCGATCAGCGCTGTTTCGGCGAGCTTGAACAGATTATGTGGCCCGAGTTCAGCCAGCGCGGTCCGGGCTTTGCGGCAGAATCTCGTGAGCAGTTTATCGGTAATCTGGGCATGCTTGAGCACTTCTCCCACACCTTTCATATGCTGGGCAGCCAGTTTGGCGAATGGCAGGGCGGGGAATACCGCGGCGAAACCTACTGCGTCGCGTCCCATTTTTACGAGCGCGACGGGCGTCGCTGGAAAATGGATATGGGGATTCGTTACCACGATGTGATTGTGCTGCGTGACGGCATCGGCAAGTACCTCAGCCGCGATCTGACGCTGGTCTGGCAGGAAGATCGGCCCCTGGAGGTCGCTCAATGAATCGCAAAGTGGCGTTTATTACCGGTGCCAGCCGGGGCATCGGTGCGGCAACGGCTGTCCAGCTAGCCCGATTTGGATACGACCTGGCCATTACCGCCCGTACCATGAGTGAGGGCGAATCCCACGAACACGGCAGTTGGCAGAGTAACACTGCGCCGCTGCCCGGCAGTCTGGAGTCGACCGCAGAGCGGGCCCGCGCCGAAGGGGCTCAGGTACTCTGTCTGCGTTCCGATATTCTCGATCTGGACTCCGTCGCGGCCGCCGCCGCCGGCGCACTAGCGCACTTCGGGCGCGTGGATCTGCTGTTTAACAACGCCTGCTATCAGGGGCCGGGCAATATGCAGCGGGTGCTGGATGTGGAGCTGGCGCAGATCGACAACATCTACCGCGGGAATGTGCAGGCGCCGGTGCTGCTGGTGCAAAAGCTGCTGCCCGGGATGCTGGCACGGGGTAACGGCGCCGTAATCAATATGGTCTCCGGCTCGGCGATCAATGACCCTCCTGCCCCGGCTGACGAGGGCGGCTGGGGCTTTGCCTACCCTTCTTCCAAAGCAGCGCTGATCCGTCTGATGCCGGCATTGCGCGTCGAGCATGCCGACAGTGGTGTGCGTTTCTTCTCCGTGGAGCCAGGCTTTGTCTACACCGAAGTGATGCGGGCCAATGGTCTGGATGAAAGAATCGCTGCCCGGTTCAATGCCACGCCGCCAGAGCACGTCGCCGATATTATTCGCTGGCTGGCGGAGGACGATGCGGCACTGGAGCATCATCACCGGGCGGTGATTTTTGCACCGCAGCTTCACGGAAAGCTGTTTGGGGAGGCGCACAATGCTGCTGCAGAATAAAGTCGCCTTGATTACCGGCGCGGGCAGCGGCATTGGCCGCGCCTGTGCGCTGACCTTCGCGGCCGATGGCGCGCGAGTGGCGGTGCTGGACTACGACCGTGACAGCGCCGAGGAGACCGTGGCACTGGTTCGTCAGGCGGGCGGCGAGGCATTGGCGATCCACGCCAATGTGGCAAAAGAGGCCGAGCAACGCCAGGCTGTTAGCGATTGCGTCGAGCACTTTGGCGCGCTGCACTGTGCGGTTAACAATGCTGCGCTGGGCGGGGGCTTTGCGCCGCTCACCGAGTTTGAGGAAAAGCGCTGGCAACTGGCGCAGGACGTAACCCTTAAAGGCGTCTGGCTGGGAATGAAATACCAGATACCCGCCATGCTGGCTGCCGGGGGCGGGGCGATCGTTAATATTGCCTCGCTCTCCGGCGTGCGCGGTGAAGCCCTGCAAATTGCCTACAGTGCGGCAAAAGGGGGTGTGCTGGCCGCCACGCGCACGGCGGCGGCGGAATTTGCCCAGCGCGGTGTTCGGGTGAATGCCATTAATCCCGGCGCGGTACGAACACCGGCCTTGCAGATGTATTTCGATTCGGTGGCAGACGCCGAAGCGGAAACGGCGGGTGTTCATGCCATGCGACGGGTGGGTGAGCCCCACGAAATTGCCGATGCGGCGGCGTATCTCTGCTCGGATCGTGCGTCGTTTGTTACCGGCGCAAAGCTGGATGTAGATGGCGGGGTGATGGTCAATCCACACACGCTGTAGTGCATGTGGATTGACCGTGGGGCCGACGCCAGGGAGTAGCGCCGGCCTTACGCTGCCCTACTGGGGATCGGGTTGAAACTTGATGGTTTCGACCTTGATATTCCGGTACTGGGCTTGATCAATATAATTCCGCACCAGCTCGATCACGTCGAAGGCCACGGATTTGGAATTGGAAAAGTCCAGAATCAGTTGGGAGTTTTCGGGGATTTCATTCAGCTTCTTCAGAATGCTGGGCTTGTTGAAGAACGAGACTTCTTCCGCCATCACAATATGGTGGGTTTCGTACTCGCCGTCAGAAGACACCGTATCCTTGAAGTGATAGTCGTTCCGGTAGCTGTGCTTCAGCGTAAAGAACACACTCACTGCCAGCCCCGCCAATACACCGGTCAGCAGATCGGTAAACAGCATCACCGCGATAGTCGTCACAAACGGCGCATACTGCTCGGCACCGTTGCGGAACATCACCGCGAATACGCTGGGGGTTGCCAGCTTGTAGCCGACAATAATCAACACCGCCGCCAGTGACGCCAGCGGAATGTAATTCAGCAGCGAACCGATGCTGACCACACTGATTAGCAGCATGAAGCCGTGGAGGATGGACGACAGCTTGGTCTTGGCGCCAAAGGTGATATTGGCCGAGCTGCGCACGATCACCTGGGTGATAGGCAAGCCGCCGATCAGGCCCGAACAAATATTACCCAGTCCCTGCGCCTTAAGCTCGCGGTTAGTCGGTGTGACCTGCTTCTGCGGGTCCAGCTTGTCGGTGGCCTCGACACTCAGCAGCGTTTCAATACTGGCGACGATGGCAATCACAAACGCAATGCTGATCACTTCCCAGCTGAATACCGCCGAGAAATCCGGGAACGACAGCTCCTGAGCGAAGGCGGAGAAGCTGCCCAGCTCTGGCAGCACAACGAGCTGACTGCTATCGAGTCCGGCACCGTTCTGAGTGAGCAGGAATGAGACCAGAATGCCCAGCAAAACCACCGCGATCGGGCCTTGGATCAGCTTGAAGATGCGGTGCTGTTTTGCCAGCACCTTATCCCAGAGCACCAGCAACACCAGCGACACCGCCGAGATCGTCAGCGCAATCGGCGACATCATGTCGAATGCGTGGGAAATGGCTGAAAGGGTGTTCTCGCCGTTGGCGTGGAAGAAGGTCTGCTCGCCGAGGAAATCGCTATGCCAGCCGAACAGGTAGGGGATCTGCTTGATGATAATGAGCAGACCAATACCGGTGAGCATGCCCGCGATCACTGATGAGGGAAAAAAATAGGCGATAAACCCCGCGCGAAAAAAGCCCAGTGCCAACTGGATAATGCCCGCCAGCACTACGGCGCAGAGGAAGATTTCCCAGGTGCCCAGCGTGGTAATCGCATCAAATACGATGACCGCCAGCCCTGCAGCGGGACCACTGACCCCGAGTCGGGAGCCACTGGCAGCGCCGACGATGACGCCGCCGACAATCCCGGCGATGATGCCTGAAAACAGCGGTGCGCCGGAGGCCAGCGCAATACCGAGACATAGCGGAAGGGCGACAAAGAAAACGACGATACTGGCCGGAAGATCACTCTTGATCTCCCGGAGAGATAACTCTGTCTTCATTGCTAAGTCTCCTTAGACGGTGACAGCGGCTTTGTGGGAAAACGCTTCGTAGCGAGAGTCCATCGGTTCGAACTCACCACTTTCTTCGTTGTAGCAGGTCACACCACCGGTTTTGATGTTGTAAATCCAGCCGTGCAGTGCGACGCGCCCGGTCGCAATCTTGGCGGCGACCGCGGGGTGTGTGCGCAGATGCTGCATTTGCAGAACCACGTTTTCCTGGGTCACTGCTTCCAGGTGGTCAAGGCAGAGCTGGTCCTCGCCGCAACGCTCTTTTACCACCTCAGTGGCGGCGCGGCAGTGGCCCAGCCACTCGCGAACGTGGGGCAGCGAGTCCAGCTTCTCGGGATTGATGGCGCCTTTAACCGCGCCACAGTCCGTGTGGCCACAGACGACGATATGTGACACGCCCAGTGCGGCAACCGCGAACTCGATAGATGCAGTCATGCCGCCCGTCTGGTTGCTGTGAGGGGGAACGATATTGCCCGCATTGCGGCAGATAAACAGCTCGCCGGGGTCTGTTTGTGTCACCAGATTGGGGTCAATGCGCGAGTCGGCACAGGTGATAAACAGCACTTCAGGGTTCTGACCTTCGGCCAGTTTACGGAAGGTGGTCTCTTTGCTGGGGTAGACTTCTTTCTGAAACTTGGCAACGCCGGAAATAACGTGATCCACGGGTACTCTCCATCAAGGTTGCGGGTAAATTGAACGCCACAATGGCGGTTGATTATTATTTCGTGATAGCTTTATAAGAATAAATCCCATTTTATGATAACTAAAAGTTATCACCAGCTTGAGGGTGTGCCGCTGTGATTCTCGCCAAGAAATCGCCCAGCCTGAGGCAGCTTCAGTATTTCCTGTCGGTGGCTGAGTTCGGTAGTTATCGACGAGCCGCTGAGGAGCTGGGCGTCAGTCAGCCCGCACTGACCAGCCAGATTGCCAGTCTGGAGGCCATGCTTGGGCTCACCCTGTTGGAGCGCTCACGTAACGGTACGCTGCCCTCGCCAGAGGGGCGGGAGTTACTCCAACAGGCGAGAGAGGTATTGCTGACCATGCGTGGCTTCAGCGACAGTGCCGAACTGTTATCCCTCGGTCACCAGACCACCTACAAACTGGGTATTCCGCCCACGGTGGGGCCGTATCTGCTGCCGAACGTACTGGGTGAGCTGCACGAGCGCTACCACGATATGAAGCTCTATGTGCGGGAGGGGGCGCCAAGGGCATTGCAGCAGGAACTCATCGAGGGCGGGCTGGATCTCGCCATTGTTCCTCTGCCCCTGGTCTCGCCTGATCTGGCAATAGAACCCCTGTTCACCGAGCCCTTAAAGTTTGTGGTGCCCGCTGAACACCGTCTGGCAGGCAGGCAGGTCGTAACCCCCTCACAACTGCGCGGCGAGAGCGTGCTGGTGCTGGAGGAAAAGCACCACTTCCACCATCAGGTGCACGACCTGTGCGACAAACTGGGGGCGACCGTTTTGCGGGATTATGAGGGAACCAGTCTCGATACCCTGCGGCAGATGGTGGTCATGGGGCTGGGTGTGGCATTTCTGCCGGGCCTATATGTGCACTCGGAAATGCACATCCCCGAGGCGCTGCACGTCTGTGAGCTTAAATCCATGCCCATCAACCGCCAGCATGCATTGGTCTGGCGGGCGTCAGCACCGGGGCGGATATTCTACCGGGAGCTGGCCGCCTATCTCAGAAACATCATCAAACAGCGGCTGGGTGATGTCGTTAGTGTCTTCTAAGACCGGCTAAGACAGGGCTGGCTTATAGGACCGGCTCAGAAAACCGACTGCCACAGCCCCGCAATACTGACCCCGAACAAAACGGTGCCGATAACCCGGAAGAACAAGGGGGTTTCGGCGCGCAGCATATAGTCGTGGACGCGCAGGCCAATAAAGTGACCAATCGTCGCGCAGGGTAACAGCCACAGGTGGTGGCGAAGCTGGAGGTCGACGCCCGCCCACACGAAGGCTGCCATTTTGATGGTCACCAGAATAAACCACAGGGCGAACAGCGTATCCCGCAGCCGCTCCTTCGCCACATGCTGGGCAACAACCGCAATAATCAGCGGCGCGCCAATCAGCGAAGTACCGCTGATGTAGGCACCCAATATCAGAAACAGCGCGTCGACCCAGCGATTGTTGCTGCGAAACGGTTTGTTAAAGATGTAGCCCAGCGAAAACACCATCACGATCGCAAAAATAATCGCACTGAGTATGCCGCCCGGCAGGGTAATCAAACCGACCACTCCCAGCAGCTTGGGCACAATCATAATGCCGAGAATTTTCCACAGGTACGCCCAGTCCACCGAGCCCGGCTGCGAGTAGCCGCTGTGCTTCAGCTTGCGATGATTCAGGCTGATGGTGATGGAGGAAAATATCAGCAGATGCACCGAGATCAGCGGCAGAAAGACCAGCGGATCGTTGTGTACCAACAGCAGAAAAGGCAAAGACAATACCGCGCCGCCAAAGCCCAGTCCGGAGCGCACAATCCCGCTCCAGATAAAAATCAGGCCAATGAGCATATACTGGTACAGCGCGAGATCGTTCATAGGCGTTCCTGTGTGAGCCGGAGGCGGCATTGTACTGGTGGTAGAGCGACAGTGCGAGGCAGGGCGCGAATTCGAGACATAGGCAAGCCAAGGAGATAGCGTGATGATGCAATTTTCAAAACAGGAGCGAGAAGCCCTCTGCGAGACGCTTAAAAGCTATATGGCAGAGGAACTGGACCGGGAGTTGGGGCAGTTCGAAGTGGAGTTTCTGCTCGATTTCATCAGCGACAATCTCGGCGCCTATTTCTACAACCGCGGCCTTTACGATGCCCAGACTGTGCTGAGTGGCCGCATCGACGAACTCAATGACGCCATTCTGGCGCTGGAGAAGACCCCCGGCCGCTAAGCTGGCCCACCAGAGCTTGTTCCGCCCCATCGCGCCCGTTTAGACTGGGATTTTGCCCAGAGGACAATAACATCATGCGCGTTGCTGACGCTGTAAAAGCCCGCCGCTCCATCCGCGGCTTCAAGCCCGACTCTGTGCCCGAGGAAACGCTGCGGGAAATCCTCGACATCGCCCGCCATGCACCGTCCAACTGCAACACCCAGCCCTGGCACGTCACCGTTGTTTCCGGTGACGCGCGCAAAAAGCTCGAAGACGCCATCGTCACCGAAATTCTCAGCGGCAAAGCGCCCTCACCCGCGTTCAAACCCGGCGATGCAGGACTGCAGGGCGTGTACAAAGAGCGTCAGTACGACTGCGCAATGACCTACTACGGCACCATGGGTATCGAGCGTCACGAAAAAGACAAACGTCAGGCACTGATGCTGAAAAACTGGCAGTTCTTCGGCGCGCCCCATGTCGCCTTTATCTCCATGCCCACCGACATGGGACCGGTCAATGCCGTCGATATCGGCATCTACCTGCAAACCCTCATGTTGCTGCTGGTCGACTACGGACTGGCAAGTATTCCCCAGGGCGCCCTGGCCTTCTATCCCGACCCGGTAATGGAGCTTGCCAAACTGCCCGACGGGCACGGCATTATCTGCGGCCTGTCATTTGGCTATGAAGCCGAGGGCGAGCAGATCAATAAAGTGATTATGGATCGCGCGCCGCTGGAAGATACGGTTACGCTGATTTCCTGATCATCACTATGTGTCGGCCCCATGCTTAAGACCATTGCCCACTACTCTTTCCCCTACGAGGCGCATATTGCCAGGGCCAAGCTGGAGTCAGAGGGCATTCCCGCGTTTGTTGCCGACGAAAACACCATCAACATGCAGTGGTTGTACTCCAATGCCATGGGTGGTGTGCGTTTGCAGGTGCCGCCACCCTTTGTCGAGCAGGCGTTGGCACTGTTGGGCGAAGATTGCAGCGAACTGGTTGAGCAGCAGCAGGGGGTAGAAGCCGAGGCCTGCGAACTTTGCGGCAGTCGCAATACCGAGCCGTTTCAGCGGGGAAGACGATGGGCGTTTCTGGTCTTTCTCGGCTTGGATTTTCCGCTGTTTCCCGCCAGAAATACCCACCGTTGCCGCGACTGCGGGCACATCAACAAACACGCCGCAGACTAATGGCTGGCGGCGTGTTGCGCTGACTAGACTTCCTCGACCGCCTCTTCTCCTTTGGGGTTCGGGCCAAAGTCATTGCTGCCCGGTTCACTGTCCATCAGCATGAAAACCAGAATAATCAGCGGCCCCAGAAAAGGAATGACCAGCAGCAACAGCCACAAGCCACTGCGGCCGATATCGTGGCAGCGGCGCACGGCATAGCCCAGTGACGGCAGCAATACTGCCAAACCGTACAGTGAGCTGAGCAGCCCCACACCCATCTCGATATTGCCCAGCCTGAAGATGCCATCAATGATGCCCAAGCCAATACTGATCAGCACATTGAACAGCACAAAAAACCAGTACTCGCGACGACGTGAGCGCCCATTGAAATCGACATAGCGTCGCCAGGCATTCAAGTAACACTCAAACGGGGTGGGCATGGATTCCGACATATTCAGACGCTCCTGTGTCTCTGCTGTTTTGCGGGGTTCATCGTAGTGTAGCCAGCTTACCGATAGAGTGGTACTGCTGGTGTCGTGCTCCTGATAAGTGTTCCTTTAGTCAGCGGCGGGCGAGGAGCTGTAAAGTCGGCTATACAAATGTAAGTAACTGACCTAAATTGAAACGCATTGGCGCGTTTTTCTCAGGCGCGGAAACGAAGTACAAAAAAACCGCCACATAGGGATTTTGAGGCAGTGCATATCAGATCTCCCTCGTTATTATGTTCACCGAAAGCGCTTGCTATTTAAGATGTTACATTCGAAGGAGGCTTCATCATGGCTAAAAAGCCACCATCTCAACACGTTGTAAAAAGCTCTGATGGTTGGGCGGTAAAAAAGGGTGGATCGACTAAGGCTACAAAGGTATTTTCCACCCAAAAAGAAGCGGTTGCCCATGGGCGGAACATTGCTAAGAACCAGAAGGCCGAATTTTATGTTCACGGTAGAGACGGAAAAATTCGAGAGAAAGACAGCTATGGTAGAGATCCATATCCGCCAAAAGATAAAAAATAAGGCGGTAAGATGTCGCATGATTTCGATAAGAATGTCTTTGTAAACTGTCCATTTGATGATGATTTCAGGCAGCTCCTGCTTGGTGTCGTGTTTACGATATTTTATTTCGGCTATAAACCAAGGCTTTCTTTGGAACGGGCTGATTCAGCTGAAAATAGAATTGACAAGATCACGGATCTCATTAAGGAATCAAAGTTTGGGATTCATGACTTATCTAGGCTCGTATCTACAGCTAAAGGTGAGGTCTATCGCATGAATATGCCCTTTGAGCTGGGTATTGACTACGGTTGTAAGAAGCTCAAAGGCGGAAAATGGAAAGAAAAGAAAATATTGATTCTCGAAAAAGAGCGTTATCGTTTTCAAAAGGCGATATCTGATCTCTCTGGCTGTGACATCAAAAGCCATGACGACGAGGTTGATAAAATCATTTGTTCAGTTCGAGATTGGTTTATAACTGAAGAGCTTGGCAGAGGCGATAGCGGCAATATGGTGTGGGACAGATTTAATGACTTTCAAGCCTATCTTTACGATGAGGTGGTAGAGAAAGATGGGCATAAATCGACTGACGATGTACAAGTGTCAGAGGTGATTCACCACATTAGTGAGTGGTTTACACAGAAAATATAACAAGCGCATGTTGTCAGACTGACTTTTCGCTGTGGTAAAAGCCAGCTGCTAATGCGAGCGTTAGCCATAAAATCAGCGTAAATGAAGGTGATTTTTCATGGATGAAAAGGACAATGGATACTTGGATGTCTTGTACAGCACTTGCGTACAGGAAATCATGAGTTTTAAGAGCCAGCAATGGCACGCAACCAACTATGCACTACTCCTATACGGTGTTGTAATCGCAATAGCCAAGACGGTAGAGGTTGAATCATGCATTGAAGAAATGATGCTTTTCCTATTGCCAGTATTCGTCTTTGGTGCAGGCTGGTATGTAGTGCATACCTTATTTATATCAATTGATGTTCGCAGGAGGCGTCTCTCTCAGATTAGAACCAAGCTTCCAGAAAGCTTTATGGATGCATGGCGCTACGGGAGATCCATCGACGAAGTTCCAGATAATCCGAATGAGAAGATAAAACTTTCCTGGCTCTTTTACTCAGTCCTGACTCTAGGGTTGGCGGTTACTCTCTGGGTCCTATGGAGAACATAGGGAGCCAACACGGCGCCAGCCATTGCGACCTATTATTAGTCCGATCTAAGGCTCTACAAAAATACGTGCATTGGAGGCGTTATACTTTAGAGTGGTGATAGTGAGAATTTTACGATTTTTATTAATGCTGGCAATTTTACTTGTCACTAGCTGCTCTAAGCTAGGGCAGGTTTCCGAGCCTAAAATTAACGCCTTGGATTACGTTATTAAAGAGCAATTGGGGAGTAATTTAACTACGATTGCTAATAAAGTATTTCGAACAACTCAAACATACCGGATGATAGATTCGGAGGTTGGAATTGTTGAGGCAGATAAAATTGTAATGGAAAATTTGGAGGGAAATATTTCGGAATATCGGGAGCAATGGAATCAAAAATTGCTGTTGCTTACGATCAAAATTTAAGCTCCGAGGAAATAAATTCTCTTTACTATAAGGTAATAATTCTCCATACCTTCATAAGGTGGTAAATCTCCAAGAAAAAATTGGAGAGGCCATGCGTAGTGGTTCAAAAAGCCTACTTATAGAAATAGTTAGTAAGGCGATGCTGAGGTTGTTAAAAGATGCTTATGGGTAATAAATATAACAAGGCCCAAAAAATGAGTTGCTGCACCCTTTTGGGCGACCTTACGCATAGTTGTACAAAACTCATAATCACAAGTTTACCGTTATTGGTGGCGTTAGGGGATGGGGGTGATTTGTAAAACGGTGGGGGGTTATGTATCAAGTGCAATTAAAAAGGCCTATGGCACGAAGCAGTGAAACTATCTTGCTCCGGAGACCCTGCCAAATACTCCACCCAACGAAAAAGCCCCGCTGACGCGGGGCTTTTTGTTTTGCTCGAGTTGTTTTACCCGGGCAGGTTGGTGTAGCCCAGTTCGTGGAATCGCTGGAGCAGCTCGCGGTGACCAAAGGCGCCGGTGGCGCTTTGGAAGCCGACGGCTTTGAGTTGGCCGTTGAGCAGACGCTCGGCACCTTCGGCGCAGATTTCGCCGGTGAAGGTGTAGGGCGCGTTCAGTGACAGCGGGAACACGGTAGTGACCTGCCGACCCTGACCGATACAGGTGATGACGGTGCGGTGCAGATCGCGGCAGTCTTTCGGCGGTTCGGCGGGGGTCATTTCGTCGCCGTAGCGGTTGGTCAGCTCTTCTTTCTGCTCCTGGGTCATGCCCTTGGATTCTTCTTGGAAGCGGTGGATAACCGCTACCACGTTTTCGATGATTTCGTCACCGAAGGCGGTCAGTACACGGCAGTTGCGCACGCGGTCGTCGTGTTCGTACCAGGCGGGTTCACAGCCGCCGCTCCACGGCAATGCCAGCACGGGCTGCGACAGGTGGGGAACGCTCACGGTAAAGTGACGGTCGCCCTGCCATTCCACCATTTCGCCGTCTTTAATCATGTACTGCGGGTTGTTCACCATGCGCAGGAAGGATTTGGTTGAGGCTTGTGAAGGCAGTGCGTTGTTGATCTGGTAGGTGATGTCCAGGGTGTCGACGCCTTCAGTTTCCAGCACGACTTCAGCCGCCAGCGCACCCGCTGCCCACATGTAGGAGTTGGCGGGGTTCAACAGCAGGTTTTTCTCGGCAAAGGCTTTGCCGTACTTGTCGCGTACAGCGATAACAAAATCTTGCTCGCCGGTGGTGTCGAGATAGTGACAGTTGTTTTCCAGGCAGGCTTCGACAACTGGCCAGGCGAGTTGCATGAAGGGGCCGGCAACGTTGATCACGACTTCGACTTTTTCAAACAGGGGGGCCAGTTCGGCTTTGTCGTTGTTGGCGCGAACGATGGTGGCCGGGGCTTTGTGGCCCAGTCGCTCTTCGACAATGGCCAGCGCATCTTCCAGTTTTTGCTGGTTGCGACCGACGAAGTAGAACGGCAGATTGCGCTGAGCTAGACACTCGGCAACGAGTTTGCCGGTGTAACCGCTGGCGCCATAGATAAGGATTTTCGGTGTGTCTGACATGGTCTTGCTCCTATAATTTTTTTTGTGAGGCTTGGCCGACGCTGCGAGCACAGCGCTGAACGTCGAGACAAAAAGTAATCCTGTGGGAAAGTTTCGGGAATGCGAAAAACGGACAGGTGATTGCGAAAAGTGGACATCAGCGTGAGTGTGAAGTAAATATAAAGACGCTTATGAAACCGAAATATCATTCCGCAAAAACCGTTTTGGCACCGTTGCAGCGGCTGCGAAGCGAGGGCATAACCGTGGCTCAGGCCCTGGCGGGCACCGGGCTGTCGCTGTCGATTCTGGAGCGCCCCGAGCAGCATGTCAGCCTCAGTCAGGAGCTGATTTTTCTGCGCAATCTTCGCCAGGTCTGTGGCGATCCCGGTATTGGTCTGTACGTGGGAAGCTGTTACCCGCTCAGCCTGTTTGGCCTGTACGGCTACGCCTTGATGAGCGCCTCGACCATGCGCGAGGCGCTGAAGCTGGCCTACCACTTCGTCGAACTCAGCTTTGCGTTCTACGAGCACGATATGCGCGTTGAACACGGCGAGGTGGTGATGCTGATGGATGCCGACGACTACCATCGCGACGATGTGCCGATGCTCAGTGAGCGGGAGATGGTGGCGACGTTTATGATTCTACGCGGTCTGCTGGGGGACGATTTTGTGCCTTCCCGCGTGGAGTTCAAGCATCCCCGTCAGGTTGCCGAATCGCGTTATGTGGAGGTATTCGGGCGCCTGCCGGTCTTCTCCTCCAGTCGCCACGCCATCAGTCTGCCGATGGATAGTCTCGATGTGCCCATGTTGCAGTGCGACAGCGACACCGCGGCGTTGTGCATTGAGCGCGGCGAGCGTATCAAGGCGCGGTTATCGGAGGAAAACAGCATTGTGGATGAAGTGCGGGAAATGCTGTTGCTGCGCCCCGGTTACTTTCCGGGCATTGAGGTGGTGGCGGAAAAGCTGAATATGTCTGGGCGAACCCTGCGGCGGCGCCTGCGTGAGCACGGTATCGGCTATCAGAAGATCGTCGACGACCTGCGGTTTGCGCTGGCCAGAGAGTATTTGCAGGGCACCAATATGCGTATTGAGCAGATCGCCTCGCTGCTGGGCTACAGCGATCCCGCGCATTTCTGCCATGCCTTTCGGCGCTGGTCGGGATGTGCGCCTTCTCAGTTCCGCGACGGCTTGTCGCTGGCTTGAGCGTTTCGCAGTTCGCCCGGATTCACGCCGGTCCAGCGCTTGTAGGCGTGGCAGAAGCTGGATGAGTCGGCATAGCCGAGGCGCACGGCAATTTCCTCGAGGGTAAACGAGGTGGTTTGCAGGTATTCCACGGCCAGATTCTTGCGCACGTCTTCGAGAATGCTCTTGTAACTGCTGTCTTCCTGACTGAGCTTGCGCTGCACGGTGCGGGCCGTCATGCCGAGCTGATCGGCGATGGTTTCTAGCGTGAAAATCTCTCGCGGTGACGACAGGATCTGATTGCGGACAACATCCGAGAAGGTGTAGTTGCGCGCCAGTTGCGCGCAGATTTTCTCGCACTGGCTGTCGTAAATGCGCGCGGTTTCCGGCTCGGCCTGCAACAGGGGCTCGTAAAGCAGGCTGCTGTCAAAGACGTAGCAGTTTTCCACCGCGTTGAAGTGTACCGGGCAGTTGAAGTAGCGGCGGTACTCGTCGGCGTACACCGGCTCGGGCTGGCGCAAGAAGACTTCCTGCACGGGAATATCCCGCCCCAGTGCTTCCTTGAAAATAATATGCGAGGCCACCAGCCCGCGGTCGATCATGTACTGGTGACTGTCCCCCAAATCCCGCAACGGCTCCAGGCTGACATAGGCACGCTCGTCGCGAATCGCGGTGATCCACTGCATGTAGGTCCAGGTCATCAGGATGTTTTTGTACAGCACCTGCATGCCGGCAATCAGGTTTTCGCTGGTCATCACCGCCAGCCCCAGCAGGCTGTAGGCCGACAGGTGGTAACGGCTGCCCACAATCAGGCCCAGCTCGGGCTTATTCAGCGCGCGAATGACTTCAGACGTGAAGCTCAGCTCCTGCTGTGGCGTTAGCTGATAGGTGGGGCTGTCCAGCGCCTCCTCTGGAATGGAGGCCTTTTCCATGACCAACAGGGGGTCGATACCGTGCTCTTTCAGCAGAGTAATCAGCGGGTTCAGGCCATAGCCCAGATGACGGGCCGGCGACACTGACAGGGAAGAGCGAATCTCCATGGGTCACGACACACATAATTTAAGGCTGTCGTAAATTAACAATCAGAATGTCTGCTGTAAACATCTGCCTTTTCGGCCGTGATGGCTAATATCCTATCAACGCGATTGCTCGCCAATAACAAACATAACGATGTAGAGGAAACGTCATGACTGACCATGCCCTTGCCGAAAACACCACAGAACTCGATTACCGCAATCTGGATGCTCCCCCGTACAGCTGGCCTGCTACGCCCAAAAGCAAGCTGACCCCGTCTGGCGCTGAAGCCACGCTGCCAGAGGACATTGCTGAATTCCAGAAAACCCTGCGCGACTTTGCCGTGAACGTGGTGCGCCCCATCGGCATTGAACTGGACCGCCTGAGCCCCGAAGAGGTAATTGCCAAAGATTCGCGTTTTTGGGAATTCCGTCAAAAATATCTCGAGCTTGGCGTCACCATTGAAGCGTTGAGCCAAATGCCCCCCCGCGAGGCCGCGCTGCTGTTCAGCATTCTGTTTGAAGAACTGGGTTACGGTGATGCCGGACTGGCGATTTCTGTCGGCGCCGGCATTCTGCCTCAGTGGCTGAGCGCCAAATTTGGCCGCGCAGACCTGCTGGAAGAATTCCCCGATACCATGCTGGGTTGCTGGGGCATTACCGAGCCGGATCACGGCTCCGACATGCTCGACCCCAGCGGCGGCGCGGCCAGCCCGGTGGGCAACTATGGTCGCCCGAATCTGGTGGCCGACCTGCGCGGCGACGATATTATTCTGAATGGTCAGAAAGCGGCGTGGGTTTCTAACGGCGTTATCGCCGATGTCTGCATTCTTTACTGCGCTGCCGACAGCGGCAATGGCCCCGACCCGCAGAACGGCTGTGTGCTGGTGTTCCCGATGAACCTGCCCGGCATTTCCCGCGGCAAGCCACTGGATAAAATGGGCCAGCGCGCGCTGAACCAGGGCGAAATTTTCTTCGATAACGTTCGGCTGCCGCGCAAGTACCTGCTGGCTGGTCCGGAAGATTATCAGCGTGCCGTGTACTGCATTCACGCTGAAGCCAATGCCTTAATGGGCGCCACCTTCACCGGTCTGGCTCAGGCCGCCGCCGATATGGCGCTGGACTACGCTCACGAGCGTATCGCGGGCGGTACGCAGATTATCAATCACCAGTCGGTCAAATCCCGTCTGTTCCACATGTTCCGCAAAGTTGAAGCTTCACGGGCGATAACCCGTCGTGGGCTGGACTACAACAATGATCCGGAGACAGCCGTCCCCTCATTGTGTGCGGCCATGTTCTCCAAAACCACCGGTACTCAAAACTCCTTCGAGGTGTGCAGCGACGCGCTGCAGATTTTCGGCGGCAATGGCCTGACCAAAGAATACCCGATGGAAAAAATGCTGCGTGATGCCCGTGCCTCATTGATTGAGGACGGCTGCAACGAAGTACTCGCGATCAAGGGCGGAAGCTATCTGATCGACGATGAGAAGCTGGGTAAGTAACGCGGAGTTTCCCTTGAAACAGAAAGCCTATATTGCGGGCGTCGGTATGACGCCCTTTGGGAATGCTATTGATCAAAGTCTGAGCCAGCTGGCTTCTACGGCGATTAATGAAGCATTAAAAGATGCCGGTATCGGCGCCAAGGATCTCGGCGCCGCCTATATGGGCAATGCCGCTGCAGGTGTCATCACCGGCCAAGTGTGTGTGCCGGGTCAGGTGGTGCTGCGCAACATGGGCATTGGCCGTATTCCCGTCATCAATGTGGAAAACGCCTGCGCCACGTCGGCAACGGCCTTTCAACAGGCGGCTACGATGGTCACCCTCGGGGTGTACGACGTGGTGCTGGTGTGCGGCTATGAAAAGCTGTACCACAAAGATAAAGAAAAGACGTTCTCGGTATTTACCGGTGCGATTGATGTCGACCAGATTGACGCCATCAAAGCGGGTTTGAAAACCCGCAACGAGGCGATTGGTGCTGAACTAGACATGAGTCAGGCAGGCATCACGCGCTCCATCTTTATCGATATCTATGCCACTTGGGCGCGGGAGCATATGCACCGCTACGGCACCAGCCCCGAGCAGTTGGCGGCGGTTTCTGCCAAAAACTCCTTCCACGGCAGCCTCAACCCCCTGTCGCAATTCCGTGATCGCGTCTCAATTGAGCAGGTACTGGCGGCGCGGGAAATTGTCTCGCCACTGACCTTGCCCATGTGCGCGCCCATCGGCGATGGCGCGGCGGCGGTTGTGCTGGTCAGTGAGAAGAAAGCCAAAGAATTGGGCATGTCGCGTTGCGTGCGTGTTAAGGCATCTAGCCTGCACAGCGGCTGGGACCGTGCCGAAGGCGAAGATGAAATGGTGCCGCAAGCCGCTGCCGCGATCTACGAGCAGGCGGGTGTCGGCGCCGACGATATTGACTGCGTGGAGTTGCACGACGCTTCCGCTATTTCTGAAATTAAATATTACGAGTATCTGGGCCTGTGCGGCGATGGCGAGGGCGGCGATTTCGTCGCTCGCGGAGATTCCACGCTGGGCGGCAAGGTGCCGGTAAATACCTCCGGTGGCCTGATGCGCAAAGGGCACCCGATTGGTGCCACTGGCGCAGCACAGATTGTTGAACTGGTCACCCAATTGCGCGGTGAGGCCGGAGACCGTCAGGTCGAGGGTGCTCGACATGCGCTGGCAGAGAACGGCGGTGGTTATATCGGCAGTGATGCCGCCGCGCTGGTGTTGAGCGTTCTGTCAAAAGAATAAAAGCGGGGGGAAGCAATGAAAGATCAAGCGATTCTGGCGAACTTAATTGAAGCCAAGATGCAGAAAAACCCGGACCTGGATGTATTGAGCTTCGTCAATATCAATCCCGCCGGTGATTTCGAAGACGAAATCCGCAGCTATCGCCAGTTGTGGGAGCAAGGGCAGCGAATCAATCAGGCGCTGCTCGAGCGAGACATGGAAAAAGGCAGCAGTTTTGCGCTGGTAATGCAGAACCACCCCGAGTTTATCGACGCCATGGTAGGCAGCTCACTGGCGGGCACGGTATTCGTTCCCATCGATCCGCGCACCGGCGGGGATCGTCTTCACTACATGCTCGACTGGGCAGAATGTTCCGGCGTGTTCTGTGCCGACTACTGCTTTAACCGCGTGTACGAGGTGTGCAAAAACATGCCGCAGATCCGTTGGATCTGGGTCATGGATACCGGCGAAAAAGTGACGCTGCCCAGCGACCCTCGCGTTGAAGCCTACGAGCAGGTGATTGCCGGTGACTACACCGAGCGTGAATGTCGGGTAGACAGCCCGGAAGAAGTCATGCAGATGCTCTACACCTCGGGGACGACGGGCGATCCGAAAGCCATTCGCGCTCCGTATCTGCGCTTCGATAATGTGGCCTCCATCGGTCCGATGATTGATATGCGTGAGGATGACCGTCCCTACACGGGCCTGTCGCTGACCCACGCCAATGCGCAGCTCATTACCTTGGGCAACGTACTGAAAATGGAAATGCGCGGGGTTATCAGCCGTCGTTTCTCCAAGTCGCGGCTGTGGGATATCTGCCGCCATTACGGCTGCACCATGTTCAATCTGTTAGGTGGCATGACAACCGCCATTTACAGCGAGCCGCGACGTCCCGATGATGCCGACAATCCGGTGCGCTATATCCTCAGCGCGGGTATGCCCGCAGCGATCTGGGAAGATTTCAAAAAGCGCTTCGATGTTGAGCTGTTCGAGTTCTACGGCGCTGCCGAAGGCGGCATGATTTTCAATCCTCCGGGCGGCCCGGTCGGCAGTATCGGTAAGCCACCGGCAAACCTGATCGCACGGGTGATTGACGAGGATGGCCGTGAATGTGCGCCGGGTGAGCGCGGCGAAATTGTTTTTGAAGCAGCTCCCGGCTTGCCCGAGCTGGCCGTGACCTATTTCAAAAATCCCGAAGCCTCTGCCAAAAAAGTGCAAAGCGGTGTATTTTTCACGGGCGATATCGGTCATCGTGATCACGATGGCTGGTTCTATTTCGATAGCCGTAAAGGCGATGAAATTCGTCGCAATGGCGAGTTTATCGATACCGCGAAAATCGAAAAAACCATTGCCGAGTACGACGATGTGGCCGATGTCTTTGTCTATGGTATTCCCGCGCTGAGTGGTGTGCCCGGTGAGAAAGATGTGATTGCCGCGGTGGTGCCGGTTGATGCCTGCCTTTTCCAGCCGGAAAAGCTGCTGCAGCACTGTCGCCAGTCGTTGGGGCGCACCGAGTTGCCAAGCTTTATTCAGGTGCTGTCGGAAATTCCCAAAACGGCATCGGAAAAGCCCCAGGCACGTTTTTGCTTTGAATTATTTAAAGAGCAGAAAAATCACGTGTATGACTTCGCCTCCTGACGGCGAACGTCGAGCAGAGTTGACGACCACCCTAACGGGTAGTGTTAGCTCCGCTTGAGGCGGCGCATACTTTTTTTTCGAAAAGGACTTCTCTATTTTCCAAAACGGCGGCTTTGCTGTGGGTTTTTGGCGGCTGGAGAATGCCCCGAAAATGATTAAAAAGAATAACAAATATAAGAAGAGAATCGGCGTGAAAATCATCACAAGCATTTATTTCATAAGCACTTTTTGGCCTGTCGTAAATTAACAGGAAAAGGGTCGGGAACGCGCATTACCGACTTGTGAAGAAGTGACTAATCTGAATGCATCCGGTTTGCATGAACTAAAAAAATAATACGTAGAGCATTGCCTGCTTTACGGTGTTGAAGGACTGGCGAAATGAATAATATTCGAGGCCGAATTGCCATGGCCGTATTACAGCATCGCGTTATTGCGTCGCTGTTATTCCTGGCAGTAACCCTGTTCTTTGCCGCAGGTCTGAAGAACGTCAGATTGGAAACGATCTTTTCTGATCTGCTGCCGAAAGATGATCCGTTTATTCACGTTTTTAAAGACCATCCGAATTTCGGTAATCCGCTGACATTCACCCTGATGGTGAAAAATAAAAACGGCGATATTTATAACCCGGAAACCCTGGCCAAAGTGTGGGACCTGACGCGTGACATCGACTTGTCACCCGGCGTTGACCACGACCAGATTCTTTCTATTGCCTCCGAGAAAGCCCGCTACGCAGAAGCGACGCCCTTTGGTATCGATGCACAGCCGTTGATGGGCGATACGGTTCCGGCCACCGCTGAAGAAGTGCAGCTCTTTAAAGACAATGTTCGCAAGTCGCCCAATGCGCGACGCTTTCTGATCTCTGAAGATGAAACCGCTACGCTGATTACCGCCACCTTTATTGAGCAGCGCCTCGATTACGGTGAAGCTTTTGCCTATGTGAAAAAGCTGGCCGATGACGCTCGCGACGAACATCATGATGTGTACATGGCGGGTCAGCCTGCACTGACCGGCTGGGTGTATGAATACCAGCACCAGATGATTGGCATCTTTGCCATCACGCTCAGCGCATTGATTCTGGCACTGGTGTTTTATACCCAGAACATTGCCGGTGTGGTGACGCCGATCTTCGCCAGTATTGTGGCGGCAATCTGGGGCTTTGGTTTTGCCGGCTGGATGAAGATGCCCATCGAGCCCCTGTTGATGATCGTGCCGCTGCTGCTCATTGCGCGCTCGTTCAGTCACTGTGTGCAGTTTACCGAGCGCTTCTACGAAATCTTTGCTCAGCTCGGTGACAAGGTGAAAGCCGCCGGTCTGACCACCAGCGTGATGATGGCGCCGTCGATTCTCGGCATTATCACTGACGCCGCCGGTATCTTCCTGATCTCCATCGCGCCGATTCCAGCGATGGAACGCTTTGCGCTGTTCTGCGGGTTCTGGGCGATGATGCTGGCGCCGACAGGTGTCTTCCTGGCGCCGCTGTTGCTGTCTGTGCTGCCCGAGCCGCGCAATCTCGACAAGATCGTCAGTGATCACTCGGGTGGTTTCCACGGCAAGGTTAAAGGTGCACTTGCATCAATTTCCCGCCTGTCGCAGGGACGTGTGGCCCCTTACACCTTGATCATCACTCTGCTCATCGGTGCGTTCTCTTTCTACCACTCCATGAAGATTCAGATTGGTAATCCGGTGGAAGGCAGTAACCTGCTGTGGGAAGACTCTGAGTTCAACGTGTCGGTGGCGAAGATCAATGACCACTTCCCCGGCGTGAATACGCTGGAAGTGATTCTTGAAGCCAAGGGCGACAGCGGCAGCGACCGTGTTGCCAAGCAAGCCGACGCGGTGGCGACCATGTTGCAGCTGCAATCCATTATGGAAGCCGGTGAGCACGCACCGCGTGCGACGCTGTCGTTCGCCGATTACCTGATGGACGCCAACCGGCTGATTTCCGGCGGGCATACCAAGTGGCTGCCGCTCGATAGCAATGACCGCGCGGTTAATGCGGCGGCTTCGGCGGTGCTGATGGGGACCAGCCCCAAGGCCTTCTCAAACGTGGTGGACTTTGAGCTGCAGAACTCCACGGTGTCGTTCTGGTACGCCGACAACAAACAGGACACGGTTGATAACGCCCTGGCTGCGGCGCGCGATGCTGTCGCTCAGGTCAACGCAGATCACGACGCGTTCACCGTGCGACTGGGCAGCGGCACCATCGCGATTCAGCAGGCGATTAACCACGTGGTTGAGCGTTACCACTGGCTGATTATGGGCCTGCTGAACCTGGTCATTCTTGCGGTCGCCAGCTATGCCTATCGCTCGATTGTCGCCGGTATTGTGCTGCTGATTCCGGTCAATCTGTCGAACATGATCCTCACGACCAGCATGTCCTTTATGGGGATCGGTCTGGACATCAACTCGCTAATGGTAGCCGCCATCGGGGTGGGTGTTGGTATCGACTACGGCATCTATCTGCTGAGCCGTATCTGCGAAGAATTCCACGAGTGTGAAGATTACGGCGTCGCCATTACCTCGGCGCTAACCACTACCGGTAAGGCGATCATGTTCACCGCCAGCATCATGCTGCTCGGCATCCTGCCCTGGTACTTCCTGTCGGGTCTGAAGTTCCTGGCCGACATGGGGCTGCTGCTGGTGCTGGTAATGCTGATCAACATGGTTATCGCACTGGTGGTATTGCCGCTGCTGGTGTGGGTAATGAAGCCGAAGTTTGTGGCGAGTAAAGACATTCTGGTGCTGGGTGAAGGTATGGATATCAGCAAAATACTGGAAGAAGACGGCATGAGTGCTGGCAGCAGTAATAAGCCGTCATTTCGTGCTGAGGCTGTCACCGAAGTCTAAGCGGTGACAGTACCTAACAATAATTGAGGGTTTAACCCGGAGGTGAATGATGCACATTAAAAAATACGGACCTGATTTTAGCCGTCGCAGTTTCCTTGAAAAAACCGTCAAAGGTATTGGTACCGCAGGGGTTATCGCGCCACTCTGGCCGCTGATTGCCAACGGTGCGGATATGAGCAAAGCCTATCCCGATGAGCTGTTGTCCATCGAGATGTACACCAAAGGCAAGGTTAAGCCCGGCGATGTCATCACTGCCGACAACGTTGAGCACGTTAAAGACCTGCTCGACCCCGTCGCCTACATGCACGTGAAAACCATGGGTCGCCGCATTCATATTGTTGAGCCGGTGAAAGACGCCAGCCAACTGTTCCCGGCGAAATACCTGGAAGCGACCCTGCGCAACAAAGGCCAGGCGGTACTCGATAAAGACGGCAACGTCTTTACCAAAGATGGTAAGCCCTGGAATGGCGGTAACCCCTTCCCCGAGCCGAAAAACGGTGTGGAAGCGCAATACAACCTGACCTTGAGCTGGGGTCGTCACGACTGGTCGCAGTACGCGGTGCGCGACTGGGATATCGACAAGGACGGCGACCTGTCCTACCAGTATGACTTTGTGTGGAGCGAGCTGAACACCACTGCTCGCGCCGACGGCCAGATTTGGAAGAACAAGAAAGACCTGCTGCGTTACCAGTCGGTGTTCTTCACCGCGCCCAACGACAGTGCTGGTACGTCCTTCCTGAATATTTGGGACTACGACCAGCGCAAATTCCCCGAGCTGCACGGTTACATTCCTGCGTTTCGCCGGGTACGTCAGTTCCCCACTAACCAGCGCTTTGAGCCGCTGGTGCCGGGGATCACTCTGTTCCTGTCCGATGCTTGGGCTGCCGGTGACCCGCTGCTGACTTGGGGTAACTACAAGATCGTTGGTCGCAAGCCGATGCTGGGCTGTATTGGGTCTCGCAATTTCTTTGGTGGACACCATGATAACTGGGAAAAGCCGACTCATGGTGGCCCGAAAGACCAGACCTTCTTCGACACCTATATGGAGCTGGTGCCTGAGTGTATCGTGCTTGAGTCTGAGCCGACCGGCTATGCCCGTGCCCCTGTCGGCAAGCGCCGTGTGTGGATCGACGTGCGTAACCAGATGTACGTGGCCTACGTGACCTACGACCGTCGCGGTGAAATCTGGAAATCGTTCGAGCCGCACTATGCGCTGCAGACCAACGACAAGCTGACCAATATGGATGGCGCGCATCCCGCGTGGTCCTGGTCCAGTGTTCACAGTCACGATGTGCAATCGAATCGAATGAGTCGTTTCCAACAAGTTAAAACAGTAACCGGAGGCTACAAGACAAACTACAACCCTGGGGATGTTGACGTTTATAACAAGTTCCTGACTGTGCAGGCTATGCAGCGCCTCGGGGGTTAATGTGAAACCACTAAAACACACATTAACGGCGGCAGGCTGTGCGCTGCTGCTGGGGGGAGCGCTGCCCGCGCTCGCCGCCAGCAGCGAGCAAGTGCATCAGGAGCACCCCCATGACGTTCTGTTCGGCATCAGTCGCGGCAGCGACGGCCTGATTGCCGTCGGTACCGGCGGTGAGTTGCGTCGCAGTGCTGACGGCAAAGCCTGGACAATCCAGGCCGCCACCGCGCCGGGAACGTCGCTGTTTGATGTCTCCGAGCGTCAGGGGCGGCTGCTGGCCGTCGGTCAGGAAGGCGAAATTTTCCGCAATGCTGGCGACGGCTGGCAGGAAGTGGACGCCCCCACCCGCGATCGTCTCTTTGCCGTTGCGCAAGGTGAAATGGGGCGGGCCGTGGCGACCGGCGCGTTTGGCACCGTTCTCTATTCCAAAGATGGCGGCGCCAGCTGGACGCAGGCCGAGATCGACTGGCCTGCGCTGATCGGTCAGGACTACCAGCCTCACGTCTATAACGTCAGCTTCGATGCGCGCGGCCGGGTGTTTATTGTCGGCGAGTTTGGCTTGATCGCCCGCTCCGATGATGGCGGCCAGAGCTGGACACCGCTGCACCAGGGTGACGCCTCACTGTTTGGTTTTGCGCTGTCCGACAGCGGTCTCGCTTACGCGGTTGGCCAGAGTGGCACCGTGCTGCGCAGCCGCGATGGTGGTGATAGCTGGGCGGCCATCGACAGCGGTAATGAAGCCATTCTGATGGACGTGGCGATTCGTCCCGACGGCAAGGCGGTGGCGACCGGCATCCGTCAGGCGATCAGCATCGCACCGGAGGCGAACCGCGCCGAAAACCTGCATCACGATCTGTTCCTTGAAAACTGGTACAGCGACGTCGCTGTTCTCGGCAATGAGTTTTACGCCGTCGGACAGTTTGCGCGCGTCGTCAAAATTTCGCTGTAGAAATTGAGCTGTAGATACCTAGTGGAGAACTGAAATGAAAAATAATAAAACACATGCTGCGGCGCTTACTGCCGCGGCGGTGGCATTCAGCAGCCCGGCCTGGTCACTCAGTGGCGAGTTGTTGGGTGTTGATTACAGCCTAAGTGGTTTGCTGCGGGTAGAAGTCGCCGCGAAAACCACCGACGATGAAAACCCCTGGAACCAGCGAGGTAACCTGTTCAACGGCAAAACCGTTGACCGTGATGGCGGCTTGAATGTGGGAACTTTGCTTGGCCTGAATCTCCCTTTGCCAATTTCGGTACCGATTACCGATTCGGCGACCCGTTCGGTCGAGCCAGCCAGCAATGATTTTAACCACACCCAGGCGCGTCTTGAGAGCACATTGCAGTTGCGTTTTTCAGATAATTGGGCAGCAACGGTGGAAGTGCGTGGAATTTTTGACGCTACTGAGTACGATGAATTTGACCCTAACCAAGTGGGGAGTCGAGCCGATGGCTATCTCTACGGCGAGCCCAATTATTTTGAATACGACGACTTCTATACCGGTGGCGAGCAAAATCGCCTCGAAGTTGCCGGCGACAATTACATGGTGGATTTTCCCTCGCTGTATGTCGATTACCAGAATGGCCCGCTGCTGGTTCGTGCTGGTAATCAGCAAATTGCTTGGGGGCAAGCGCTATTCTTCCGCGTTTTTGACGTGGCCAATGGCTTGGATTTGCGGCGACACTCAATTTTGGACTTTGCATCAGAAGAATACGCAGATGAGCGTATTTCCTCTCCGGCGGTGCGAGTGTCTTATCAGTTTGGTTCCAGTTGGGAACTGGATATGTTTGCCCAGCAGTTTCAGCCCAGTATCTACGGCAACCCGAACACACCTTACAATGTTATTCCTTCTCAGTTTACGGTGCAAGATCGCTTTAGCCAGTACGATGAAAAAATTAATAGTGGCTTCCGCCTGAAAGGCTTTATCGGCGACTTCGGCCTGCAGTTTATGTACACCAATCGCTACAACCCCGATGGCGCACTGCGCTGGACGGCATCCGGTGTGAATCGTGATGTTCCGGGTCTGCCTGGCACGGGTGCCATCCTGGCGCAGACGCCACTCGAGATTGATCCTACTGGTGTATGGAGTGCCGAGGAATGGTTCACCTACGCGGGTATGGCACGACTGGATGGTGTTGAAGGTTTGAACAAGCTGATTACCGACTTCCCTGCGTCGCAGTTGTTGCTCGCGCGCCCGGTGCCGAATATCGATGCAGCGAAAGAAGAGCTGGATCTGTTCTTTATTTTGACCGGTGGTGTTGGCAGCGTGCTGACCGGTAACGGTAACGGTGGTCTACGCGGACATCTTGAGCGCACCTATCAACGTGAAGATGTCTTTGGCACAGGCTTTAGCTACATATTTAGCGGCGAACCGGGTAGCTGGACCGACCAGTTGATCCTTAACTTCGAGGTGTCTTATACCCCGGATAAAACCTTTACGCCGATCGATTTGGGTCAAGAATATATTGTTGAGGATGAATATGTTACAGCGTTGATTTTAGAGAAGAATCAACGATTTAGTAGAGACTTTCCTGCGGCATACTTGGTTTTTCAATGGATGTATCGTAGCGAATCCGACTTGTTTGGCCGCCATCTTAGTGGCATGGGTGCTACCGTCAACAATACGCCAAAAGGAGTTGATGGCTGGAATGGTATAGCCCTAGCTGTACAGCAACCCTTTCCTGGCCTAGTGTGGCGTGCGGATCTAGCAGTATTGTACGACACGCGTGGCGGTGTCTTTGTTCAGCCCGCACTGAAATGGAAGCCTTCGGGTAACTGGAACATTGAAATGTTCTACAACTACATGGAGGGTGACTTATATGGAAATGAGAACGAAAATATTATTCAAACCGTGGACTGGGCTGATGAATTCGGTCTGCGCGTGGCCTACCAGTTCTGAGTATTCACATACCCACCCTCAGGAAGTAATGGGACCTTGCCGGCGGCTCTGTCGCCGGCTTTTTTCTGCGAGGACGCTGCATGACTTTTCACATCCGACGTTTTGACCGTCAATTTTCGCGGCGAGAATTTTTGCGCATTGGCAGCGGCTTTGTTGGCGCCGGTTTGCTGATGCCCGTTTGGGCGGCAATGGAAAAACACGGCGAGGCCAATGCGGCTTACCCGGAAGAATTGCGCTCAATTGAGGATTACACCGGCGGCAAGTTGAAAGCCGGCGATTTCATCGATGCCGGTAATGTCGAGCTGGTTAAAGAGCTGCTCGGGCCGGTGACCTATATGCAGGTCAAAGAGATGGGGCGACGCCTGAAGCTGCGCGCCACCACGACCGATATTATGAAGCTGAGCCCCTGGGAATACCTCGAGGCCAGCTTCCGCCATCGCGGCCAGGCGAAGTTCGACGCCGACGGCAATGTCGTCACGGCCGATGGCAAACCCTGGATCGGCGGTCTGCCCTTCCCCGATGCCAAAACCGGCGTTGAACTCTTCGCCGGGCTCACTCTGAGCTGGGGGCGTCACGACGCCTCGTTCTACGCGATTCGCGAATACGATCTCAACCGCGACGGCAAGGTGAGCTACGGCTACGAAAACGGCTGGGCAGAGTATGCGCCCACCGGACGCGTTGTGCTGCCCGGCCCCTACTGGAAAGGGCACGAAGACAAGCTGCGTTACCAGAGCGTGTTCTTCACCGCGCCCGACAGCGTGCGGGGCACCTCGTTCTTGAATATCTGGCACTACGACCAGAACAAATTCCCCGAGCTTTACGGCTACATCCCCGACTTCAAACGCATTCGTCGCTTCCCCACCGATCAGCGCTTTGAACCGCTGGTGCCGGGGTCCAGCCTGTACTTGTCCGACGCCTGGGCGGCGGGCGATCCGCTCCACACCTGGGGCAACTACCGCATTGTTGGACGCGGGCCGATGCTGGCAGCGGTCAGCGGCGGCTGGGCATCGCAGAGCGAAGACTGGTCGCACAACACCCACGGCGGCCCCAAAGGTGAAACCTTCTGGGATACCGAAGTGGAGCTGGTGCCGGAGGCGATTGCCGTGGACGCCGAGCCCACCGGCTTCCCCCGAGCGCCGGTGGGCGTCAAGCGCGTGTGGTTTGATGCCCGCACGCAACTGCCGTTGGGCATGGTCACCTTCGATCGTCGCGGCGATATGTTCCGCTCCTTCGATGGCGCCTATGGCCTGTACGACGACGGCGACCGCAAGGTCATGGACGGCGATCATCCCTACTGGTCCTGGTGCCATGTCCACGCCTTCGACGTGCAGACCGGCAAAATGACCCGCATCGAACAGCTCGCCGAGATCTCCGGCGGCCACCGCATGTTGGTCAACGACCACGAAATTTATAACCGCTATCTGACCAACGGTGCGCTGCGCCGTCTGGGTAACTGACAACTAGAGGTATCATCATGACAGAAAGCTACAAAGCCCTGGTGGGCGTGCGCGATGAAAGCGGTTATCGCGTGGAATTCCAGCAGCTCAGCAGTGAGCAAATCGGCGACGGTGATGTGGAAGTGGCGGTTGAGTACTCTACCGTCAACTACAAAGACGGTCTGGCAATGAGTGATGCAATTCCCATTGTGCAGAAGCCCTCGCTCATCCTCGGCATCGATATGGCCGGCACTGTTGTGAAGTCGGATTGCAGCCGCTTCAAGGTCGGCGACAAAGTGCTGATGAACGGTTACGGCGCCTCCGAAACCCACAACGGCGGTTATACCCAACGTCTGCGTATCTCCAGTGATTACCTGTTGAAAGTCCCCTCGGCCTTTACCACGCGCCACGCCATGCTGCTGGGCACGGCGGGCTATACCGCCATGCTGTCACTGCTGCGTCTGGAGCAACTGGGCATTACGCCCGACTCGGGCGAAGTGCTGGTCACTGGCGCCTCGGGCGGCGTGGGCAGTGTATCTATCATGTTGCTGGCCGGGCTCGGCTACACCGTGGCGGCGTCTACGGGTCGGCTTGAGGAGAGTGATTATCTGAAAAGTCTGGGCGCCAATACGGTGATTGATCGCCGTGAGTTGTCCGAACCGGGCGAGATGATGCAGGCAACCCGCTGGGCGGCGGCCGTCGATTCCTGCGGCAGCCACACCTTGGCTAACGTGCTTGCACAGCTTCACTACAACGGCGCGGTGGCGGCCTGTGGGCTGGCGCAGGGCCTGGATCTGCCCGGTAATATGATGCCCTTTGCCCTGCGCAATGTGGCACTGCTGGGCGTCGACTCGGTGCACGCGCCTATGGCGCTGCGTGAGCAGGCCTGGCAGCGTCTGGCGGAATCGGTAGACCTTGCCAAACTGGAAGCCATGGCGGTCGAGATCGACTTTGATAAATTGCCCGAGGCAGCGGGGCAGATTCTGCAGGGCCAGATTCGCGGTCGCGCTGTCGTGAATATCGCTGCATCATAACGACAAATAAAAACGGAATATAACAATGAAAAATAAAGATCCTTTCTCGCTACAAGGCAAAGTGGCGGTGGTGACCGGGGCGGCCGCAGGCATTGGACGCGCATGTGCAGAGCGCATGGCGTATTCCGGTGCCTCGGTATTGCTCAGTGATATCGACGGTGCGAGCTGCCAACGCCTCGCGGAAGAATTAAACGAACAAGGCTACGACGCCAGAGCCATTCAGCAGGATGTCGTTCTGGAGGAAGACTGGAACGCCCTCGTTAGCGAACTGAAGCAGTGGCACAACCGCTGGGATATTCTGGTCAACAATGCCGGAATTTATATTGGCGGTCGTTTGGAAGACAACAGCATCGAAGAGATGACCCGCATCCACGAAGTGAATGTGCAGTCAGTATTCCTCGGCCTGCGCTACGCGGCAGAAACCATGCAGCCCGGTGGCTGCTTCGGCAAGGGTGGCAGCGTGATTAACCTGTCATCCATTGCTGGCTTGATCGGTGTACCCGGCCACAGCATTTACGGGGCTACCAAAGGCTCGGTGCGCTCGATCAGCAAACATTCGGCGGTGGAATTTGCCCGCTTTGGTTACGGCATTCGCGTTAACTCCCTGCACCCCGGTTTGATCGACACGGCGATGGCGCAGCAGGTCTACGATGACTTCGTGGATGTGGGGCTTACCCAAAGCCGCGAGGAAGCCACGGCTGTGCTTGAACAGCAGATGATCCCCATGGGGCGCCTCGGCACTGCTGAAGATATCGCCAATGCGGCCCTGTTCCTCGCCAGCGACGCCAGCGCCTATATCAGCGGCGCGGAACTGACCGTGGATGGCGGCTTTACTGCCGCATAAGAGGTGTGTGATGAGTATCGATTGTAAAGACAAGGTGGTGCTGATCACCGGTGCTGCCAAGGGCATTGGTGCGGCCGCCTGCCGGGCGCTGGCAGACGCCGGTGCCAAAGTGGCGGTCAGCGATATCGACGCTGCCGCCGGTCGCGAGCTGTGTGAAGCACTGCGCAGCAGCGGCGCGGATGCCGAGTTCTTTGCGCTGGATGTCTGCGACGAACAGCAATGGCAGTCCTGCCTGGAAATGGTCGTGGCTAGTTATGGTCGGATCGATGGAGTAGTGAATAACGCGGGTATTGCAGTGATCTGTGGCCCGGAAGACGAGAGTCTGGACGGCTGGCGTCGCACCCAGCGCATCAACAGCGACGCCGTGTTCCTCGGCAGTCGGGCGGCCATTCAGGCCATGAAAGCGCAGGGCGGATCGATTGTGAATGTGTCGTCCATCGAGGGTATTGTCGGCGACCCCATGCTGCCCGCCTACAACGCCAGCAAGGGCGCGGTGCGGGCGCTGACCAAGTCATTGGCCCTGTATTGCGCCGACCGTCAGTACGGCATCCGTGTTAACTCCCTGCACCCCGGCTATGTCGAAACGCCGCTGGTCAGTGGCGCGCTCGCACAACTGCCGGATGACGATGCCGCCGCGTTTGCCTCGCGTGTGGTGGCGAGTATTCCCCTGGGGCGCATGGCCCAGCCGGAAGAAATTGCCAGTGGCATTGTTTTTCTGCTGTCTGATGCGTCGCGGTATATGACCGGCTCCGAGCTGGTGATGGACGGTGGTTACACCGCCCGGTAAGAACTCCCCTCCAGGGATAGGAAATGCCCACTGTCGGCCCCGGTGGGTGTTTCCGCGATTCTGATTTGTTTTTGCTAAAGCATCGCGGAGATCTGCTCCCTTTTTTGAGTGTAGTGTTGCCTATCAACGAAGACAATTTGTTTTAGTTCGGGGATATCCAGTAATGGCGTTAACTCGCCGTCCTCCACATTGGTATCACCATTAAATGTTAGTCTTTCAAGAAGAAGACATTTTGTAAGTGGCTGTAATGAAATAATATGTCCGCAATTCGTCAGCACTAATTGCCTCAAGTTTGCCAGCGCCCCTAGACTAGAGACGTCGCTTACTCTCTTGCAATTTTCAAGCTCAACTATTTGGAGTTTCTTGCACTTTTCAATGCCATCTAATGATTTGAGATTAGTACACTCCGCTAAGTCCAATATCCTCAAGTGTTCTAATAGTTCAATGCCTGTGAGAGATGTCAATTTCCTGGATGTTATTTGAAGTCGTTTCAAATCAGGCATATTTTTTAGAATTTTTAAATTTTCCTCCCTATAGTTAATGATATTTAGGACTTCTAAATTGGAACAGTTAAAGATCGATATCGCCTTTGGTCGCCACTGGAATTTGCATATCTTCAGTCGTCTGAAACCTGAAAAATCTGGCGCTTTGGTAAATTGACACTGAAGGCCTAGGTACTCAATGTCTGGAATAAATTCCAAAGGTGTTATGTCCTTAATATCCCAGGCATAAACTTCAACTCCTCGCAAGCCAATACCCTGGAGGTTTTCTAGAAAAGATATATTTTCCCCCTTCCAACCTGCTGAGTAGCTTAATCTCAGAACAGAAATATGTTCTTTTTTTATGATTCCTATAAAATCATCCGACCAAGGGCCTTTTAAAACAAGCGCCAATCCCATGCCATTTTCAGCTGAATCTATAAAGTAGGAATTTCTAGTCATTTAGTAAGTGACTCCTATTGGGCCCGATAGGGGAAACCTTGTTGGATACTTTGTCGGAGAATCGCACCGGAACCCCGCCGGTCAATTCTAAAAGGCGCTTGGTTTCAGCTACTTCTCTAGCAGTTTTTCCTCCAAGAACTTCTTTAGTAATAACGCTTTCATTTGGGGCTAACTTACCTGATTGAATGTGCTCTTTAAGGCGCCGAGGGATGTTACACGACTGGCCGCAATATTTTTTCCCAGAGGTATCTACGAATTCATATATACCTTCTACATCGATTTTTCCTGAGCTTTTAGGGGCGTCCGAGAATAATTTTCGATAAGTGCGGGAGGCTAAACTATCTATCGACTTTATATTGCTGCTGCGAGAGAGCCCCGCAGTACCGGCCAAAGCTACCCCGCTTTCGAAAGTCTTCGTGTCGACCATCGGGTGCATGTCAGATGGCGAGGTAGGCGCTTGCGCGTTGTTTGTCGCTAGTATAGCCGTAACGATAGCGGGAATAAACAGAGGTAGTGCAAATTCTCCGTCAGGATCTTTATACATGTAAGGGTTGTTGCGCGCATAAGAATATCTATTAAAGCTTGCCGGTGTTGATTCAATAAACTTCACTGGGTCTATTGATAAAAACCGGCCTAAAAATGGGCTGTAAAGACGGGCGCCGAAATCCACTAAACCTGTTTCGGAGTCAGTGAATTTCGATTCATATCTGATACTGTTTTTGTTGGAAAGATTAGGATCTTTGTTTCCTTCTCCATAAGGGGTGTATTCTTCATGGAAATTAAATTCAGCGTTTTCGTTAGATATAGCAACAACTGAGCCGAATACATCTTGATGAAAGTATGACTTGATGCCTAAGTCTTCCGAGTAGGCCGAAAAAGAAATCAGTAAAAGTAATATAAGGAATAAATTTCTCATGATTAACCCCCGACAATGGTTTTGTTTTGTCCAGAGAGTGGAACCTTATGCTCTGATAGACCCAGGCATAAAAAACTTGCCTTGAAGAGACAGACTTCTTTGTAAACCGCATCAACAAGCGTGCGGTACTCACCTATCGGGATATCGTTGATTTCTATACTAACCCCTTCTTCCGAACCGCTGATAATTGGTGTCGAGGGTGTTTCTTCAGAATAAACTCGATATTCATATCTGTTTAAAACTTTGCAGACTAATAGAAAGCAGTTGAGCTCTCGAGGTGCCGGCGTCAAATTTATCGAAAATCCGCGAGATCGACTAGCGTTAAGTGGCGCAAGGATTCTTCCTGCCGTAAAGCTATCGTAGAATGAATCGCCGATTGATTCGTCGAGTAAAGTTGCAGATAAAGATAATTGTTCAAGCGTTTCTGGTGAGACGACAGATTCCTTGCTTGCAATCATGTCGTCGTTTAAGTAGATATAAATTGTTTCTGTGAGGTTTATAAGGTCAAAAGATGTTAATAGCTTTCCATCGAGGCCGTATAAGAAGAAGTTGATTTTATCTGTTAATCCATCTGGGCCATGTACGCCCTTGTAAAGTCTGGAGCCATCCGCTGTGTATCTATAATTAATAGATCTTATTTCTGACGTGCCAATATTTATTGATATAGGCTTATTGAATTCATCATACGAAATAAAAGCCTCGTCCATGTAGTTGGTGACATTGCCGCGATAGTCATACTCAAACCCCGCCTGTGTAATGACTTCTCCTAAGTTGGTTTTTTTTGATACTTTTAAAATTCTGTTGCTTTCGTCATATTCTAGGATTTTGGTTAGGCCGCCAACGCCATAGTCAATATTTTTCGTCAGATTTCCATATATATCGTATGTGTAGTTGCGGTCATGGTTTTCGTTGCCTTGGTCAGAGCTGATAATTGATCTTGTTAGTCGGTTTAGTCCGTCGTACTCGTTCTGCCGCATGCTAATTTCTTGCCCGGGTAATAATTTTTGCATGCTAGATACACTGCCAGAGGCACTGTAAGAAATATCATACTTAAGTAGATCGATAACGTTCTCGTCAAAAAGTCTATAGCTATCTATGAGTTGTGTTGCTGAGTTCTGTTCGAATCGAGAGGTGGTGTTGTTTGAGAAATTTATATATAAATAGTCCCCGTTGGGATAGTACATTGCGCGATCGACATAACCTGAGGCTTGCGTTGCGCGTCCATACGCATCAGGCCTGAATATTACAGAATAGCTTCCGTTGTTCCCTCCTTGGGCGCCAGGATATCCCATCTCACTCAGGTGCCCCATATAATCTTGGGCATAAATAAACTTTCGGCTAAAGGCGGTATTCCCTTCATCTATTACAGAAAATTCTTCGGTGAAAAGCGTATTATCTGGTCGGTAAGAGTAAGATTTTTTAATCTTTCCTATGGATGATGAAGATAGATTTCCATCCGGATCATATGTGTTAGTGATGAGTCGATCGCCAGACATTGCGTTGTCTATAAATAGAACTCTACCCATGGGGTCTCTGGTGAAATATTTTTGCTCTATTACACCACCGGCAGGTCCATATACTAAGCTTTCTCTGAACAGGTAGCCGAGATCGTCATAGTTGTAATAATAGGTGCCCTTTGCTTCGGATGATCTATAGCTTTGTAGCGAGCCTATTATTCCGGAATCGTAATATTGGTATTTTTGAAAAAAGTCCCCGCGTTCCACTCGAGAAATGTCGCCAACAATATTTCTGTATATTTTGGTGTAAACCCATTGCGGTGCAGGGCTTGGCGAATCAATTTTTTCGCTGAGTTGGCCAATCCCTGACAGATCCTTCTTTTCGGGATCTCCAAATGACTCATATTCGAAGTACTCGAGAGTGGAGTCAAAGATAATGGCTTTGCATCTCATGGATGCTTGCCGGCCGTATGATGATATTAATTGGGTGCAATCATCGTCGTAATAGTAATCGGCAATGCTTCCGTCGGCAGTATTTCGTATTTTAGTGATGCGGTCGAGATCGTCGTATTCGTACTCAAGCCCATACTCTGAGTCTATATTTGAGGCGAATTTTAATCTCCCATTTTTGTCGTATAAAAAATCTGTAGTAACCCAGTTGCCACTATCTGCAGTGCTTTTTGAGGCTATGTTTCCTAGGCCATCATTATAAGTTCGCTCTTGATATCTGTCATGTTGCCTAATTTCTTCATATCCATCGGCATGGAATTCATAGGTGATAAGCTCAGGGGCTATATAAGTGATGTCAACAAGCTTTAAGAAATTGCCTGTTCCACTATAGTAGTACTCATAGTTCTGCGCGTAGCCTCTCGCGTTTTTTGAATAGATTTCTCGCCCGAATACGTCGTAATCTTTTATCAAGACACTCCCGTCCGGTCGCTCGATCCTTCTCGGTCTGCCTCGGGTGTGATTTGAAAAGATCGTTGTAGCTGGCGTTTCGCTGCCGTACCCCTTAGTCACACTTTGTGTGTTTCCGGTGCTAGTATATTCGTATCCATATACAACGCCATGATCATTCATGGTTGCTGGCATGTATAACTGATTGTAGCTTATTGTTTTTGTTGGTTCATCTGAATATCCGTGGATCAGTTCTTCCTTGATCAAGCCGACTACCCATGGACTATTTTGATTCTCGCCTGAAACATTTGGATGCTCGTATGTGTAAGATGTTTCTCTCTGTTTGTCGCCAGACTCAATTATTCTCTGTGGGTAACCATATTGATCGTAATCAAAAAAACTAGTTTTGAAGCTTTTGTCGATGGTTTTTTCTTTTAGGTATCTCCAGTACTCTAAGCCATCTTTGTGTATTGGGAGTGCTGCGTAGGCTAGATATCCCAGTCTTGGTCCGACTTCCCACTCATATTCTTCAGTTTTTATAATTTGGTTGCTTTGATCGTACTTATCTAACTTTTCGATTAGTCCGAACTTGTAACGATCTCGAGAAAAATATATTTTTGTGATTCGTTCGTTTTCTATAGTGGTTATATTGTTCTGTGAGTTCTTTGAATATGTGAAGTTGTAGTCGTTATCACCGGATCGCCAATGCAGTGTTCTTTTTGATACGGCTATTACGTCTCCTGGTGATTGGGTTTGTATTATTTGAGAAATGGGTAGATTTGTGTATTCGTATGAGACTTCAACGCCATCTTTTTTTAACGATTTTAGTAAAGTATTTCCGTAGGGGTAATTTTCTGCTCCTGGATGGTATTCGATTGTGTGATTTAGAGGGGAAAATCCGTTGCTAGAGGGTCTCTCAATGGCACTCAGTCTAGACATAGAGTCATAATGAAACTTAAAGGCTTTGCCGTTAAACTCCATTTCCCTCAGTGCCAAATCACCCGGGAGTCGCCCTGGGTTCGGGTTATTATAAGAAAAGTTTATAGTGTCGCCATTGCTGCTTTCGATCTTAACAGGTAATTTTTGCTTGATGTGTGTAACGCTTTCATATTGAGGATTGATATGGGCGGTAAAATTATTTTCCACATATTCATAGCTTAACGAATTTCCGAATTTATCTTCTACTCGACTTGCGTATATAATTGTATCTGGGTCGTCAAGAATATTATAGTTTTGTAAAATAACTGTAAGTGATTCCCCGGCTGAATTTGTATTTGGGAAATAGTAAGTCTGACCTGAGGGCGAGGATACTAGGAAGTCTTTGCCATTGTTTGTGCACTCTGCAACCCAGTTTTCTTTGCTGACATATTGATATTTTTCAGGGAAGCCGCCAGAGTTTACCATCAGAGTGATAGGTCCGGAATTTGGTAAAAGAATTGTGACTCCGCTGGCCATATATCTAATTTGCTGATTTCCGCTTGAATCATGGTAGCTGCGGTCTAAATAGGGGTTGAGGCAGGGTGTGTAATCGTTCTCAAAAGGCGTTGCGCCAGATAGTTTTAGCCTAGGAATTTCTAGGCTCCAATTTGCGGCGCTATCATATAGACCCGAATCTGTAGGTTTATAGGCTTTTTTGTATGAGATGCTGACGTGAATTTCGTTGTCGCCGTCTCCTGGGATTTCTAGTAATGGTATCTCCCAAGATAGAGAGCCGGTTCTGTAGTCGATCACCTCTCCATCAAGAAGTTCTATGGCATTGGTCTTCTCAATTTTGAAAGGCGAGGATTCGGGGATTCCTGCGGTGGGGTCTTGTGAGTTAGCAGTAGCGCTAAAAAAAAGTGAGGCACAAAATATAAGGGTTCGGTGTCGCACAAAAAATTCCTTTTATCAAAATCCATGAGGTTCTATAGGTGGAGCCAAGAATCGGTCCCGCTTCTAAAGCTCACCTAAAGACACATTCTATACGATATTGGTTAATTGTAAACTATACTGTCCTGTTAGTTGCGCCCCCTACTATATTCTTTTTAAATGAAATTGCTTTTTTGTGCAGTATTGGTATTTCATTTTGTGCCATGCTTTTTGCATAGCTAGACTCGGAGCTCAGCGGATTGTTGTGGTATGTTTTGGTGAATTCATTCTGAAATTTTTGACTTTGTGCTTGGCATTCTAATTCCCTGATGGTGAGCTGCTTATAGCCAGTTAATGCTATTTGGCGAGCCAGTAAATCGCCATCAGATTGGGCTTTTGAAAAAGTGGATGGGATTCTTCCGCTGTGGTGGGTCTTGTGGATTGGCTCTGGAATCTTGTCGCAGATCGCCAGCCGGGCTGCGAAGGGGGCCGACACGCTGCCGACGCTTATCAAGCTGAATATCGCGACAGAAGTCTCTTATGTGATGGATATTGCTGCGGTGGTATTACTCTGGAAGATAGTGAATAGAATCTATGCCTTTCAACAGGATTCCTTGAAACGTCAGGCGTCATAGGCGGTCACAAAGGCTGTAAGCAGGGTGACTGCTTTGCATGGAATATGGCCTTGGAGGTGTGTGATGAAGAGTTGGAAGCACGGTGGTTCACGAATTCTGTTTGGCGCGTTTTCACTGATGTTGGTCGCGGGGGTGCAGGCGGCGGATGTGCCGTTGCAAGGGCCGATACCGTTTGCGCTGTACGACAAGGATGGCGATGGCCGGGTCAGTGAGATGGAGTTTGATGAGGTGCGCGGTGAGCGCCTTCAGGCGAGAGCCGCTGAAGGGCGCCCGACGGCCTGGGCACCGTCATTCATTACCTTTGATGTGGATGCGGATGGTTTCCTGACACCGGAGGAGCTTTCGGCGGGACAGCAATCGCAGATGAAAGAGCGTCGCGGTATGGGCATGATGCCGGGTTCGGGTAATGGCTCGGCGATGAATAGGTCCGGTGGCATGGGGCAGAAAATGGGTCGGAATATGCCGACGTTTTCTGACTATGATCTCGACGGTGATGGCAAGGTGACCGATTCAGAGTTCGATAAGGCTCGCGCTCAGCGTGTCAGTGAGCGCGCTCAGCAGGGCTATGCGATGAAGAATATGGGCAACATGCCGTCATTTGCCGATATTGATGCAGATGGTAATGGTACTGTGAGCAAGGACGAGTTTGCCGCGCATCAGGCGAGTCATCATCCGCGCTGATCGCTGAGTCAGTCTTTATCTTTTTAGCGACGACGCCTGCCGTGTGTGCAGGCGTTTTTATTTCTGCCTTGTTGCAAGGCGGCAGGGAGTTACATCGTGGCATTCAGTCATGACGAGAAACAGGCGTTGCTGGCCGTGAAGGGCGTGGGGCCGACGGTCATAACGCGCTTTGAGGAGGTCGGTATCGATTCCTTTGAGCAACTTGCCTGTTATGAGGAGACGACGATTGCCGAGCGCGTGGCGTCGATCCAATGTGCGCGGGAGGCGCTGGCGTCGAAATAAAAAAAGTGAAAGGCCATAGTTCGGCCTTTCACAAGAGGTGGGCATTCCCGGGTGGTCAGCGCAGTAGCTGCTGCGCGTCGTGTTTGGCGTTGTTGAGCAGGTAAACGGCGTAGATCGCCGCAAAGGCGAGGTCGGCAAACACAAAGATGGCAAAGGGCATCAGCGCGCCAAAGCTGAGAGTGTCGACCCAGGCGGTGATGAATACCAGGGTTTTGCCGACGCAGCCCATCCAGATGATGTCTTTGTGGTCGCGAGGACTGCTGCCGATGCGCCAGTACCCCAATCCGAATACCAGCACCAGCGCCCCGAACTGATGCGCCCAGGGCAGCAGTTCGGGGGTGTAGATGCTCTGCATTTGCAGGATGGCGAAGAACTGCTCGGTGGCAAACAACAGCATGGCCGCCGCGGCAAAGTTGAAGATGGCGGCGAAGCGGTAGAAGCGCTTCCAGTTTTGCTCATTTTGCATTGGCGCTGGCCTCCCCGCTGCCCTGATTGTGCTCTTTGAGACGGTCAGCCAGTGCGCCGCCCGTCAGCAGGCGCCAGGGAATCAGCAGGCCGGTCTGGCGTTTGTAGTCCTGCCAGCCGGGATGGCGTGAGATGGCGTGGTCTTTGTTTTTCATCCGCGCCAGGAAGTACACCGCCATGTAGCCGTAAATCACCCAGGCGATCCAGTGCTGGGCCAGCAGCGGGTAGGCGGCGTAGAGCATCAGCTCGCCCAGATAATTGGGGTTGCGGGTGTAGCGATAGACGCCGTCAGTAATCAGCCCGGACTGCTGGCGATACTTGAGCACCCAGTGACGCTGACCATCGGCGGCAACCATCAGCACCACGCCGAGTGTGTGGACGGCGATGGCGGCAAACAGCATGGGGCCGCTGGGTTCTATAAAGCGGGAGATCATCAGCCACGGCGTGAGCCAGTACCAGCCGATCAGGAAAACATAGAGATTGATCGCCCCCAGCAGGCTGAGTTTCTGGTTGAGCTGATGGTCGCGGAAACCAAAATCTTTGATCAGCCAGCAGTAGCCGTAAATGCCGTGCAGGCCGAGGTAGACCCAGGTCGCGGTGCTGAAGTTGTTGTAGTACTGCATCATCCCGTAAATGATAAACAGGGTGATGATCTTGTGGAGATCCACCGCCCAGGCCACGCGAATGCGCGGCGCGCCGGGGGCTTTCCAGATGGTGAGATCGGCAAAGGCGAGAAAAAACCGCGCCCAGCCGGGGATCGGCTCGCGTTGTTCCATGAAGCATTCCTTTTTTTATTGTTACTGTGCCAAACGATAGTAGTCGGTGGCGCAATTTTAGAAATGCTTTTAGGCGACGCTTTTACTGTCTATTGGTGACAGGCCTTACATCAGTACTTCGGCTTCATCGCCGTTGCGTTCCAGCCACTCTTTGCGGTCGGCGGCGCGCTTCTTGCCCAGCAGCATGTCCATCAGGCTGTCGGTATCGTCGTCGGGCTCGATGCCCAGACGCACCAGCCGGCGGGTGTCCGGGTCCATAACCGTCTCGCGCAGTTGCAGCGGGTTCATCTCACCCAAGCCTTTGAAGCGGGTAACCGAGACTTTGCCGCGGATTTTTTCGGCTTCAATCCGGTCGACGATGCCCTGCTTTTCGTCGTTATCCAGTGCGTAGAACACCTCTTTGCCCACATCGACACGGTACAGCGGGGGCATGGCGATAAACACGTGGCCCTGCTCTACCAGTGGACGGAAGTGCCGCAAAAACAGCGCGCACAGCAGTGTGGCGATGTGGGCACCGTCGGAGTCGGCGTCGGCGAGGATGCAGATTTTGCCGTAGCGCAGGCCGCTCAGGTCGCTGGAGTCGGGGTCGACGCCCAGTGCCACGGAAATATCGTGGACTTCCTGCGAGGCGAGAATCTGCTGGGAGTCGACTTCCCAGGTGTTCAGGATTTTACCGCGCAGCGGCAGAATGGCTTGATACTGACGGTCCCGTGCCTGCTTGGCCGAGCCGCCCGCCGAATCCCCTTCCACCAGAAACAGCTCTGAGCGCTCGCTTTCCACGCCGGAACAGTCGGCCAGCTTGCCGGGCAATGCCGGACCGGCAGACACCTTCTTGCGGACCACTTTTTTGGCTTTGCGCAGGCGGCTCTGGGCGTTGCTGATACACAGCTCGGCCAGCTTTTCAGCTTCTTCGGTATGCTGGTTCAGCCAAAGGCTGAAGGCGTCTTTCGCTACGCCGGAGACAAAGGCGGACGCTTCGCGGGAGCTGAGGCGTTCCTTGGTCTGGCCGGAGAACTGCGGGTCGGCCAGTTTGGACGACAGCACGTAGCTGCAGCGGTCCCAAATGTCATCGGGGCTGAGTTTGACACCACGGGGCAGCAGATTGCGGAATTCACAGAACTCGCGCATGGCGTCCAGCAGGCCGCTGCGCAGGCCGTTCACGTGGGTGCCGCCCTGAGCAGTCGGAATCAGGTTGACGTAGGATTCGGTCAGCGGCTCGCCGCCTTCCGGCAGCCACTGCACGGCCCAGTCCACGCCCTCGGTATTGCCGCTGAAATGGCCCACAAAGGGTTGCGCGGGCAGGGTTTCATAGTCGCGGGTGTGACTGGCCAGATAGTCGGGCAGGCCGTCTTCGTAGTGCCACTCTTCGCTTTCCTCGCCGGTTTCGTCAATAAAGCGCACATGCAGGCCGGGGCATAGTACCGCTTTGGCACGCAGCACATGCTTGAGGCGGCGCACTGAAAACTTGGCGCTGTCGAAGTATTGCGGATCGGGCCAGAAGCGCAGCAGCGTGCCGGTATTGCGCTTGCCGCAGCTGTCGATGACTTCGAGATCTGAGGCCTTTTCGCCGTTGGCAAAGCGCATCTGATGCACCTGCCCGTCGCGCTTGATGGTCACTTCCAGCAGGGTGGACAGGGCGTTCACCACCGATACCCCCACGCCGTGCAAACCGCCGGAGAACTGGTAGTTGTCGTTGGAGAATTTACCCCCTGCGTGCAGCGTGGAGAGAATCACCTCGACGCCCGGCAGGCCCATTTCGGGGTGGATATCCACGGGCATGCCGCGACCGTCGTCGCCGCAGCTCAGCGAGCCGTCGTTGTGCAGGGTGACAACGATCTGGCTGGCGTGTCCGGCGAGGGCCTCATCGACACTGTTATCGATGATTTCCTGGGCCAAGTGGTTGGGTCTGGCCGTATCGGTGTACATGCCGGGGCGCTTGCGCACCGGCTCCAGACCGGTAAGAACTTCAATAGATTGTGAGGTGTATTGAGACATGGTCTACCAAGTGCAGTGGCGGCCGGTGGCCGCACGCTGAATGAAACAGAATGGCGGCTATTGTTAACCAGCTACGCCGAGAAATTCCACTATTGCGGGCAAATGCCGCTCAAAGCCGACAAAGCTGTGGTCGCCGCCGGGCTCAACCAGCTGCTTGCTGCCCGCGTAGGCGTCCACCGCCAGACGGTAATCCAGCGTTTCGTCGCCCTCCTGCACCATCAACCAGTAGCGCTGCGGCGTGATCTGCGCAGGGGCCAGCTCGGCCAGACAGTCAATATCGTTCTGGGTGACCGAAAATGGCTCGTGGGTGTAGGGGTTGTGGTAATCGCCCAGAAACTGCTCGCCGCGCTCGTGGGGACGTACGGCAGGGTTCACAACGACGGCTTTCAAATCGTAGCGCTCGGCCAGCACGGTGGAGAAAAAGCCGCCGAGGGAGCTGCCCATCAGCACCAGTTTGTCGGGTTGACGGGCGAGTTCGTCTTTCACCAGTTGATCGAGGCGGGCAAAGGCGCCCGCCGGATGATTGGGCATGTCCGGCACCAGAAAGCGAATGTCGGGATGGTGGCGTTTGAAGTAGTCAGCGGCCAGTTGCGCTTTGTGGGATTGAGGAGAAGAAAGAAAACCGTGGATATAAATTACTGTCGCGCTCATGCGTAGCCGTTTGCTGTCCTGTCTACTGTAAACGTCACACCGCTCACCCGCTCGACGCCGGTTTGCCAGTCGCCATTGGCGCTGAGGCTAAACCAGCGGTAGCCGGGGTTGAGGTCGTCCAGGGCAAAATCGTGGCTGCCCGGCGCGAATTGTATACAGGTGGAGGGCGTGGTCAGCAAGCGCTGATTGCCATGGCGTGTGTCGGATTGCTGATGAACATGGCCGGATACGACGGCGGCGACGCTGGGCTGTTCATCGAGAAGTGCAAACAGGTCATCGGCGTTATCAACGCGCTGTTCATCGAGCCATGCGGCGCCGAGCGGGCGCAGATGGTGGTGCAAAAAAATCATTGCAGGCTGCTCGCTGTTGAGCGATTTCACGGCATTCAGCTCGCTGTCAGCGAGGTGGCCGCCCACTTCATCGGGCACCGCCGAATTGAGGAAACGAAACTGCCAGTCGCCCAGCGTGATTTGCGAGGGCATTCGCGCTGTGTCGACGCAGCGCTGCATCGTAGGGACGTCATCGTGATTGCCCGGCAGCCAGACCGTTTGTGCCGCCAGGCCTTCCAGTTTGGGCAGCAGGCGCTGATAGGCACTGGCGTCGCCGTCGGCAGACAGGTCGCCGGACATGACCAGCAGGTCGATGTGGCTGTGGTTGTGGCGCACCAGTTTCAGCACTTCATCAAGGCTATGGTCGGTATCCATGCCCAACAGGCGCTCTCCCGGCTCCCGGCCAAGATGGCAATCGCTGACCTGCACGACGCAGAGGTCAGTAGCGTTGTCTGAATCTGATTGAGTGTGCTTCACGGCCGGCCTCGTGACGTATCTGAGCTGTTATACGGGATGCCTTCAGACAAATCCAGTGACCCGGCGACGGTTTCGAATGCTCACTGCTGCGGACAGAAAATTTGCGAACATGGTCCCCTTGCGGCTGCCTCCGGCGGGCTCAGGGCTTGTCCGTTTCGCCCAGAATATCGGCTACAGCGATGTTGCTGTGATGGCCGTGGCGCAGGCACAGGCTGAGCCACTCGCCGAGGAATCGGTTGAGCTGCGCCTTTTCATCCTGCTGAAACATCTTGCTGTTGGGGTAGTCGTAGCGCTGGCGCAGACTGTGTACGCCTTCTGCCCCCGAGACTTCGGCCATTGCTGCGTCGTGATACATACGTACCTTCAGGCAGATCGATGACCAGGGTTGCTGGCTGGCCTGTGCGAGGCGCATTTCTAAAAACGTGGTGTAGGGGGCGCATTCGCGAATATCGATATTCAGGGCGTGAGCGCCCAGGCCGATCGTCAGCGTCTGACCCGCCGCCAGCGGCTCGGGAAGCAGTTTGCTCAAGCGCAGGTAATTCATCTCACAGTCGGCGAGATGGGCGTTGAGATTGATTTGATAGCGCGATGTCTTCACGTGTCCCGCCGCATTGAAATTTGCACGGTAGATTTTAATAACATTCGTTAATAATCATTCTTGAGAAGAGTGATTCTGATACACTGAGCGGCTGACGCAGCTCCTCCGTTAGCAGAACAGGTTACCTTTATGATTGCCAAACGTCACTTACTTAGTGTTGCACTGGCGCTTGCTACGGGTGCTTCCGCCACCAGTGCGGACACCTTGCTCGACGTCTACGAACTTGCTTTAAAAAACGATCCCCAGTTAAAAGCGGCGGAAGCCACTTATCGCGCCGATCTGGAAACGGAAAAGCTGAGCCGCTCTGCGCTGCTGCCGCAGGTGGTGGGCCAGGCCTACTATCAGGATGCGGAAACTGACAGAAAGGCGAAAGGCATTGGAGACGTTCCTGCGCCCACATTCCTCGACCCAGATGCGACGACAACAGGTATTATTGATCAGTCTACCAATACCGATTCAGAGACCGAGCATTACTCTGTCAGTCTGAATCAGGCGATTTTTGATCTGCCTGCCTGGTTCAGCTTCAAGGCGGGTAAAAAGGTCACCGAGCGGGCCGAAGCCCAACTGGCTTTCGATCAGCAGGCACTGATTGTGCGTGTTGCTGAGGCCTACTTCGAAGTGTTGAAGGCGCGGGAAAACCTCGATGCCTCGATGGCCGAAGAGCGTGCCGCCAAGCGCCAACTGGAACAAACCCAGCAGCGCTTTGATGTCGGCCTGATTGCCATTACCGATGTCCACGAATCGCGCGCCGTTTACGACAGCGCCGTGGCCCAGCGTCTGGGCTTCGAGGGGTCACTGGCGATTGCGCGCGAGAACCTCACTACGCTGACGGGTGCCGAGCACGGCAAGCTGTGGCCGCTCAGCGAAAATTTCCCCATTGAGCCGCCAGTACCCGTTGATCGTGCTTCCTGGGTGGATTTCGCGCTGAAGAATAACTACCAGCTTCGAGTGGCACAGGCATCCTCAGATTCGGCCTACGAAACAGCCCGATCAAAAAAGATGGAGCACTTGCCAACCATTAGCGGTAGCTTCAGTTATTCCAAAGAGGACTTGGACGGGACCAGCCGCTTTAAGCCCGCTAGTATCTTCAGCACTCCGCCGGATAACTACACCGAAACAGAAGCCTTGCGCATTACCCTCGAAGTCCCGCTGTTTGCCGGGGGTGGTATCAGCGCCGGGCGCCGTCAGGCCTACGAGCAATACAATGCGGCGCGCCACAATGCCCAACTGACCCAGCGTCAGGTGGTGTCGGCGACGCGCGCTCAGCACATTGCGGTGAGCACCGATGTGCAGACCGTGAAAGCCCGGAAGCTGAATATTGTGTCGGCGCGAAGCGCGTTGGACGCGACCGAAGCCGGTTACGAAGTGGGTACCCGCAACGTGGTGGATGTGCTGAATGCCCAGCGTGCGCTGTACGCGGCCATTCGTGACTACAGCAATGCGCGCTACGATTACGTGCTGGATATGCTGCAGTTGAAGCAGAATGCTGGCACCTTGAGCCCGGCAGATATCCATCAGCTGAACAAATGGCTGAAAGATGCCCCGGCGGCCAGCCTGAAATCTCAGAGCTAAAACCTGAAGGGCACTGCGGTGCCCTTTTCTTTTTCTTCCTTTCTTATCTTGTACTTAGCCCGGTTCAGCTTTGCTGCTGCAGCGCTGCCTCGACCTCGTTGATCAGGGTCTGCAATGCCCCCCGATTGGCATCGACCACGCTGAGTGCATGACGGCCCTGCTGCTGGCGCTGTTCGGCGTCAGCAAACAAGCGTTGCAGAGCGTCGAACAGGCTCTGTGCACTGTCGACGATGCGCTGTGCGCCGGCGTCCTGAAGCAGACGGCTGATCTCCGCGAAATTGAAATCGCTTGGCCCTGTCAGAACGGGCAGTCCCCAGGCTGCCGCCTCAAGGCTGTTGTGGCCGCCTCGCGGAATGAGGCTGCCGCCAATAAAGGCGATATCCGCGGTGCCCAACAACAGCAACAGCTCGCCCATGGTGTCGCCCAGCAGTACCTGGCTGTCGCGGGCGGCGGTTCCCTCAAGGCTGCGTCGCGTGTAGCGCAAGTCCGCCTGCTCAATTTGCCGGGCAACGCCGTCAAAGCGTTCCGGGTGGCGGGGTACAAGAATCAGCAGCACGTCGGGAAACTGCGTCAGGAGCTGTCGATGCGCGTCCAGCAGAATGCCGTCTTCACCGTCGTGGGTGCTGGCGGCAATCCAAGTGGGGCGCGTGCCCATTGCCTCGCGCAATGCAAGGGCCTGTTGGCGCAGGGCGTCAGGAATGCTGACATCGAATTTGATACTGCCGGATACGCACAGCGCGTCCGGGCTCACCCCCAAGGCGGCAAAGCGCTCCGCATCGGCCCGTCCCTGGGCAACGATGCGGTGCATGGCCCGCATCACTGGCCGACTGAGGCCGCTGAGCCGCTGATAGCCGCGGGCTGAGCGCTCCGACAGCCGCGCATTGGCCAGCAGCACCGGAATGCCGCGGGCGCTGGTCTGGCAGACCATGTTCGGCCAGATTTCGGTTTCCATAATGACGGCTGCGCGGGGCTGGATCCGGTTCAGGAAGCGCGACACTGCATCGGGCAGATCGTAGGGGGCATAAACGTGGAATACGCGGTCGCCAAACAGCTCGCGAATGCGCTCGGAGCCGGTGGGGGTCATGCAACTGACCACGACCGGCAATTCGGGGTGCTTTTCCAGAAAGTGGCGGATCAGCGGCGCAGCGGCAATGCTCTCGCCTACCGACACCGCGTGCACCCACAGGCCGTCGGTGGCGGCCGGTGGTTTGAAAAAACCAAAGCGCTCGGTAACGCGGCGTCGGTAGTCCGGCGCCCGCATGGCACGATAAAGCAGGCGCAGCAGAATCAGCGGCACAAGTAAGTAGAGGAGCAGGCTGTAAAAAAGGCGCGGCATGGCGATTCGGCAGATAACAGTTCGGCGGCTAGCATAGCGGTCGGGGGCGATGCTGACCAGCGCAGGCCATGTGGACGCCTTGCACATCCGCGAGTCAGCTGTGCTATGATCGCGCTTTCCGACTTTCACGATTTCAACTTGGAGACCCAAGATGAGCGACAACATCGTTCACGTCACTGACAGCAGCTTCGAAGAAGAAGTGCTGAAGTCCGAGCTGCCGGTACTGGTAGATTTCTGGGCGGAGTGGTGTGGCCCCTGTAAGATGATCGCCCCGGTGCTCGACGAGATCTCTGGCGACTACGCCGGCAAGATCAAGATCTGCAAGATCGACGTTGACGCCAACTCAGAAACCCCGGCGAAGTTCAGCGTACGTGGCATTCCCACGCTGATGATCTTCAAAGGCGGCAATGCCGAAGCGACCAAGGTCGGCGCCCTGTCCAAAACGCAACTCTGCGATTTCATCGACAGCGCACTGTAATACCAAGGCCCTGCGCGCCCGCGTGGGGCCTGTTTTTAAAGGCTTTACGGCATCACCATTCGGTGATAGAGTTCGGTCAATCAATCCCCAAACTATTCAAATAACACCTTTTTATTTTCGCTTCCGCTAATACGTCGAGTACGTTTCGGCCGCGTCCCTGCCGTTTCTGCGTCTCGTTCTAGCCGCATCTCATATAAACCAACAACCCTGAACCTATGAATCTTACTGATCTGAAAACCAAGTCTGCCCAGGAACTGCTGGACATCGCCAAAGAAATTGGCCTCGACAACATCGCCCGCTCGCGCAAACAAGACATCATCTTTTCCATCCTGAAGCGCCACGCCAAAAGCGGCGAAGATATTCACGGCGATGGCGTACTGGAAATCCTGCAGGATGGCTTTGGCTTCCTGCGTAGCGCAGACTGCTCATACCTCGCTGGCCCCGATGACATCTATGTGTCGCCCAGCCAGATCCGCCGCTTCAATCTGCGCACCGGTGACAGCATTGCCGGTAAGATTCGCCCGCCCAAAGAAGGCGAGCGCTACTTCGCGCTGCTCAAGGTCGATCAGGTCAACTTCACCAAACCTGAGCAGTCCAAGAACAAAGTCCTGTTTGAAAACCTCACGCCGCTGTTCCCCAACGAGCGCCTGACGCTGGAATTGGGTAACGGCTCTACCGAAGACCTCACCGGCCGTATCATCGATCTGGTGGCGCCCATCGGCAAAGGCCAACGCGGCCTGATTGTTGCGCCGCCGAAAGCCGGTAAAACCCTGATGCTGCAGAACATCGCGCAGAGCATCATCCGCAACAACCCCGAGTGTTATGTCATCGTCCTGCTGATTGACGAACGTCCCGAAGAGGTGACGGAGATGCAGCGCTCGGTGGGGGCACGCGGTGCGGAAGTGGTGGCTTCGACCTTCGACGAACCCCCGGCGCGTCACGTACAGGTGGCGGAAATGGTCATCGAGAAGGCCAAGCGCCTCGTAGAGCATAAGCGCGACGTGGTGGTGCTGCTCGACTCCATTACCCGTCTGGCCCGTGCCTACAACACCATCGTGCCCAGTTCCGGCAAGGTGCTGACCGGTGGTGTGGATGCCCACGCCCTGGAACGCCCCAAGCGTTTCTTTGGTGCCGCGCGTAACGTGGAAGAAGGCGGCAGCCTGTCGATTATTGCTACCGCGCTGATCGACACCGGCTCGAAAATGGACGAAGTCATTTACGAAGAATTCAAAGGGACGGGTAATAACGAGCTGCACCTGGATCGCAAGATCGCCGAGAAGCGCGTTTACCCGGCGATTAATATCCGCCGCTCCGGCACCCGTCGCGAAGAATTGCTGACCGGTGAGGAAGAGCTGCAACGCATGTGGATTCTGCGTAAGCTGCTGCACGGCATGGAAGACACCCCGGCGATTGAGTTCCTGATCGACAAGCTCAAGGACACCAAGACCAACGCCGAATTCTTCGATTCGATGAAACGCAAGTAATCCGGTATCCGGGAGTCGGGTGCGGCGCCGGATACGGACAGCAGACCTCGGACTATGAAGCACAAAGACCTGCGCGATTTTCTTCGCTATCTGGAAAAACAGGGTGAGCTGAAACGCATCAAGCACCCTGTTGATCCCCATCTGGAAATGACTGAAATCTGCGACCGCGTGCTGCGCGCGGGCGGTCCTGCGCTGCTGTTTGAAAACCCCACAGGCTACGACGTGCCGGTACTGGCCAACCTGTTTGGTACCGAAAAGCGCGTGGCGATGGGCATGGGGCAGAAAGATATCGACGCGCTGCACGAGGTGGGCGAATTGCTCGCCTTTCTGCGTCAGCCCGATCCGCCCAAGGGCCTGCGCGATGCCTGGAGCAAACTGCCGGTGTTCAAGCAGGTGCTCAATATGGGGCCCAAGCTGGTCAACAAGGCGGTATGTCAGGAATGCGTGATTGAGGGCGACGCCGTCGATCTGCACCGCCTTCCCATTCAAACCTGCTGGCCCGGCGACGCCGCGCCGCTGATTACCTGGCCGCTGGTCATTACCCGCGGGCCGAATAAAGAACGCCAGAACCTTGGCATTTACCGGATGCAGTTGATCGGCAAAAACAAGCTGATTATGCGCTGGTTGTCCCACCGTGGTGGCGCACTGGACTTTCAGGAATTCAAAGCCGCCCATCCCGGCGAAAAATTCCCCGTCTCGGTGGCATTGGGTGCTGACCCGGCGACTACGCTGGGCGCGGTCACGCCCGTGCCGGACACTCTCAGTGAATATGCCTTTGCCGGGCTGCTGCGGGGTGAAAAAACGGAGTTGGTCACCAGCCTGAGCAATGACTTACAGGTGCCCGCCAACAGCGAATATATTCTTGAGGGGTATATCGACCCCGAGGAAATGGCCGACGAAGGCCCTTACGGCGATCACACCGGCTATTACAATGAGGTGGACCGTTTCCCGGTGTTTACGGTGACGCATATCAGCCACCGCAAGCAGCCGATCTACCACAGCACCTACACCGGCCGTCCGCCCGATGAACCCGCAGTGCTGGGTGTGGCGCTGAATGAAGTGCTGGTGCCGCTGCTGCGCCGCCAGTTCCCGGAGATTATCGACTTCTATCTGCCGCCCGAGGGCTGTTCCTATCGGATGGCGGTGGTGACGATCAAGAAGCAGTATCCCGGCCATGCCAAGCGGGTGATGTTCGGTGTGTGGTCCTTCCTGCGGCAGTTCATGTACACCAAGTTTGTGATTGTCTGCGACGACGATGTGAACGCCCGTGACTGGAACGATGTGATCTGGGCGATCACTACCCGCATGGACCCGCAGCGCGACACCGTGCTGGTGGAGAACACGCCCATCGACTATCTCGACTTCGCCTCGCCGGTGTCGGGCCTCGGCTCGAAAATGGGGATGGATGCCACCAACAAGTGGCCGGGTGAAACCGAGCGTGAATGGGGCCGCCCTATTGAGAAAGACCCGGACGTCGTGCGCCGCGTGGATGAGATCTGGTCGGATCTCGGCCTCTGATGACGACCGCCGTGCTGCCGCCGCTGGCGCTGTACATCCATATTCCCTGGTGCGTCCGCAAGTGCCCCTACTGCGACTTTAACTCTCACGCTCAGCAGGGTGAGCTGCCCGAAGCCGACTATGTCGCAGCCATGTTGGAAGACCTGGATCAGGACATCGGCTACGTTTCTGACCGGGCAATCCAGAGCGTGTTTATCGGTGGCGGCACCCCCAGTCTGTTTTCCGCCGATGCCTATCGCCAGCTCTTCGACGGCCTGCGCCAGCGGCTGCGCTTTGCCGACGAGGTGGAAATTACCCTTGAAGCCAATCCCGGTACCTTGGAGCAGGGGCGCTTTGCGGCGTACCGCGAGCTGGGAATCAACCGCCTGTCGATCGGTGTGCAGAGTTTTGACCCGCTGCACTTGCAGCAGCTCGGACGGATTCACAGCGGCGACGACGCCCGCCGCGCCATCGCCAGTGCCCGCGAGGCCGGTTTCGACAATTTTAATGTAGACCTGATGCACGGCCTCAGTGGTCAGCAGCGCGTTGATGCCCTGCGCGATCTCGACTTGGCTATCGACAGCGGTGCCAGCCATATCAGTTGGTATCAGCTCACCATCGAACCCAATACCGAGTTTTACCGGCGGCCGCCGACGCTGCCCCCGGAGGGCGAGCTGATGGCGATTCAGGAGGCGGGTTTTGCTCGGCTGCGCGAGGCGGGCTTTCAGCGCTATGAAGTCTCGGCGTTTGCGCGCCCCGGTCGACAGGCTCGCCACAATCTGAACTACTGGCAGTTTGGCGACTATTTGGCGCTGGGTGCTGGTGCTCACGGCAAAATTACTCGCTCTGACAGCAATATTTTTCGTTATCAGAAAACCCGTAAACCTGACGATTATCTCGCCAGACGGCCTTCCCGCACCGCCAGGCTCGACAGCATTGATGTGAGTGACCGTCCCTTTGAGTTTCTGATGAACGCCCTGCGCCTGCAGGAAGGTTTTAGCGAAGCCCTGTTCTGTGAGCGCAGCGGCCTGAGTTGGTCGAGTATTTCTTCTCAAGTTCAGAAACTGCAGTCAATGGGTTTGATTGAGCAGTGTGGTGAAGATTACCGCTGTACGGCTAGAGGTGCCGAACTGTTGGACAGTGTGTTGACCACATTCCTGCCGGAATAGCTGCTTAACGCGTTTGCGTTATTTTGGGGCGCTATTGTGCGCTTTGCATTAAATTTGCCCAACTATCTCCTCCCGCCTGCAGGAAATCCTGCCCCACCCGTTGGCATCGAACTTGCTTTAAGGTTCGTATAGCGATCATTTGTTCATATTTTGCCCTTGGGCGGGCGTCGCAACACAACATTCCAATGCACACTCGTCATCGGCGTGGTGGGCATACCAACACTAAATACTACCGCACCGGCGCCAGACGGGTGTGGGACGTGTTCAGTCGCAACACCCATAAGGTTGAAGGAATTGAGAGTGGGTTGGTTCGTGCCTTTAAGCTTTCTGGAGAAACACGGAGAAACACAATGAAACGCAACGACACACTTTCGAGAGCACTGCTGTGTGGCAGCTTGCTTGTCGCATACACGGTGCATGCTCAGGTGACCGAAGAAATTCTGGTTACCGCGCAAAAGCGTCAGCAGTCTTTACAAGATGTTCCCATCAGCGTCAGCGCTTTCTCTGGCGATCAGATCAAGGAACTGGGTATTGAGAGTACCCTTGACTTGGCCCTCTATACCCCGGGCCTGACCATAGGGCAAAACTCCGGCGATGGCGACTTTCCGTTTATTTCGATTCGAGGGGTATCCCAACGGGACTTCTCAGATATCAATGAAAGCCCCTCCGCGGTCTACATCGATGAGTTCTACAAGGCCAATCTCGTGGGGCTGGACCAGCAGGTCTTCGATATCGAGCGTGTTGAGGTTCTTCGCGGGCCGCAGGGTACACTCTATGGCCGAAATGCCACCGGCGGGTTGATCCACTACATTACGGTGAAACCGTCGAGTGAAACGGAAGGTTATGTGGACGCCACCTACGGCGAGTACAACAAATTCAAACTGGAGGGGGCGGTTGGCGGCGCGCTTACCAATACCCTCAGCGGCCGGATTTCTGTGCTGCACCACGAGTACGATGGCTGGGTTGAAAATACCTACCCTGGAGCCGAGGATGGCAATGCGTTGGACGCCAACTCGCTGCGAGGCCAGCTGCTGTTTACGCCCGATGATGATCTGCATATCAGCCTGCTGTTGCAGCACAGCTGGAACGATAATGATGCGGGCAACATGTTTCAGCATGTCAGTGCCGACGATCCGGCACCGACCTATCTTTCTCAGCCTAACCCAGGTCAACCGGGCTACAACGGCTACGTAGAAGAAACCCCTAACAATCCGCGTGATACCCATTCTGACCGGGATATCTACCTGGAAACCCAGCAAACCACCGCTATCGCACGGGTGGACTGGCGCGTTAATGATCTGGATGTGGTGTCGATTACCGGTGCTGAAACCAGTTCTAAGGACGCCACTTTCGATAGTGATGGCACACCCTTTGAGCGCGGCACCGAAGTGCATCCGGACGGCAAGCAGTTTTCACAGGAATTCAGGCTGTCGGGCAGTACTGAGCGCAGTGACTGGATGTTGGGCCTGTTCTACCTCGATTACGATATTGATGGCTCGCAGTCTCGTTGTGCTCCGTCGGGCTGCGACAGTAACCGCCCGCCGGTACTGTATTCGCTGGATACTCAGTCCTATGCTGTGTTCGGCAATCTGGATTACCGGCTGACGGAGACCCTGAGTACCACACTTGGGGTGCGTTTCAGCAACGAGAAGAAAGAGTTTGATCTGAACAACACAGACAATGGTTTGGTGTTCAATACCAGCACTGTTGGTGATAAGGCTGAGATTGATGACAACGACATGGACTTCAATGCGCGCCTGAACTGGACGCCAGCTGAAGACACGCTGATCTACGGTGGTGTTGCGCGTGCTCACAAGGCCGGACTGTTCAACCTCGGCTTCACCACAGGTGCCAGCGGTCAAGATGGCATTCCGGTAGGTGGTGAGACGCTGACCTCCTACGAAGTGGGGTTCAAGCAAACCCTGATGGGCGGCGCAACACGTGTTAATGGCTCGTTCTATTACTACGACTACCAGGACTCACAGGCCTTCCAGTTTGACGGCACCACGCTGAGTTCACAGGCTTTCAACTCCGATGCCGAGGTTCAGGGCGCAGAGCTGGAAGTTGCCTTCTCACCAATCGCAGGACTGGATCTGATGGCCAACGTCGCCTATACCGACGCTACCCTGAAGGATGTCACCCTGTATGGCCTACAAGTGGTGGATACCCAGATGCCACTGACGCCGGAATGGCAGGCCAATGTGATTTCCCGCTACCAATGGGCGGCGCCCTGGGGAGGTATGCTGGTTGCGCAGGCCGATGTAAGTTGGTTCGACGATCAGTACTTCGACAGCTTCAACAGCCCCAGTCACTACGAAGACAGCTACACATTGGTTAACGCCAATCTAAGCTGGCTCAGCGACGACGAAAAATGGCGGGTGATGATGTTTGGCGAAAACATCACTGATGAGGAATACCGGACCTTCTCCTTCGACTTGGCCTTCTTGGGATTCTCTACGGATGTCTACGGCAAGCCCAGTTGGTATGGCGTGAATGTCAGCTACCGCTTCTAAGCCTGTGGCGGCGATCGCCGCCGTTTTTATTTGGAGCTACCCAATGTCCCGATACTTGTGGTTGTTACTGGCCGCCGCCCTGCTTCCGAAAACAGGGCTGGCGGCCACGCCGAGTGACGATGAAGTGCGTGCTGTTGTGATGCGATCTCTCATGTCATGGGAAACGCTCAACGAGGCCGATTTTACAGAAACAGCCCATCCTCAACTGATCTTTGCCTATCCGGGCAAGCGCACCGACAACGCTGGCGCGCTGGCTGTGTTCCGTATGTGGAAAGACAAGTTCAAAAACACCAAAGTGTATGTGCATCAGATTCTGGTAGATGGCAACCGTTTCGCGGTGGAGTACCAGTTTGCCACCACCAGCAAGGCCTCGGGCAAACGCACCGCGATGGGTACCACGGCGGTGGGTGAGTTGCGCGACGGCAGAATCATAGTCCTGAAGGAGTATACCGACAGTCAGGTAGACGATATGCAGCGTCTGGGTGAGCTGCCCTTGGACGAAGGTGCGGAGCCCTATCCCTGGCCTGCCTCATCATAACTATTGTGTTTTCACACTGACTTTTAGGTAAATCATGTTTTTACTTTTCCCTACTTTTTTCTTGTCGCGCTCGGGACTTTGCCGTCTCAATACCGTTTTGCTGTTGGTGCTGCTTAGTGGCTGTGCGGCGCTGCCTGCCAGCGATATCGCGGCACCAGCGGCGCCCAGTCTGCGCAAGGAATTTCGCCGCGCTTACGATGCTGCCATAGAACAGCACCGCGCAGCCGTTATCCTCGCCAGTCCTGTGGTGATTCAGGACTTTCTGGGTATGACGCTGATCACCAGCGACGGCCAGCGGCTGCGCTATGAAATAGATAAAACAGTCTATTTCGCCTTGGCCAATAACAGCCATCCGCCCTATGGCATCTACTCTATTATTGCCATGCAGGGGTATGGGGAGCTGTCTGCAGCGCAACTGGCGCAATTGGCCGATTACCGCGCGGCCATCCTCGCGTCGCTGGAAGGTCTGAGTGATATCGGGCTGAGCGCTGTGGTTGAACAGCGCTTGCTGACCATACTCGAACGCTCTCGCGACTTTATCGATACCATTAGTGCGGCAGGAACGGTCTCCGAGGCGGAATTCCTTGCCTTTGTGACACCGCTTCGCCCACTGTTCAGCGCCAATTTCCAGCTCGCGGCACTGGAACAGTTGCGGCAGTTCCGTGCGCAGATGCAGCGTTACAAAGCTGACTTCCCGGATCAGGACTGGCAGAAGCTGCGGGTCGTGGTAATGGGCTTTCACCAGCCCCGTCAGCTATGGACGCCGAAGCAGTTTTTCCAGTGGCTGTTGCGTGAGCCGGACTACGAGCATCGTGTGGTCTATGCCGAATTTCAGCATCCGTTTTTTGGCACGCGCCGCGCCGAAGCGGAAGACAAAGCGCTAGAGCTGTTGACCAAAGTGGATTTTGATCAGAGCGCCGCCGCTGTGTTTCTGGGGGATCGCACAGGCTTGGGCAGTGATGTCCTGGGTGGCTATGCCAAGGATATTATTGAGAGCTGGGGACCCTCGACGTTCCTCGACTAACACCGTTTAGCCAGGGCGTTTGCCGATATAAATTACCGGCTTGAGGGCGGCAAGAGTCCGGTTGGCTCAGCAGCTGGCCAGTGCGCCGCCGTCGATCATCAGGTTCTGGCCGTTGATAAAGCCCGCCCGTTCGCTGCACAAGAAGCAGACCAGATCGGCAATTTCCTCACACTCGGCGATCCGTCCACAGGGATTGGGGTACTCCGCCTCGCAGAACGCCGCGACGATGTCGCCCCAGTCACCCTCCAGGCTGCGCTTGCGCGCCCAGCGTCTGACCCAGGCCTCCACCTCGGGGGTGCGTACATAGCCCGGCGACACGGTGTTCACGGTGACGCCGCTGCCTGCCAGTTCCCGGCACAGGCTCACCGTGGTGTTGGCCAGTGCCGCTTTGGCGGCGTAATAATGTGGCATCACCGCGCGGGGCTGGCGGCTGCCGATGGTGCCCAGCTGCACAATGCGGCCCCAGCCGCGATTCTGCATCTCGGGCGCGATGGCCTGACAGAGGCGCACCGCCGACAAGACATTGTGCTGGTAGGCCGCCAGCCACTGCTCGGTATCATCCGACCAGTCGCCGCCATCGCTGCCGCCGCGGTTGTTGATGAGGATGTCGACCTCGCCGATGCGGTGAAGCTGTTGCAGCACCAGGTCGCAGCCCTCGTCACTGCTCAGATTGCCCCACACGGCGTCCGCATCCAGTTCCTCTGCCAGCGCATCGCAGGCGCCCTCGAGGTCGCTGTGCAGAATGACGCTTGCCCCCTCGGCGCTCAGTGCGCGTGCTATCACGGCACCGGTGCCGCGGTGGCTGCCGCTGATTAAGGCAGTTTTGTCACTGAGTTGCAGGTCCATGAGTTCGGTCTCCGCAGCGGTTTTTTCGTGGCGAGAAAAAGTCATTTATAGCAAAATCTGCAGCACTCTCCGACGAGTTTGCTGCGGGCGTGTACCCAGTATGCCCGATTCAGGTCGATGGCCTCAGTGCTAACTGACGACAAGGAAAAGAATAATGAACTACTGCCCCCAGTGTGCCAGTCCTCTTGCCGAGGTGCTGGTTGACGACGAAATTCGCAGTGGCTGCCCGGATCGCACCTGCGGTTTTATCCACTTCAACAACCCGGTACCCGTGGTCGCGATGATTGTTGAAGTCGAGGGCGGCGTGGTGCTGGCGCACAATGTGAGCTGGCCGAAAAAGTTCTATTCCATTATCACCGGCTTTCTCGAAGCCGGGGAAGACCCCGTGGAATGTGCCCGCCGCGAGACGATGGAGGAGCTGAACCTTCACGCTCTGGAAACCGAGCTGATAGGCGCTTACCCCTTCCCCCACCAGAATCAGGTCATTATCGCCTATCACGTGAAAGCGGCGGGCGAGATCAAACTCAACCACGAGCTGGACGACTACAAAATCGTGCCGGTGGATCAGCTGAAAGGCTGGGATATGGGCACCGGGCTGGCGATTAACGACTGGCTGAAATCCCGGGGCTATTGAGCGGCGTATCCGGCACTGTTCGGGCAATAAGATTGATGATCAGCCAACTCAGCAGGGCGCTGCTCAGTGTGTGGCTAAGAAAGTGATGCCCAATCAGCATCTTGTACGCCCCCATTACCGTTCCCGCTGTCAGGCCCAGCAGTAAATACCGGCGGCGTCGACGGCGGTGGTTTCCCAGATAATACAATGACAGCAAGGCATAGCCGCCGCTGGCGTGACCGGCGGGAAAACAGCGCTGGCGTTTGGCGGGGCGCTGTGCGACGGGATAGGCGTCGAATACGCCGACTATGGGCAGGTCGCCGCCATAGCGTTGCAGGTCTGCGGGGCAGGCTACATTAGTCAGATTTTTCAATCCGGTAATGACACCAGGCACCAGCAGCAGCGACAACACCACAATCCACAATCCCCGCCGTTGCGCACGCAAGGTCGGGTTGCGCCGACGGCGTAGCAGTGCGCCTACAAAACCGAAAAAAATCAGCCACAGCAGGACCTTGGGGCCAGTGTACAACAGGCCTCTCAGCAGCGCGTTGTGGCGATCCAGCAACCATGTCTGCTGTTGGGTATTGAATAGGGCATCCTGCAGCCACAGGTCTAGCGGCCAGATTTCAAAAACCAGCAGTACAGTGCCTAGCGTCAGCGCGCTCAGAACAAGCCAGCGGCTTTCATGTCGCACTAATGGCTGTCCTGTAAAATCAGTAGGGGCGCGTCTGCCTTGGGCTTGAGCTGCGATTCCACTTCAAACAGTTTCAGCAGGGTGTCGAAGACCACGTCGTGTGAATTGGTCGCTGCCGACAGCGCCTGGCTCTGTCGCAGATCGATATCGGAGCTTTCTCCCGCCCACACCAGCACCGGCACGTGGGTCTGCGCTTCTGGCGCCAGTGCGTAGGGCATGCCATGCAGGTATAGGTGATTTTCGCCCAGTGATTCGCCGTGATCACTGACGTAGAACATGGCGGTCTCGAAGCGGGGAGTATTCTTCTGAAGCAGGCTAATAACCGCATTCAAAAAATAATCGGTGTAGCGAATGCTGTTGTCGTAGGCGTTAATGACTGCCTGCTGGCTGCAAGTGGACAGCTCCGGAGACTGGCAGGCCGGGGTGAAGTGCTCGAATGCTGACGGATAGCGCTTGGCATAGGCCGGGCCGTGGCTGCCCATCTGATGAAGCACAATCAGCAAGTCGCCATCGTGGCTGTCGATATAGTCCTGAAGACCGCCGAGCAAGCCGATGTCCCTGCACTCCGTGTCGCAGTCGGGATTGTTGTCGGGCTTGCGGAAATCCTCAAAAGGAAGGCGCGCCGCAACGCCTTTTGAGTCGGAGTTATTATCCCGCCACAGCACCGTCACGCCCGCCTGTGAGAGAACATCGAGGATGTTTTCCGAGGCGCGAGCCTCCTCCACGTTCATATCGTCATGGGTGAGATAGGAAAACATACAGGGCACGGAAATCGCCGTTGAGGTACCACAGGATTCAATATTCCGGTAGCTGATTAAGCGCTGTTGTTGCGACAGCAGCGGTGTGGTGTCTCGGCTGTACCCGTTGAGTGCGAAGTGGTCGGCGCGGGCGGTTTCTCCCACGACCATAATTACCAGCTCCCGGTCGTCGTCGCCCTCCGGCAGGGCGGCTCCGGCGTTGAGTTGATTGAAAATATGAGGCTCAGAGGAGCTGATTAGTGAGCCACCAAAGCGCAGTGCGGAATATACCGGATAGCCGGGGTTCAAGTAGTAGCGGACCTGTTTATGTTCGCGCAGAAAGCTGGCGTATTGATCGCTTTGGCTGAGAATGATGCCCAGTAGCAATAACAGCGCGCCAATACCACAAAACAGCGCGTCGCGACGGGATGTCCAGGTGCTGGAATTTTTCGCTGGATAGCTTAGCAACAGCAGTATTGGGAGTGCTGAGAGCAAAGCGAGACGAAGCAGCAGCGCCGGTGACAACAGGTCCAGACTTTCGGCGGTGTTGGACTCCAGCACATTGCGTAGCATCTCGGTGTCGATCACCGTGCCGTAAGTGTCGGAAAAATAACTGCTGGTGGCGCCAACTAGCAGCGCCAGTATCAGTGCTGCTGACAGAGGCAACAATAGCGCTAGCAGCGCTACGGTAAACAGTTGCACCGCAAAGCTGAATAGCAGAAGCGAGCCGTAAAATACCGGGTATTCCGAGGGTGGATACAGTGCCATGCTGGAAGTAAAGAAATGGATATTCATGGTGGTGGTAATAAATACTGCCACCAACAACAGTCGCTGCCAGGGCCTGTTCAGGGAAAAAGGGGTCATCAACGTCGTGTCCGTCGGTAAACACAGTTGGGCTGAGGGTACGCTGTCAGCCGAAGAGTTATTTCTGGAGCATAGAGCGTAATTCTTAAGGCTGTCTTAAGTATGCAGCTACTGAAACGCCGACTTGAGCAGCGACGGCGTGGTGCCGGTCCAGCGTTTGAAGGCGCGGCGGAAGTTGCTGCTGTCGTGAAAATGCAGGCGTTCAGAAATGGCATCCACCGACGCATCGTTCAGTAGCAACTCGACCAGTGCCTGCTCCCGGCGGGCACTGTCCAGCACTTCCTGATACGTACAAGCATGTTCGCGCAGGCGCCGCTTCAGTGTGGAAATACTGGTGCCCAGATAGGCGGCGGCGTCGGGCAGGTCGCTGGCATCGGGGTGTTGATGCAGGTAGCGGTGGAGCGCGTCGATCAGGTAACGGCGCCCGTTCACAAGTTGCTCACACTCTGCTTCTACCACCCTGAAACGCAAAGGCGATGATGTTTCAGGTGCCGCGCTGATTGACAGGGACAGTCGCAAGCCATCCCAAGGTGCCTGAAAGTGGCAGTCTGCTGAGAGGTGACTGTGGTAGTGCTCAATCGCATGGCGGCGTGGGGCAGACAGATAGCAGCTTATCTCGCCAGTGGCAGGGTGTTGGCTCAATAGCTGCCGCAAGGTGGTCATGGCAACGAGGCGTTCGGTATCCGACAAGCAGAGTTGTCCTGCGGCATGGCATAGCACCATGGCCGACTGGGGATTGGGCCGGTAAACCTGAAGTCGCAGCGCCGGGTTTAACAGAAAGGCAAAGCGACAAAGCGTATTAAGCTGCTCGTCTATCCGCTCGCAACGCGATAAAAGCTCAGCCAGCGGTCCGAGGCCGCTATTGGCGAGCTGGTGCCCGAGCTGAAAGGGGAAGTCTTCGCCGGGCCAGAGGCGGTTGGCGTTGCTGAGCAGTTGACGGTAGTGCGACAGGCTAAGCTGCGCGCCGCGAAACGGCAGGTCGCCGAGAAACAGCGCGGTATTATGAAGCAGCTTGGGCAGTGGCACGCCGCGGGCATGACACAGGTCGAGCAGTACTACCGGTTGCACCCAGGCGGGAATCACTTTGTCGTTTTGCAGAAGGACATCGCTGCGCATGGCTCAACGGGCCTCGGTGGCGTTGCTGCGCTTACGGGATTGCACATCGGCCACGGCGCGCTGCAGAAGTTGTTCGGCGGTTTCATCCTGTCGGGCAATCAACTGCCCGGCTTGTACCCCGATATCCGGTTGCTCACCGGTTTCCAGCAGCAGCGCCAAACCCACGGCTTCGGTAAGTAAGATATTCAGGCGCTGGCGTAGATCGGGCAGTGGTGAATGTCCCTCGATAATCACGGCAAAGCGGTCACCACCGTAGCGGCAGACCAGCGAGTGACTGGGTGCGGCAGCCACCAGTGTGTGAGCAACGCGGTTCAGTACGGCATCGCCGATGGCAAAGCCATAGCGCTGATTAATGCTGTTGAAGTCTTCCAGGTCGATCAGGCACAGGGAAATCGGTCGGCCTTCTGCGAGTGCCGAGGCCACCGCGTCGCGGCAGTAGGCGCCGCTGTATAGGTCGGTGACCGGGTCGATATCGCTGTGGTTGCGGTAGTGGGCTTCCCGTCGCCGCAATTGCCGGCTGAATACGCGCTGCTCTCTGCCCAGACTCACCAGCCCGAGCGTAATCATGCCGATAGCCGCGGGCAGTGCCAGCGACTCAAGCTGAGTGCCTAACCAACTCTCATCCAGCCGCACCACTTCATCCAGCGTATCCAGAAAAAAGCCGTAGCTCAGCAGTGCAAAACCGCCGGTGAGCAGGCTGGTCACCGGCCCCGGTGGCCGCCAGCGGTGGATGAAGTGAAGCCACATCAGTGTGGCAAGCGCCAGACTGCCCTCGCCGAACAGGTCCATCCAGTCAATGTCCGGCCAGGCTTTGGCGTTGCCGTGGGTGATGGCCGAGAGAGCGGTCGATACCGCCAGCACACTGATCAGCCAGTAGGCATAGCGGTGTAGAAATGCCTGCCAGCTGGCGGTATTGGCCCAGTGCCGGAGTGTGCGGGGGTCAAATAAGCTCAGCGAATCGCGTTTTTTCACGGCCTGATGCCCTGTTCATCGTTGTCGCATGGCAGGTCTGCAGAGGTACAGCCTGATCGTGCGGCTCACGTTAACAGCCCTGTATGACGGCAAAAGGTCATATTGGCTCAAGCAGGCGGAAAAGGACGCGAAATGCGCCGTTCTTCACCGCCCGGCCTCTGCGCTGTCAAGTCTCTGTCATCTGCGGGGCCTAGCGTGTGCACCTGAATTGATTGCAGCGAGGCCCTCTACTCACTGGCTAGAACTCACCGGGTAGAGGGGTCGCATGGATGAAACCAGGAGCCAAAATGAAACCCTCCCCCTTTAGTCTGGTTCTGGCGGCGTTTACGGTCGCCGCTCCGAGCGTTTATGCCGATGACGCGTCTCAACCAGTGGAAAGCGTTCACGTCTTTGCCGACCGTGTTGTTCAGCGCAACCACGTGGACAGCCCATCCCCCAAATTGGTTTACGACTCTGCGTTTTTCCAGCGCTTCGAGCCGATTTCGGTTGGCGACATGCTTAAGCGTGTGCCGGGTGTCAGCTTTACCAGCGATGTCGGTGAGTATGACTTGCCGAGGTTGCGCGGGTTGGACTCCAAGTACACGCAGGTGCTGATCAACGGGCGCAAGCTGCCGGGTGAGGAGAATGACGGCGCCATTGCGGTGGATCGCATCCCTGCCGAAATGGTGGAAAAGATCGAAATTCTGCGCAGCCCCACCAGTGACATCGATAGCGAGGGCATTGGCGGCACGCTGAATATCGTGCTCAAAGAGGGCGCCCGATATCAGGGTGGCATCTGGCGGCTGGGCGCGGTGCATATGGAAGAAACCGACGGCAGCGGCTTTATCGGCTTTACCGGCATGGGTGAGACACTGGAATACAATGTGTCGGCGAATATTCAGGAGCGTCACAATCCCAAGAGCAAAGTTGCCAGCAAGCTCGACGGCGACGAGCGCGAGGACGTGGTGGAATCTGATGTGCGCGACAGCCGCGATGTCTCGCTCGCGGGGGATGCGATTGTGCATCTCAGCGATCGCGCCAAGCTCGGTTTTAATCTTTTCTATATGGATACCGAGCGCGACGAAGAAGAGAACACGCGCAAGAATGTCTTCCTTCGCGCCGACAGCAACTCGCCGTTTGTATTGGATGAACAAACCCTCGAGAACCAGCTTGAAAAAATTGAGCAGAGCAACACCAACCTCGGGGTGAACTACGACTTGGCACTCGCTCGCGGTGAGCTGAATCTCTACGCATACAGCAACCAGTTTGAGCAGGACAAAACCGAAACCAATCGCGAGGCAGATCTGGGCGATCCACTGGAGCTGGATGAAATCGAGGTGACGGATATCGATGACAGCGATACGCGTGTCGGGGTTGCCTGGAAAGTGGATGGCGAATCGATGACGTCAAAGTTCGGTGCCGAGGTCAGCCGCCGGGAACGTGAGTTTTCGGTGTATGTGGCCGACGACAGCGGGGTTGTGGACGATGAAGACGACGAGTTTGCCGATTTCCGCGCCACTATCGACGGTTACGACCTCTACGCCACCAGCAAAATGACGCTCAACCCCAAGTGGGAAGTGGAAGCCGGTGTACGGGCTGAATACCGCGACCAACAAGTGGAAGGGCGGGATTTTGCGGGCGCAAAGACCGACAGCGATCGCGATAACTGGGAGTACAACCCGTCAGTTCATCTGCGTTGGCATATCTCCGAGCAGGATCAGTTTCGTGCCAGCGTGGCGCGCACGCTGCGCTATCCGCAGTTCGATCAGCTTAACCCCGTGGAGCTGACCATCGATGACGAAAAGTTTCGCGGTAATCCTGAACTGGATCCAGAGAGCGCCTGGGGCCTTGATATCGGCTACGACCACTTCATTGGCAATGCCGGTGTGGTGGGGGTCAATGTATTTTATCGGGAAGTCAGTGACCTGATTGAATACCAGCAAACCGAGATTACTGTCGGCGTGGATGACTTCGACTTACGCGAGCCGATCAATAACCGCAACGATGGCAGCATCAAGGGCGTTGAGGTGGATGTCAGCACGCCATTCACGGCTTTCGGTCTTCCCAATCTCCAGGGTTTCCTCAACTACACGCTGTTGGATTCGGAAGTGGAAGATCCCTATTTTGAGGGCGTTGAGCGTCGCTTCAGCGGGCAGGCCGAGTATGTCTATAACATCGGCTTTGAGCACGAAATTGAGTCAATGGCGTTCAGCTACGGCATGAGCTATCAGCGCCAGGGTGCGGCTGAAGAGTTCGAGGGTGGTGAGGTGAACCGCATTACCTACGACGGCAATCTGGAGGTTTTCATTGAGAAGCGCTTTGCCAGCGGGGACTATGTGGTGCGATTGTCCGGCCAAAACCTGCTGGATGCGGAGAAGCGTGAGTTGATTAAAGAATACGACGACTCTGCAGCCTACCGCGCCGATAATTTTGATACCCGCGAAGTTGAGGTTGAGGAAACCAGCCCCTCCGTCATCCTGACCTTCCGCGGCCGTTTCTGAGAGGGAGAGCGAAAATGATTTTTAAGAAACGTACCGCCCTGACCCTCAATGCCCTGCTGCTGGGTGCTTGCGCCAGCCTGCCGGAGGCTCCGGCAACGCTGGCGACGGTCTCCGCCGACGACCACCAATTGATATTGAGTCGGGCTGGTGTCGCCACCGTGATTCATGAGGCCGAGTCCGAAATCGAAGCGGTAGCTGGCAATGGTCGGCAATTGCTGTGGATAGAAGATGCCGAGGCCGCACTGTGGGCGGGTGAACTCGGCGACCAGCGACTGGGTGCCAATAAGCTGGCGAACCTCGATCACGATGCGGATGGCCTGTGTTTTGCCCCGGTTGCACCTGGCGTATTCGATGTACTGATCAGCGACGGGGATGGCCGGGTGTTCCAATACTGGCTGGACTGGGCGTCGCAGTCACTGCGCCCGGTGCGCAGCCTGCATACCAATCCCGATATTGAGCAGTGTCTGCTGACCGCCAATGAATTGCTGCTCAACGACCCGTATTTAGGCCCGGTTCGCGCGGATCGCAATCCGGAAAGCGATGCGATCCTGCAGCCACTGGCGGCGCCGTTAACGGCGGCGCAGCAAAGCCAGTTGGACAGTGGCAGCTATCTGATGTTTGCCGATACTCTTCATGGAATGCCGGAGCCTGAGGTGCCGGGCGTACACGCAGACCGCGAAACGACACCGGTTCAGGGGCCGGGTGACGCCGCAGATGATCCGGCGATACTCACTGCGGCCGACGGCAATTTCTGGGTAGTGGGCACCGACAAGAAGCGCGGCCTGGCGGTGTACAGCGCTGACGGTGAGCTGCGACATTTTTTGCCCGAGGGACGTGAGAATAACGTCGATGCCCTGCCTCTGGGCGACGACCGCTTTCTGCTGGCGGCGAGCAATCGCACCCACAAAAGTATCGATCTGTTTATGGCCGATATGCAGGCGGACAGCATTGCCCTGACGCAACGTATCCCTGTGTCGCTCGAGGACCCCTACGGCCTGTGCATGGGGCGCAATGCGACCGGGCAGCCACTGGTGTTCATCGGTGATTCCGAAGGGCGCGTGGAATACTGGCGGCTCGAGGGTGATAAGGCCAGCAAGCGCCGCGATTTCGATTTCGACTCACAAACAGAGGGCTGTGTGTACGATGCGCGGCGCCATCTGCTCTACGTGGGTCAGGAAGATCGCGGTATCTGGCAGATTGATCCGGAAAGCGGCGAGCGCCGCCTGATCGAAAGCATTGAGCAGGGCCATCTGGTGGCCGATGTGGAAGGGCTGGATATATACGACGGCGAGCAGCGCTGGCTGATTGCGTCCAGTCAAGGGGATGACAGCTATGTTGTCTACGAGCTTGATCCCTGGCGCTATGTGGCGAAGTTTCGCATCGTGCCCGACTACGCGCGGGGGATAGACGGTGTGTCGGAGACCGATGGTCTGGCCGTGAGCACCGCGGCCTTGACCGGGTATCCCAAGGGGGTGCTGGTGGTACAGGACGGGCGCAACCGGGCGCCGGCGGCACCGCAAAACTTCAAACTGGTGGACTGGCGCCAGATTGAGGCCCTGTTAAACGCAGCGCCCTGAGGGCGCCTACTCTTCTTCCTTGCTGGCGAGGCGGTCTTTTTCCACCTCATTTTTGGCCAGCAGGCGGGCAGCTTCCAGCTCTTCGGTGAGTTTGCTCAGCTCGGCTTTCACGGCGTCGCGGTCGAGTTTTTCGGCGCCTTCTTCCGGCTCGGCATTGAGCTGCGCTTTCAGGCTTTTGATTTTGCCTTCCAGCGCCTCCACCGCACTGGTCATTTCCGCTTTGTTGAACAGCACTTCTTCCGCGTGGCCGGTCTTGTCCCGCTCCGGTACAAAGCGCTGTTTGACCGGAATAATGGCTTCGGTGGGGTCGAGTACACGCTGGTTCATAAAATTCGGTGAGACAATCTCGATCCCGGCATCGTGCAGGGCGTCGAGCATTTTACCGCGCAGCTTGGAACGGGTGCTGACCAGCAATCCGGCTTCTTCCAGCCAGCCGCTGGCCCGATACAGCACAGAGAAATCACCCAGTTCGCGAATCTGCACAAAGCCGTTGCCCAGCTCGGTATTTTCAATGGCGCGCAGCAGCGCGGCTTCGGCATCCCGTCGGTCGACGTCGTAACCCAGTGAGACCTCGGCAGAGACCACCGTGCCCGATGCGCGCACGACGTTGTAGGGTTCCTGAACCAGCAGCAGGTTCGGCACGGTGACCAGTTCGCTGGTTTCGTTCTGAATTTCCACATGGAGCAGGCCGCGCTGGCTGACCCGGCCGAGCTCGTTGCGAAACTCAATATAGTCCCCGGCGCGAAAGCTGTTCACCGTTCTGAGCATAAACCCCGCCATCAGGTTGCCCATCACCGAGGTGGAAGACAGTGCGATAGCGGCACTGGCCAGCAAGCCGATGAGTGAGAACAACTGGCCGCGCAGATCATTGTCCACCGGGATTGTCGCGACAATCAGCACAATGCCCAGCAGGCGCATTGCCAGGCGGCTGCCCTGCTCGCGGTAGCGAATATCGGCCCCGTGGGCTTTCTGCGCGGCGAACACCCGGCGAACCACCAGCCAGACAATCACCAGTGCGCCCATTACGATTGCGGTCGGCAACCAGGGCAACAGGGCGCTGGCCAGGGTCGACGGCAGCGATGTCAGTGTCTCTTCCATTCCCGCTCCAAATGCGTTTTTGCTCAGTGTAGCGGCGCAGGCGGTTGACCACCAAACGCATTCAGTGACGCGACGGCCCTGTGGTAGACTGTGCGGCTACAAACGGAGAGCTGAACTACAGAGGTCCACATGCCTGCATACCGTTCCAAAACTTCCACCGCCGGTCGCAATATGGCGGGTGCTCGTGCCCTGTGGCGCGCCACGGGCATGAAAGACGACGATTTCAACAAGCCGATCATTGCGGTCGCTAACTCGTTTACCCAGTTTGTACCCGGTCACGTCCACCTGAAGGACATGGGGCAGCTGGTTGCGCGTGAAATTGAAAAAGCGGGTGGCGTTGCCAAAGAATTCAACACCATCGCTGTGGATGACGGCATCGCCATGGGCCACGACGGCATGCTCTACAGCCTGCCCAGCCGCGACATTATTGCCGATTCCGTTGAGTACATGGTGAATGCGCACTGCGCCGATGCCATCGTGTGTATTTCCAACTGCGACAAGATTACGCCGGGAATGTTGATGGCGGCGATGCGGCTGAACGTGCCGGTCATTTTTGTTTCCGGTGGCCCGATGGAAGCCGGTAAAACCAAGCTGTCGGAAAACAAGCTCGATCTCGTCGATGCTATGGTGATCGCCGTGGATGACAGCGCCGATGATGAAACTGTTGCCGAATATGAGCGCTCAGCCTGCCCAACCTGCGGCAGCTGCTCGGGGATGTTTACTGCCAACTCCATGAACTGCCTGACCGAGGCGCTGGGTCTGTCACTGCCAGGTAACGGCTCTCTGCTGGCGACGCATGCCGATCGTGAAAAGCTGTTTTTGGAAGCGGGTCGTCGCATTGTCGAGCTGGCCAAGCGCTATTACGAAGAGGACGACGACAGTGTCCTGCCGCGCAATATTGCCAATCGCGATGCCTTTAACAACGCGATGGCGTTGGATATCGCCATGGGCGGCTCTACCAACACCATTCTTCACCTGCTGGCCGCAGCACAGGAAGCGGAGCTGGACTTCGGCATGAAGGATATCGACGAGCTGTCGCGCCGTGTTCCCCAGTTGTGCAAGGTGGCTCCGAATACGCCGCTGTACCATATGGAAGACGTGCATCGCGCGGGTGGGGTGATGGGCATTCTTGCCGAACTGGCTCGCGCCGATCTCCTCAACACCGGTTTGCCCACGGTACACGCCAGCAGCCTGGCTTCTGCGCTGCAGACCTGGGACATCATGGTCACCGACAATGATGCGGTGAAAACTTTTTATAAAGCGGGCCCGGCGGGTATTCCTACCCAGACGGCCTTCAGTCAGGATACGCGTTGGCCGTCGCTGGACGCCGATCGCGAGAATGGCTGTATCCGTTCGCTGGAAAATGCCTTTTCTCTGGAAGGTGGTCTGGCGGTGCTGCACGGCAATATTGCGGAAGACGGCTGTGTGGTGAAAACCTCGGGCGTGGATGAAAGCATTCTGGTCTTCGAAGGCCCGGCGCACATTTGCGAGAGCCAGGAAGATGCCGTTGACGATATTCTCAACGACCGCGTGAAAGCGGGCGATGTGGTCATCGTGCGTTACGAGGGCCCGAAAGGTGGCCCCGGCATGCAGGAAATGCTTTACCCCACCAGTTACATCAAATCCAAGGGGCTTGGCAAAGCCTGTGCACTGCTGACCGACGGGCGTTTCTCCGGGGGCACTTCGGGGCTGTCTATCGGTCACGTATCGCCGGAAGCGGCATCAGGTGGCGCGATTGGTCTGGTGGAAAAGGGCGATATCATCCGCATCGATATTCCTGCACGGACCATCAACGTGCTGATCGATGACGCCGAACTGGCCAAGCGCCGCAAGGCTATGGATGCCAAAGGTGACAGCGCCTGGCAGCCGGTCAAACAGCGCCCTCGCAAAGTCTCTGCGGCGTTGAAGGCCTACGCCAAAATGGCGACCAGTGCCGACAAGGGCGCGGTACGAGACGTTAATCAGCTGTAAACCTCAGTCAGCGGAAGGGCTTTGTCTCTTCCGCTGACTCCTTGCTTCCCCTCCGTACTCCCTCAGCCCTCTCTTTCTCTTTTGCCAAGTGCCGTGTTTCTGAGTGCCTGTCTGTCGCCCATTCTGATGAGGGCGTCCAGCCTGTGCTGCTGCAAAAATGCGAGTCATTGATGGGAGGATGACTATGCAAAGGCACAGGGGACATGTCGCGCTGATTACCGGCGCGGCTTCAGGTATTGGGCGCGCCACCGCGGTCAGGCTGGCCGAAGAGGGCGCCAGCGTCATGTTGGCGGATGTCAATCGGGAGGGGCTGGAGGCGACTCGCGCCTTGCTGCCTGCGTCGACAGCAGCGCAGTGCGTTGAACTTGACGTGACGCAACAGGATAGCTGCCAGCAGGCAGTTGAACAGTGTATTCGGGATTTCGGGCGGCTGGATGTGCTGTGCAATATTGCCGGCATATCCCTCTGCCGGCACTTGGCGGATATCACAGCTGAAGAGTGGCAGCGCATTGTGGCCATCAATCTCAATGGCGTGTTTTTCATGTGTCAGGCTGCCATGCCGCGACTGGTTGAGACTCGGGGAAATGTTGTCAATATGGCGTCTACCGCCGGGCTGGAAGGCCTGGCCTACAATGCGGCCTACTGCGCGACCAAAGCGGCGGTGGTGATGTTCAGCAAATCGCTGGCGCTGGAGTTTTCCGGCAAGGGCGTGAGGGTGAATGCGATTTGTCCCGGTGCGGTGGAGACGCCGCTCAGCTCGGCGTTTGAAATGCCGGAAGGGGCGGATCCGGCGCTGCTGGGACGTATGTTTCCGCTGCTGGAGATGAGTAAGCCCGACGAAGTTGCGGCAGCCGTTGCCTACCTGTCTTCTCCCGAGGCGCGTTTCGTTACCGGCGTAGCGTTTGCGATTGATGGCGGACAGACGGCGGGCTGATCTGCGGCAATCGTGATTGAGTTGTCGCCAGCGAGATGTTTTCCGTTGTGAAATCGGTGTAGCGTTGTAAGCATCGGCTGGTGATAACGGAAAGTGTGGTGGACGAGACAAAGCTGGAGAAACTCAAGGCCGGAGACGAGGCGCTGTTTGCTGACGTGGTGCGAGAGCATCATCGCGCCTTGCTCGCGTTGGTGGTGCCGCTGGTCGGCCACAGCGACGCGGAGGAAGCGGTGCAGAATGCCTGGATTAAGGCCCATCGTGCGCTGCCGGGTTTTGAGGGGCGCTCCAGTCTTCGCACCTGGCTGGGACGTATCGCCCTCAATGAAGCCAAGATGCTGCTCCGCAAGGGCGGCCGCGAAGCTTGTCTGACGGATATGTTCCCGGATGCGCTGGTGGCGGACGTTCTGGAGGGCCGCTTCGATCGTCGCGGTCACTGGCAGTCGCCTCTGGTGCAGTGGGATCTGGAGAGCCCCGACAGTCTGCTGATGCGCGATGACCTGTCCGATTGTCTCGATCGGATACTGGAAGCAATGCCCACAACACAGCGCACGGTGCTTGAGCTGCGCGATACGGCTGGCATTGCCTTCGAGGAAATCTGTAACGAACTGTCGATTTCTGCATCCAATGCCCGGGTGATTTTGCACCGTGCCCGCAGCCAGTTAGTGAAACTGGTAGATCACTACGAGGAGACCGGGGAATGCTGAAATGTCGGGAGTTTGTCGATACCGCTGATGCGCTGGTAGAGGGCGAACTGACGGTTCGTCAGCGTCTGTCGATGCGCCTGCACTGGTTTATCTGTAAACATTGCCGCCGTTATCTCAGTCAGTTGCGGGCATTGCTCGGCGCGATTCCCTTTATGCACAAACCGGCCAGTGACGAGGAAGTCGAGCGGGTGATGCGGGGTCTCAGGTCGGCAGATGAGCATCGGGACGGTGGCGAATAGTTTTTTGCGAAAGACTGTAACAAGCTGACGGTCTGTCGCATCTACGTAGCACCAACACATTGTTAATAATCAGGAGTTCACCATGCGTAGCAAATCCATCAATGCGGTAAAAAGTGCGGTCGGTCTGGCGCTGATGTCCACGGGGCTGGCAGTTTCAGCACAGGCGACAGCGGGCGAAAACCCCTTTCTTGCGAAAGATCTGGGTAGCGGTTACCAGCTGGCGAGCAAGGATATGGAAGGCAAATGCGGCGAAGCTAAGTGTGGCGAACGCAAGCCCGCCAAGGAAATGGAAGGTAAATGTGGCGAGGCGAAATGTGGCGAGCAGAAAGCTGCCAAACAGCATGAAGGCAAGTGTGGGGAAGCCAAGTGCGGAGAGAAGAAATCGATGAAAAGCCAGGAAGGTAAATGTGGCGAAGGTAAGTGCGGCGGTTAATTTGACGCACAACTGATAGGAAGTAAGGCCATGTTTTCCACTGACTTTGGCAAGGTGTCCGGCGCTGGTCTCGGCCTGCGCCGGGCACTGATGGACCCGCTGGAGAACGAGGAAACAGCGTGGCCGGACTTTCTGGAGGTTGCACCGGAAAACTGGATACGGGTGGGCGGTCGTTTTGGCCGCCGCTTCGCTGCACTTGCTGAGCGACGGCCGCTGCTTTGTCACGGCCTGTCGCTGTCGCTGGGCAGCACCGACCCCGTCGACTGGGCGTTTCTTGGCGAAGTGCGCGACTTCCTTCGCAAGCACCGTGTACAGAAATACACCGAACACCTGAGCTATTGCAGTGACAATGGCCACTTGTACGACCTGGCGCCGATCCCGTTTACCGAGGAAGCCGTGCGCCATGTTGCCGGACGTATCGCAGCCGTGCAGGATTTTCTCGGCGAGCGTATCGGCATTGAAAACGTCAGTTACTACGCGGCGCCTGGCGCCGATATGTCGGAAATCGACTTTGTTAACGCCGTGCTGAATGAAGCTGACTGCGAGCTGCTGCTCGATGTGAACAACATCTACGTGAACAGCATCAACCATGGCTACGATCCGCTTGCCTATTTGCAGGCACTGCCGCTGGAACGCGTCTGCTACATCCATGTGGCCGGGCATTACGATGAAGCGGACGACTTGAAAATCGACACCCATGGCGCGGATGTCATCGCCCCGGTATGGGACTTACTGTCGCAGACCTATCAGCGTGTCGGTGCCCTGCCCACCTTGTTGGAGCGGGATTTCAACTTTCCGCCGCTGGCAGAATTGATGGTGGAAGTGGAACAGATTCGCCAGTTACAGGCCGGTGTTGAGATACCGGCGAGGGCACTGCGATGAGCGAATCTTTCCGTGATGTGCAGCGGCAGTTCAGCGCCTACATGCGCGACCCCGAGAACACGATGCCGCCAGAAAATATCGAAGAACGGCGACTCAAGGTCTATCGCGAGCTGTTCTACAACACGGTGGAGGGCCTGCTTGCCAAAAGCTTTCCGGTGATTCGGGAGATACTTGATGACCGGGATCAGTGGCATGTCCTGGTCCGCGATTTTTACACCAATGCCCGCTGCGACAGCCCCTATTTTACGGAATTGCCCGAGCGCTTTGTGGCCTATCTGGCTGATGAGGTGGCGCTCCCCCTGCCACCCTATCTGCCTGAGCTGGCGCACTACGAGTGGCTGGAACTGGTGCTGGAAATTGCCGAAGACACCAAGCTTGTACCGCCCGCTACACAGGGCGATTTGTTAGATGACGTGCCGGTACTGAACCCCGTTTATCAACTGGCGCAATACCACTGGCCGGTCAGCCAGATTGCGGTGAACTGTGAGCCCGATGCGCCATTGAGCACGCCAATGCTGGTGCTGCTGTACCGCGATGCCGGTGACGTCGTGCGGTTTATGGAGATCAACGGCATCACCGCCGCGTTCGTTGATCAGCTCAACAGCATGCCCGAGTTGTCAGGCCGAGAGCATTTGCAACGACTTGCGACGCAGTTGCCGCAGATTCCGGTGGAGCAGGTTTTGCATTTTGGCGCCGATATGCTGACCGATTTTCAGGCGCGTGGCCTGATTCTCGGGACGATGCAAAGGCCGTGAATCCTGTTTCTTGAATTCTCAATGCCCCAATCTTTCGGGAGACTCATCATGATTCAATCCCTGCTTCAGCGTGTACATGGCTGGCTTGACGGCAGTCGTCAGCTCGACTTTATCGCCCCGCTGCTGCTTCGCCTGTTTCTCGCACCGGTGTTTATTTCTGCGGGCTTGAACAAGCTGCTGGCTTTCGACAGCACGGTGGAATGGTTTGGCAATGCCGACTGGGGACTGGGCCTGCCCCTGCCCTGGCTGATGGCCTTTCTCGCCGTTGCCACCGAGCTGTTGGGGGGTGTCCTCCTGCTACTGGGTCTGGCTACCCGCTATATCGCCGTACCGTTGATGGTGACCATGCTGGTGGCGGCGTTCGCGGTGCATTGGGACAACGGCTGGTATGCGATCGCCCCCTCTGACCCTGCCACCAGCATGTCGCAGCCGCTGGCCGCTATCGGCGTTCCCGGTGCCGAGGCCAGTTTGCAAAACAGCGAAGAAGTCAGCAAACGGCTGGACGCCGCGCGTGGCCTGCTGCAGGAGCATGGCCACTACAACTGGCTGACGGAAACAGGTCCCTTTGTGGTGCTTAACAACGGTATCGAATTTGCGGCCACCTACTTCATCATGCTGCTGTCGCTGTTCTTTACTGGCGCGGGACGATATTTGAGTGTGGATTATTGGTGGGCGCGTCGTTTTTGGGAATAAAGACGCTGCCCCCAAACCGGGGTTGATGACGGGCAGCGTCTCATTTGATTTATTCCAACACGATTGGCGCAGGTAGTGGATATTCTCGTGGCGCTCTTGGTGATTTGCCGCGATTGGTGTGGGGAAGTCGTTGCAGGAACAGCCTTTTGCCACCACGAGAAATAATCTCTCCGGACTTCACTTCCCCTAGAAGCTCGAGAGTGCGTATTGCTTGGCTGCGAAACTCTTCGAAATCAATGTCATTGGACGTGCGCATGGAAAGATAGTTGACGACTTTTCCATCTTTAATAGCAGCCCAGTATTTTCCGTAAGTTAATGTTTTGTCTTCCATTACTCAGTGTTTCCTGTTGTTGCTGTATAGGTGATCGTTGAGGTCGTGCCTCCGCAGTAGTTTGTTGTTTTCTTTAAGTCTCGTTGATCGCTTGAAGCAATAATTCTTCTACATAGCGCTTGTAGCGAAGATAGACCGAGGTCTGCTGTGGCTGGGAATCTGCCAGACTGAGCCGGTCGAGATAGAAGCGCCGCTGGTTGGGGAAGCGTTCCCGTAATTGGCTGGCGAGTCGTCGAAAGACGCTGTCGCCCTCATCGGCATGACACAGCAACTGATTATTCCAGCGCAGGTCGAAGACCGGTTTAGCGCCGGGCTTGGGGTGGGCGATGGCTTCCAGATAGAGTCCGGAGCGGGCGCGACTGGGTGGTGGCGGACAGTCCACAGCCTGCCAGCGGCCGTCCTGTCGCCGCAGAGAATGAAGCTGTACGCGGTGCTGACGGTTCTGCTCCTGCCGGCAGTGTTGGAGAAAGCCCAGCAATTGCTGCACCAGGCCTTCGGGGTCGCGGCTTTCGTTGGCGAGGTAGCACAGTGAGCCACGTTCATCGCGGACAAAAATGTCGACCAGGGCTTCACGCTGGTGAAGAAAAAGATGGCAGTCGTCGCTGTGGCTGTGGGCGACGATGGCGGCGAGTGCGGAATCAGGTACGCAAAACGGATCCAGGTGCAGTGGACTGAATTGCTCCTGTCCCCGCTCCAGACATTGGATCAATTCCGGGTAGCTGCTGAGTGTTGCCACATCCAGTTCATTGTTGCGCTGCCGGACAATATGAAATCCGTCGGCCAGTTTGAGAATGTAGCGACTGTTGGCATTCTGTTGAAAGCAGTTGTCGAGGCTTGTGGTGAGCTGTTGCAGGCGGTTGACGAGTTGATCGTCGGGATCGTTGAAACAGAGCATCTGGATAGTGGGGCTAACCCCGACGTGGTCGGCCGCGATGCGGATCTGGTGGTAAGCGCGAAGACTGTTGAGCAGAGTGTCGCTGCCACTGATTGCGGTAGCGGAGACTTCGCCCCAGCTGTTGACGACGACCAGTTCGGCGTTGGCGACGGGGTAACAACTGCGGTGCTGTCCGACGCCCTGGCTGCTGAGCTGCGACAGACTGTCCTGTCCTAGGTTGATACACAGCAGGACGTATTCCGGTGCTTTGGGGCGGCTGAAAACCTCGTGTTTGTCGGGGTCGGCGGCGGGCAGGCGGGCGGGCAGCGCTTTTTGTAGCCAGCAGGCCAGGCGATTGAGGTCGGATTCGGTAACACCGAGCTTGTGGCTGCCCAGTCGCAAGCGGCTGTTCTCCTGAACCAGTCCGTTGCACAGACACCAGCAGAGCAGTCGGCAGAGCTGATCGTCTTCCTTGAGCGTTGTTTCGCTGTGGAAGTCGTTGCGGGGGCTGCTGCTAACCACCCAGCGCCGACGATCGCCGAAGCCGATCGTGTAGAAGTACAACTGTTGCTCAGAAAGGTCGGGAGAGATGCCGGGGTTGAGCCATTCAATTTTGTTGCGCTTGCGTTCAAAGGCCGCATAGAGCTTTCGCCCCAGCAGGGTCATTTCTTCAGAGTTGATCAGCGCTGACTGCTGACTGCGCGCGGCAAAGTCCTGCAGAAATCGGTAGCTGTGGGTAAGCTCGGCCACCAGAAAACGGTGTTCGTCGCGGACTCGGCGCAGCTTCCAGCGGTGTCGGGTGTCGAGGTTGAGCAGCGTTTCAGACGGCCATTGCCACTCTTTTACCAGCGCTTCCAGTCGTGTTCGCCGGTCTGCCTGTTTACTGAGCCCGGGGCGGGAGAGGTGCAGGCCGGTTTTGAAGTAAAAAGCGCGGCGTACCAGCTCCAGTCGATCCTTTTCACCGCGCTGACGGAGATGCTGCTCCAGGCGACGGTAAACCATAATGTAGGGGTCCAACTCGTCGAGGTTGGTATCGCCCTCGTGCACTCGCGCTTTCATTGTCAGGCAGATGGCCTGCACATTGGGGTAGTCGCTGGCATAGGCTTCGGTCAGCAGCAGTTTCAGCAGGGCCTTGTACGGCGAGGCGATCGCCTTGTAGAGCTGCCAGACACCTGCGCCGATAAACTCCCCGGCGGGAATCGCCGCTACCCCGCCGAAGTCGATACTTTCGTCCGGACCGACAAAGTTCTGCACGTGCAGCAGCGCGGTATATTCCGGGTAGTTGGCCTCCTCATCGGGGGGCACTAGCCACCAGATCGGGTAGCGGCCAGCCAGCAAAATGGCGCTGCGGTAGAACTCATCCAACAGCAAATAATGCTGACTGGTGCCGGTGCCGTCAGCGCTCAGGCGCTCGCGTTCTCCCCGGCGGAATTGCTCGCTGTCCATCAGAAAGAAGTGCAGGTCCAGACCGAGGCCCGCAGCCCATGCCGACAGCGCATCGGCTTTGTCCTGCAATTGTTGCAGGGCGCTATGGTCGAGGTCGCTGCGGTGGCAGAGCCAGATATCGAGATCGGAGTCCTCGGCCTGAGCGATGCTGCCGCAGGAACCCATCACAAACAGGCTGTGGATGTGGGTCGTGCCGTCATGGGGGCGGTAGCTGAAGCCGCTGGACAATGATTGTCGGGCGCGGCCGAGCAGCTGCTCACTGGGCTGGTAGCCGTCGATACCACAGGGAGTGTGGCGGCTCACGTAGCCTGGCAGTGCGGGATGGTTGACGTGCAGCAGCAGCGGCACCAGATCGAAGAGCAGGCGTTGATGTTCCTGCAGTGCGGTGCGATTGCGCTGCAGGCGGGCGGTATTAAGTTGCATGAAGCGGGCGCGCAGCTCGGCAATGCGGTGTGGATTGATTCCGCGGTCGAAGAGTTTGGAAAGTGCCTCGCGTCCTGGCATCACTGTTGACCTTGAGCCTGAGGTCTACACTGTAGCCTGCCACGTGCTCGCTGTCATGAGCGGTGCAAGAGCAGGTGGCCCTGCGTATCGACGCGGCCCCGCCAGCCCGGCGCCAGCCAGGTTGTGGCGACGGCCTCGGTGATCAGTGCCGGACCGTCGATCTGTTGCCCCACCGCCAGTGCCGGGCGGCTGTAACAGGGTACGGGCGTATCGATAAAGGCCACTGACTGATACCGGGGTGGTTCGGTCGGCTGCGGTTCAGGTGTCGGCAGTGCTGTGACAGCGGCGGGGGCACGCAGTGCCATGCGTAAATTGACCAGTTGTACCGGCAGGGCAAGGTCGTGGCCATAGCGCTGCTGGTGGGCTCGGTGAAACTGGGCGGCGCAGTCGTTCAGGTCGCCCTGATAGGGAATATTCAGCGTGTAGGATTGGCCTTGGTAGCACAGGTCCAGCGATAATTGTGTGTGGATTTGCTCCGCGGTCACGCCCTCGGCCAACAGCGCGGTTTGCCCTTCGTTGAGCATCTCGTCGAGGGGACGTTGCAGTGCTGCTGAAGTCAATGCTGCCAGCGGTTGACTGAGGGTGCGCGAGAGCTGGCGTTCTCGCGGGGCCAGCAACATCCCCAGCGCCGAGAATACGCCGCCGTGGTTGGGGACGATCACCTCCCTGCTGCCCAGGGCTTCCGCCAGCTCGCAAATGTGCAGGCCGCCGGCGCCGCCGAAGCAGCACAGGCTGAAGGCTTCCGGATCGAAGCCGCGCTGAACGGATATCAGCCGCAGCGCGCGCACCATGTGCTCGTTGGCAATCGCAATAATCCCGGCGGCGGCCTCTTCCGTCGCCATACCCAGCTCTCCGGCCAGCGCCGATACAGCGCGGTGGGCGTCGTCGTAACGCAAGCTCATGCTGCCGCCCAGTTTCGCGTTGGCAGGCAGGCGACCGAGTACGACATTGGCGTCGGTCACCGTTGCCTGTGTGCCGCCGTTGCCATAGGCGGCGGGACCGGGGTCGGCCCCGGCGGATTCGGGGCCGACCTTGAGCAGTCCACCGTCATCGAGACTGGCAATGGAGCCGCCACCGGCGCCAATGGTGTGCATATCGACCATGGGCACGGCGACGGGATAGGGCCCGATTCGGCCCTCGCTGGTCAGTGCAATATCGCCATTGATCAGCGCGACATCGCTGGACGTTCCGCCCATATCGAAGGTGATAAGCTGTTTTTTGCCGATGTTATGCCCAAGTTGTCGGGCGGCGGCCAAGCCCCCGGCGGGGCCGGATAGCAGCAGATTCACCGCGCGGTTACCGGCATTGTGGGCATCGGTTGTGCCGCCGGAGGATTGCATGATCGACAGCGGCGTACTGCGCAGCGCCACTTGCAGACGTTGAAGGTAGCTCTGCACTTTGGGGCCCAGCCAGGCGTTCAGCCAGGTTGCCATGCCGCGCTCGTACTCCTTGTACTCGGGCAGGATGGCCGACGAACGGGCACAAAATACACCGTCAGGCATGGCCGCTTCGATGGCCTTTTCGTCCTCGTCGTTGAGAAAGGAGAACAGTAAATTAATGGCGACAGCGTCGACCTCCAGCGCGTCGACGGCGGCGCGCAGCTCGGCCAGCTGTTCCGCGCTGATTTGCTGTAATACCTGGCCCTGCGCATCGACACGGCAGTCGGCTTCAAGGCAAAGCTCGGCCGGAACAGGTGTAGCCTTTGCGGCGGGGCGAAGTGCGTAGAGCTTTTCCCGGGTCTGGCGGCCTATGCTCAAGAGATCGGCGAAGCCGCGGTTGCCAATATACGCGGTACGCACACCTTTACCTTCCAGCGCGGCGTTGGTGGCGACGGTGGAACCGTGGACCACGGTCAGGCTGCCGTCGGCCACGCGGGCATTCAGCCCGAGGGCGGCAATGCCCTGCAGTATGGCCTGCTCTGGCTGCGCCGGGGTGGACAGGCATTTGTGCAAGGCAATGTGCTTGCCATCGACGAGAATAAAGTCGGTGAAAGTGCCGCCGGTGTCGACGCCGAGATATGCTGTGTCTGCCATAGTCTGCTGTTTGTCAAAAAAAGCCATTGTCGCGGTTGCAGCGGCAGATGTCATGATCTCTGGAGGCGTGTCGCAGACATAAAAAAGGGGCCTGAAAGGCCCCATAAAATCGGTGTCATCGTGTTAGTCCACTGCCGCCCATTTCGGCAGTTTCCCGTAAAGTGATGTCACCCGTCCCAAAAACGCAACGGTGCGATCACGCATCCATCTGAATTGCGTTACTCCGTATCGTGCGGTTGGCTTGGTTTCTCTGCGCCGCCAGCAGGTTTGGTGCCGAGGGCGGGAACCAGTGAGTGCCAGGCGACCAGCACTACCGCGAACGCGAGTAAAAATAGTCCGGGAGTCATATCGGTATACCTTGAAAATCTGCTCGGTAAATCAACCACAGTTGTCCAATGTGATTACGTTATCCGAACGCGAGAATTTTGGTATACGCAGATGCCGCAGTCTCCGCAGAAGATTGTTACATGCCTCTGGCGAAGCGGCAAGCGACTTCGCCAGAGCGGGGACGGGCTTACCAGCGGTAGCTGGCTTGCAGTGCAACCGTGCGTGGCGCATTGATCAGCGCGTGGTGCGTGGTGGCGCCGGTAACCGTTTTGGCGGTGGGAGCGTCTACGCCGTACAGAACCACCAGTTCATCACTGAGGTTCTTGCCGAGCAGGGCCAGTTCCCAACTGCCGTCGATGGCTGATACGGCGACTCGGCCGTTGTACTGGATATAGGCCTCCTGCTTGATGCGATTATCCATGTTCGGCGAGGGATGGTATTCGTCGGTGAAGATGGCATCGATATTGGCGCGGAACATCAGCCAGTCGCTCAGAGGACGCTCGTAAGACAGCAGCAGATTGCCGGAATAGTCGGCGACGTACTGGTTGGTCTTGCCACTGAAGTCGCAGTTCACGCCATTGGGGTTGTCCGGTACCTGGTCTTGAATACAGGTGCCGAAGGCATGGTCGAGAAACTCGAAGTCGAGGAAGGCCAGGCCCCCGGCGAGTATCAGGTTCTCGGTCAATGCCAGGCGGCCATCCAGCTCGAGACCTTGTGAGATCGCGCTGGCGGCGTTGCCCACGTTAAAGCCGAGGGTGCCATCGAAGACGCTGACTTGCAGATTGTCGAATTCGGTGCGGAACAGGGCCGCGTTCAGCTCGGCGGCGCCGTCCAGTAGTGACGTTTTAAAGCCCAGCTCGTAGCTCAGCGCTTCCTCTTCTTCAAATTCGAAGCTGCCGATCAGCACCTGTTGGTTGGTGGTGAGGGCGTTGGGGTTGACCGGCGTGGGGTCGGCGCTGGGGGAGGCGTTGGAGCGCGCATCGAAGCCGCCAGACTTGTAGCCTCGGCTGGCTGAGAAGTAGGCCATCAGCGTGTCGGTGGCGTCCCACTGAATATTGATCAGCGGCGCAAACTGCACTTCTTCGCGCTCGCCTTTCAGGCTGTGGCGCTCGGCGCCGAAGCTGACGGCCGCGGCGGTATCCACTTCTCCGGCGGGCTGCACGGTGCCGTCTTCGAAGGTGAAGTTGAAGTCGCGTGAGCCCTCCTTATTTTCCCATGTCAGGCGGCCACCCAGCGTCAGGCGGAACTCGCTGCTGACATTCCAGGTAGATTGCAGGAAGGTTGAGGCAATTTTCGACTCGCTGTAGAAGGTGCGGGGGGTGCGGATGCCGCGCAGCGCGTTGCCGGCGTCGCCGATACCGGCGATTTCGAAGGCGCTGGATGCACCTGCCAGCGGATCATAGTCGCCGCGAGCGCCGCCTTCGATCAGGTCGGCAGCATTAACCAGTTGCGGCACGATATCAGAGGGGAGGTACAGTGAATCGAAGAAGTCCAGCTCGCTGTACTGCAGGTACAGGCCGCCGATAAATTCAAACTCTTCGCCAGCGGGCGAAATCCAGCGGAATTCCTGACTGAACTGTTTGTATTCTTCCTCGAACTCGACCTGGAACAGCGGAGCGCCCGTGAAGTCGCAGTCGCAGTCCTCGTCGTATTCGTAGCCCATGATGCCGGTGATCGAGGTGAACTGGTGGCCATCGCGGTACCAGTCGACGTTGGCGGTAAAATTGTAGGTGTCGTTGTAACTGAAGTCGCCGTTGCTGTGGCGTTTGCGATCGGCAGTGTTATTCAGTACGCCGGAGTCGGAGTCGATATCGACCAGCGCGCCGCTGCCTTGTAACTGCAGGGCGTCCAGCAGAAATTGCGGAAGGATACCGACCAGCCCGCCCAGTCCGCCGAGATCGGGGAAGACGGTGCGGTCCATAATCTCACCGTAGGTGCGGCCATTAAACAGGAAGACGTCGTCGGTGGAGGGCTCGTTGGTGATGATTTCAGAGGTGCGGCCGATGACATCGAAGGAGCCGGATTCAATTTTGAAATTGGCGACAACGTCGTCGCTGACATCCCACAAAAGTTTAAAGCGCAGGGTTTCCTCGTCGCGCTGTGCTTCGTCGCGGTCCAGTACGAGGTTCTCCATGTAGCCATCCATTTCGCGTTTACGCGCGGCGAAACGGTAGCCGAAGCGGTCGCTGATCGGGCCGCTTAATACCAGGTCGACAATGCGCTCATTCAGCTCGGGCTCGTAGGTCAGCTGAACATTGCCTTCGAAGTCCTCGGTGGGATCGGCGGTCTTGATATTGATGGCTCCGGCAATACTGTTTTTGCCCAGCAGAATATTCTGTGGACCGCGCAGCACCTCTACTCGGGACAGGTCAAGAAACGGCGCGCGGGCGAGCTGGGCGCGGCCGTAGTAGATGCCGTCGACATACATACCAACGGATTGCTCAAAGCCCTGGTTTTCACCGGAGCCGATACCGCGGATGTAGATGTCGGTGCCAATGCCCGACTCCGACATGGTGAAGTTGGGCACATAGGCTTGCAGGTCTTCGATTTTGGCGATGCCCGCCTCCATCATCTTTTCACCGCCGATGGCACTCACCGAGACCGGCACATCTTGCAGACTTTGCTGGCGCAGTTGTGCCGTAACAACGACTTCTTCCAGAACGGGGCCGGCAACGGCTGCGCCGGAAACAAGCAGGGGAAGCAGCGATGAAGCTGCGCGGATACGAATTTTCATTGATGACCCTCTGAACCGCTTGCGCTACCCGCTACTGGCCAGGGGTGCGCTTTTTGTTATGGATGCAAGACGTAAATACAACGAGGTCTTTACTCGGGAGCGACCCAAATAACGACTTAACTATGTATTGTCGCGCGCGGCCAAGGCTCGTGCATTGGCTGCTGTAGGGCTTATAGCAGATATTTCGGTCAATGGGAGATGTTGTGGCGGG
>Ga0208203_1000019_pt1 | contig 92881 bp, 97 predicted proteins | sample DeeseametaMP2914_FD_184167 | JGI IMG/M metagenome (GOLD analysis project Ga0208203, IMG submission 184167) | Marine microbial communities from the Deep Atlantic Ocean - MP2914 (SPAdes) | ecosystem: Environmental > Aquatic > Marine > Oceanic | place: West of Santa Cruz de la Palma, Atlantic Ocean...
CCACCGCCTTTTGGTTGAGAACATCCAGCTCGGTCTCCAGCGCCGCCCGCTTGGCGGCCAGCCAGTTCAGGGCCTGCTCTGTTGCTACCTCAAGACTCTCTGTATACAAAGAGCACGCCGCCCCCAGTGCGTCGTCGCGCTCCAACTTGGAAGTCGTCTTATAGGGCGTTGGGCCGCTGGGGGTCGCGATACTGACGCGCAGTGGGTCATCCGGTTGCAGTTCGTAGGGCGTAACAGGAGTGATCTTGCCTTCAAATACATGAAACATCGTCTTCGGCCTCTCGGTTAATGGGTTGCAGTGCGCCTATTCAGGCGCAAACAAATGCGTCGAGGCGCTGTTGGCGAGCGCTCAATGGCGCGCGCTGCTTCAGCAAGGATTTAACAAGTGCCAACCGGCTACGGCGCTGTGATGCGATGTGCGCGTTGATGTCGCTGGCAACGAGCTCTAGCAAGCCGCTCTCCTCGTGATTCATGCCGTAGAATCCGCAGGTGTTCCCAACTTCCTCGCCGTTCGGGCCAGTTACTGTATAGCTGTAGCATTCTCCGCTCAGGTACTGGGAGTAGGTCTCTACCTCATTAATCAGGTATTGCGTTACCCGCTTAACGATTTTCGCGGAAAGGCGCTTTACACCGAATTCGCGCCGGGCATCCTGCTTGGAAATAAAGATGTACCCCACTTGCCCGCTGTCCCAGGGGCAGCTAAAGCCGCTGACGTTCATGCATAGACCTGAATGATCGTAGAGGAAGACGGGCAGAAGCACTGCAGGGTCACAGTTTTTGATGATGTAGTCGCGCAGGGACCCCGCCTCATCGATCAGGTCGCGCCGAGGAAGGCTCTCGTGGTCGCCCAGGTTGTAGCGGTTATGCAGGCACCACATGGTGCCAAGGTTGTCGTAGGCGCTGCGCGGGGACTCAGCGTAGCCGTCCTGTTCCACTTCAACTTTATAGCCTGCAACGTTAATGGTGCAGGTTGCCAGTTCAATTGCGTCTTTGAGCAGGGTATTAACTTTCATGGGTAGGCCTCCATTTGATGATGGGCCTACTTTAACCCCGCTCCGGGGTTTTTGCAATACTTGCCGCTGAATTTTTAGGATTTAATATGTACCAAGCAACAACGAACCACCACAGCCCTCGCAGCTTCGCGTGTAATCATTACCTTTCTTGGATACCCGCGTCTTAGGCGATCCGCAGCTAGTACAAGGTCCTTTCATCGAGGTATTGGTGTTACAGGCGGCGCAGGAAATGTAATACCCAAACTTACCGTAGGCGCCCTTAAGGCCCGTTGTTGCGCCACATTTGCGGCAGGAAAGTAGCGCCCCTACCGTCGTCGGTTCGACGTTGCACGGCCTCTGCTGAGAATCGGATGGCGCTGGCGGTACCGGATCAGGCAGTGGGTCTATTCCTGGGGCGTTGGGCGAACCACCCTCGACGCCTCGCAGAAACGCTGCCACTGTCTCCAATTCCAACTTGGAGAATGCTGGCTGTGCGTCCAGGCTCAGCAACGCGGTTCCATACTTACGGGTGATATCGTGAATGCGGTCGGGTAGAAACTCTGTTTTCACGACCATGTCAGAAATTGCTGCTGGCGCTGAGTCCCGATGGAATATCGCCGAACTGGAGATGGCTGCCAGGATGTCGTAGGCTCGCCCGCCAAAGGCCTTCTGCAGGCCGATGAGTTTGCCGAGCAGTTGTTTTTTATGTTTCTCCAAAAAATTCTTCAGGATGTATTGCTGGAGCTCCGCTTGCTTTATGGGAGATGGCATGCCAGACCACGCCCCGTTGTAGCTACGACTCCACTCCCCGTGATCGTTCACCTTTACTTCCCCGGCAATGCTTTTCGATTCAATGATCACAAAGCCGTACTTGTGGAGTACTAGGTGGTCAATCTGAGCCGTTTCACCGTCGTGCTCAAGCCTCAGATCGTGGAAAACGGTATACCGCTTAGCATCCAGTCCTCGTCGCAGTTGAAAGGCCACTTCCTTTTCTTGGCGCTCGCCAGCCGCCCGTTTTCTATCCATGCAAAACTCCGATATGGAAACCATTCCTGAGGAAGGAAAATAGCCCAGAATTTTGCGGATGTTAAGGGTGTTTTATTGCGCTGTAGCGACCGCCAGCACGCTCTTGATCACTGCGGTTACGCTGGAGCAATGTTCGCTTTCCCCGACCCAGAGCGTCCCCTCAAACAGCAACACGGTGTTGTCCGGGTTCGGCCGGAGATGTTCTCTTCCAGGTCTGCTTGATGCCGGGTGATCGTTTCCATTTGCGACTCCTCCCGGTTGTGTTGTCGCGCTCCAAACTGGAGGTTAAGTGCGGCGCCGAGGTTATCCCGTGGGCTACCCGGATGCAGCTTCGGCTTTCATCCACTTCCCACCCATGTCATCCACGTAGCGCCCCGTCTGCCAGCCATGCTGGCCATCCGGGGCGAAGAACTTGCACGCAGTACTCCCGTAAAGAATGGACACCCGTAATGGCGTCGCGCCAGGCTGGTCGCTCAACCACCACCAATCACCCTGCTCCCGTGGAGGCTCTTCATGCCAGTTTCCGGCCGGGCTCACCGCTGGATCCGTCTCGTGGGGTAACCCCGCCATACCAGGGCGGTCGACATCCTGATTCCCGTGCTTCTCTTCACGACTCATCTCATCTCCTTTTTCGCTGTTGGTGTGCAGGGTGCTTCTGGCCAGCACTTGTCGAGCAGGCGATCCATTGGGTCATAGAGCCAGCGCTTCCAGTTCCACACCGCGGTGGCACACAGAAAGCCTGCAGCGAAACTATCGATATAGGTTGCGCATAACAGGACGGCCGCGATAGCTGCCACGAGGATCACCAGGGCGATGACCGTCATCACCTCCCCTTTGTTGCTCAATTTTGAGCAATCAATCTTCATTGGCGCTCCCTGCTGGCGCGGAGGCCTGTTCCCGCTTCGATCTGGATCGGAGCAATGCGGCACGCTCTGTCTTGTTCGCGGCCCGAAGGTACCCGTAGTCCGTGGGATGACGGATCAGTAATCCCTCCTCAATCATCGATGTCATTAAACGAACTACCAGAAGGGACAGGCCTAAGGTGCACTCCTCAACCAGTGACAGCCCCGGCAGGCCTTGGGTGTACCGCGTGACATGGGCATTTTTGAAGGTGCGGGTATTGGCCGTAGCCAGGTGTTCGAGGCAGGCCGCCTTAATTGCTTCAGCATGGTATTGCACGCGCTTTTGCATTTCCGAATAGGAAAGGGACTCGACGACGCCATAAATATCCACCGCCTCTACCGTAAAACTGGTCGCGGTGCTTTTGATGGCGGTCACCAGGCTCTCCATCTCGGAGAGTGTCATGGTTCCAGAGATGTCGTCGGGATGCAGGTGCACGGCCAAGTATTTCTGTACCAGGTTCCGGCGGGGGTGGTATTCCACCAGCCCGGCTTCACTCAGCACGACCGCGGCCTCGGTGCGCCATTGCGCTTCCTCACTACCCTCGAATCCCGTCACCCGGCCACCCGACTTGCGATAGCTGGGGGTCCGAATACGAACGTGAATGCTGTATCGCTGTTCGGTTACCTCGAATTCAGGCGGCAACTCCCCGTCGCGCGCGGTAAGGGCAGCCTGGGCCGCGGCCGCAAGGGACTCGGTATGCGCATCCAGTTCAACAACAGGGGTTCGGTTCAGCTTAAGGCTCAACGTCGTCATGTTCAGTCTCCAAAAGGGATGTCGCAACGCAGCGTGAATTGCTCAGGGATAACCGTTGGCACCTCAATGGTGGCGCCGTGCTTAAGCCCCACGTAACAGCGCAGGACCGCAAGCGCTGGCGTCGACCCAGTGTAATCCTGCTTACTCCACTGGATCATACTTAGGCCGTTGGAGCGCTTTGCATACCATAGGCCGTTGTTTTCGCTGGGCGGATTTGGCCGGTAGACCATGTCCCGCTTGCAAGCGGTTGAGTACCGGATAACGTCGCCTTGTGCGGCGTCGAAATGGCGAACATCAAGCTCTTGATGAGTGCTGGGCCGGTACTGCCGTAGGGCGATTCCTTTCTCAGCAATGATCCGCAGGACCGCAGCCGGGTTTTCGGTGTAGCGGGGCTTGTCGCAGCTCATCTGATAGCGCCCGGCGGCCGTGGCGATGTCCTCAGTGAGAAAATAACAATCGGCCGACGACTGACTCTTGCGACCATACTCGTCCGTGAGATCGATGGACGGGGCGGAGCAACCGGGGGCAATCCCATAACGGGTCACCTTGACCTTGCGCACCTCTACCCCTTGAAGATGCTCGAAATCACCGTCAGGACCCCAGTGGTATTTCAGGTCGTACAGGTAGAACGGCAGCTCCAGGTGCTCGATATCCGCATTGGAGGCAGGTTGTGGTTCGCCTCCCGGGTAGTCACCCTCGCAAAACGCCACTGCCCAATTCAATTCGTCCTCGGTCAGGTCTGCGACCGACTTCACGATGTATCCTGCTTCAGTCATGCGCTTCTCCTTAACCTTTAGACGTGGATAGGGCGAGCTTCTTGCGGCAGTGCCCACAGGGGAATACGCCGGGGTCGTCCTCCAGCTCGCTGCCGTACAAACGAAACTCTCGCTTGCATACGCTTGGATCGCCGCGCTTCGCGTCGGGGGCGAAGGCGTGTGCGACCATCGTGCTGGGGTGGCGCTGCCATTTCACAGCCGGCTTTGACTCGTTCATTTTCTTGGGCTTCTCTCTCGTCAATCCATACCCCTCATTATACCCCGGATCGGGGTTTTTGCAAGCAATCCTTCACCTGCTTTCGCGTCATGATCGCCTGAGCGCCGGGCGTCATCCCGACAGCCCAGCCTCCCCCGCCCTAAGCAAGGCACAGCTGTACCTGCCGGTTAACTGGTAGCAATCCTCGGACAACCCGATCAGCAAGCATTTCCGCGATGCCACGGGCCTGAGGCATATCTATCCCCTGCCCCAACACTTCGGTTGCCAAGGTGAATGAGGCGCCGTCCACCAGCGCGGGATCACAGTCTTTAAAACGGGCCTGCTCCGCCGGAGTGAACAGGCGTTCTTTGTCGTCGATGTGCGGGCGTACCAGCATCGATGGCGTGGACTGGCGTTTCGCGTACGATTTGTTGAGCACAGTCACCGCGGTGTCAGCCGGTGTCACCAGACTGCGTGAGAAGCCCTTACCGGCAGCCAGGTCCCGACGGGCCTTTTCCTTCAGGTAGGTGTTGTCGCTCCACATTGGAGAGTCATCGGGGATGGGGTCAAGCGCCTCGGCTATCGACCGGTACCGGCGGGGATACACCGGGATCGCGTCAGTATCAGGTTGCGGCAGGCCGGTGCTTACTGCGAGCATCCAGTAGCGCTCCCGCCTTTCGACCGACCCCGACTGCTCAGGACCTAGCACGAACTCGTGAATGTGATAGCCCAGTATTGTCAGGGTCTTGCGAAGCAGTTCATACGTGGTGGACTTCTGCGCGGCCTTCACATTCTCACTGATGTAGATGGCCGCATTCATTGACGACAGCAGGTTCATTACGCCGTAGATCGCGGTGGCGTCAGTGGGGTGCATCTCCGCTGCAGCAAGCTTCAGTTTAGAACGACCAGAAAGAGATTGTCCCGTGCACGGCAGACTCAGTTGGACAATGGAGGTCTCGGTGATCAGGCTGGGCTCAATTTCTTCGAGACTCCCTTTCAGAATCCGAGTGCGCCGATCAATCGCGCGGTTGTTGCGCATCGCCAGATCAAGATAGGTTGACTCCCGATCCACCACGTAGTCTGTTCGCATCGATAGGCCGTGGCGCTCAAATCCTTCCTTCAGTGCGAGGGTGGCCATACCGACTCCAACACAGAGCGTCGCCTCGCTTATCTCCCCCTTTTTCACCTCCTGCGCAAAGCGAGCCTCCCGACGTATCTGGGCCGCGGCCAGGTGACTGATCGAAATGCTAATGCAACCGTTATCAAAGTCGACCCGCACCGTATCCATGCCGTGAGTCAGCTTGCTGATCTCTTTGCTTTGCAGGTCGATCACAGGGACATCATCCCCGGCTTTTGACTTGCCAGAAACAACGTATTTTCCTTGATTGGCAACGCGCAGCCTGAGGACGCGCTGGTCATCGCTTAGCTCGCGGATGTAGTTGACGCCTCGGGTGAATCCATGCCGCCTGAGTATGTTGCCGTCAAGCCATATACGGGCACCCTTGCTACCTTCATTGACCGTGTAGTAGCCGGTGTCTTTGGTGTTTTTCTTCATAGGTAGGCCTCCATTTTTCCGAATTAGGGTGGCAGGTGTGCTCGCGCTCCAAGTTGGAATGCTACTTCGCTGCCGCTCGATCAGGCTGGTAGTCGCGCTCCGTAAACAGATTGACCCCGAGTCTGGCCGCCACGCATAGCAGATCAGCCTGCCGGAAGCGCGTGTAGGATCGCCAGCTGGGGATGTCGCCGGGATTGGTAGGCTTGATCTCCAGGGCCTCTTTGTAGAAGCGAAGAAAGGGGCTCACTGAGCCAGATCGCGCCATCCCCGCCGGGGGCGCGAAGGCAATGGCCATCGGTAGCCCGTTGTACTTCTCTTTGCCGCCTTGGGCCTCAAATACAATGTCCTCCCCTTCCATCACAAACAGGCCAGGGGAAATGGACGCGTAGCGGCTGCAGAACTGGGCGGCATCATAAATACCCTCCAGAATCACCGGATGGTGGGCCTCGCCTTGATCGTTGAGTATGTACCCTCGATACAGTGTTGGTGCCCGTCGAACGACCGCATCCCGACTTGGGGCGGGGATAGACTGGGCTTCAAGTTCCTTCACTCTGCTCTCCGATATGGAGGGGGATTGCGCGAGGTGGTTGGTGACTGCCCGGCGGGCGATGCCAATCAACAGGAAGAGCCCGGCCGCCGCCAGAATCGCAGCGATATACAGGCCGAGCAGAAGTTGTGGTGAGGTTGAGTTCATCAGGTTGCCCCCTGTTTCTGGCTGGTATTAGCCCTTCGTGTCTGATCGCGCTGCGCGGCTACTGGCTCGATGAGCCCACTTGAATCAGCTCCCCTTGTGGCGTGCGCAGGAACGCATTCACTTCGCCACCAGTGACAAACTGTGAGTGCTGATGCAGGGCTTGTAGGGTCCAGCCAGACGCAGGGGCGTGGATCACGCCAATCGCATCATCCTCTTCGTCGATGATCACCAAGGTCGCTTTAATGGCGCGATAGGGAATGGGGAGGGGTTCAGCGGCGCCTTCATAAATCACGTCGACGATATCGTCTTCGGTATGCTTGATCACCTCGCCGGTAGTCAGATCAACGCTCTCGTAAGGCTCAATCTCACAGCCGCATACCGGGCAGCGGTCATTGCACTGACAGGACCATTCGTCCTGCCACTGTTGGCCGCAATGGTAATAGATGTTTTCAAAGGACGGGAACTCGACGCGGGAAGGTAATGATTTCATGGGCAGGCCTCCATATCAGGTAATCTTAGATTACCCCGAAGCGGGGTTCTGCGCAAGAAATATTTCACGCTTAGAGGCGATTAATTTCCCGTTCGCCTCCCAGCTTACCGGCCTCGTCCATCACGGTTCTGGTACTGGCCGCCAACCCGTGCCCATCAAAGTAGCAAACCTCATAGGCGCCTCTCATTGATTCGCCCTTTATGTCCGGCGCTTCATTGGCAAAGGTAATTTGCTTTTACCTAGAATTGATAGACCGGCTTTGTGCCGTGCAGGACGCAAAACGCGATCACCATCTCCGTATCGGAGGCCCGTATCAGCAGGTTAATTTTTTGCTTGCGGTAGCAGACCTGGAGGCGCGCCGATTCAGTCACTCGCGTTCCGCTATCCACTGGGGCACCGCGGTGGCGACTCAGATAGAGCGCCAGATCACTCAACGCGTCACTAAGCGAAGTATCCTCGGCACCGTCGCTCTCGGCCACACGAAGATCGGCGGCTATCTGCGCCAGTCGCACCACATCCGCTTCGATGTACGCGCCTGCTACGTGGCGCATCGGTAGCGAAAACACGGCATGGGGTCCCTTGCGATAGGGCCGGGCACAGTAATATTCGTTGGCCTCAATATCCAAATAGGCGATCAGCTGGTTCGCCGCGTCGGTGCAGGTCCGTTGCGCGCGGGTCCCGATCAACCGGTCCATCTCTTCCAGTAAGCCCTTCATGTCAAACGCCGCAAGGAAGTCGTCAATACCAATGGGCTCCCCCGCTCCCTGGGCCGCGACCACTGGGTAGTGCAGGTATCGGGCATCCAGTTCGGAAACCGAATCTTGCGCGCCCGGTTCCGGCGACGCCGCCTGCAGCTGGTCATCTATCCATGATCGCAACGCCGCCTGCAGCACGGCATGGCCGCCCAGGGGCGCCATGGTCAGGCGCTTGATTCCATCTCGTAGCGCGGTGTGACGCGACAACTGCTCCGCCGTGTCCACCAGGTGGCGGTGAAGGCGCTCGGCAGTCACTAAGTGGGACCGCAATGATTGGGCACACTCCACAATGTTCATAAAGAAAACTGTCCAGAAAAGTGGGGCGGGGCGGCAAGGCCAGGCTCCTACTTGGAAGCCCGATCCTGCAGCATGTCTTGGATGTCGAAGTACTTGAGCTTCAGCTCCTGTTCCACTGCACGCGCCCGCTTCACTCGTTCACCGGCGGCAAGCTTCTCCTTCAGCGTCGGCAGTGACTTGCTTCGGGTGCGCAATGCTTTGGCATACCGGCCCGCCAGGATGATCTCTTTGTCCAGATCGCGCACATCCTTGATCCTTGCCAGGCGATCCTCAAAGGAGATGATTTCCGAGTCGGAGGCGGGGGTGGTGACATTAAAGGGCGTGTCCATATCCTCAAGGTAGAGTCGACCATTCTCGTCGGCAAGCACGTCCACCACCGGGGGTTCGTTCAATGGGTTGCGCAGCTTGTCACCCGCACGAATCTCGACCCCGTTGACATCTTGCCATTCAATTTCTGACACCAGGCTCATTGGTTGTCCCCTGTTAATGGTGTTTGGGTTCCAGCTTGGAGGGAGAATGCGGTAGCGGATGTCCCGGTCCAGACGCATTCCACGGTCCAAGCTGGAGTGAAGGGTGTGCTTTACGCGTTAAGGGTCAGCGCCTCAAGGTGTTCACCCAGGGCATCGAAATATTCGTCGGGCATCATGTCGCCAAAGACGACTTTCTCAAGGTAGTTACGCAGCACGCCGTTTTCATCAAGGGTGCGCCATTGGCCCCCGGTAAGGGTGTGACTCTGCTCACTGGTCCACAGCAGCGCGCGATCAGTGTGGCCAGTCAGTTCCGCCGACCCGCTGAGTGCGCCGGTCTCAAAGAAGGTGCCATCAGAATCTATTCCGGCAGCGTGCTTCTGGGTATTGCCGTCGGCATCGAACAGGAAAATCTCGCAGCGTTTCTCGCCAGCGTCCAGCGACTCCATCAGCTCCGGTGAAAACTCCACCATTCTTTCGTGAGCGATGGCGCCTACCTCGGCGTGGGCCCGCACCAGCTCGGCAGCGGGGATGTATTCAGCCTCCTGATCTTCCCAGCCCGGGATGTCATAAGGCGCCCAGACGCAGGAAGAGAGGTCAGGAAGCGAATCTGAAGGATAGACGGCAAACATCGGCAGGTGGGCGCTGCAGCCATATTCAAGCTTCTCAGGCTGGTCCGGCATTGAGGCGCCACTGATCTCGCCGCCGCAATAGCTTGCCACGACCTCGCCGATCTCGCGGAAGAAGCGTAGGTAGGTGCACGAGTCGTCGATCTCGCCAAGCTTATCGGGGCATACCAGCAAGCCGGTAACAATGTTGGCGAGTTCGTGGGGGAGAATTTGTTTGCTCATGGATTAGGCCTCCGGTTAATGTCCTTGCAGATTACCCCGCTCCGGGGTTTCTGTAAAGCATTATTTTGAGGCCTGTCTGATCGGGTTACCCCGCGATAAACATCCTGCAGCTCTTGCGCCGCTCAATCTCCGAATCGGAGGGGCGCTCTCTCACAAAGCGAAAGGACCCGTCGCTGTAGAACTCCAGATACCCCCACTCAATATCCGATTCCGTCTGCCCAGGCCTGGGCGGCTCCGCCCACCATGGCTCGCGGGATATCATGGCAACGTCCATCAGCGATCACTCCACACTGGGTTCGTAACTCACGCCGCCGGAAATCACGAGCTCATCCATGGCCGCCTGCTCGGCTTCCATCTCGGATTGCCGGGCCTGCTCTGCGGCCTTGGCTTCCGCGTTGATGCTGTCTATCTGGGCCTGCCTGGCTTTATCTTCGGACTTGGCGCCGCACGCAGTCATGGCGGCTAAGATAACGAGCAGAGTAAATCGCGATTTCCATTTCATGGTGATCTCTCCAGGGAATATACGTAGAGCAACAATAATGGAAATGTGGTTTTTTTGTAAGGCAGAAAGGGCGCGGCCCCTGCATCTATGGAGGCCTAATTCCTAGATACAAGGGCCGCAGGGTGAACGGGTCGCCTACCCCAGGCTAACCGTTCGCTTGGAGACTCACCATACCAACCTTGCAATGGATCATCTGGAAGAAATACTAGCACTCGGTTTTGCTGTTGAAAACACTTTAGTAGTGCTACTACCCATAATTATGGGTTTAATGGCATGAAAAAAAATACCGATTTCCAAGAGCATTTCATTAATGAGCAGTAACATCAACAAGCAGTATCTCTGCCTGCAGATTTCAAGGCATTGTTTTCTAACAGGAAAAGAGCAAATCGGCGGCGACCCGTCATTGCGCTGCGTGGTCGTCACCCGGGAACCGGTCATGCGCCAGGTCGCTGAACGCATGGGCCTTAAACCCCTTGTCATTGTCACATTAATGAGTGACGAGGGGATCAGCTGCACCCAGTTCATGCGTTACGGCTCCGATATGGAAACTGGGATGTTTCTCGCTAATGTCTGGCGGGCCTTTCCTGGATTAGATGTCCCTGGCACGCTCAGCGTCGTGTCCGCCATCTCAGAGGGAACCCCCTCGCTACAAGCCGCTTTGTCCAATGCCAACATTGCCATGGAAGCGGCCAGCATGAACGACACCTTCCCGCCGGAGCTGCCAAACACCAACAAATACAAGAATCAGTCGATCTTTCACCGAAGCCCCCTGGACAATAGCAGCACCCCTATCGGCACGCCGGACGCACTGCATCAATACAACCGCGCGATCTGGGAGCGAATGGCACGCGAGGCCATCGCGGTGAGCCCCCACCTGGTCCGCGAAAAGTCCTTTGCGCCAGAAACCTTATCTGAGATCAGCAAGGTCACCACCCAGCCACATCCTGCCTGGGAGGCGCTGGCAAGACCAGGCCGACTGCCCGTCGGATTGGAGATCATGGCTCGACGCCCCTTTGCCGTATTGGTCGAGTCCCGAGAGGTGCCCAGCGATTTCACAGACATCGTCACGGTCTTTACTAACCGCTACCTGGATCTGGCAATGTGTATCCCCTTCTCCAAAATGGATACCCGCATTCCCGGTGAACCCGTGGAGGACCTGGATTCAATACATCCCCTGGATTTCGAGCGCCTGGATTATTCCCGCTTCGATTTCTGGTCCATGATCGACGCCCTCCGCATTAAAGGGTCTGTGCGCGTCGGGGAGTTCTCGCTGGAGGAACACGGGTTTTACGTACTGGCAACCGATCAACTCACCCGGGTCTCTGCAATGTGCTGCGCAGCCCTTGGCGAAACATTGCTCTTTGAAATTGTGCCGGAGGGAGGGATCGCTGATAGCCGGTACCGGTTCGTGATGATGAAAACCGGCCAACGGCGCCACATCATCCGCATCCCGTTCAGCGTCCGCGACGAAATGCTCGGCTACCTGCGAGGGTGGGCTGGCACCTTCAAAGTGGACCCCCTGATCTACCAGGCCGCGGTCAAAGCAAGCACCACCTCCACTACCGTGGCGGAGTACTGGGCTGAGTGCGATGAGTTTGAAGCGGAACAACTCGACAAAATTAAAGCGTTCGAGGAGGCCATCTTGTCGTGGGATTACGAACAGGATTAATGAACTACCAGGGTGAGCATGACTTTTTGGCCGTGCCACAGAACGGGCCTAGAACGACTGTCATCCCCTGCGCCGCCAGCCGCCGCCGGTCATCAGCGGCGCTGGAACGACTGCAGAACGACTATACCGCCTCTGCCTCGAGTGCGGGTTGATCATCATCCTCAGCGAAAACGCCATCAACAACCGATTCGTCAGTCGGCGTCAGGGCCTCAACAGGCTCGCGTGATTGATTCTTCTCATGGTAGGCGGCCATGTCAGCTTCACTGATTCCACCCTCCACAAACAGCTCATTACAGGTCTCGCACCGAATGTACAGGTTGGGTTTGCCCCACACATTCAAATTGCAGTAGCACTGGTATTTGGTCTTACTCTTCACCGCCACCCGCTTCTTTTTTTCCTGGAGCGAGGTTTTGTCTACATGATCCACCGCGCGATCAGCTACCAGCTTTCTCACGGTCTCCACCGAGGCGCCCGGGATATTGGTGGCCACCTTCTCAATCGGATTGCGCGGTTTCACCGGCGACGGGGTAGGCGTAGGCTCAGGCTCGGGCTCCATCTCGGAGTCGGGAATTGATGGCATCTCTCCCTGAGGCGCTGCACGCATCGGCAAAGCATCTCTGGTCAGCGACTCCTCATCCGCTTCCGCCCCTGGCGGCATAGCCGACATCTCAGGCTCCGATTCGGAGGGTGATTCTGCCTCCAGGTCATCCCCGTCGTCATCGACAAAGAACGAGATCTCTTCGAGCAGGGATTCCGCGCTGGTTTCGCGGTCCACCCAGGGCATCGACCACTGCTCTTCTTCGATCAGCTTCAGCGCAGCCTGCATAAAGGGGCCAGAGGAAATCACCAGGCACATCATCTTCTGCCCTGTTTCCCGGCCACCCTTCTTACCTGTGGCAGTGGGCTGCAGACCTATGGCCTTGAGCTTATCAGCGAGATCACGGTTGTGATAATTGGCCCGGGTAGGCGAGCCATGGGCCTGCTGCCAGCAGCGGCACATCTGGAACACCAAGCCCTTGAAGACATCAATAAGGGTGCTGGAGGCCAGCAGGGTCGGATTAATCGATATCTCGTGGACTTTACCGCGGGCTGAGTGCGTCCACCGGTCGGGATCGAAGTAGGCGATCGCGCGCTGATTGCGCTGGACAGTGATGATAACCTCTGGAAGGGAGCCGTCGAATAACTCGCCATTAAAGAACTTTACGGCATCCGTCAGCTTTGTATAGAATTCATGTGTCGGCTCCATAAGCCACTCCTCCTACATTTGTATCGTACGATACACATCGCAACCCCTCGCCAAAGCCAACCTCGCCCTTGCGGGCGGTAAACTACAGCACCTCCAATAACGAGGGGCGGACAGTGGCTTCGTATGAAGGGGAAAATAAGTTCACACCCCATGACTCAAACAGGCTGCGGGTTAATACCGGATGGCTGTGACCGCGAAAGGTCGTCGCGGCATGAATGGCTTCATCCTGATCGGCGCCTATGGCCTGGTTGATTGCCCTGGCATTCTGCCGCGCTTCAATTTCCATTTCGGATGCAGCAAACGTCGGGTGATGAATCGGTTGCGCTACCCGGCAATCGGACGTGGGATCAACCAGCACATATCCGTAGCCCGCATTGTTGCGCATGATGATGCAGCACACCCTGCGGCCCTTCGGCACGCTCCAGGACACCAAATGCCTAACACTGGCTGCGAGAGAGGTATGCCCGTCAGACCAACGGGAATCGGCCTCTATTGCCAGCATTTCAATGGAGTTGACGCCCGCCGCCCGGTTAACCGCGCAGGCCCAGCGCTCTGCATTGGTAATGTTCTCGAATTGGGCATCTGGAATGGGCAGCTGGAATCCCTTGATGCCACGAAAGGTTACGCCGACGGTTGCACAGTCAGGGTAAATCCAGAGGCTGGCGGGAAGAACGCGCACAGAGAAGACTGTGCTTTTGCCGAACTGCTTACGTGAGCGGTCAATAAACGAGGAAATGGCCGGCGCTTTGTTAAGGGTTGTGGGCGCTGGCCCGGATCTCCACGGTGGTGCTATGGGTAGGGACATGATCAACTCCATCGATCGTTATCGTCCCAACAATTCTTACACAGAACCACGCACCCCAAATTCCAGTGAAGTGGGGGTTTACCCCCCTCTCACCGTACCCGGATACGGTTTTTATTATGTTGGCGGTGAATTCCCGGCGAATCACCCGGGGGTGAAATCAACCTCAACCACTTCGACATCGAGGTCGTTTATCTTGGCGGCCTCTGCCTGGCTCAACCGAAAGACAATATCTTCAGTGCCCGAGGCCTCAATGCAGATCCAATCCATATTCGGAATCGCACGCAGGCGCTCTGGTGAACGGGCATAAAACTCCTCTGGGCTCGTGCGCCAACTCGTGTCACGCCCAGGCTTATCGTCGCGCAAGGCGAAGTTGCACCCTTTGTTCTTGGCAACCGAATACATCACCGGATACTTAACCTCGTGCCCCCCTAGCCGTACCGCTATGTAAGCGCCACGGTGAGCCAGTGCATTGAGCAGGTCAGGGCTGGATGGGTAGTGAATCACCGACCCTATCGGGGTACCCGGATCACGCATCTCATTGGCCACCATTATCCCGAGGTCTGTTTTACCAACATTCATGTAGCGCCTTAAGCGGTCAAAGCCGGCAAACGTCAGCTTCACCGTCACATACACATCACCGGCAACGATACGGCTTGCCGCTATCTGGCCGTCAGCGTAGACCCGCGGTATTTCGCGCAGGATGATGTCAGCCTCCTTATTGGAGGCAGCACCCTGGGAACGCGCCATCTCAAGCAGCGAACCCCGCTCAAAGGTCTGCCCGATCTGGGTATAGTTGCGGCCCATGGCAGATAACAACTCCTCTACCCTCTCGGCCGCACCGGCACCCGCTGCCGAGCGCACCTCTGTCCCCAGCGTCGCCAACTCCTCACGCAACCGCCGATTCTCTTTGGACAAGGCCTCAATCCGCGCCGCTTTACTCCTGTCATTGCGCATCGCCGTCACCCGGCGCCGAAGCTCTCTGATATCAACATGCGCATGAGCCCACATCAGCAGGTGCCGATCCCCTTCCGAACCGGTCAGCTTTTCCTGCTCGTCCTCAAGACGAACAATACTGGCACTGGTTTGCCGTATGGTCTCGCTCAGCTCCTCCCCTTCCAACGTCACCGTGCCATCCACGTAAACACCGGCTTTGGACGCCGCCTGTTCAATAAGCGTTTGCCTGGCGATCCGACGGGCGGTTACCACCGAATCCGCATCTCCCAACTGGAAGACCGTGGACACCATGGTACTGAACTCTTCGGCATGGACTGGAAACCCAATAACTACCAGGGAAAGCATCACCAGGATCAGCCGCGGCGCCCGGCATACTCCGCGCTTCCAACTTGGAGCCTCTGACTTCCGGCGGCACACCCCGAGCACAACGTTCCGCGACTGATACATGGCTTCACTCTCCATCTATGAATCACTCGACATCCAGCTTCGCAGTCACCTGCCCCTGCCCGCCCTGGCGTGCACGAAACTCACTGACCCGGCGCTCCAACTCGGAGAAGGCTTGATCAAAGGTAGACTGGTCCACCGTTCCGCGCATAGACAGCATGGCTTTGTTGAATTCCTCGTAGGGCATCTTGAGCAACACAAAGGTATGGGTCTTTCCCTGAATCGCCTTGATCTCACGATGAACCACGTCGTACCCAACAACAGGCACCTCTGCCACGAGCTTATCAATCAGCTGCGTGTACTGATTCACGGCTTCAGCATCCATCGTCTGGCGCTCCATGTTGCGCTCCGATCCGGAAACGACCTGGCGATACTGCTTGGCCAACTCGAACTCTGCCCGAAGGTTGGATTTCTGAAGCGAAAGACGAATGTCGCCATCTGTCGCAATACCAACACCATAGAAGCCAGTGGCATCAGCCTTAGGGGGATTGATCGCCCAGCTGGGATAGGCGTCTACCACTTCCTCAAGCTGCTCCTGCTTCATCTCATCTTGCTCAGCCTTCGCCTCAAGACGAATCTTTTCCGCCTTCGCCTGATCTTTGGCCAGCTGACTCGATGTCGGGCTGCCGGCACAACCGGCGAGCAACACCAGGGCTGACGCCACGGTTGCGAGGTAATAAACGGGACTATTGTTTTTCATGAAGTGCTCCTGTCTGCGACACGCGCAGGGTGATGAAGCCCAACGAGAAATTCGTCAGGCAAAACTGAAGTTCCAATTCGGAGGTTGAGATTATTCGCGGGAGATCTGGGGGGCGTCGCTTCGGGTCCTTGTAAGCGATTCGGGCCATAGCTATACCGTGGAGATACGTGGGCAGGTCAAAAGCATTGCGGTTTCCTCTAAGTATTCTGAAAACAAAGGGTTTCCAAATACAGTGCCCGGCGTGGTACCGGACTGCGACGCTCCCGTCGCTGTTATATCGCCCGCGCCACGCAGCTTCATATCCTGCAGCGCGAGCTCGAATCCATCTGTAGTATCGACCAGCACTTGCAATCGGTCTAGCTTTTCCTTTTTCAACCCCGGGGTTGGCAACAGGTCGCAGTAGCCCGTACCACCCCACCGCGCGACTCGACCTCTTATCTGATGGAGCGCCGAAAGCCCGTGCCGCTCGGCATTCACCACCACGACACGCATTAGCTCCGGGATGTTCAGGCCGGTTTCTACAATGGAGGTGGAGAGCAATACCTGCAGGTCGCCGCTGGCGAAGGCGCTCAACACCGAGGCGATATGCTCGCTCGGTAGGTTGGCGTGAATGACATCGATGTTGGCGCCTGGTACTGCCTTTCGCCATTTATTCAGAGCCTGCATTGCGCTCTGCAGGGATGATGAGTCACTTGCCGTGCTGTCCTCGCGCAACGGGTATACGACCAACACCTTCTCCTGCCTAGCAAGGGATTCCCTTACCCCGGCGAAGAGTTGGGCCTTCGTCTGCTCTGAGTACAGCGTGGTCACGATCGTCTTATCGGTGTGCGACTCCAAGCGCGATACCGGAATGCCCGCGTACTCTATCAGCGCGCGCGTCCTGGGGATCGGCGTGGCGGTCACCTCAACCAGGTGCGCCCCCTCATCCAACAACCCTTCACGCTGGTTCACGCTAAATTTATGCTCTTCGTCGACAACAATGAGATCGAAGCTAAGGTGCCCCGCATTGTGAAGCAGTGCTGTCGTGCCAATAAGGAGCGCCGCATCCTCGGTCGCGTCGGCATTCTTGGAGCCGGCTTCAACCCGCAGGATCCTTTGACTGATATCAGGGAAGTACCCTGACAATTCCTGCGTCACCTGCTGGGCCAGCGTATCACTAGGGAGCAGGATGGCAGCTCGGCCGCCACCATCCACTACGGCCGCCGCAATCAGACCGAAAACAATCGTCTTCCCGCTCCCCACCTCCCCGGTAATAATGCGCCTGGAGGACGCGTCCGCTGACAGATCCTTCATTGTGGCCTCAATCGCAGCACGTTGACTGGGGCTCAATGCAAACGGCAGTCGCGATGCCCGCGGCGCCCAGTCACCGGGCGTCCGAAACTTGCTACTGCCCGCGCGGCCTTGCTGCGCCCTTGCCGTGCGAATGAGCGCCAACGCACCGAGGCGGCTTACATTTATGCGAGCGTCCTGACCAAACTCCACCACCGGCGGGCTATGCATGATCATCAACTGCGTGGCTACCCAGTCCCTGATAGCACTCCATATTGGGGGGTGAGGATGGTTGTCGAGCGCCTGGGGAACAAGCGCTCTAAGCAACCGGATGTCGTGATCGCGGCAAACCGACTCCGATTTAGAAAGGGGGAAGGCTGCCGCCAGCAGCTGGTCCGCCGCTGGCGCCAGACACAACCGCACACAGCCTTGAACATGAGCACGCACCGACTCCGGCTTGAGCTGCCCTCGTTTACCCGGGTACACAGGGAGTACGCGACCAATGTACTTACTCGATACCGGGGACGCATTACTCAGCCACAGCTTGGCCCCCAGCGTAATCACCGCCGAACCTGTAAAGTACGCCGTAATGCCGCGCTTAAACATCTCCGAATAGAAGGCGTCTCGCTGCTGGTTTACACCAAACAGCGTTACCCCCATTTCCGCACCAGCATCATCAACAAGCACGATCTGAAGGCGTGGAGCTCCGGAGCCCGATCGCCCAAACGCCGGCGCCGTCTTGATCCGCCCGCCTACCACTATCCCATGGGATGCAAGAGATTCACCATGCACCGCGAACCGGAGCATCGGATACCGCGCGTCGATATACCCGTCCGGGACAATCAGCGCGACATCGTAGGGCTCGCGCAACCCCATGCTCTTCAACTTGCCAAGCTCAGGGATGTCTTTGGTTGATTTGGTCATCGTAGTCATTCTGCCTCTCTACGCTCGTGGCGACGGGCATCGGGAGCGCTGGGCGCAACCCCGGCAATATGTAGGATTGGTCGCCGGCCGCGGCGTAGCTTTTTTGGATAGCAAGTCCGAGCGGCGACGGTGAATGGCAAGCAGCTCATTATCAGTAAGCAGCTCAACCTGGTGATGACGAACGCGTCCCGTCGACCGATTCACCACGCGAATCCAGCCGGTAGAGGACACAGGCGTGCCTTCAAACGCTGGATGATGACGAAGGATTGCCGCATACCCGCTGAGCTTTACAACATCCACCGGGTACACAACATCTCGCGCGCGCGTTTTCGTATCCAAAGGAACAAGCACTCCGTTTCGGAGATAGACTTCATCTGGCCGACCGTGCAGCGGGAAGGGCTTGGTCACCGCCCACACTTCCTTTGGCTCGCATAACACCAGGCTCGCACCGACAAGGGATGAGGGCAAAGCGAAACCAACCTTCTCTGCCACAGGCTTGCGTTCAAGGAGAAGATAAACCCCAAGGCAACCAACCAGGAGAACGACCAATAGGACCAGCAGCGTGAACATGATCAGACTTCCTTTTCAGAGCGCGGAGCCAACCGCGCGACAAACCCCCGCAGCAGCGTACGAACACCTCGCTCCATGATGGAGTTCGGACGCGCCAGGATTAACAGTTTAGGGCTGAGCCAGTAATAACATGCAACCAAGCATCTACCCGCAGCAGTCGGCATCAACACCTCATCTCGCCATTCGCGCAACCTTTCTGTTTCTGGCGCGCTAGCACCAAAAACCGCCGTCGCAATGTAACAACGGGAATCCCGTGGGCCCTGGTACGATCCACTCCGCCTGGCGCTTTCATACCGGACAGCCTGGGCAGCCATTTGCGCATGGATCCGATCGCCGGCTTTCGATTCCTCAGTTACCGATGATTTCGCGACCCCATCTCTGTATCGGAGTAGGGCTTGCACCTCACAGTGAGACGCATAAGCGCCTAACTCCGAAACGGAGATAGACCCCTTGGGAGGATATTTACTCGTAGGTCGCTTTTGGGAATTCATGATTATTCCGCCCGCAATAGGTTTTCAGGTTGCGCCGCATTTCTGATATCGCCTTTAGCGCCTTCCGGTACTCGACCGCCTTTTCTTCCATCTCCAAGACCATGTCGACCTCCCACTCCCTCGCCCACTTCAACAGCGTCGCCGTTGGATACCGATCAGAGCGGCCTCTTGGGAGCGACTGGTAAATAGGGACCCACTTACCTTTCGCGTTGCGAACAGGCGTCATTACCGACCACTCGAGCCGGAATGCATGACTGGTCTTGGACCGCTTGGTAACAGAAAGAATCAGACCCCCGCCACGCTCTTGCCAGCGCTCCTGCCCCTTCCGGGCCATACGCGCGTCAATGTGGCTTTTGGCCAAGCTCTTAGCCAGCTGGTAGTTAATCTCTTCCTCCGCACACAACGCGTTCAGCATTGTTTGTACGGCGCTCGTGCAATGCTCCATTGGGAATTCTCCTAACAACTGGGTATATTTTAGATGTCTTTTAATTTTGAAAACTAGATATTTTTTATTTGACAGTATTTGAGTATAGCCAAGTGATAGGCATTTGGTGAAAGTAGAACGCCAACAGATCATTTCTGGAATATAAGTACACCAAACCACTGCTTTTGGAATACTCAGTAAGCCAATAAAATCAATTGGTTAACCTAGTAAGTAATGTGATTTCTAGTGGCGTACTGGTTTTGGATTTCCTTAAGGCCGTTCTTTGTAGGTTTCAGGGGATAGCGCAAGGCGAATGCCCCGGAGGAGAGTCGTTCCAGCGCCCACCCACAGAACGACTTGCGCGTCACCCTCATGCACCCGGCAGCGCGGCACGACCGCAGAATGTCCATAGAACGACCTCCGGCAGTTGGCGAGTGGATTTATGGGGGGATTTAGGCGATTTGCCTGAAAAAACACGGAGAGGCATGGATAAACCGGCCTCTCACTGAGCTAGGAGGTCCTTTAAACCGTGAAATAATTTGAGCAAATCAACAGCGGAGATCTGCTATGAACATGCTTGGATTAGACATCGGCTATTCAAACCTCAAAGTCGCGGGGATTAATGACGGTGAAAGTTACTGCGATGTGCTGCCCGCCGGGGCTGGACCCAGCTCTGAGCGGGCAGCCGCATTCAATGAAGAAAATACGCCCTCCATTAGAGTGACCATCGGAGGAAGGCCGTGGGATGTGGGGGTCCCACAATCAGAGTTCCCAACAATTTCTCGGCAGCTGTCAGACGATTACTCTCGGACCGAACAGTACCTGGCTCTGTTCTACGCGGCCCTAAAGCGAAATGGCGCGCCGCACATCGACTGTTTGGTCACTGGACTCCCCTACGACATCCACAAGGAGGGCGTAGAAAGCCGCCGCCTCGTCGAGCTGATGCAGGGAGAGCATGAGATCAACCCAGGTGAGAAGGTTGTTGTCAAAGATGTGCGGGTGATCCCGCAGCCGCTCGGGTCCTTCTTATCGGCCATTGATGAGTTCCCGGACTACCAAGAGCAGATTCAGGAAGACAACATCCTGGTCATCGATCCCGGCTTCTTCTCTTGCGACTTCGTCCTGATTCAAGAGGGTCGGATCATCCAAAACGTCAGCGGCCACAACTGCCATGCCATGAGCCGGCTCCTCGAAACCATGAGCTCTGACCTTAGGGCGGCGGGGGCGGGCAAGATCGCCATCGGGCAGCTTGAGCAGCGCATCCGAGCTGATAACTCATCGGTCTTTATTGGCGGCAAGAAGCAAGGGTTGAGCGAATATACAGCCAGGGCCCGTGATGCTATCGCCGGACAGGCTATCAAAGAAATTCGCAATGCGATGCGCGCCCTGGGTAGCTCGGTGAACCTGGTCATCATCACCGGTGGTGGAGCGAAATTGTGGGAGCCGGCCGTGAAAACCAACTTCCCTGAGGCGGGTGTCCTGGTTTTTGGTGAACCCGTGGGCGCCAACGCCAGAGGCTTTTTGGCGGCGGCAGAAGGCGTAGTATCGAATGAACAAGCGGCCTGACTCAGTGATCAAGGTGCAGGTTGAGGTGCTGGCAGACATTTACCCCGACCTCCACCGGCGGCTTGAAGCCTGCCCGAAGCAGGCGAGAGCCGAGCTTATCCGCCACCTGGCTGACATGGGGGTGGCCCTGAGGGAGGGCGGCGCAAGCCTGAAGATTGTCCAAGGCGCCGCCGGGGGCCACCCGGCGGAAGTGAATCAACCGCCGCAACGAGCAGCGACAAAGAAAAGTGTTTCGGCGGCCGGCGACTTGCTCAATCAGATCTCCTCTGGCAAGTAATGCTCAACAGGGCCCCCGGGCCCTTTCCCCTCTTCTGCAACGCAAGCCCTGCCCCTTCTCGAGGCTATTGTGGGCAAAGATACTCATCAGATATCAGGCGCCCGTTAGGCCGGCGACTATTGATTGATTGGGAATTCACGGTCTTCAACACAGCCATCCAGGTAATTCGGTTTCATGTGAAACATGGCACCTAAAAAAAGCATTAGAAACAATTAGTTAGCGTGTTTCACGAACAACTTACTCCATCGCCCATCTCCCTGTCGGCCCGGACCAACAACTGAGCCCATTGGGGCCGAGTTTGTGCCATTTTTGGCAGGCAAAAAACACCTAAATAATCAGTAACTATTTGTTTATATTGATGTTTTTTTGATTTTTATGGCGCTTGGTGGCACTGCCACCAAGCTGCCGCTCGACCGTCCTCCACGCAAGATGCGTTGGCAAGGTTAATACAGCACTCAACGGGTCCGTTACGCTTTGCTCTGATCACAGTGCAGGTCATATCCTGGGGCTCCAAGGGCTCCGCCGCACGACCAAGCGAAGACAGGTCCATTTGGCAGGCTGAGCTTGCTTGAAGCAACCTTGTTACAACCGTTCGCTCAGCGCCCTTAGAATCGTCGAAGCACCAGTGGCGCTCAACTGCCAAGATTGGCCCGGCAAGAGTCCCACGCTTGCAAATCAGACATCCTCCGCCGACCCAGCGCTTCGCGGCATCCGCGCTCCTGGTCGCCCGACAGCATTGGCGGACGCTGGAGGCAAGAGATCGTTGAGCGCTTGGGGGCCGCGAGTAGATGGGCGGTATCGAATAGGCAGCTGGTGTGACTCAGTAATTAGGGTGCTGGCAGATATTGCCTGGCAACCACAGGCGACTTGCAACCTGTCCAAAGCAGGCAAGCACAGGGAAGGTGGCGCAAATCAATATGATGTTTTGGCAATCGCGAGTGGTTAGCGGGGAACGCGATATCGCAAATTGCCAGCAGAGGTCAGGAAAGGCGTTTAGGGGGCTGCTAGTTTGTTGAGCAGGGCATTATCTGGTGAGCAACATTCATGAGGGGCCCATGCCCCCTCATTACCTATGCTGCCACTTCAAAACCCATCCTCCGGTCGAAACTTCTGTTGCTCGAGAAAATCATCCAAACCTCCCGCATCGGCGAAACGGAAAGTCAGCTCAATGGCGCCGGTCGGCATTTTGGTTACCTTGCAAGGAAACCCAGAGCGCTCGCTGATCTCGTTTTCTAGGCGGCTGATGTCCGCAGACTTCGTCCGTGGGACCGGCCTTTCAACACCGCGCTTGATTTTGGCAACAGCGGCCTCGAGCTGGCGTACGTTCATGCGTGACCTGACAGCCTGAATGGCGAGCTTTCTTTGCTCGGCTTTGTCCTCTAACCCCGCAAGCGTTCTTGCCGCACTCCCCTCAAGTTTCCCCGCTCGAAGGTAATCGCGAACTTTTATATCAAGAGTTAGCAGCCTCAATGAGTTCGTCACCGTCGCCCGGGACTTACCCGTCGCTGCCGCTACATCCATGTGGCTCATACCCCCCTCCTCCACGAGCTGGCGAAATCCCTCGGCCTCCTCGACCGGATTGAGATCCTTGCGTTGTATGTTCTCGATCAGCGCAATTATCATGGCGAGCGAGTCAGGGATATCCGCACACAGGCAATTCATCTCAGCAAACCCAGCCATCTGAGCAGCTCTCCACCGTCGCTCGCCAGCAAGGATCTCGAAGCTACCAATTTCCCCTGGAAGGGGGCGGATATTGATTGGTTGAAAATTACCCCCCGTCTTCACCATGGTCGCTGCCAGGTCTTCGAGCTCGGCGCGATTGAAGTCTTGGCGCATCTGGTATTTGCCTGGACGCAGAAGCTCGATCGGCACTGGTCTGTACTGCCAAGATATCGCCTCGAACTCGGCGAGCTTTGCCAGGCCGAGCATTAATGAGTCCTTTTCATGATCTGATAATTGCACTTGTCCACCATCTAAGAAATTCGGAGTCATTAAGAAGATGACACCGTGGGAAAACACTGGAAACCGTCAGTTATCTCAGGCACAAACAACCCCTACCCCGGCTAACCTCCCCCCGAGGGACCAGGCTAAAACGGGAGCCCATCGCGGCCGGGACCGTGCCATTTTTGGCAGGCAAAAAACACCATACAAAACGATAACCATCTGTTTACATTGAGGTTTTTGATTTTTACAGGCGTTTGGTGGCACTGCCACCAAACAGCCGCGCTTAATTGTTCTCCAGGAAAATTGCGAGCTTTTCAATCAGCTCTTTTGGGGCGTTGGTGAGGTCTATTTTGAACTCACCGGGCTTATTGCGCTTTTCTTTTATCACAATGCTGGCACCGCTTTTGGATTCGAAAGCGGCCCCGCCACGCTGCGAAGTGACGCGAGACTCCGATGGGAAATGGGCCTTAATAAGGCTTACCAGTGGAGACGTTTTATCAAAAGGCGCTTTGACCTTGGCGGCCTCGTAAACATCGTTGAGCTGCGCCGCCGGCTTATCGCTGAGTAATTTTGCAAGTGCGGCGCCCGGTCTCTCGGCGACGTTATCCGGGCTGACAAACAAAGCAATCCACTTTTCATCAAGCTCAGATAGCTGAAGCAACCTTGTTACCGAGGACTTGTCGATGCCCTCGGATTCGGCGATATATTGGTGAGTCTTACCTGCGTAGATTCCGCCAGAAAGAGTCTCGCGCTTAAGGAATGAAGCCAGCTCCCATGGGCTCACATCTTCGCGCTGGCTATTCTCCTGGTCTGATAGCATCTTTGCATCGGCATCGGAGAGATCATCAACGACCTTGGCTCGAAAAGGGAAAAATCCCCCCTCCTCTGCCATCTCTTTGTTGATAAGGCTGCAGCCCCCGTGGCGCCGAAGGCCGTAGATAATCTCATACTTCGGCGATCCGTCAGCGGATGGAACGACTCTCACCAGGCCGGGCTCTCGCTGTACTTTTGTTTCCTTTAAATCCGAGTAAATAGCTTTGAATTTTGGATTGTCCAGGGTCAAAAATGCCTGTGAGCGCTTATTGAACCGCGAGGCAAAACAATCGTCTGGATCGAGATCCCTGATAAGAACTTTGCGCTCTTTGTTCGATACAGGCAGGTGCAGGTAGGCAATCTCTTGCTGTTTTGCGCTCCCTATATCGGTGAAGTGTTTGATAGGGCTTTTAAAAGCAGAGGCCGATTCCCTCGCTGGGGCCGCGGCGCCTTTTGCATCTTCTGGAGTGCTGCCCTGGGTCCCAGCGCCCGCCGGCAGCAGGCTGTTAACTCGTTTGCGCATAATTACGCCCTCTTCGCTCGTATTGATTGACGTGACGGCCATTTTGGTAGAACCAGCCGCTCAAGAATTTCGTCGAACACTTGTGAGAAGTTTTCCCGGGCATTCAGTATCGCCGGACGACGAATGTGTGAAACTGATCCCTGCCCGGCGTTGACATCAAACACAGTCCGGCCCAGCGGCCCTAGATTGGAAACAGCCGACTCGTGCTTGCGGATGGCCGTCCGGAGCGCCCTGTCTTCGTAGGTGAATTTGATCGCCTCCAGGATGTCTTCGGAGGTCATCGTGTTTTTGGTTTTCGAGTCACTATAACGCGTTGGCAAGTAGACTATCTCCGGCGCGGAATCGATGACTTGCAAGTTCATCGCGTTATCGCCAGATAAAAACTGCAGCTGCTCCAGCAGCAACTCATTAAAGACGCCGGTTGACGCGAAGTCGATGAGCTCGGTCGGGGTTGGAACAACAATTGAGTCTGCAGCGAAGATAATGTTGAGCGGGAGTAAGCCAAGACTGGGGGTTCCATCAATCAGGATGATGTCGTAGTCATCCTTGATCACATCAACGATTTGTCGAACCCGGAAAAAGGTATCCCTGTAGACCTGAGGGTCCCCATTGGATCTGGCGAGATCGGCAGCCAGGACCATCTCCGTTGAGGCAAGCGAAAGGGATGAAGGAATGATATCCATGTTATCCAGATAGGTTTTATGGATTGTTTGGCCGACAAACTCTATGGGATAGCCCTGTTCTCTCAGAATATATGGAGTAAGGCTGTTGGAGGCGGTGATGTCTATGTCCGGCCGCAACCCGCAGTTTTGGGTCAAGCTGGCTTGCGGATCCAGGTCGAAAAGGCATACACGAAAACCCTTGTTCGCATAGTAGCTCCCTGCGTACCAGGTGGTATTGGTCTTCCAGCAGCCGCCTTTGAAGGCCGTGAAGGCAATGACCTGCGGCGGGTCCCCTTCTTGCCGCCAAGGCGAGGTTCCCCACATCGACTGCATCTCGATGACTTGCGGCAATGTATAGCCAAGCTTCCTGCCGCCGGGTGCAGTTTCCCTGGGAGGTATGCGTTTGGCCTTTTCCGCACTATAAATTGTTGACAGTGGAACACCTACAACATCAGCGAGCTCATCTCCAAGAAAACGCCTGGGCTCAACGCTGTTTGCCTGGCGGTGTTTGTTTTCAAGGATCTGTGATGTTCGGTCGGTCACCGTGTCCAGAAAGTTCATCAGGATTGGAAGTTTCATGGGCAAAAAGCCTTTCGTAAGAATTAATGGGCAGAACGAGTATAAAGTTACGATTCGCGAAATAAAATTAAATTTAACTCCAGAGAGATGCGAAACGTAAAAATCACTCCATATTCTCAACGAATCTTTAGTTATCCTTGGTTTGGGTTGTCATCACTCAGCGACTTTTCTGGCCTGGACGTGCCTTCAAGGCCAATAAGTACCTGTAAGTGATCAAAAACTGTGCATTCAGTGGCTGATACGGGTGGCTAGCCCCGATCGAAGCACCAAGGTTTGCCTGCCGAGGGGCAAGGTTTGCGCTCCTCGCACCAAGGTTTTGAGGAAGCTGACCGAGATTTGTCATTATGGAACCTAGCATTCAATTCGCGGAACCAAGGAATGCTGTTAATCTCGTAAGCCTTTGTTTTAAAATGCTTTTTTATTCTCTATTGCTTTTATCTTGTCGTATTTGACTTACCAGCTTTTACTTCTTCTAACTGTGATTTAAGTAGCTATTGATCTTTGCTGAAGGTTATCCGGAATTTCTGATAAGGCTCTCAGCAAATGACCACAAAGCAGAATTACAGCAAAATAAAACCAATACACATATCAGACTCCTTGCAGATCAAAGGGTTAGGGAGTTTTCAGTAAACCTTGGTTCCGCGATTTGATATCTTGCTGCGAGGGACGCAAACCTTGGCTCCAGGACTTCGCTTTGTGGGCTACTGCTGCCCATGGAAAACCTCTGGCGCGATGAGGCCATGGGATGTATACAGGGCAGCATGTGACTGCCATCAAACCAAAGACAGCTATCCATGCCACGAGTACAAAAAATCTTTCAATTCACAGGTGAGGTGAATGATGCGGTGAATGCCCTCCGACACGCCGAGCACCTCCCGGCCAATGTGAAAACATTTTTTCTTACGCTCACTACAATGGCCCAGGGCCGGGCAGACCGGGCTGTCCGGCGGCAAGAGCTGCAAGCCCAGTTAAAGCAGATGGGGCAGCCGGCCAGTGATTGGGTCATTAAGGCTCGCGTGGATGAGCTCATTGAAGCTGGCGGGGGAGATGAGCAGAACGGCGTCTATGAAGATAAATCAGCATGCTTCATCAAGGTCAAGAATCTCGACTTATTAAATACACTCTACTTGCGAAGGTCGATCGAGTCGCTGGATAGAGAGGAATATTCGCCAAGAGGTGTGGGGGTCTATAACCAACAGCTATCACTTTTCGCAGCACAATCTGCGTTCCTGCAAAGCTCGCGGAGTTCTGTGGGATATGCAGAGGGGTTGATGCAGATTGTTGACGCCTCCATGCCTCTTGACACCAAAGATCGCCGTCGGGAGATCAATGTTAGTTATCCAATCGGAAACCCTGGCCGCCGGGAAATCGTAAGTGTCACCGCCAGGACTCTTAGAAACCCTGACTCGCCGCGAAAAGATGGCAAGGAAGTGCGCGGGGGAATAATGGTCCAAACCGATAAGCGGGCGGTGAATACACTGGCATTGCTTATCATTGAAGAGGCTCAGAATGAAGGAGTCGACTTTGAAGCATTGCAGCGCGGCGAGGCGAGCGACAGCGAGTTCAAGAGGGCTTACGATCTTATGAGTCGTGAGCATAAATTTGATATTTATTCCATCGCTGAAGAGATGGGGTTTTCTATGAGCGGGGGAGGTGGGGCCTCTGAAGCCAGAGAAATTATCTCTCGGGTTCGGGAGACGGTCTTTGATATTGAGTTTGGGCGCGCGCCTATGACCCGTGACCGCTTCAATTACTTGTTTGATGATGACGGTTCGCTGGTTGCACAGCAGACGAGTTCTCGTTCAGGGATGCTGGAGTTTCGGTTCTTCACAACATTCAGGCTGATAGATGATCTGGACAGGGACCCAAAGAATCCAGATAAAGTGATATATGCACCCCGGTGGTACGCGGTTAGGCTGCACCCAGAATATATTGTGAGCCTTCTCCGGGGGAGGTTTGTGGTGCACAAAGGCCTTAACAAGGAGCGCAACGCAACGGCTCACAAGCTGGCCACTTGGTGTAAAAGCATTATTGGCGTTAGGGCAGGGGGCCACGCAAAAGATACTCCTCGCAGCTTTAGGGTTGATGAGCTGTGGGAAAGAACAATTCCAGGGTGCACGCTCGGTAATTATGAGCGGTCGCTAAAAAGTCTGTTAAAGAGGGAGTGCATATCACCTCATGGCTGGGACCCAAAGGTTAAATGCCTTTCTAAGGCTTATGGGTATTATTTTGAGTGGGATCCAAGCATCGAGCGTTCAGTGGCCCTCCGGAAAAAGCGGAATATGCTGAAATACAAAGGTCGCAAGGAATATGCGGTGATAACGATTTGGCGGGACCCGGATGATGTGATCAGCGGGAATAACTCTCTCCATAATAAAAAACTGCGCGCCGAGGAAAATGAGCTGCGGCGCGCCAGAGCGCTGTTTGATCAAGTCCACTCCGATAAGCCGTGACAGAGTACCGAATTGGCCGAAAAGCCTTCTACCAGCTACGGCGAGCCGGCCTGAGTCGTGAGGACATGGCGCAAGCTCTTGATGAATTCGCGCGAGTTTGTCCCTGCCCAAGCGATACGCTATTTATTCCATTTGCTTTAGAACGCTCGCGGCCGGCTACCGAACGCGCGAGGGAAAGGGTTTTGGGCATTGGCGACTGGGCGCCGTCCGCGGCGCTTGTCGAGCAGTTGGTTAACGAGGGGTATGGCGCCGAATTTATCTCTGAATTCGCACTACCACAGTTCATTGATGAGAGCCGCTTAGGCGAGGAACTCCCGATCGATTGCGAGGTTAGTTTCGCTATCTTCCTCCGGAATCGTTTCCCGATGGCACCAAGGGAAACGATTTATGGCTGGTACCCCTCCGTGGGGCATTACTGTGAGCTTCAGTGGCGAGGCCACAGCCGTGTGAACATTCACCATTGTTTAAACCTCTTTAGGCCGCTCATCTCTTCAGATGATGGAGAGGCACTGACCGGTCGGAAGTTCATAGGTTTCGTGAGTGGTTGGTGGAGAGGCTCTGACTAATAGGGATGGTTTGTCCCGAGCCACTTTGCCCTTACTACATTTTTGAATAATTCGTCCGTTAGCGTTTGGTAGTCTTCCCTCATTTCAATCACTTCTCTCCGTGGCACGCTCACATCCCAGGTATTGATATCAAATGGAGTGCGGTTGACGCGCGCCAGGTAAGCATGGAGCTCTGGCCTGCAGGGGATGCTTACAGGTAAATCAGAAATCTTGGGGTCCGGGTGCAGAGGCGGCGTTCCGCGATCCTGTCCTATCGTACTGACGCCACTCCCTGGGTTGTTCGTTGTGAAAGAAAAGGTTTTTGGAAGTTGGCGAATCAAGGGGAATGTTGTGAGGGCTGCCGCGATCGCGTCAGCTCCGTAGTGCGCATTGTTTACTGGCAACACTAGCGCATCAGCGATAGCTGACCCGGCAATGGCTGACAAGTTATCGAGCGGGCCTGCGTCAATAATAACAATGTCGTGCTTGTCTTTGGTTGTTCTTAAAGCCCGGGTGAAATGCTCGAACGATGGCTTGAGGCTTTGTGTTAGCAGTGGGGGCCGGGGAAGGGGAGACGAGTAGGTGATTCTCAAAGAGTAGGATGAGGGGATAAAACTAAGGCGAGGGCAGGGTGTGGGTCTCACCATTGAGAGAATGGAGTGATCTGTATGCTGACCCTTAATGTGGGGGAGAAGGTTTCGCGGGTCAGTGAGATAGTCTTTATAGAATCCGAGCCGTGTGGTCAATGCGCCACTTGGATCGAGGTCTATCAGCAATACTTTCATCCCGCGACAGGCAAATGCTGCGCCGGTGAACAGCGCCGCTGTCGTGGCTCCAGAATTAAGCCCTGTCGTGCCAAATGCGATAGTTGCGGCCGGCTGGGCGGCAAGCCGACCGGGTCGGACTCCCAAGGCTTGTTGGTATTTAGTGAGTTGGTCCAAGGGGAGTCCAAGCACCTTGCCACTTTTAGCATCCCTTGGCAGTGGGGGTATCGATCCGGAGGCTTCCGCTTGACTAATCCTGCCGCGCGTGACCTGTAGCGCTAGACAAAGGTCCAGGCCCTTCAGGTGCCGCATGGGTAAATTGTGGTCTTCACTTTTCAACTTATCACTACTGACTTCGCTAAACATTTTCAGCCAATATTGGCCAAATTTATTTAGGTTTTCAATATTCGTAGTATCACTACTGACGCAACCAGCTGCAGCGGGCCGGGCCGTGGCGCGGTCATCGGGGCTATTCCGCTTTAATTTCAGATAGTTATAGATTGATCGGCTATCGAAAAGCGCTGGGGCGCCGTAAACAGGGAAGTAAATACCAGGTTATAAGCTAGTCGCCTGATTTTTCGACGGTTTTCCCGGCAGACCCACGTTAAGGGGGGGGGTAATATAGGAAGTAAACACCTTGCAATATCTGTAGGCGCCTGTTTTTTATGGACTTTTTGATCTTTGCGTTGTTTAGGGGTGAGCGATCTTCGGTGTAGAGAGAAGGAAGTAAAGACCTTGGTTTGGGAAGTAAATACCACCCGCAAGAAAATCTAGGAAGTAAATTCCTTTAAATAGGAAGTAAAATCCTCAATTTGGGAAGTAAATACCAGGGACAAGGAAGTAAAAACTACTTTTTAGGAACTGAAAAACATCTACGTCGTTGTTTTTGCAAGGATTTTTCTGGCCCTATTACTTATCAATGATTTAAAGCGATTAACTTATTGAGCCCATCCTGATTCCGAATACTCCTGCAAGGAGCGATCGGCGCATCTGTGCTTAACTTTACATCAATTTTGGTTGCCGAAGTTGGTGCGCGCTGATATTTTTACTTATCGTAACTGACCGCCCGAATATCATGGATGAATGCAGTGAATAAGAAAAAAGCCACTCCTCGTCGTGCTACGCGCGCAACCATGTATCAAGTGTCCAATCTGGCGCTCCGTCAAAAGAGTTTTCTGGAATCTCAAGATTGCATCCCTGGCGCGCTGAAAAGGTATGTGGGGTGCCTGCTCAGCCTGGCGGAAGAGAAACACCAAAACGTGGATGGATGGGATGGTGAGATTACGCGCGCGGAGTTAGTGGCTCGCTTGCAGGCCGAGGATTTGTCTAGTGCGCCTGCGACGGTGTCAAAAAACGATTCGATGCTTGTGACTGCGGGTGCGCTGGAAGTGCTGAAAGAGCACCGAGGGAGCAAGCGGGTAACTGTAAAGCGTGTGATGGGCTTTGAGGCCATGACTGCATATTACAAAGATACCGCCCGGGACGAGAGGCGCAAACGCTTGCGCCAATCTGACATTGACTCTCAGATTGCCATGTTCTCGCTTAGTGATGACGTGGAGTACCTCCGCGGGGTGGATGGGCCGACGGGAGTTATTGATGGGTTGTTCCATGGCGTGCTGGATGCCTGTGTTCGCCTGTCGTCAAACGATCCTCGGCGCGTGATCGAAACGTACTACAAGTTCAATTCACGCGACGGCATCAATATCAAAACAAAAACTTTGTCGGGCGAGGAAAATGCAATCATCATTGCGAGTGATTTCAGGGTTGTTCGCGCCTTGAGTGGGATGTTCATGAAGTATGTTCATGAAAGGTATGGCAGCAAATGGGATAAAGCGGTTGTTGAGCGGGATGTGATGACGCAGCCCTTTGTTTTTGACATTGATGATCTCTGTTTTGAAATATTTGGGGTAAGGGGTAAGGGTGGATACCGCCGGCAAGCAGAGTTGATACTGGACAGAATTAGAACCACGGTTTTTGACATCCATGGTGATGGTTCTGATTATTTTCGAACGAACTTCTCCTTCACCAGTGGGCAGTTTATGGAAGCCCGCTTCCTGGTTGAGTTTTACGCCCAGCCAGTTGAAGCCAACCAAGCCAATCGCTTCTTCGCAGTGAAATTCCATACCGTGTTTCTTAAATCACTTTTGCATCAAAAGTATGTGGCGCATCGAGAGCTTAATCGGGAGAGGTCTGGGATTGCACATAGATTGGCAACCTGGGGCAAGATCAAAATTGGGGTGAGGCCAAGCGCTGAGCACCCAAGGGGCAAGACTTACTTTCTCGATGAGTTGAAAAACAGTGTTGCGCCCTCAGCGTTAATGGGGAACTTCCAAAGAGATTTTATTGAACTGCTCAAGAGAGAGTGTGTTGATCAGTGGGATGAGGCAGGAGTGAACCTCTCACGGATCTATGGGTATTTTTATGAGATTGACTTCAGGCAGGAGTCAATCCTGGCGAGGATGAAGATGCTTGGAAGGAAACGGAAAGGCAGGAAGCTTTACCCGGTCGTGCGCGTGTTTCGCGATGTTGACGATTATATTGTCGGTGATGATTCACCGCATAATCGGGCGATAGGCAGAGAGGTGGCTGCGGGCGCTGGGCTGTTGCCGCATGGATGAGGGCAGCCCACAAAAAACCTGGCGCCCGAGTCCCGGCGTCGAGCGCCCTTTCTTGCAGGCGGGGATGTCGAGGCAGCGCGCGGCGGAGATAATTGCTTGGTATATGGGCTTAAAGGTCGATCACAGCGACCATGAGCTGAAGACTTACCTGGCACTGGGGTTGGACGACAAGAATTTCAATGCGGCGCGCATTACATTGGGTTGGAAGCCAAAATCAAGCCATCTGGAAGAACTGGTGGCGCTTGGGTATTGCCGCCAGACCATCAATGAGTTGGCGGAGGAGTTTGTGGCCGTTGCGCCCAGGCTGGAGAAGATTATTCATCCAAGCTCCTATTTTGTTGGGTGGGTAAAAAAACGCTATCACAACAACGTCATCACAACGCGATGGGGGTGGTACCCCTCTCCCGCAACAGTGTTCTGGTTGATCAGGGTTGTTGGGCTGACCGAGGGAGAGATTAACGAGGTTGTTGAGTTTGCGAGGAGGACAGTGGGATCCTCGAGCTACTCCTTAATGGCACGGGAACGCTTTATTGAAATGGTAAAAGTGGTACTGGGGCCTCACAAATTGGCCTTGGCCAAGTAAATAGAGTGCAGCTGCATGAGGTGGTGGTTTTGGGGTGGGATGGTATGTCTTTGTTTTCAGGAACTATTGCGAAGTCGACCGGCCGGAGTGTGAATTTTTTAAGCGCGCAGTGTTTGTCAATTGCGTATTTACCCTTATAATGGAGCGGTGCTGCTAAGTCGATGCGTTATCTTACGTTGGTAGTGGTACTACTTTTTGGCGCCATGGGCGCCAAAGGCAGTGCTGCCCTAGAGTTAAATGGGCTTTGGGCTGAGGCCGGAAAGGCCTATGAGGTAGACCCCACTTTATTGTTTTCGTTCGCTCTCATTGAGTCACAAAAAACAGCGGGCCGAGGGTTGAGAACAGTTTGGCCTTGGACGATCCGAGCCGGCAACCAAGCCTTGAGGTTCGACACCAAAGCAGAGGCGGCCGCGGCACTGCAAAACATATTGTCTGAAGGGAATATTCCGCTCTGGCAAATCGATGTTGGGTTCATGCAACTGAACCTAAAGTGGACTTGGGTGCGCCGAGGCTACAACAAGCTGTACACGGCAGAGGAGCTACTCGAACCACAGATCAACCTGGGAATCGCGGCGGAGATCATATCAGGTCTTGTGAAACATGGAGTAACGTCAGAGAGGATTGGGCTTTACAACACTAATGATGCCAAGGGCGGGAAAGCCTACGGCGATAAGGTGCTTGAGACCTACTACTCTTTGAAAAATATAAAAATGGCAAGAGGGAGCCCGGCCGACATCTGGCGGTAGTGAAAGGCGCCTGGGGTATATTCAGAAGGAGTCGGGGATGGAATTAGCGCATAATTTTGGGCGTCTAGGGACTGAGCTTCCGAGCGTCGCGATGATGGTTGCTGATGGGCTTAATCGACGAGAAGAGGCGGTGTCGCGCACCGTGTCGGTAAATCAAGCTATTTTCAGGACCATCATCTATTTGGAGCAAGAGGGGGCTGACAGCGCGATTACTGTTTTTGATGCGCCGCGCAGTCTCATCAAGGCAGTCGGGCGCGAGCAGGACGCCCCCACGCTTGATCGGTTGATGGCATCAGGGGTCATGCTCTTTAAGCTGCGGCCGTCGCAGGAGTTTTTTAACTTGATTGCGCAGTCTCCGGAAGAGCTCTTTAAAAGCACGCCCATACGCGGGATAGACTTTGGCTACACACCAAAGGAAAAAGAAATCCGCGACAACGTTGAAGCGAACCTCAAGGAAATCAACAATCAATACCTTGTTGCCACAAAGGAAATCGCCAAGGCGACCAACAGTGGGTATGCTGCGTTTTGCAGTGGGCTGGACCAGGATGTCATTGAGCGACTGAAGGAGCTTGACCCCTTTTCAATCTCTCATATCTCGCGGTACCTAATCTCTGGGTACAAATCACGCCTGCCGCGCACCATTGTTGACGAAATTCTTAAGAACGGGCATAAGCACGCAGGGATTGAGTCCAGCGTGCTTTGCTGCCTTGGGCGGGGATAGCTGATATGTACCCAGGAAGAAAAGCGAGTTTTAGTGAGGATGCAGAGGCGCTGGTCCGAGCAGTTTGGATGGCTTTCTTAGGAGGCAGCATCAGGTGCATTAAAAATCACACAAAACTCTCGCGCAGCAGGGCGAAAGAGGTCTGTGAAATGCTGGGGGGTGATGATGTGAGCATGCACTCTGGGCAAGCGCCGGCTAACACAAAAACCCTTCGTAACAGCCGCTGGAACCGAGAAGCAGGGTTATTCTTTGCGCTCTACCAGGTTCATTCTGGAAAGCCCATCCCAGACCCGGAGCTTAATGCTGACGCGGTCATGCGAGCCTACGAGTCCATGGCCTTTTCTTCTAAAAGTAATGGCCAGCGAGGGACAACCATCCAGCTGGAGCGTTGCCTGGTTATCTTGCCAGAAATACTGAACGGCAATGTTGATGTTAAGTCGTGTAACAAATGCTTTAGTTACTTCCTCGTGCCGCATGAGGAGTCTTTTAGTGACAGCTGCAGGGCGTGCGGATCGGTGGATAGTCAAAGCGTAGTGGCGAACAGCCAGGTGCGCGAACTCTCAGACAGCGAAACGCCAGCGCAGGACGCACCAAAGAAACCAATAATTCGACGGATCAAGGCGCGCAACTAATGGCGCCTTGATTGGTTTAATTTGCACTGCCCGAGAAAACATACTCCTTCCCTAGAAGAAATTGCCGTCCAGTCGAACTCGCGACTAATTCAAACTCCCAGTCAAGCTGCTCTTTTGTCATCTCAAATTCGGGTGGCAACCTAAGCGCAAACTGATTTGCCATTGCGTTCACAAAGTCTTGCGAGACATTTTCCTTTCCCCAAACAACCGGCATTAACACATTAATCAGCGCGACCCGTTTGGTTGTCGCGGATTCAATTCCCCAATCAAACCCAACGCCAGGCGAAAGCCGGTTTTTAGCGTCAAGAAAGACTTGGTCTCCGTATTGAATGATTCGGCGCCTTCCTTGGCGCTTGCCTTTTAGTGTTGTCACGCAATGTCTCCGTATTGAGTGTTTGTAGTTTGCCATAGATTTTTTCTGACCAATTGCCAGAGAGATGCCGAAAAAGCAGCCTCTCACTGAAATTTGCAAAATTTTTTTCCTGTTACGCTATTGGGTGATGAGATCACTAGGTTAGGACGTGATGGTAATGGCATTTAAACGGGTCATCCCCTTGGTTGTGATTGGGGCGGTGCTGGCTACTTCTCTCAATGCACAAGTTCTTAAAAAAGACGGAACATTCTTTGAGCGCGATGCTGAAGGCTGGTTCTGGTATGTCGACCCAGAGCGAGTAAAGGAAAAAGAGGAAGAGGAGCTTCCCCCTCCACCGCCACCCACAGGGGGCAAAGTCGAGGGGCCGCCAGCCCTTTCAACAGCTTGGCTGCGGGATAATCTGCCAAAGTACCTGGATTTAGCGCAGGACTTCCCCACACCTGAAAATGTTGCTGCGTATCTGTACTTACAGCGCTACGCGATGGACAAGGCGCAGCGGTTTGCAGAAATGACACAAATGGTTGTAGCAACAGACCCAATGCTTGATGAGAACGCGCGGAAACCCATCGCTTCGTTTGCCTCGATCGCGGTAAGCCGTGAGGCGAAAGCGAACGAAAATAAACTGCTCAAAGAGCTCAGTAAGACTGCGGGTATTCTCTTTGTATACCACTCAGACTGTTCTTATTGCCTTGTGCAGGCCCCGGTATTGGACGCGTTGTCACAAAGGACGGGAATTAAGGTGACGACTTTGTCGCTTGATGGGAAACCGTTGCCAAACGGCTATTTCCCGGAATTTAGCGTTGATAAAGGCCAGGCGAAAAAGCTTGGGGTCATCGGGACGCCAGCCATGTTTTTGATGAATCCACCGGACAAGGTTGTTCCTATAGCACAAGCTGTGCTTGCAGGCTCAGAAATCGGGCAAAGGATCATTGCAGTGGCGGCGCGCGCGGGCTTTATCACTGAGGAACAGTACGCAACAACGAAGATCGCAAACGGCAAGTTCACCATGAATACAAACATGGAGGTAGCCGGCGGGATGACAGATGTACAGGCCCGGGATACGAAAAAGCTGGTTGAGTTCATGCGGTCACTTTATGGGAGCGGGGGGCTGACACCCATAAAGACGGTGGATCCCGACCGAATTGGCAGGAAAAAGGATGAAGCTGATGCTAAATAAATCTATCCAAACGCGCACCTATCGAATGGTGCTTAGCTTGGCGATCGGGTTGTTTGCAGTCGCAGCCAAGGCCGGCATGCAAGACGAAATGAATAAAATGATGAATCAGCTTAGTGACCCCTCTGGCGCTGTGATGGGCAATGCAACGGCGCCAGGAACATACGAATCTGCAACAAGAGGGATTATATCGGGCGGCGGTGTCACGGTTAAGACTAATGTTAAGTCGGTCGTCCCCTGGAGAGTGCAGCCCTACTCGGTGACTGCAGGGTGCGGTGGTATCGACATTTATGGTGGCTATATGAGCCTGATCAATGCTGATCAGTTTGTAGAGATGCTGCGAGCGATCGGGCAGAACGGCTTAGGGTATGCGTTCCATCTTGCGTTAAGTAGTACGTGCGGATCTTGTAATGAAATGCTGAAGAGCCTTTCGTCGAAAATTAATTCATTGGCGGGGGGGTTGGCCAACTCATGTAAAAGCGCGCAATACCTCGTTGACGGAATGCGAGATGGAACGCTTAAAGAGGACCTTGCGGACTTAGGAACGCAGGCTGGCTACCTCCCTGATAAGGTCTCCCAGTTCTTTACAGTTGGCGGGGAAACAGAAACCGAGGTGGCTAAGAATGCCGATCCTGCGAAAGTCACAGAGCACATCTATGGCAATCTTGTTTGGCGCATGCTGAATGACCTCGATATTAAAACGGTATATGGCAACGACAATAATTTTTTACAAGCACTAATGTCGCTATACGGTACCGTTGTCGTAGATGAAGAGCCCACCGAGACCGCGGATGGTGATGTTGCGAAGCCGACTCCGAAGGAAGCTTTGATTTCTGTAAAAGATTTGCTTAGGGCTACAGGCGATCCAAATGAGATCAAACTTTATAAATGCGTCGACGGCACTGGTGCGGACGAGTGTTTAGAAATTGGAGTGCAAGATGTAACCCTGAAAGGTCTGGCGACGCTAGTGCAGCATACGTGGGTGGGGCCTGACGGGATGGGTGGTCTGCTTGAGAAGTGGGCTACCGGAACCGGAGGAAGAACGTTCGAGGAGGAGGGGTTGGTTGCTTTGACGATGCCGATGAGTGGCTTTGTGCAGCAAATCCTCAGAGTTGATCGTGAGTTAGCCCGTCGATTTATTATGGAAAGCTCCGAAATAATTGCTTTGGATTACATTGAAAACCTTATAAGGGGGCTTAACCGACAGATTAAAGGGGCGATGATGGAGTATGAGCATCCCAACATCAATGTGCTCCGTGAGCACCTTAATGTGCGGTTTGTTGAGCTTAATGAAGAACTTTTGCGCCTCCGTAAAGGTGAGACTGGCGCTATGTCCACGGATCTAATTGCCATGGGGAACCAGTACCTCACCTTACTGAGACCTGTAGATCTCGGCGAGGATGTTCCACTTGGTGCTGGGAGGTAAATTTTGCTATGTGGACTATCTACGTACTGGGTGACGCTGGCTACATTCGGATGGTATTGGAAACGCTCGCCATTCTGAACAATGCCAATATCTTTATGCAGCTTGGCGCTGTAGGTGCGCTATTAGGCGTAATTTTTATAGTCGCCAAAGGGGTTGCGGATGGCGGGTCCATCAACGTGGGTGGATGGTTAACAGGCATTATCGTCCTCTTGGTTATGTTCTCGACTACTACAACAGCGGTGATCGAGAACAAGCGAACCGGGGCAACTGAGGTGGTAGCGAACGTTCCTCTTGGTCCGGTGGCAATATCGTCGCTAATCAGTCGGATAGGAGGGGGAACGACCGAGGTGTTAGAAACCGCTTTTAGCGACCCCGGAATCACAACCACAGGCCCTTTGACGAGCCTAAAAGCCCTCGTGGCAATGCGGAAGATGGCCTATACCAATCACATTCGAAACGTTGACGACCCGGAAGGCAATGGGTCGCGCTACCTTTGGTCGATGGAGGAATATGTTGCCAATTGCACTATGTACGGTCTCGGGACGGGCAATTGGAAGACAGTTGAAGATATAAAAACGGCATCGGACGCTTGGGCGGCAATGAAATATGATAACGCAGCGATTATGACGCCTGTAAGAGTATCCGGGCCCACCAAAGTCAATATGGACTGCATCACTGCACATGCAGAGATCTCAAGCAAAATAGCGCCATTCTCAACATACCAAGATGCAATATTTGAAAAATTAGGAATATTGCAGTCTGGGACTATTAAAGAGAACGAAGCTGGCAGTGATTCTGACGTTCGCGCCAACCTCGACGCGGTTGGCGCCCGGATATCTGCGGGGACTGTGGGCGCTGCAGAACTAATGATGAATAGTTTGATGGCGTCTATTTTGGAGCTTGGGGCGAATAAGCGATATGAGTTGGATTTACATTGGGCAAAAGCTGCCGCTGCGCAGGAAGCTATTAACCAACGCATATCCTCCTGGCAAACAGAGTCAACCATTTTTGAAAGGTTCATGCTGCCGATGATGACCTTTTTAGAGGGTCTTGCATTTGCTTTCTCTCCATTTTTAGCATTTGCCCTTGGGTTCGGGTCTCAAGGTCTCGGGATGGCTGGTAAGTATTTCCTTGTCGCGATTTGGATTCAGTGCTGGATGCCAATGGTCGCGGTGGTGAACCAGTTTATTACCACACTTGCTCTAGGAAAGATGGCCGCAGTGGATGGTACTAGCGCCGGGTTTCCATCTATTGACGCTCTCGATAGTTTAGATGGGCCGCTACAAGAATATATGGCGGTTGGGTCCTTAATGATGTCATCGGTCCCGATACTCGCCGCGGCAGTGCTTTTTGGGGCTGGCCAGTTGATTGGTAAATTTGGTGGTATGGCGTCAGGTAGTGGGGCTGGTGCTTCCAGCGCACATTACACGGCGCCTGCGTATCAGAACCCGGCTGCAATAAATAATATGCAGGGTGGACTGCGTTCGGAGACATCCAGGGTGACTGGGATGACAATGGCAGGACAATCTTCAATTGGAATGAACTATTCACTTGGGAGTATGAGTCAAGAGTCAGTGAAAAGCGCTGCGGCGGCTGTATCATCTGCTAGAGAGAATTATACGAGTGCGTTGAGGCGTTCGTTAGGCACACAAGTTGGGATGCAACGGGCGTTTTCCTCATATGCGAGTAAAAGTAGCCAAGAGCTGGCATCGGGGAGTGCCACAGACCAGTATGTGAACGACCGGGTGAACGCTTTAATCGCGTCAGGGGCGGCTAGCGAGGAAGACAGGTCAACTTTACAGGGCATTGTGGGTGCCAGTATCAGCGCTGAGAACCCAGGGTGGATTAAAATGAAGATGGAGGCAGGGGTCAGAGGGGGTGTAGATAAAGCCCACAGGTTGGCTTCCGCATTCCAGGCGCAGTCCCAAGAAACGGACAAGAGTGGTAATACCTGGGAGTCAAGAAGGCAGTCGGCGTTGCAGGCAGCTCTCGGGAGTGAGAAAAGAGACACACTGACAGACTCTCAGCATGACAGTAGCACCAAGGATTTGAACTATGCGCGGGAGGAAGTGAATTCGAAGCAGCAGAACTACGAAAGAGCTGCGTCGCGTACAAAAACCCTCGGTGCTAAACAAGATGTGGGTGAAGCCACGCTGGCGAATCAGATTATCCAGGCTGGTGGGCTGGGCGCTGTGAGGCAAGCTATACAAAATCAGGAAGCGGGTGGAGATGTCCAAAGAATTAAACAAGGCCTTATTGGGAGCATGTTTGCTGATACGGATGAAGGGAGGCAGCAGGCCGAGGTGGCGGCTTCGCTAAGGGTCTTGTCGGGCCGAGGCGGGGCTGATCTAAAAAATGAGTCAGACGCACAGGAGTCATTTCTTAAGCTGGCAGAGATTGGTGTGGGGGCCGGCCTTGGTATGGATAAGCGCTTTAATGCGGAGAGTAATGCAGGGGTTGCGCAGGGAGTCGAGGCGAGGGTGGCTGGAACTCGGGAAGAAGCGGCTGCAGCCGCCGGACATGCAGGGGCGATGGTTGATGGCGTCGTATACAATATAGGGCAGTATTCTACAGATGGTGGTGGAGATGAGTTTATTGATTCTTCCCAGCGTGATTTAGAAGGAAGTCATGCTGCTGCAGTTAGAGAGGTCGATGACAAGAAGACTGAGGAAACAAATACTGCGAGGAGCAGTTCAGTTAAAGGTGATGTTGAAATGCAAGACGAGCAAGAGCTGCTGGGGATAGCTCAAGAGAACAATGAGGCAACTCAACACTCCGTTGTCGATAGGGCTACTGGGGATATAATGGAAAAAGCGAAGAGTTTGATTCCAGATGGAGACAAGCCAGCCACAAGTAGCACGGGTGGCCGGCGGAGAGAAGGGCGCTAATAGCTAGTCGAAGAGTGAATCGTCATCAAGGTCGGATGGCGCCAAGGAAAAAGGGTCGATAGCATCGCGAACTGAACATAAAGACAGAGATTCACCTGTAGCTGGCGCGTTGTTAGAGGGTAGAACAAAGGAGGCGTCAGTTCTCTTAAAAATAACGATAGAAACAGCTAAGATGCTCGCTGACAGGATAAACATTATGGCGATAAACATATGCAACTCCTTCTGGGAAACTTCAGTCAGAAATCGAAAAAACTGAGCTTAGTGATAAGCTGTTTCTTTATTATGTGCGGTGCCAGGGCGGATTTCAAGCAAGTAGAGTACCAAGATTTCACTATATGGATGGATTGCGAAAAAAATATTGCGTCCATGTATAGCTATTTAGTGGATAGAGATTCCAGATTGGAGGTTGAGGGGCTTTCTTTGAAAGCTGACCCTGGTGCCGGGGGGTGCCAGGCAAAGACGACGGACCCATATCCACTTGGAGTGGTGGACGGGAATCTGTCGCGCTCTTTAATGGTTAACCCTGATTTCTTGGCGAAGGCGCCGGCCGAGGCGTCTTTCATGACAAATGTGGTGCCCATGCAAAAATCAGTGCTGGATGGCCCATGGGCTGAGACGGAAAATCTGATTGCTTGCTGGCGAGAGAAGATGCCTTTGCGTGTGATGGGCGGGGCTATATGGGATCAGGATACTTATACCCCACGGGTGTTGGCAGAGAGCCACGATATTCTTCTCCCATCAAAATATTGGAAAGTGGTTCAGCGAAGAGATTCGGTGCTTGCCTGGATTTTTCCCAATAAAGAGATAATGAATGTGAAGGCTGACAACTACCTGGTTTCTGTTGGCGAGATCGAAGCACTAATAGGAACGACTATCCCGGTTCCAGAGTTTGATAAAGCAAATGCGGCTGTTAGCGGATGGCCTGTCGAAGGCATTTGCAAGAAACGATAGATTCATCCCCTCCAGGAATTTTGCCCCAGTTTATCTGGGGTTTTTTTGCCTAAATTTCAAGAAATGCCTCTGTTTGATTGAGGGTTGCCGATTTCGGAAACAAAAAAAATCCCCCATCCAGCCCGCATGCGCGGGCCTTCAGGAGGATTATGGTTAAACAGCATTGGCCGAGGCCTTTTTTGCTGCAAGTCTTTCTTTTATACGACCAAGTATACGAGCTGCCTCTGGGGAGAAAGGGCCAGAAAACACTGGCTCTTTAACACGGTGACAGACGGCGCATGCTTCAATATCTGGTGCCAACGTTTTGTCTTGCCAACGTTGATACATCAATTGAATGTAGTCTTGTCCATCGCCGCGCCACCCCGGAGGAGGGGCGAAAGGCCCATTCTCCCCCGGGTTGGTGTTGATGTCCCAAGTGTAGTAAGCGCCCTTAACCATTGCTCACCTCCTTAGAAACGTTGGGTACCGGCTGACTTTTGTTTGCAACCACATCAAGCCAATCAATACCTTTGCTTCCTTCGGGGATGGGAGGTTCGGGCAGCATAATCACTGCGGGAATCCCTTTCTCGTTCAACCGCTCTTTCAGCTTTTGAGCACTTTTCTCGCCAGCTCCAGAACGATCTTTATCCGCCCATATCACAACTCGCTTTACGCCTTCCGGCGGCTCAAAATTTCCGAGCACGGGTGCGCTTATGGCGGCCCAACACACAGTGCCTGTGGCTTGGGAAACCGCTAAAGCGGTTTCAATGCCTTCGGCAATACCAAGAGTTTCTGAGACAGGACCGAGACGAATCGCGCATCCAGACACCGATACGGGTGCTTCCATCAACTTCTTGGCATTCTCGCCCTCTAGTTTTCCAGTGCATCCGCGCTCCAGGAAGGTCCGGTGTAAAGAAACCTTTTTACCTGCAGCATTGCGAACGACGGCTAACATCATGGGGTAATTCCCAACCAGCTTTCCATCCTCATTGTAGAACGGGGCTGACTCGGCGAAGCGAATATCAGCAACCTGTTCTTGAGTGGGCCACAAACCTCGTGAGAGGTAGTAAACCCAGAGCTTCGCAGCTTCCCTTTCTGTGCTCGCAACGGAATTGGCTTGCGCGCGGAAAAGATTTCTGACGATCCTTGCCCGATCTTCCTGGTCGTTCACTGCCACCGGTTTTTTGCGTGGCTTGAACTTTAGGATATTGCTTTCACTGGTGGTCGTACTGGTCCCATTTAGGACCGCATTAACCTCTTTGAGACAGGTGTAGAAATCCCAGGAATTGTACGCCATGAGAACGTCAAATCCACTTGGATAGCTTCCGCAGGTGCAAATTGCACCTCCTGTTTCATCAAAGTCTTTAAAGACACGAAAGTCCTTTTTGCCCCCGCCAGCATGTGTGGCTAATGGGCAGTCAGAGTGCTTTCGGTGTCCCCGTTGTGCTGCGGCATAAACATCTGGAGCGAGCCTTGCCATTATGGAAGACCAGTAACCAGATGCCTGTGACCGCAGGGCTTCTTTTTCAAGTTTGTATTCCATGGTGCGTTTCCTTCTTGAAAGTGAAGCCCTCACAACGGGGCTTCCCTACAGAAGCCTCGCGAGAAGCCTCTGTGGAGAAGCCCCGAAGCCAGGGGAGCTCCTGCCGAAGCAGAAACTCGAGACGCACCATCCCCCCGAAGGGCTTTGATGCATCCCCTTCGGGTCTTGGTTTGGCGAGGCGCTATCCTCGAGGAGGAGAGATCATCGCATTTGAGACTAACTCGAACATACTGTTGCGCAGCTCGTCTTCGGTCGAAACCGTAACGGTGTTCTCGGGTTTGATGTACTGCGTCACGTATTGCGAAGCCGAGGCGTCGCCGATAGCTATGCCGTACGAATCAATTCCAAAGAACTCTGCACCCCTTATAAGAGCTCGAGCTTTGTCGGGAGACTCTGTATGACCATCGGTAAGCGCGAGGAGCACTTTCCGAGGCTGAGGCTGCCGAAGCAAACTCAACAGAGCGGGTTCTAATGCTGAGGAAATATTGGTTGAAAACCCATCAGGGCGACGACCAATACACTGCGGGATCTGCGCAATTCTTTGATTGAATGGCTTTACAAGCTTGCCACCCTCATCAAAGTAGAAAATCTCAACGACGTTGCCATTGATCATCTCTATCGCATTTGCAAGCGCAAATCCTACTTGGTTTGCTACGGTTATCCGACTAACTCCACTCGGCAACTGGTACTCCATTGAAGGAGATAAGTCGACGAGTATCGAGACCGCCGTATTTGAACCTTCCTCATGTTTCTTGTGCCGGTAAACCCTCGTCTCACCCTGCCAGACATTGATCAATCTATTGACTGAAGTCCGTTTACCGTTTTCACGGTAGCAGCGCTGGGTTCTGGATTGTGAGACAAGCAACTTTCTCAAGTGGCTTGCCAACCCAGAGGACAGACGTTTGGCTTGCGCGACATCCAGATCACCTACATCTGGAGGATTCAACTTCATTGCTGAAGCGTTGGATGATGGGAATTGGATAGCGCTTTCACCTTCTGGCGAGAGGCAATCCTTAATGTTGCTGTTAATGGTATCCAGGGCATCAGCACTCGGGACTGATTCGCCCGCGCCGCTGTTAACTTCATCCTGGACCTCTGATAAATAGTCATTACCGGCAGGGTTTGACCCGGACGGCGCATCGCTGCTGCCAGCCTGCCCAGAGTCAGATTCATCCGAAGAATCATCGTCACCTGAGTCAGCACCATCACCAGCCTGCCCAGAATCAGATTCATCCGAAGAATCATCGTCACCTGGGTCAGCACCATCACCAGCCTGCCCAGAATCAGATTCATCCGAAGAATCATCGTCACCTGAGTCAGAGCCATCACCAGCCTGCCCAGAGTCAGATTCATCCGAAGAATCATCGTTACTATTAGGCGGTGTCGATGGTGGAACAATAGGGCTAGTGTCTATACCGAAAAAATCCAGAAAGCGTAATGCCAGCTCGAAAGCATCCTTCGTCGACTTCACAGAAGTTGTCATCGGGATAAATCTTTCAATCTCATCAGCCATCTGTGGCCCAGCGATATCGCGGAGCCGTTTCGATTGTTGAGCTGCAATCTTCCGCATAGCGGGGTAGTCATTTGTTACAGCATGCCCTCCGAAGAAGACCGTGAACAATGCACAACCTAACCCATCTTCGACTACCGAATAGAAGCCAACATCAACTAAGGCAGAATACATCGAGCTTAGCAGTCTGTGGTCACCAGGTCGGTGGGCGCGCTTACGGTGCTCTTGTTGGATATCATCAAATGCGTTAAGCACTTTCTTGACAAGTAATCCATTATTGAGCTTTTTACAGCGTTTGTAATAGTCCAGGTCCGTGTAAAGGTGATGGCCATCCTCATGAATAACCATTCCCAAAACGATATCAGCGTTTTCCTCCTTCGTAATATCAAACGATGAAGGCACAACGACATCCCATCCGTACTGCGTTGGATAAGTACACGCTGTGTCTGCCTGCTGCATCTTTAAACGGACTGTTCCTTTCTTTGTTGAATCGGCGTTGAGTAGGTTACGCAGGCGGGCCATCTGGCCCGCCTTAGTAAACCTAGCACCGACAGGTGCTGAAGTTTCCATAGGTCCTCCTAAAAAGACTGGGTGACAGGAAAATCAGCGGCACCCTTAAGGGCAGCTACAGATTTCACTGCCGGTTGGGGTGTCTCGGAACGTTGGCGTTCAGCCGTTCCGAAAATGTCGTTTTCAAACTCCTGAATGTCAGCATCATTAACGACGCTATCGCTATCAAATAGCGATCGAACAAGTCGACCATCTTCGGAGCTTTCTTCATCGCCGAGGTCATCGGGCGATCCCGCATCGATGCCGTAGCCGTCAGTACCGCTCGCCATTTCTAGCGAGTGCCCATCATCGTCGTCACTTTGAAACTGCGTGAAAAACGAATCAGGAGCCGGCCCTTCCGCATCAGCAACGTCGCTGCTTTCCTCTGCTTCGATGCAAGCATCGTCAGCACTCACCACAAGTGGCGGCACATCTCCCTCACTTTCCTCGCTAAAATCAGCGAATAACGGATCGGGGGCTTCAGAAGCAGCATCCTCTGAATCAACAATCTCATTGGAAACAACTGGAGATTGCTCTGACTCTTCCTGTTGGAAGCCAGCAAAAATGTCTTGCCGTTTGTCTTTAGAGGATTTTGCGCGAGAAATTACATCAATTTTCTCAGGATCAGCGAGCACTAAAACCAGACCCCGGAAAGCCATAAAATGGCTACCTTCAATTGGTCCTGATTTCGGAAGGTCTTCCATAACAGATGTCACCTGTTCTGAAAGCGCCTTTGTGCGAGGAGAAAGCCAGGCAAGATCGTGCAGTTTTCCGCAAAGTTTCCTAATACGGTCCACCGTGCGCTGCTGGCATTTGTCTTTGTCTTTAAGAGTTTCCGTCCACGCCTCAAGTGCGTCTTTTGAAATCTCGTTAAGCAATTGACCCGCCATACCGTTAGCCTGTTTTTCAAGGCCGAACGAGCTGGCGCTCCCTTTTGAGTCGTTCTGTATCACCGGATTCATGCGAAAAAACGCAAATTCAAATCCAAGCTTACGGTCCAACTCTTCGCTGGTGTAGGTAGATCCACGGAGAATTTGTTGCCACTCCGCTGGTGCTTGCTCAATCCAAGCTTGACTGTTTCTACCGGCATGCCGGATAAACGCAGCCTTTTCCTCCAAAAAGCTCTTTTGAAGCTTTTGAAGAGACTCCAGAACCTCCGCAACTCGGTTGTCAGGGATAGCAAAGCCACCCATAAACGAGATGCCTGCTTGACGGCAGACTGCGCGGGCTGACACCCGGAGGGTGTCAAAGATCTGAACAGCTTGTTTCGGATAAAGCCGCCCCTGTCCTTGCGTAATGTACTCCTGCGGTGGCAATTCCTTGCCATAGATCCGCTGGAGCTCCTTACGAGGAAGCTTTTTAAAGCCAGGGGAGTAACTGATATCCAGATGGATAATCGTTACGGCACCGAGGTTTTCGATCGGGTTTTTAATCTCACTCATCACCAGCTACCCCCATTGCAGAGCTTGCGTCGAATCCGAAGATTCTTCCCAAGTTGTCATAGAGGAACTGACGCTCTTCGCGATCCGGAATACGGAACCCCAGGGTGCGATCGATGCTTCTACACAGCGCAGAAGAAAGTATTTCATCAGCGCTAGCATTTGGCATCAAGTGACTTGAATGATAGGCATGCTCGAATGCGTATAACTTGATCCAGCGCAGTAGCGTTCTCGTTGAGAATGTTACTGGTGAAGAGCCGGACATAAAGCTTTTACGCACATCGTTTGCCATCGTGACACAGCCTTCAACGATTTTCTCAGGGACTTTAGGGTTACATCGTATACACAATGGAACCTCCTGAGCTGCATCCATGTACAGCACCTCTTCCATAATAAAACGGTCAAGGGTTGCTGCATTGCCTTCGTTGGCCCCGCTATAATTCAGCGAGTGTTGAGAGCTTGTGCCATTTGTGTTGCCGGTCGCAAAGAAAGCAAAGTTGCTTTTGCGCCGATAACGTTTACCACCGAGGCCAGGTACGACAAGATCCCCTCCATCGAGGACTGCGTGCATGGCAACAGTAATGGTTGGTCTAAGCTGATCGATTTCCTCGCAGACGAACCATCCGCCGCACTTAAAAGCGCTAAGCAAAGGTCCATCAACCCAGACAGTATTGCCGTTTATAAGGCGCCACTGACCAAGGACATCGGAAAGCTCCACATCCTCGCTACATTCCAGCACGAAGCAAGGAATATTTAAGCGAGCGGCGAACTGTTCAATGAGTGATGTCTTTCCGGTACCGTGAAACCCGAAAAGATACATCCCGCTGGATTTGTGAAATCCAGCGTCCCAAAAAGATGCAATTGCCATAAAGAGTTCTTCGCGAAAGTAGTAATCGCTATTAACGGCAGGTACATCACTTTGAAACTCATGCCCAGGTTCGTACCCGGTGATTGCTGGGTTTGATGAAAGGCCAAAAAGTTTAGCTGCACCATAAATGGCTTTCACCATTGGCTTGGGTTTTACAGGGTTAGGCGTGTTCATTGTGAGTTCTCCAAAAAAAACCCAGCGAACACACCAACCCCGCAGCGGGAGTGATATGCCCGCTGGGCGAAACCCTATTAGATAGGGTGGGTGGGGTAGGTTAGTCTTTAGCGATTACGCACGAGACGTAATATTTTCAAAATCCAAAGACGGTTGATGCACCAAATAATCCGCATCAGTGATTTCGTGAGCGGGGCTCTCGAAAGTAGGCTCGATACGGTTTGGCGCAGATTTTGGTGTATGGCTTACCAGACGAAAAAGGACCTTTCCTTTCGGGGGCTTTTTCATGGTTGCCATTGGTCTGTTTGAGAATGGTTTGGTGAGAACGGCTTTTGGCTGTTCGCTCACATACTTCTTCTCGCGATCGACTGATTCTTTCGGTTCTGGCACATCAACCACAGGAACAAGCCCTCGGTTGCCAAGTTCGGAAGATACCAGATCTACTATTTCCCTTTGTCTTAGGGGACGACTGATGTGGTCGCCCATAACAACAAAGAAGAAGGCCAAAGTTAAACATCCAACGCCCATCGTAAACAGCCAGCCCGCCTGAGCAAGTCCACCTATAAGAATAAGTGGAACTGACAGTAAAGCTGTTGCTCCGGCAGCGACGTAGAAGAGGATCTCCTTCGCGCTCCGAACAGGATCAACGTTAATCTTGATGTTTTTGGACTGGTTAGGTTTCATTTGAAATGCTCCTATCAAGGGGCATATCCCCATTAAGGGGAATACCCCTAAATGGGTGGGTTGCGATGAGTATCGCGGTAGGTTTAGTTAGACGACTCTGTCTCGACTGCTTTCTTTGCTTCGATTTGAAGCATTCTTTCTTTCGCACGAGATGCGGCTAAGACAAAACAAAGTACGGCAACGGAAATGCAGAAAACACCGACCGATATAAACGGTTCGCTCCAAGAGCCTATTCCCAAAAAGAGGGCGGGGCATGCGAGGAAAAGAAACACGTTCGCGATCGAGTGATACACATTCTCTGCAGTAGAGCGCTGCTCAAGAATGCGAACACTAACGTTTTTGCTTTTTGAATAAGACATGGCGATTCTCCAAAGGTTAGTAAAAATGGAGACGCAACTTCCCCAAGGGGAGTCTGCGTCCCCGGCGGGGTTGGTTAAGGCCGAGATGGCCAGGATGGGCGAAACGCCCGGTGATTTGCTCAAATGAGCTGCACTTTGTTTTAAGTAGAGCGCGGCTACTCTTCAGTGGAGATCAGACGATCATCCAACATGAAATCGGTCTTAGAAAGCTAGGCTTTCTGAGAGCGACTTACGTGAATTCAAGGTTAGCAGAATTAGGTAGGAACGCAAACAAAAAAGGGCGCCAGACAGCCCCAATAACGGGGCTGTCGGCGGCACCAAGTCACGGTTCAGGCCGCAGCCGAACTGGAGTCGTTATCACCACCTTCGCACTGCTTATAAACAGTGATTCGGCGCTGCAGTGACGCAGGACTCCGGTGACGCTCAATAAGGCTTGTCACTTCATCCACTTCGATTCCAAATCGCTGCGAAATTAGCAGGGCAAATTCGTCGAAGTTGGCGGGGCCTTTGGAATGGAATCGGGTGATTCGCACGCCAAAACCCTCTACGCCAGCCATCTCTCGGCCGTAGCCGTCGAGAACGTCGGTGTAGTATGACAGGCACTTTTGAAACCCTTCAAGCTGCGAAGCAATAACATTGTGTTCCGTGAGGAACGATCGATAATTCGATACGAGAATGCCAAGCTCTTCAGCTTCCTTGTCGCTAGGGCAATATACCCCGGGAGACAGGTCTTGGGCTGGTTTTGCAAGTGGTTGCACCTTTTCGGATTTTTTGGATCGAGGCTGTCCAAGAATGGAGCCTCGTATCCGCCGACTTCCGGCGGTGCGTGTTTCATCAAGAATTGCTTCGATCACGGCTTCGTCCTGGCCCGTTTTCTCGCTGAGTTCACCGACGACTGCGCTGGAATCTACAGATCCCTTACGGGAAAATCGTGAGATTCTAATATCGGTTGACTCAAGTGACGCAAACTCACTACCAAAGGAATCCAAAGAGTCCTCGAGCAGTCGCTTTTTCGCCATCGATTTCTCGAGCAAGCGGTTTGTGTGAGTCACTTTTTTCTTGAAGTGTTTGAAGGCTTTGGCGTAGCAGCGGAATTGCTCTGCTTCCAGTCCTTCAGGAACAAAAACGTCATCAGCGGTCGGTGGCGGCAGGGTGCCGTTGAGCTTGTGGTCCCAAGCGGCTTCGGCTGCCTCCAGCATGATGTTTTCAGCGGATAGATTTCGCACGATCTCGAATGTGATCAGCTCTAATCCGTCGAAGAAGTGCAGAAAGCCAATATCTGACTCTGCAACAAACATCTGCTCGAGAACCTGCCAACGATACATCTTGTAGGCAGTTGAATCTCGACCGTTCTGTTTAACGTCATTCCATTGCTTCTCGTGAGGCGATTTGATTTCGTGGGGAGCCCCGTCGTCATCAATGCCATCAAAGGAAGCTGCAAGGTAGGGCACCCGGCTGCTCACAGCACAACACGGCATGATAATCATACCGGTTTTGGCTTCGACCGCCGCGCGAGCGGGGTCTTCGAGCAGGTGTCCTCGCATGGTTAGCCATTCACTAACGTTGCGAGACCGAAGGCCTCGCAAGTTTTGTATGGCTTCATAGGGTGTTTCATAGGGAGATGCACCAAGAAGGGCAGGCATTATTGAGGCGGTGAGATATTTCTCACGCCACGCCAGCCATTCTTTGGTTCCCTGGATAATGTCCACATATTGCATAGACATGGTTTAGGCCTCCAAGGGCCCACCGGAAGGTGGGCATTATTGCGGGTTGCGAGATTCAACCATTAAATCGCCGAAGAGTTTTTGCTCTTCAGGATTCAGCGTTTTCTGCGACCAAACAACCGCGTCCTCAATATCGCCGGTAGCCATAACGGCACGCACTTTCGCGCGAACCAGCTCCTGCCGAAAGAACTTCAGGTTATCTGGGGGGCTGCCCTGGAAGCGCGAGGTCGCGTAATCGAGGGCTGTATCAAACGCATTGGTTTGCTCTGCTCGTTGAATCACTTTAGTGACGAAGGTGCGAACATCATCTGATACGCCGCAATGGGCGCGTTCAGCTTCAGTGACCGCTGGCTCTTCATCTACTGCGTGACCCTGGGTGTTGAGGGGTGCTTCATCGCCAATGTGCCCATCCAAGACCATACCTTTACCTTGAGTTTCCTCAACGGAATAGATACCGCTTAGATCCTGTGGGAAAGCCCGCCGTAAGGCCAAGCACTCCGCGCATTTTGCAAGCATTAGCTCTGGCATCCGCGACCATGAGGGACTCAGTACCAATTCGCTACCGTCAAAACGTGTCTGAACGTAGGAGCTGTACTTTGCCACTGCATAGAGCGGTTCGCGAAAGTCCTTGTGGTAAACGCCGACTCGCGCTGCCATTGGCGGTTCATCACTAACCCAAACGTCCTTCCATACGCCGTCTTGCCCACACCATTGATGGGGCGTTTGTCCGGCGTACTTATTGGTTCGACTAGCAATCAGGCGAAACCCATCGACAGTTACCTCGATGGATGGAACCTTTCTGTTAGTGTTTTCCACTGTTCGGATAACCATGCAAATCTGGCGCGCGAACGGATCGAGCATTGTTCGGTTGCACATCATTACAAAGTATTGGAAATCTGAATCAGTGGCGTCTGGGCAAATCTGCTTTTTACACATTTCCCAGTTCTCTTCGGTGAGAACTGGAGTTGGTGAAGCCAGTGGATCCGCCTGGGCGGAATCCGCTTTACTGCCTCGTTCAGCGGTTGAAGTTGTCATGACAACATCTCCAGTGTTAAGGGGCGTCCTCCCCCAGGGGGAATTAAGCCCCTGAGGGTGATGAAGCGATCGCTTCAATATTTACTTTCAGCTGCTAAGAACTCAGCTTCAAGAGAGTGGATCACCTCCGCTGGTAGCACAGGTGTTTGCCGCTGAAGCTCGTCGGCCATTGCGGCCAAAGCTTCCTCCTGGCGACGTTCGGCGGCCCAGACTATTGTCGGGGTACCAGATCGATCGCACAGTACCAGGCCATCATAGAAATCGATGTCTGATGCAGGCACTTTGGATGCGTTGACATACCTCAACTTTATACTGAACTCACCATCGCCAGTTGGTTCAGGCGTGCAGTAGAAGTAAAAGTTAACCGGATTATTCTCAGGCATAGAGCCGTCGGCATAATCCAAACGCATTGAGTTGAACGTTTTCCAGTGAAGCTTCGCTTCTTTGGAAATTACAGATTGAAACGCTTTAGCATGGTTCATAGGTAGGCCTCCAGGCGCAGGAAGCGCCGGTTAGTGATATAAAACCCCTGTACGGGGTCTAAAACGAAATATCATTGTCGAAGTCATCAAACCCTTGAAATCCGCTGTTGTAGTCCGGCGCCGGTTGAGGCGCTGAGCTTTGCCCAGACGGTGGGTTGGATGATGCTTCGCTATCGTTGGTGCGTTCATCCGCTGTTTTTCCCTTGATCAAGCAGGCAAATACGCTTGCAACGATCTGGGTTTCGAAGCGTTGGATGCCGTCATCAGGAGTGTAAGTCCTGGTGCGGAGGGCGCCTTCAATACGCACAAATGAGTTGACGGGCACATGCTTACGTAAGTAATCGATGTGCGGTTCGAACAAGCAAATTGTGTGGCGTTCAGTGTATTCCGTCCAATCACGGGTCTGCTTATCCCTACGATACGACTTGCTGTAAACAGCAACGCGAGCGTGGGTTCCAGACTGGTTGATTTTGATATGGCCGACACGGCCGGTGAGTAGTACAAGGTTTTGGTCATTTGCCATGTTGAAACTCCAAGGGTTGATTTCAACGGGCGTAGTTTCCCCAGCAGGGAATTACGATCCCGTCAGGGGTGAGTTGCGTGATTGCAAGGTTGCTCGTAATTGAGCTGAACTTTTTTTTGAGTAGAGCTCGGCTACTTTTCAGTGGTGATCAGACGATCAACCAACATGAAATCCTCTTTCGAAAGGCATGCTTTCGGGAAAGGACTTAGAAGCTGGATAAAGCAGCGGGACGAGATTCGTCCCGCTAAGGCGTTTATCGGATTGCGTTGGCAATGATCGATTTTGCGCCTGTCTCATCCACCGATCGACCAATGGTCGTCGATGAGCTGATACCTTTATCCAGGTAAACCTTGTAGGTTCGCGATTTGGAAAAGTACATCGTCCGAACGCGATTACCGTTACCAAGGTTGATTACAAGGTAATGCTGTCCTTGCCGAGACAACTTAAGCTCTCCTTGAAAGTGGGCGCCGAGTGATTGCAACTTTGTCAGTTCAATGCTCATGGGCCACCTCCATATCCACTGCAATCCCATTGGTCGAGCAAGCAACAGCGAGCTGACGAACGAATGAAGTTACAGTTGAAGGTCGAAGAGTAAGGGTCGAAATGGACAGAGACTTAAGTGAGCGAACCACCTCAAGTGCTACTTCAACTTGAGAGGGGACATTCACTGAGTTATTGACCAGATTGCAGAGTTGCAAGAGCTGATTGTCAAATTTTGGGCACACGATGCCCAGGGTTGGGTTTAGTGTTTTCATGGTAGGCCTCTAGTGAGTTGTTCCGCTAGTACAACTTCTGGAGGCAACTTTCCCCGGAGAGGGCAAGCACCCCCTCAGCGGGTTGGAAGGATCGAGCGATCCTTTATCTCAAATGCACTTTGTTTTAAGTAGAGCGCGGCTACTTCGGTCGATCACTGGGATTTCCCAGGGATAACGCAGAGCTGAAAATAGCACAAAATTCAACCGGCTGCCTAGTCCGACCAATCGGGTGGCAGTGACCTCCGGCAGATCAGCCCTGGTTGGGAGGAAGCTTAACAGTAAAAAAAAGGGTTTGAAATGCGGTGAGAGGCCCTTTTTTGCCGTTTCACTGAAAAATGCGCCGGCAGCAAGTGGGGTACTCTATATAGGCAACCACGAAAGGAGGACGCTTATGTCTACCGCCAAACTAATTTCAAGAGAGGAGCGGTCTGAGCTTTTTAGTCGCCCGTTTTACGAGATCGACAAGGCCTTTAAGACCCAGCAGGCTCAGTATATTGTCACCCATTGCTACGATGCTATGGACAGAAACCTTTATTTCTACGCCGGCTATTTCCTTCAGCGCGGCATGAACGATGAGGAGTTATCCTCATTGCAGCAAAGCGTTCAGGATCGGATTCGCAACATTGCCAAAGAGTGTAAGGACGAAACCGCTCGAATCCAGGAGCTTATTCGTGGCTCCGGTGTCGTTAAGGTGCCCAAGGTAGGGTATTCACTACCCAAGCAGGGGTTGTTGAAGATCTCCAACCCATTGACCCGGGAGTTTATTGAAGGGGTTCAGGCGCTTGAGGACGTTTGCATAGCCATCGACACTGCCTGGCTCCTGGGCGCGATTCAGGGGTATCAGCGCAATGATGCCCTGTACCTCTATCGGAACAAGTTTCGTTCACTGAATGCGGCGCTACGCACGGAAAGATCCCGAATAGATCGAATGTTGAGCCAGCGTGTTATGGAGCGCGAGCGTGAGAAGGAGGCTGAGCGCAGTGACCGGCGGAAGCGGAAGGCGAACTCTCGAGCCGTAGAAGCAAAAGAGGCGCCGAAGACGGTGGTTGAAGCTGTTGCGCGGAGCGCAGAGGTTAAGCCGTCGAATGCGAAAGAGTCCAAAGAAGCCGCCGCCGATAAAGCGACCAAAGGGGTTGAGGGCGCCTCTCCTGACAAGGTGGCACAGCCCCCCCAGGAAAAAGGGAGTGATACCCAAAAAGCGGCTCCTGAGGCGGCTAATGCTTGAGGGGTAATGGGGCGAAGTGTAGTATTACTACCTTTAATGTTCAACTCGACAGCATAGGTAGGCCGATAGGATGACGGCGCCGAAGGGTCGCAACAAAGAGAATAAGGCGATGGAGCGGAAGCTGGCTGCGGAGTTGTGCGCTGCATCAGTTTTTATTATGGATACTCTCGCGGCGGGCATTGCCCCGCCGGGAGAGTCGTTGCCTGCTCGCGAAGACCTCCGGGAGACTGTCTACCAAGCAAACACTCAAGCCAGACTCGCTCTCAATGCCTACAATCGGGCAGTTGAAGGGCGGATTGCTCTTGATGTGGTGGTGATTCAGGCCGCTGAGCGTCTTGAGAAGGGGGCTTCAGTCGCAATGCGAATGGAGTTCAACACGACACTGTGGGTTCACACCTACGAACAACTCAAAGAATCCGCATACTTCCTTATCTCACAATTTCAGTTCACGGAAGACGAGCTGACTTCAGCGCGGGATAAGCTTTCCCGCTTCTACTCCCAGCCTTAATCCTTGAGGGGCCGGGCGGCCTCAGTAGACTGCGTCAGCCGGTTTCTCCCGTTTTTGGGTCGCTAACGCCCGTCTAACACCTATCTGTATTCGCTGTCTTGCCGGGTGAACATGCCGAAGTATCGGCGCAAAACTCAGTGAGATGCCTGTTTTACCCCACCTCTCTGCAAAATGACCCTTAACAATTGCGGTTACCATATCTATTGCTTTGATCAATGGGCTGACCTTTAGGTTGGTGGAGGTAGGTGTGCGCAATTTTCTTTTATTCCTTGTCTTGGCCCTCGGGATTAATGGAGTCCAGGCGGACGACTGGAGCTCGTTTTATTTTAATCCGGCAATCGGCCGATCATCCACGGATGCCTCCGGGTATGACGGGGCTGCGGCAGCAAGTGTCGATGTTGGCTACAGGTTTAATCGCTTTCTTGGATTCGGCGCTGGCTACTATCGATTTGGTGAGTCGGAGGGCGACTCAGGAAGAGCGATAGAGGCGAAGGGCCTGTACCCATCTCTATCAGCGTACTGGCCGGTTAATGACGCTTTCGATCTGTATTTGCGGGCAGGCTATTTTAATTCTGAGGTGAAGATTACCTCCGCCTCAGGTAGCAACACCCTTGATGGTGGCGGAATAGGCTGGGGCGTTGGCGGTTTGGTGGCGGTATGGAACAACCTGGCTGTGAGCGCAGGATACGACAATTTCGAGGCTGAGGGGGTCGATATTTCTTACGGAAGTATTGGGCTTCGAATCAGCTTCTACTAGGTAATGGGTGTGCGAATGGAGGAGCAGGGTTCGGCTTCAGAGTACAACGCATTCGACATGCAGGAAATGGCGGTACGGGATTTTCTCATGAAGTCCTGCGCCAACAAATCCGCAGAGGAGGCGGTTAAGTGGACGGCCGGGATGCAGGCCGTGGCCACCATCGCCTGGATGGTGTTTTTGGTTTCCGCAGTTGCAACCCTGGGGTTTGGTCTTTGGACTGCTTTCTCAGACGGGTTGCTCGCGTCCATTGTTTGGGCTGTTATCGGGGGGCTGCTCGCGGCAGCAACTGGGGTGCTGAAACGAACTCGAGGGATAGTCTCGCGGGCGATCGCTGACTTCAATAATCGAGAGTCGGAGTAACACAAACATGGCGCCAGCTGGCGGCTGAATTCAAATGCAACCAAAAAGATTCGAAGCGCCGGGGGGGGGCCGTATGAATTTAAGAGCATTTACGCGTCGGTTTTTTTCCATCTGCATCATGATTGCCACGTACCCAGCAGTGGCGAACATGGAGCAACTCACCTACACCGGGACGAGCGGAGAGGTGGTGAGCGTTCCCTCCACGAATGAGTACATCAACCCGGTGGGAAAGATCGATGTCGATATCTCTGTTGGCAGCGGCAGGTACATCGTTCTTAAGGCGCAACATGAAGATGCCGGTGCGCCAGAGTTTGAATACCGGTCAAAGACCGTAGGCAGTCAGGATACGATTGAGGTGAATGGCTCGGTATATCCTGGGGTGCGCGTGACGCTTCCGCAAGGGCTGAGCCAGGAAGGGAAATACACTTGGGTAGTGGAGTATTTCGTCGACAAGGAGCTGGTGTCGTCGGAAACCCACGACCAAATCGTCGATAGAACCCCGCCGAGTGTTATTAAGTACTACGGCTACAGCTATGGTTTGGGTCGAAGCGGAAATCTTGGTGGTGAGTTAACCACAGATAAGCAGCTGGGATACGCTGAGGCTCAACGAGTCAGTGGTGTTATTGACTCTGATGTCGAGCAGCTTGCTTCAGCAGAGTTCTCGAGCATTTTTGTTGACGGGGACCGCGCGGGTGAAATTTACACGACAAAACCGGCGAGCCTGGGCGTGGACCCTGACACAGGGTTCACTATAGCCACGATCGGCGGCTCTTCTAACAGCTCGATATACTCAGGGGGATACTACCCTTCGCTAAACGGACGGATTATAAGCCGATTCGTCGTCGTCGATAAGGCCGGGAACATTGGTGGTGGCGAGCTGGAGCACTATCTGCACTGGATCTGTACCGCCGATGACGCAATGCTTGAAGTTGTTGGGGTTTACAATCCATCGTACACGGGTAACCCGGTCCCAGGGATGAGCTTCACGGGCTATGAGCCGTATGTTGAAGGAATGACCGTCCACCAGAATCCGTTTAAGCAGCTCTACAGAATGCCGCTTAGTAAGACGAAGGCGGAAGATCCGGAATTTGGATACTGGATGACCGGTCGCTTCCTCGTATCAACCTCAAAGGATGAAAATTACATTTACTATGAGGTGGAATCTGATTACGTCGACGGAAATATTCGGTTCCAAGGCAATCCTGAGATAAGGCTGAGATCTGACTCCTATTGGCAATGCACAAAAGGAACGAGTCACCAAACAAAGCTTGTTCTTAGCGACAATGCTCCGGAGTCGCCGAACTATCGCAGCATGCGGTTTTCGGTGAATGGAGAGTGGATCAGCGGGATTCCTAGAACCAACGCCAGCGACGGTGTTGTGGTGTTGGACCGGGTTCAAATTACAGCAGATCCGCGCCCGTATGAGCAGGTCTGGACCTCGACTTTGGGTACCTGTTCTATACCGATAGGTGAATCGACGTGCATCGCTGAGGGCGATAAAACCCTCGGTAAAGAAGGGAAGATTCACCATTACCATCAAGCTACCTACGTCAGGAGCGCGGATAAGTCCTTAGAGAGTAAGCGAATAACACTTAATGCGCGGTCGGATATGCAGCCGCCAATCTTCGATTATCTGAACTTCGATGTCACGGCAGAGGAGTTTGAGCTGGCCGGAACCGAGCCGAGCTCTGGCGCGGTGTGGGGCGACATAAAAATGCGCACAGCGAACGTGTTTCTCGTCGATAAGAAAACGGGTCAGGAAATTCAACTCAAGCGCATTAGTGAGGCTACGACGGGAGATCAAACCATCTATCGCTTCACCGTCGAGAGTGTTCCGGATGGTGTGTATTCGGTTCGCACGCAGCTGAGGGACTGGTACAACAACGACACTATCACTGAGGCGCCCGATCTCAGTATCGACAATGCTCCACCAGCAATTGATGTCGCTGAGTTGCCAAGCGATGGAATGCAAATCAAGCGTCTTGATGAGCTAACCATTCTGGTAGCGGATAATGTTGATGAAGATCCATACCTTGTCTCGGCCAGACTGCAAGGCGGACCTGATGATATCGATTATCAGCTTCCCCGCGAAAAGCAGGAGCCGGGGGTATTTCAACTCGGTGTACCGGCGATCATGCCCGACAACACCGCGCCGTATAAGCTGACACTGACTGCCCAAGACAATAGCAACAACGAGTTTACGCTTGAGCGGGTTTTCTATTTCAACCCCCCGATGGTTTCCAATGAGTGGGGAGCCGTCACGAATGTTCCCACCACCAAAGTAGCTATTTATGAGCCTGGTGGTAAGAGGTCATCATTCTATAGCCAGCCATTGCTAGACTCAGATGATTTGCCAATCACGGGTAAATACGAGGTGTCTGTGGCGGTTCGGTCAACAGCGACGACCGCAGTTGAAGTTAATGGCATCGTTATTGAGCCGGGCGGAAGGGAGGTTGTTGCCAATCTCTATGACATGAATGCGAACGATTCCCGCATCATCTTGCCCGTGAGGCCACTTGAGGAGAATGCTTCTGCTGACATAGTCGCGATGATCAATTCGCTTCAAGCACCTGGTGTGGTGTTCACATTGACGAGTAATGTCCCCTCGTTTGGTGTGGTGTCGAGCAATCCCCAGCCCATGCAGCTCGAAGCAGTTCAGCTCAAAAGCGAGATGCGAAACTCTCATTGCGTCTCAAAATATGGCTCGGTACCGAATCTCCGTAACAATGAATCTGCCAACCCTGTGGTCGAGCCGATTTGTTATTTCGAATGGTCTGAAGTGCCGCCTTATACCATCGTGCAGGATTCAACTGGCCAAGCCTCCGCAAAGGTGGAAGAAATTGGCTCGCTCACAGTGAAGGCTAGTTACTACATGCTGTTAAACGGTGAACGCGTCGATGTTGGTAGTGCAAGTACTGAGATTGAGGTCGTACCGTTCGCGGTCAACGCGCCGGTTTCGTCAAGAGTGAAACCCGAGGCGGAGATGCGGATTGAGGACTATGTCTTTGCGCTCGAAAATCCAAACGGTTGCAATCTCACCAGTGACCTGGAACAGGCTAAGTCTTCCTCACAGAGCTATTGCCTGATTGAGTGGATTTCCCTGCCGGACGGATTCACACCTTATCAACACCGGCCGCATAGCGAGTATCGCGGAAACTTCCAGGTGGATGGGGAAGTTGAATGGAAGTGGCGGATAGGTGGGGTGGCGAGATCAGGGAATGTCATTTGGGCAGAGCCTGAAGCTTATGTCGTTCTTGTTGATGATCCTGTCGCTCCCGAGGTGGAGTTTATGAAGGGCCGGTGGTTGGAGGATGGCGAGCTTGCAGCGTCCTTCGGTGAAAATCAGCCGGTAGTCATCGTGCGGAACGTGAGCCCGGCCGATATTGACGTGACTGTTGAATCGGATGTTTTTGGCGAGGCAATCGCATTCACGGATCGAGGCAAGGGCAGCTATTCGGCCATCCCTGGGTATACGGGAGGTATGTGGCAAGTGGCGAAGTATAAAGTCACCACCAGCTACACGAAATATCCTGAGAAGGCGCGGGTTGATGAGTTTGATGTCCGCCTGATGCCAAGCCCCAATATTTACACTGCGCTCAATGGGGAACGGAGCGCGATGAATATCGAGGACTACACTGTCCAGTTTGCGATGGGTGCACGGGAAGGAACCCAGTTGGCTTTCAACAGAGAATACCTTGGTGATTGGAATGTTCATCTCGCCTTCTATCGTGACGGCGAATTAGTCAGGCTGACTGATGATCAGGCAATGGTACCCGAGGGGCTGACGTTTACTATTCTGGGATATCAGCTTCAGGAATTGGAGAAGGCAGAGCAGCGCTTCTACGCGGTTGCCACACTGGACGCACCTGACCCAGCGCTTTCCCGAACGATCTTATCTCGAGCCGTCGCGCCTCGCGTTTATAACGGGCTTCCAATTGAGGGCGTGGTGACTGCAACGGTAACCCAGGGCCCGGCAAAACTCAGTACGCGATTGAGGCTGCAGTCAGATAGGGACACGGTTACATCGCTCGGCGAGATGCAATGGCAGATATCGCACGATAATTCCTCCTGGTCTGATATCCCAGAAGCCAATCGCTCAACCCTAATCAAGACCATGGGAGAGGGGGATTACTACTATCGCGTGCGAATGACCAACCGATACTCAGGTGCGGTGTCTTACACCGACCCAGTATTCATCTGGGTTTATGAGGGGCTTGGTGTAGAGCTTTCTGGGCATGAGCACACCATCCCTGGAGTGCCTGCGCACATTGAAGCACAAGCCGTTGACGGGGAAGGACGGCCTGTTGCCGACGCAGAGTACGAATGGGTTTACCAGGGCGCGGACGGCAAGAATGTGACGGTGAAGGGTAAGACCATCGACTATGTACAGAATGTGCGTGGCACTAAGTACATAACCGCCCGGGTACGACGCAAGGGCGCCGATCCGCTGTTGCGGCAGAGCTGGGAGACCGAGCGATACCAGCTGGTCGTTGATGAGCCGAAGGCTCCGCGAGTTTCGTTGCGAGGGCCCTCCATGGTAGAGGTTGGGCCCCCGTACATGTTCACTGCGGACAGCCAACCTTCCTGGCGCAACCGCACTTCCACGCAAAGGGTTACTGAGGAATGGACCACCCCCGACGGGAAGGTTGTATCCGGCCCAAGTCTAAGCTGGGCACCAACCGACGAGTTAATGGAGGCTGTCGGGTTTGGTGGGTATACCAACATTGTGCATCGCGCGTGGATGGTTGGGCACAAGGAGGAGACGCTTCGCGAATCCTACAAGCGTATTCGCATCTGGAAGTACGAATGGCCTGAGTTTTATATCAAGGTCAGCCAGCGCTACGATGCTGCGCCGAGTTCCTTTATGGTCGAGGCGCGGCCGGACGATATCTACTGGTATCGGCGGACCTTTGGTGAGCCAATTTCCTATGATTGGAAGTTGCCGCAAGGCGCCAGCATTGAGTCGCAGTACAGCAATAGGATCTCGCTATTTGCTGATAGCGGTGGAAGTTACAACGTTGAGGTTATTGTGTCGGACTCCCGGGGCAATAGCCAAACGGCCACCGCGACGGTTGTGCTTCAGCCCACACCGGCATACAGCCTGGCGCTGACGGCGTCAGCATCAAATAGTCATTGGCGCGCGCCGATGGAGCTTTCACCGAGGTTGAGTGTGTCCGGCGGACATCCCGAGAACAGGGTTAGCGCAGTCAAGTGGTATCTCAATAACCAGCTGCTCTCCGGTGCGGAAGGTAACCGGCCGCGAATCAATATCGCTGAGCCTGGTAACTACTCTGTTGAAGCGAAAGTTGAAACGGAACTTGGCGTGACCTCCCGAGCGTCTTTTGAGTTTGTGGCAAACGCCAATCAAGCCCCTTACTGCACCCTGGCGGCGTTCCGATCCGGAACGACCGTGACGGTTGATGCGGCTTGTCGGGACGATGATGGGTCGGTGGTGGAGTACAACTGGAAGGTTGATGGAGAGCCGGTTGCAACAACGTCGCGCCGGATCAGTTTTAGCCGGCCGACCGGGGTATCGATAAACATTGAACTGACGGCGAGGGATGATTCGGGTGCCGTAGGGTCGTTAGTCGAGAACATTAACCCTGAATAACAACGTGAACGTGAAGAATGTGCCCGCGGCCATTTTGGTCGCGGGCGGTATTCCTGGTTTTGATTTTTGGTGCTTATGGTGCGCAATATGACATTCAAATCTGCCTTAAAGCTGCTTGGTCCAATAGCCCTTTCGTTAAACGTGCTACCTGCACTAGCGAACCTGGAACAACTCACGTTCACTGACACGAACGGGGTTGTCACCAATGCAGCGGCCTCAAAGGAATACATTAACCCCGTCGGCAAGATTGAGGCTGATGTGTCGGTAGGCAGTGGCCGCTATATCATCCTGAAAGCCCAACACGAGAGCGCCGGCGCGCCGGAGTTTGAGTACCGCTCGAAAACGATCGGCAGCAAAGACACCATTGCCGTGAATGGCTCGGTTTATCCTGGCATCAGAGTCACCTTGCCTAATGGCTTGGCGAATGAAGGTAAGTACGTTTGGACGATCGATTATTATTCCGGCAAGGATCTGGTCTCAACCGAGCAGCATGAGCAGATAGTCGACCGGCAGGCGCCGGTGGTGACAGATTACTTCGGCCATACCTATGGCCTGGGGCGAGGTTCCAGCCTGGGTGGTCGTCTAACGAGCAGTGGCCAGGTTGCACCCTACGAGGCGCAACGAATCAGTGCGGTCATCGATTCAGAGTTCGAGCAACTTGCATCGGCAGAATTTACTTCAGTGTATGTTGATGGCGCTGAAGCAGGGAATGCTTTCATCACGAAGCCGGCCGCTCTTGGGGTTGATTCGGAAAGCGGTAAGACGGTAGCGACAATTGGCGGGGCGACCACAAATGCGCTGGCAGCTGGTGGTTACTATCCTGCGATGAATGGGCGCATTATCAGCCGTTTCAAAGTGGTGGATAAGGCGGGCAATATTGGCGGTGGGGAGCTTGAGCATTACCTGCACTGGATATGTAACGGTACGGACGCATTGATCGAGCCAATCGGCGTGTACAATCCGTCGTATTCTGGCAACCCTGTGCCTGGCATGAATTTTACAGGCTACGAGCCCTACGTCTCAGGCATGGCGGTTACCCAGAACCCCTTCCGAATCCTCTATCGTATGCCGTTATCCAAAGGGAATGCCAGCGATCCGCAGTTCGGGTACTGGTTTACCGGTGGTAATCTGAAATCCACGTCGAAGGATAGCAACTATATCTATTACATCGTCGAGTCCGACTATGTGGATGAATCGACCCGCTTCCAGGGGCACCCCAACATTCTGCTTAAGTCGAAGTCCTTTTGGCAGTGCTCAGCCGGCTCGGCGGGCACGAAGCTAACGCGTGGCGAAGGCGTCCCAGAGTCGCCCAATTTCCGAGCGATTAAGTATTCTGTGAATGGCGAGTGGATAGGGGGTATCCCTCGCACCAACACTTCGGACGGTATCGTAATGCTGGATCGAATTCAGATTACCGCCGATGCGCGGCCATATGAGCAGGTATGGTCGTCGGTGTTGGGCTCCTGCCGGATTCCGATAGGTGAGACGGTATGTATCGCTGAGGGGACAAAGACCCTAGGCGTGGAAGGCGGTATTCAGCATTATCACCAATGGACCTATGTGCGCAGCGCTGACAACAAGCTGGAAAGTCGCGTGCAAACGATTAATGCCCGCTCCGACTTGCAGCCGCCGATCTTCGACTACCTAAAATTTGACGTGAACGCGCAGCAGTATGAGTTGGCGGGTACCGAGCTGAACACCGGGGCCTATTGGGGCGATATCAAAATGCGCTCAGGCCATGTGTACCTGGTGAATAAGGCCTCCGGTGCAGAGATCCAGTTGAAGCAGACCTCCTGGGTGACGAGTGGTGATCAAAGTATCTATCAGTTCACGATTGATAGCGTACCAGATGGCGAGTATGCAGTCCGTTCGTTGCTGCGGGACTGGTTCGGCAACGACACCGTGACCGCTGCCCCTGACTTGGTGATCGACAATGCGCCCCCGACGGTGGCGGTGACAGAGCTTCCGAATGACGGGATGCAGATAAAGCGGCTCGATGAGCTGACTATTTTGGTCAACGACAACGTTGATTCAGATCCACTGCTGATATCTGCGCGGCTGCAGGGTGGCCCGGATAACATTGACTATCAATTGCCGCGTGAGAAACAGGAGTCGGGCGTATACCAGCTAGGTGTTCCGGCTATCACGCCAGACAACCAGACACCTTATCGGTTGACCCTGGAGGCTAAAGATAACAGCAACAACCAGTTCACACTGGAGCGGGTGTTCTACTTCAATCCGCCGATGGTATCCAATGAGTGGGGAGCGACCACTAACGCTCCGACTACAAAGGTGGCTATCTATCAGCCGGGTGGTAAGCATTCAACGTTCTACAGTCAGCCTTTGCTGGATTCGGATGATCTGCCAATCACCGGCAAGTATGAGGTCACCGTGTCGGTCAGAGGTAATGCCACTACGGCAGTTGAGGTGAATGGCATTGTGATCGAACCCGGTGGCCGCGAGGTCGTGGCCAACCTCTATGACATGGGCGCAAATGAGTCTCGGCTTATCCTGCCCGTGCGGCCGCTTGAAGAAAACGCCTCGGCTGACATTGTGGCGATGATCAACTCGCTGCAGGCGCCAGGCGTTATGTTTACCCTGACGAGTAATGTTCCCGAGTTCGGTGTCGTGGCATCGAACAACCGCCCGATGCAGCTCGAAGCGGTGCAATTCTCCTCAGAGATGCGCAACAACAAGTGCGTCAGCCGTTATGGGTCAACGGCCAATCTTCGCAACAATGCCTCAGCCAACCCTCTGGTTGAGCCGGTGTGCTTTTTCGATTGGACCAATGTTCCGCCCTACACCATTGTTCAGGATTCCAGTGGCGATGCCTCGGCGAAGCTTGAGGATGCTGGACCGGTCACTGTGGAATCCAGCTATTACATGATGCTCAACGGAGAGAAGGTTGAGGTCGGGGCGGCGTCGCTGGAGATAGAGGTGGTTCCATTTGCGGTTGAAGCGACAGTATCAAGCAGAGTGAAGCCCGAAGCGGAGATGAAGATCGAGGATTACGTTTTTGCTCTGGATAACCCGAAGGGTTGTAACCTCACGAGTGATCCTGAACAGGCACGCTCTTCTTCTCAGAGCTATTGTTTAATCGAGTGGTTGTCCTTGCCCGATGGCTTCACCCCCTATCAGCATCGCCCACACAGCGAGTACCGCGGCAACTTCCAAGTTGACGGCGAGATCGAGTGGAAGTGGCGGATCGGCGGGGTGGCTAGATCAGGTAGTGTCATTTGGGCAGAACCACAAAGTTACGTGGTGCTCGTAGATGACCCCATCGCCCCCGAGGTCGAATTCATGAAAGGCCGGTGGCTGGAAAATGGCGAGCTGGCAGCGTCCTACGGTGAAACACAGCCGGTTATTACCGTGCGAAACGTCAGTCCGGCTGACATCAACGTGACCGTAGAGTCTCCCGTCTTCACCGACACGGTTCAGTTCCTGAATCGCGGCAAGGGAAGTTACTCGGCCATTCCTGGTTACACTGGCGCCATGTGGCAAGTCGCGACCTACAAGGTCATCACGAGCTATACAAAGTATCCCGAGAAGGCCCGGATAGATGAATTCCAAGTGCGGTTAATGCCAAGCCCGAACATCTACACAGCACTCAATGGCGCCCGTAGCGCAATGAACATTGAAGACTACTCCGTGGACTTCTCTATGGGTGCGCGTGAAGGCACAAAGCTGACATTCAGCAGTGAGTACCTGGGGGATTGGGCTGTTCACTTGGCGTTCTACCGCAATGGCGAGCTGGTACGGCTGACCGATGATCAGCAAATGGTCCCAGAGGGGTTGAACTTCACTATCAAAGCAGAACAACTTCAGGAGCTGGAAAAGGCGGAACAGCGTTTCTACGCGGTGGCAACGCTCGACACCCCCGACCCAGCGCTTGCCAGGACCATCCTTTCCCGCGCCGTCGCGCCAAGGGTTTACAACGGCTTACCAATTGAGGGCGTTGTGACCGCAACAGTGACCCAGGGTCCAGCGAAACTGAGCACAAGGCTGCGCCTGCAGTCGGATCGCGACACGGCGACTTCCCTTGGTGAGATGCAGTGGCAGGTCTCAAGCGATAATGCCGCCTGGCAGGATATTCCCGACGCGAACCGGTCGACGCTGATCAAGACCATGGGTGCGGGGGATTACTACTACCGGGTTCGGATGAAGAACCGGTACTCGGAAGCTGTGTCCTATACGGACCCAGTCTACATTTGGGTATACGAGGGCTTGGGGCTTGAGCTAACCGGGCATCAGCACACAATCCCCGGCGTCGCTGCGCGCATAGAAGCTCAAGCGGTGGATGGCAACGGCAATGCGGTGTCTGACGCTGAGTATGAGTGGGTCTACCAGGGTCCAGACGGTAAGAATGTTACGGTCCCCGGTAAGACCATCAACTATGTGCAGAATGTGCGGGGCACGAAGTACCTGACGGCGCGAGTACGTCGTAAGGGTGCGGATCCCCTGCTACGTCAAAGCTGGGAAACTGAGCGGTACCAGCTGGTGGTTGATGAGCCGAAGGCGCCCAGGGTGTCATTGCGCGGGCCAAGCATGGTGGAAGTGGGTCCTCCGTACCAGTTTACCGCCGACAGTCAGCCTTCCTGGCGCAATCGCTCTTCGACTCAGTCTTTGGCCCAGGAGTGGGTCACGCCGGATGGAAAAACCGTTTCCGGAGCTAACCTGAACTGGTCACCCACCGATGAGTTGATGGAGGCCGTCGGGTTCGGCGGGTACACCAATATCGTCCACCGGGCCTGGATGGTGGGTCACAAAGAGGCGACGCTCCGCGAATCCTATAAACGCGTTCGGATCTGGAAGTACGAGTGGCCTGAGTTTTACATCAAGGTCAGCCAGCGCTACGACGCTGCGCCCAGTTCGTTCATGGTTGAAGCCCGCCCGGATGATATTTACTGGTATCGTCGGACGTTCGGTGAGGAAATCTCCTACCGTTGGACGCTGCCCTCTGGCGCCGATATTGAGTCGCAGTACAGCAACCGGATTTCACTGTTTGCAGAGCGTGGTGGCAGCTATGACATTGAAGTGGTGATCTCGGATACCCGGGGGAACAGTCAGACAGCAACCGCCACCGTAGTGTTGCAGCCAACGCCGGCATACAGCCTGGCGCTGTCGGCCTCTTCGTCGAACAGCTACTGGCGGGCTCCGATGGAGCTCTCGCCGCGGTTGAGCGTATCTGGTGGGCACCCAGAGAACCGGGTCACTGCTGTGAAGTGGTTCTTGAACAACCAGCAGCTGCAGGGTGTCGAGGGAACCCGCCCCCGCATTAGTGTTGTTGAGCCCGGTAATTACTCGGTTGAGGCAAAGGTTGAAACGGAGCTTGGCGTAACATCGAGGGCTTCGTTTGAGTTTGTGGCCAACGCCAATCAGACCCCTTACTGCACCCTGGCAGCCTTCCGTTCGGGCACTACCGTCACCGTCGACGCTGCGTGTAAGGATGATGATGGGTCGGTGGTGGAGTACACCTGGAAGGTGGATGGCGAGGCGGTGGCAACCACTTCGCGCCGGATCAGCTTTAGCCGGCCAGAAGGCGCGACAATCGCTATTCAGCTAACTGCGCGTGATGACTCCGGAGCGATTGGCACCGTCACCCAGAACATTAGCCCCTGATATCCTTGCGCTAGGGAACTTGCCCGGCCCCAGCGGAGTATATAGTGAATTTTGTGTAATTCACTAAGTGAGTGAGTGAATGCCCCTTAGGAACTGGCTTATGGGGCATCTTTCGTTTTTACACAGTGTGTAATTCGATGTGTAAAAATAGAAGCGCTCGTTCCAAGGGCTCTGCCCTCTCGCCGCAAGCGACGATTCACCCGAGGTATTTCATGACCAGCGATGTGATCGAGTGAGAGCACAGATAAAGATAACTTCCTTGGGGATGCTTAAAAGTTAGCAGTGGTCGTACCACGATACTCATACTGTAGCTGAAGGTTGCCACAATAAATTGGCCGCCCGTAGCTCTGGTCGCAAAGCGGACATTCAGATTTCGGAATAACGCAGAGCGCAGCGGCGTGCTTTAGCACGTCCGCTGACGCGATTTGTTAGCCGAGTTCCGGGGAAACTGACCTCTTTCCTCCGGATGAACCAAAATCCGAGGAGTCCATTTCTTGTCTATGAGCTCAAAAGACTCACGGGCTTTCATGCCAGATCCAATCGGATATTCGAGTTCACAAACCTCAAGCTTGCTCTTTTTCTCAAGTATTTGAAAATTTCGAGCGTATATAAACCATTCACCGCCACCATTTTGATCACGGATAAAGGCCTTTGTGTGCTCAAACTCCAAATAAGGAGCGACATCGATACCTTTTCCTATTCTATGGACCGAGTCAGCCCTTCGTTCTTCAATAAAATCAATAAGTGCTACAAAGCCCTCCGATTGAGAAAGCTGAATTTCTTCGAAGGCTGGTAGTCTGGGATAAAACTGGTGAAGGGCAAAGGACCACTGGCAGCCAAAGAAAGCCGACTTGGAAAGAATAACGAAAATGTAGTAAGCACCCTGATTCTCGAGCGCAATGAGTTCTCCTGGTCGTAGGTGCTGCATGCTCGTCCTCCATGGCTAACAGCTTATTAGTTTGCTTTCTTATTAAACCGCAACACCATCACCCAGTCCAATACTGCTTCACAACCTGAATAACCTCGATTTTTCAGATCATTACCCCTCCATCTCAGGGGGGCTTTTGATTTAAAGCTCTACCATCTCTCCAATATGAACTTCTGCCTCCCACCCCCGCAGCGGGCGCGACGCATTACCCTCTTCATCTGGTCGGCTAACAACAGCATTCATAGCGAGCAGGGAGTCTACTTGTGATTTCAGCGTTTCGAACTGGGCTTTCTGGAGAGGGTCCTGCTCGCGAGGCGGGTAGGTTGATGTTGTGACTATCAATGCCGCGGTTGATCCGGGCTCGTCGGGGTCAGTGAAATGGATTGATGGTGTGATATGCGGATTGGGTTGGGTTGATGTGATCTCCAGTCCGGATTGCTCCAGGTGATCTTTAATGGCTGAAACGGCTAACGCGTGTGCTTCCCATAGTGACATCGGGATTTGCTCGCTACTGATTCTGTCCACGGGATCGACCGGGCCCCCGTTGGTATCAACCAACCCCCAGCCTGGTTGCGTCGGCACCCATCCATCCGGGGTGGCTTTCATTGGCAGAAAACAGGCAACGGCATTTGCGTCATCACAGGTCTTGAGAAAGGCTTTGTGATCGGTCGTGTCGGCGTATTCAGCGGCGTTGAGGTAAACGAAGAACAGTTGGTTGCCGACAATAAAGGAGTGATGCTCAATCATTGGCGGTGCCAGCTCAGTGCGAATAAAGCGTGTTGCGCCATCGCCTTTTCTGGTCAGGTGGGTGCCGGCGGCGTTCCAGGCGTTGATGAAATCGGGAGAGAACTTCGTTTCCGATAAAAGGTACATGAATACTCCAACAGTAGTTCAGAAGCAGGCGACCATATCGTCATCACTGACGATATGTGGCGCGACAACAGCGTCGCTAAGCGACACCTTCGAGGAAATTACGCGCGAATGCTGCAGGTCGTATGATACGCGCTTTGGGTGGGTAGTGATGGGGACGTAGACATTCACATCCCTTACTTGGCCAATTCGGTAAGCGCGGTCGGTTGCCTGTGCCTCTTTGGCCGGGTTCCAGTGGCGCTCCAAATGGCAGACATTGTTTGCTTTGGTGATGGTGAGCCCGACACCGGCGGCCACCGTCGATAACACGATGGCGCCGAACCCTTCCCTTTCCTGGAAGTCAGCAATGAGGCGCTTGCGGGTCATGACGGATTTGTTTTTCGCAACCGCTTTGGTCTCGCCATTAATCACATGGACCGGTACACCCCAAAGGCATCGAATCAGCGCGGCGACATAAGCCTGAACAATCTTGGAGGTGGCAAAAACAATAATCTTCTCATTGCGCTTTTGCACCTCACTGAGAATCCGAATGAGCATCTGGATCTTGATGCTTTTCGCGGCATGGGCCTCAAGTTCTTTTTTGGAGGTTGGGAATGGCTCGTTGGCGGCCAGGCCGTGGTGGATGCTGGTTAGCTTGAGGTGATGAATAGACCCCAGGAGATTCTTTTTGTACTCAGACGGGGGCAGGGCGCGAAGGTCCTCAAGCACTTTTTCATAGGCATTGAGCTGTTGGCCGGATAGCTCACCAGAGAGCCATGACAGGTGGGTCGCTCCCTCCAGTGAAGGGTCGCCGGTGAAAACATGCTTCTGCGGAAGGCCCTTGAGCTTTTGCGCTTTCGTCCGGCGAAGCATGAAGTCGCCCACCGCGGCGCGGAGCTTGATGCCGAGCTGCTGCTTGAGATCGTCATCATTGGATTCTGCGATTGGGAGAACGTAGCGCTTGTGAAATTCTTTCCACGAACCCAGTAACCCGGGCATGGCCGTATCGTAAAGGGACCAGAAATCCTTGAGGGAGTTTTCGACGGGGGTGGCACTGGCCAATAGTTTGAAGGAGGCCTTGAGCGCCTTGGCTGCGATGGTGGCCATGGAGTTGGGGTTTTTCAGGTTCTGGCCTTCATCAAAGGCGACCACACCCCAATCAACGCGGGAAAGCGAGAACTGGTAATCCCGCAGGGTCTGGTAGGTTGTGATGACCAGGCGGCCTGGGATGTCGAGGCGTTCGGACCCGTGGTGTGCGCCAACTTTGAGGGCGTACCGTATCTGCGCGGGCTGTTCTTGCCCTATGTGCTGTGTGGTTTCCCGGCCACCCCCGTTGCTTACGAACCGGTGGAGGTCCCCTTCGGACTGGAGGATAACGATGTCTGTGAATGGAGACTGCTTAAAAGTCTCGTCGACCTCGGCCGACCAGTTTTCGAGGAGGCTCAGCGGGGCAACGATAAGGCAGGGCTTCTTCGTGGTCTTAACCTGCTGGTACCACGCCTCTATTGCAACCAGCGTCATGTAGGTCTTGCCAAGGCCCATGTCGTCGGCAAGAAGGGCGCCGTAGTCCGAGTCAGCATGGGCCGAGGCGCGAAGGTGCGCGAGAATCCACTTAATACCCTCGTCCTGGTGATCAAAAGGGTGGCGCAGAAGATTGTCTTGCGGGTAATCAATCCCGGTGGTGTCCAGATGTGGAGAATCCACCGGCGCGCCGTAAGCATGCTCTTCGTCGTTGTCTACCAGGGATAGGACGGCGTTGTGAACAAGGCGGGCCTCTTCGGGTAGCAGGGCGCCTCCCTCGAGCTCGTCAGCGCCTTCCTTCGCGTCCTGCAATGCTTCCTGTTTTTTCTGCTTCTCTTCGGCTTCGGCGTCAAGTCGTGAGGCGGTCTCGGCGTAAAAGGTGCCAATCTGCTCCGCATTGGAAATATCAAAGTTTCGGTTGCCGAATGTGGCGCAAGTGGCACCGGTGGCCCGGGCTTCGGCGACGCTCGCCTTGAACTGCTTTAGGGTTTCATGACTGGCGATCGCAGAGTTGGCGGAAGCCAACGGCTCAATGAGGCCATCGGTGTCGAACCAGTGGGTTTCGGTTCTTTCCGTGACACCGAAATACCGGTGGCGCCGCGCCTCGGCGCCAGTGGCACGAAGGGAGAAGCCGGTATCCAGGTCTACCAGGGCGGCGTTAAGGTAGGCCGTCGGGGTGGCGAGAAACTCCTGTACCTGGGCCCGGGGAATATAACGAGAGGTGCGGATCTCCTCGGTGGCCATAATGTGGTCGCGATTGAGTAACACGACGCTGTTTTTGACCTTCAATAGGCATTCATCGGATGCCGGGTCGATTTGCCCCAGTCGGGAGGCTATGTCGGTGACATTGATGTCAGGCCCCATCGTAGGGGTCAGCAGTAGGCCGCCGTCCGGTGTCTCGTCGGCCGCGACCCCAATGGCGTCGGGGATGGTGATCTTGATATCTCGGAAGTGGCCCAGGTCGATATCCAGCCCCTGGGCCTTCGCCTGCTGGAGTTGATAGACCAGCAGCGTGTTCTGATACGGCGTTCTCTGGGCATCAAATTGCGCGCCATGCTCCTCGATGGCGGCAAGCACATCCAGCATAGGGGTGTTGAGTCGGTACCGCTCATTGTCGGCGAGAATAAGAAGGCACCCTTTGCGGGTGTACCGCCGCACCAGTGTGTCATCAGGCATGACCAGGTGCAGCTCAACCGCGAAATCTGGTCGTGATGTCGTCCCGGAAAAAACACAGTTGAAGCGCCCCGGGAAGGGCTCAGGCAATTGGAAAAGGGTGCCAAAATCATTGTCGAGGGTAGCGGCGACTTCGGGGGTGATGGTGTAGCCGCCGGGGTGTTCTGCGCAAAGATCTTCCTCCTGCAGGGCGCGGAGGTAAGCAAGCTGCACACCGAAATGAATATCGTCGATCGCGGCGTTGTCCGGCGAGCAGGTCAGCGCCGGCGTAAACTGCAGAGCAAGGTCATCATTTTCTGCTATCGCCCATTGCAGTTTGGGCTCAGCTGAGACGTTTTTTCGCTTCAGAAAATCAAGTATCGCCATGTGTACCGCTATTGTTCAGATTGCGGGCGAATGCCGCAGGTTTCTAGGAATGTCAGTGCACGGGGAATCCAATTAGTCCCCCGGTGGGTAAATTGCTGGTAACCCTCATCACCAAACTCTGCGCGATAAAGCTTTACCAGCCCGGAGCGAACGTCGCGGTCTTCGAAATTCAGGAAGTGGGGGTTGAGAATTTGAGAAGCCGTCGGGAGTTGTCGCATGAGCGTGAGACGGAACTGGTGAGTGCCTTCGATGAGGTGTGCCCGGCCGGCCAGGTTCAGGTAGATGGCCGATGTGTGTTTGGTGCTGAGGGTGGCATAGGGCGGGTGGCGACCAACATCGCTTAATGCGCGCATGTACTGGTCGGCGGCCGCGCCAAGAAACACCCGGCTATCAATTACCAGACCGCTATCAACCAGATTACTCAGGAACGCCTGCCGGTCGACAAACATTCTCAGTTTCTCGTCGTCATTCTCCTCTTCAATGCTTTGGCGGAGAACTTTCAGAAACAGACGAACATCAATAGCCGAGAGCCAACTACGAAACCGCTCCTCGCGCTGGCGCCCAAGCAGTTTCCACCAGGTGTGCGTGGCGTGGGTCGCCCGGGATGTCCTCGGGTCCCCGGCGATAGCCAACACAGCCCTTCGCCAGGGCGCAGAAATGGGGCCAGCACCCGTGCGATCAATCAGCACCCTGACGAACTCGTGCCCGAGCAGGCCCTGGCGGAACGGTGTGGTATTTACTTCCTTATTTGCTATTTCAGCCAGGATTGGGTCGTCGGCGCCGACCGGCAGAGATTCAAGGCGCTGTAAGTAATGGAAGGCGTTTGCCAGGGCGAGGTAACGGCCGGCACTGAACGCCTTCAGGCTGAACGCCTTGACCGCGCCAGCGAGGTCAGTCTGGTTTGATCTGGCTGCGTTAACGATCTCAAGTGGCCCGCGCGGGGTAAACAGGGTGTCGGATAGCAAGTGGTAAAGGCCAAGGTCGGTATTGCCCCGGGATTTAGCATCGGTTTCGTTGAGCTGCCGCTGAAGATAGGTGCAAAGCGCAGTGATGCCTTCTCGGCCCGTCATTTCGTCGAAGTGCATGAAGAAGGCGCGAATGAGCTTAAACAGCGTCATCCGTGACAACGGCCTTTGAATGACATCGACCCCCGCGTAGAACCGGTCGTCGATGTGGGCGGCCTGGGCAAACACACGATCTGTGGCCAGCAAGTGCATCGCGACCCTGAGATCATGCTGGTCGCGTATCTCATCCGCCAACGGTGATTGGGATTCCAATACAGAGCGGCGAATTCGGGTGGCGGTTACCCTGAATTTATCATTGGTGGTACCGGCTTTGAGTTGCAGTTGTTTCAGTGAATCGACACTGGCCTGCATCCTGGCGAAGCTTTCGTCGCTGAACGGCTTGAGTTCGAACTGAAGTGAGGCAGGAAGCGGCATTGGTTTACCTTAGGGTACTGGCCAATGTGTTGTATTTCTGGAGGTCCGGGCGGCGAATGGTGAACCGAATGTCGATGCGCCGGTTTTTCCTCATCGATGCAGGGGTGTCGGGGTGCGCCAGTGTCGCCGGGTCTGGCCGTGTCGCGCCGAAGCCAGAAACGGAAAACAGCTTCTTGCCTGACGCGTTCTTGAAAGCATCAAGTCCGGTACCGGCATCGTGCCAGAGGTTCCACACTTCAATAGCACGAAAGGTGGATAGCCCCCAGTTCCCCTTCATGGCGGGGTTGTAGTAAGGCGTTGAGTCGGTATGGCCCTCAATGTAGACGGTATCGAGATGCTTAAAACGATCCCCTTGTGCGAGGACATCAGCGATCACACGACCGACCTGCAGTGCGTTGCGCTGGCTCTGAGGGTCCTGTGGTACCCGGAACTCACCCTTCTCAAAGGTGATCACGTCCTCAGGGATCCGAATGACGGTGTGGTTTTCGGCAATCTCCACACGAATGCTATCGGCGTTTAGCGTGTCAACGACCTGGGTGATGATTTCGGAGCGCACCTGGTCATCCTTCACCGCCTCCGCGATGGCCTGTTCCACCGACTGATTCTGACTGGAAATCTCCAGCATCAGGGCGACAGAGGCCAGCACAAAGATAACCAGCAGCCCGGCGAGGATATCGGAAAAGCTCAACCAGTATTCATTGTCCTCATCGGGCGGCTCGGCATAGTTGATGTGGTCGTTAAGCACGAATCACCTCCCGGGACGCGCTGACCGACGACTCAATCTGATCGACCACTTCGCTTATGCAGCGCACCGCGTCGACTAACGTGGAAGTAAACTCATTGGTTTGATGGTTCCAGGCATTGAGCCGGTCGCTTGTTTGCTCTTGCGCCTCGGTGGCGTAGGCGGTGAGGAGCGCGGTCATCTGGCTTTCCAGCTCGGCAACCTGCGTTTTCATTGCCCCGGCCAGGTTTTCAAAGTGCTGGCCGATGGCTTCTATACCCTTGTCTGCGTGACTGGCTGCTTCTGCGTACTGGGTAACTGAGCTGGCCAGGCTGTCGGCGGCGTGTTCGAACTTGGTCAGCAGCTCCATGTTGGAGGTTGTGCACGATTTTATGCTTTCGGTGGCACTATGGATCTGAGGTCCTACCGCATCCAGGGCGCTGGTCACTAAGGCGGACAACGCCTTGAGATCGGTCGCTGCCCCCTGCATCGCATGCACCGTCTCCTGGTTGGCGGCCGCGGCGTCCTTGGCGCCGTCGAGAATGGACGCGGTAGCGCTGGTTATTGCTTCGTGCGATGCGGCTTGCTCGGCCACAAGCTGCTGTATTGTGCTGGCGAGGGTGGACTGTTTGTCGATCAGGCTGTTGAGCTGTTCTTCCACTGATGCGCGAGCAGCCGCCTGGTCTTGCGTGTGCGACTCAAGGGTTTTAATCACCGCCGTATTGATTTCCGCGTTGGCCGCGGCCGCTGTTTGTGCCTGGGCTTCCAATTCGGAGCGGAACGCGGTGAGGCTGTCGTTGATGCCGGTCGAGAGGTGCTGGGTTGCTGAGCCAAGATTGTCAGCCACTGATTTCAAGGCCTGGTTTTGCTGCTGGAAGTTGCTGTCTGCGCTCTTCTGGATGTGCTCAAGTAGATGCGTTATGGCTTCCGTTGCGCCCGATTCCGCCGTTTGCGTCAGCTTTTCAATTGCCGGTTGCAGCGCCTCCAGGAGGGCGGCGGTCATATTGGACTCCAGCGCCGTATTCGATTGCTGCATTGCCTCCTGGAGCTTGTCAGCGATTTTCTCGTCTAGCGTAAGCACCGCCTCGTTGAGCTTGCCGGAGTTCAGCTGGATGGCGGCCAATGACTGAAAGGCAGACGCCGGCGGGAAAATAAAATTGAGCTGACCTTGTAGCGCCGTCAACTCCCGGCGAACGAGCTGATCGGCAGCCTTCTCTATCACGTTGAATAACAGACTGGTCACGAGTCCCCAGACGCTGGTCATGAACGCAATGGCGGCGCCGCCAATCATCCCAAAGATACCCTGGCGCAGCATGTCCGGAGACAACTGCTCACCGCCATCGCCAGACAGGTGAGACAGACCCATCTGCAGCCCCGCAAACGTCCCGATCACCCCGATAGCTGTCAGAAAGCCGGAAATCCCCAGCAGGAAACGATTGCTGCGAACCCCAGGGGCCACGGTGTGGGCATTGAAGAAATGTTGCGCGGTTGCACTGTTATAGAGTCGTGTTTTGCCGGGGATCTCCACCAGATTCTGATCAAACTCAGACCACACCCTGGCGATGTGATTAAGCCCTTGGGCCTGGTTTAGAAGCGCGCGGCGCTTATCGGGCGCCGAGTCCGGCGTCAGGTTATCAATGAGCGATCGGCAGGTCCGCACACGGCGAAGCGAGGATCCAGTAAGCCATCCAATGGCAGCCAGGCCGCACGCAAATACAACCAAAATGCACAGCACAATCACAGCGCAGAGCCCGGCGGCGCTGGTGAAATCTCCAGTTAAAATCGTTGAAAAATCAGGGAGGAGATTCACCAAAGAGTAGTTTGGTTGGGCCATATTCACCGTCCGAATTGCCATGCATAAAGGATAACAGTGAATTTTTCTGGGAAAGCTCGGTGAGAGGGCGGTTTACCCCCTTCTCTCTGGCAATTGAGCAAAGTTAACCCGGTTTATACTCGGGGCATTACAGGCTCAACGTTGAAGCAACATGAGAAATTCATTCAGTAAACGCGCTTTCGGTGTGGTGTTGGTTGCTGCTTGTCTTGCAGCATGCGCCGGGGGTGGCAATGGCGACAATAGTGGCGGCGATACACCTGGCAGTGGTTCAGGTGGTGGTTCCGGGAGCGATTCGGGAGGTGGTTCAGATGGTGGCTCTGGCGGCGGAACCGTAGAAGACGACGTTCGCATCATTGCTGGCACTTGGGCGGATGAGGGCGAGATAATCATCATTGGACCGGATGGCCTGTATGCTCAATTCACGAACCCGGAATCCACCCGGGGTACAACAGACTATGACACCGGTGTCGTGATCGGGCAGTTGTTTGAAGTAGAAGGCAATGAATTGGATGGGGAAGGCGGGACAATAGATGTCACCTTCCGCGTTGCGGCTCAGGGTGATTACTATAAAACCCGGCGTTATATTGATGTGCCTGAAGATGATCCGTGGACCGGCTGCGAGCCGGGCGAAACCCCGGATATCGAACACTGCTTTACCACAGACCTGCCTAACATCCGCGGTGAATACACCGATGAGGTTGCATCAGGCGACACGGATCCATTCATAAGCGGCGTACCCGCTGATCTAGCTATCAGCGCCAAAACCGGTACCGCCACCGCAAACTCCGAAGACTACATTGTACTCCCAGGGATAGCTGGGCTGGTCACTGAGGATTTTATTACCGATGTCGTTGGCGAGTTCGATTTGCTGGGCGACGGCGCCTTTGTGGTTGACGTTGATAGCAACGGAAATATGACCAATGCCGGCGGTGAGTGCTACATCGAGGGCGAGCTACTTCCTTACGACGACAGCATTTCAGTTGCCTATGCGTTTGTGCTGATCAACTGCAGTGAAGATGGCGATGTGGAGAACGATATCAGCTTTGACGGCCTCATCAGTGTTGTCGCTGATGAAGAGTGTGCGTCAGGCCGGGCAATGTACGGAGTCCTGCGCAGCTTCACTGAAGGCGATGGCTATATCAGCTTCGGCGCGGCGTGCCGTGACTAAATGGACTACTTGATTCCAATTCCGGGTGAAGATTAATGCGTAGGTTGATAGGTGGGGCGCTACTGTCGCTGGCCCTTTTGGCGGGTGGGTATTATTTCTACACGTCCGTGTGGCTGGCTGGCGGGGGTGGCGTTAAATTTGTCGCCAAGTCCGCGGAGCCCGAAGTTAGCAAATTCTTATTAAAAACAGGGCTGCCGTATCGCTGGGAAGTTACCGGCACTGCAGCGATGGGAGGTGGCTTTACCAGTGCACTAAAGCCGCTCAATGAAGGCCTTCCAGTCATTCCTCTGGATCACGCCGTTGCCAACCGTGGAGAAGACACTGTCATCGTTACGACCACCGGTGATTTCGAGGGAAAGGCGAAATGGGTTAAAGCGACCGGTGGTGAAGAGCCATTAGTGGTAACCACCACAGTGCAGGCTGATGACGTTATTGTCACGGAGGTGGATCTGCGTGCCGCGACAATGATTCTGGATGGGGCAAAAATTGAATACTCGGCGATGCAGGCCAAATCGGTCTCCGCGGACGACACCTCATTCGCAATGGCCCCCGGGGATATTTCCATTAAGTCGGCAGAGTTTGAGGCCGGAATCGAGATCAATGGGGTGCAGGGGGTGGAGAAGCCCAATGGCGAATCCACGGCAACGATCGGTCTCTCCAACATCACCCTAGAGCTCTTCCAGGAGAGTCTTTCTATACTTGCGGTTGATGTCGCCGGAGAAAATAAGATCAACGGGGGGGTGATGACCTCGTTGGGGAGTATTTCATTCTCCAATGTGGAGTTTGGGCCGTCGCCGACATCACGCGATTTGTGGGCTGATGAGATAAAGCTGTCCATGGATATGGGCCCCCTCCCTGCCAATTTCGAAGAATTGTTAATGTCGATTTACGAATCGGAAACGGATGAGCAAATTACAGCGGCTGTGAACGCGGTGCTGAAAGAAATCGACAAACCCATCCTGTTGCGTGAACGCATTGTGCTGCGCAAGGCCGATACAAGCACAATGGATTTAAACCTCAGGATCGACTCTCTGTCTGATGCGAGCATCGGTGGCCAACAAGATGTGATGGCGCTTGTACAAAAGCTGTCTGCAGCGATTGAGATGGATATCGCAGAGGTCGATATTCCCGATAGCGTGATACCGATGTTCCAGAGCTTGATTAACCAGGGACACATGCGTTTCGACGGCGCCAGGGTGAAGGCATCAGTTACCTATGCTAACGGCAAGGTAGTGCTGAACAACTCGGGGCAGTCGATGGATGTATTGGGCTTGGTAATGTCGAATCCCGCTGTGCAGGCCCACCTGCAACAGCATAAGCCAAACAAGAAGTGAGGCGATTATGATTGAGTCAATGGGTGTGTTTCTTCTACTGCTGGTTACCGTTGCGATGCTTTTGATACGGCTTGGCCTGAGTTACTCCATTAAAGTGGTAACCCTCGGGCGGATTCATGCGGTGTGCGAGGCCTCGCTCGCCCAAGGGAAGGATTACAGCTGGGTATATCGTTGCATGGAAGAAGAAGAGCATGGAGAGTTCACTATGGCGCTTCAAATATGGCGGTGGCGCGGCCGCGACTACTTTCCTTACACCTATAAGGCACTAGACGGAATTCAATCCACTCAATCGCCGGGCCGGCTAGGCACCGCTGAGCAATGGCGCGCTCCACGATCCGATTTCCAAAAATAACTCTGAAATTTTCAAAAGCGTCGAAACTTGCAAATGGTTGTCTCATCCCGCGCAGGCTCGGTACCAATAGGACGACGACCCGCACCTTGTGGATTCGGGTAGAGCGGCGTGATGGCATCCACCAATCCCAGCCAAGGGATGATGCGATCCATGTCTTCGAGAAGCTATTCCTTGCGGTGTTTCTCGAAGCTATCAGTCAGAGAGTTGTTTCATTTTCAAATCTCGAGGCCGGTGAGTGATGTCAGCATTATCACTCACCAGCGGAATTAATCAGAGTTGCCTTAGGTTTGCGCTTACGTTTGGCGGGCTTGGTCGCTCTACCAACGAGATATGATTCCAGGCTGGCCAGGGATTTCTTCTCCCGCGCCTCTGCCGCGGACATCTCCTTCTCAAGTTTTACTTCCAGACGAGCTCGCAGTGCGGACATTTTCTTCTCCGCGAGTGCTTGGTGCCGGTCCAACTGCTTTTGCGCCGTGCTAATTCTGCCGCTGGTTTTCTTGAGCTCAAGCACTTCCTTCTTCGTCTGGGCGACAACGATGCGTTGATCTCGTACCGCGGTCGATGCCTTCTGGAGCTTTTCGTGCGCCTTAATCCGGGCCTTTTCCTTCGCAGCGGAGGGCTTTTCCTTCTCAGCTACTTTCTTCTGCAGGTAGGCGTCCATGGCAGTCTTCTCTGCGGCGATAGCCTTATCGAGCGCGATGTTTGCCTTGTCCAGATCCGCAAGCGATTTCTGCATCACTTTATCGTGTGATTCCAGTAGCGCGGCAAGGGTCCGGCGAGCAGCACGTTTTGCCGGGGCCTTTTTGGGTGCTGCTTTCTTTGGAGCGGCCTTCTTAGGGGCGGCCTTTTTGGCTGCTGCTTTCTTGGGGGCGGCCTTTTTGGGTGTTGAATCGGGGGTTGTTTCTACTTCAGTGGAAGCTGAATCGGAAGGCGTGGCCATGTTATGAGCTCCAATTGTGGGAATGCTACCTTGAAAGTGTACGATATAAGTCCGATTTCGGGAAATTTCCGGGGCTTTGTGTGCAATAGCCCGCTACGGGTTAGCGGGCGGCATGGGTCAATAATTCTGGTGAGGGCTTAGCCCGGGGGCGGGGAGGGTTTTTGCGAGGAGCGAGACCTTCTTTCGAGCTTGGCATTGAGCTTCTTTACTTCGATAGCGTGTGACTCTGCAGCCTCGGCGAGCTGTTTAGTTAGTGAGGCCTCAACCTTTCCCGCTGCCTCAATTGCCCTTTCTAGCGAGGCTGTTTCCTTCGACAGGTGTTGATTTCTTGCCTTTTCAGTTTCGATTTCTGATTCGGCCTTAGCGAGTTGAAGTTGAAGTTTATGTATCTGGTCGTTATCGGCGGCAACCTGAGACCTGCAGTTGGCGAGTTGTTGCTCGATGGCTTGCTTCGCTTTGCGCTCTTCACCGAGCTCCATCTTCGTGTCTCGAGCAAGCGAGGTGGCCTTGCCAAGGTCCTCTAGGGCTCGGTCAAGGCTACGCCGTAACTCAGACTCGGCTGCACGCAGGGCGGCGGCCTGCTCCTGGGCGGCGGCGATCTCGGTCGCCCACTGGTGCCTTTCCTCTGCGTGGCGCGCTGAGAGTGCGGCATTCATGGACTTTTGCTCAAGGAGGTCGTTCATGCGCTGCTCGGATGTAGCGAACAGCTCTTCTGACTGGCGTTGGTACTTTTTGACGTTGCTGGCTAACTCACCAATTTGAGCGTTGAGCTCTTGGATCTCCTGTTGGAAAGCCGCGTTCTGGGCATCGGCCTTATCGAGCTGGTCTTTGCACTCATTGAGGTGGGTTTGGAGTGTGTCGCGCTCTTCGGCTAGGTCGCCGGCCCGCTCAGTGAGTTCGGTAATCTTGGCATCAAACTCCTCCTCGATCTGGTGCTTCAGGTTGTCGTAAAGTTCTGCAATGATGTCGACTGCGCGCGCTCGGACGCCTGTGGCACGAAGACTCGGGGTTTTTCGCTCGCGCCAGGTTTGCATGTGCTTGTTAATGGTGGTCATCGAGCCATGACCGAGATAAGTGAGGACATCCTGATTGGTGGGCTGCTTGTCCATCCTCGCAAACAGCACATCGGCCGCCTTGTGGACTTGGTACTCTGTAATCCCAGCTCTTGCCATTATTTTGGCCTTATAGCGTTATGGAAGGTTGCTTTCAGCGCCGATGATAAACCATTAGCGACCAATTTGCTGACCATGGGAGACGCAGGTCTGATCCTGTAAACATATCCTGGATAGCCGCCTTTCTGGTTTTCGCCGACGGAAATGCAAACTCATGAATTTCAATTTGAGGGTTATTGAATGATACGCCTACAGGAACTGTGCAGGAAGGCTGTGTTGTATAAACACGAGTTTGACCTGAAAACAGGGCGATACATATTCCCGTCGAAATTCGTTAACCGGCTGTTGCCATTTATCGACGAGCGATCGCCGCCCGGTGGTAAGGTCTTGATGGAGGTAGACCCTGGGTGTACGGTCGGCAGTAATATTGATATAGACCTCTGGGTTGACGCCGGGATTGCATGAAGAAAGATATAGGACTTGGGTGGTATAAACGCTGATTAATCATAAGTGGTGTGAAAATTAAAAACCCCTACCCCATTGGTAGGGGGAAACAGAATGGCTCCGTTTATTTGTCTTGGTCTTCCTTGCGGCCATTACCGATGTTGATGTCGCCGATAGTGACTTTGACACCGCCTCCGATAATGATTACCGCAGCAAGAAGTAGAGCCATGATTTCCATGCTCGTTTCTCCTGTGTTGCGGAGCCGCGCCTTTTCATCCATCCCTGTACCGGAATCAAGGCAGAAGTGTTCGCGACAACACTTATACAGCTCAAAGTTAATAGGCTCCGGTAAAACAGGGATTTGGGCTACCAACCCAGCCCGGAGGGCCACTAAGGACGGAACTACTGTCCCGCCCTTCCGCATTACTATTTATGCAATTTCCACTTTAGTAATCGAGAAGGGCGCTTTAAACTGTGTATCGAAACGAAGCCTGGCTATTATACCATTACCATGCTTGAGATGTTGTCGGGGCTGGCCGCAATTTGACATATTCGGGGCCGAATAGTAGAGTTTGGTTGTTCGTGACAACACTTGTACAGCGCAGATGGACTTACCACCCGGACGCGACAGAGAAACCGCCTACTGGCGGTTTTTTTGTGCCTGCCGTTTCAGCTCGAATCCTCCCTACCTTCCTACCCAAAACATTCCCATGATAGTGCGGCTTTTGAGGCTCCCGGCAATTCTCTGATCACAAAACAATCAATATCAGCCATTTAATATCACATATAAATATATATTGGCACTTGTGATATTTCGCAGCCATGCTAGTATGTATCACATCTATAGTCCATAATGGCATTTGTGATATATGTTTGGTGATCTATTCAACATGCCAGTAGAGAAACTTTTTTCTGAAAGCGAGCTGCAAGAGCTTTTAGATATGAACGCTGCTCCGCCCCACGGCCAACGTAATGCAGCTCTAATTATTGGGGCAGTTTATTGGGGTCTCAGTCCCATTGAACTAAGTCGTTTAAAAGTCGGCGATGTGATGGATAAGGGCGGGCAGTTTTATAGAATTTGGACGCTACCCGCAGAGGCCGCTTACAATGGAGAGCCGAGGGAATTGCACACCGAAAAGCACGTCCTACCTTTCTTCGAGGCGTATATGGATCAGCGCACCAAGAACCAGTCAAACAGCGGCAGCGCCGATTTCAGAGGCATAGCCCCCGAGAGCTACTTTTTCTTAAATGATCGCGGTACGGAGTTTAGCCTTTCGCCGCGAAAAAAAGGCGAAAAAGGCACCCAGCCGGTGTCGATGAATAATAAGTTAAAACAGCTTATAGCGAACACTCGGATAAAGGGTGCTACACCCTCTACATTCAGAGACACATTCATAAAGAATATGTACGAGGCTGGTTGTCGGTATGCTGAGCTAATGAAGGTCAGCGGGATCAAGGGTAAAGACACCTTGGACAGAAAAATCAGGCCGCACCAGCGCGAGCTTGAAGACGTTTTTAAAACACTGTTTTCGCGGGTCAAAGTCCCGTCATCAAATTAAAGCGGAGGAGTTATGGGCGCACTTGAAAAACAAGATTTGTACCGGGACTTGTCTTGCCTTCCTCCTTCTGTGCGAGGGGAGATAATTAACGGGCAACTACGTACCCAGCCACGCCCTGCGGGTAAGCATATTCTCGCAGCATCTAACATCGGCGCGGAATACCACGGCCCCTATCAAAAGGGTCGGGGCGGCCCAGGTGGGTGGTGGATACTTCAAGAGCCAGAAGTTCATCTTGAGCTGAATGAGGCTGTTGTTGTTCCTGACGTGGCGGGCTGGCAAAAATCCCGAATGCCCCATATCCCAGACGCTCATAAGTTTACAGTGGTGCCAGATTGGGTTTGTGAAATTCTATCTCCATCAACAGCGAGCGTTGACCGAGAAGAAAAGAAGCCGCTTTACGCTCGATATGGCGTCCAGTATCTATGGATTGTTGACCCTATGGCGGGGTCGCTAGAAACCTTCAAACTTAATGGCGATGAATGGGATTCGACTGGTTTATTTGTGGGTTCGGAGATTGTCTCTGTCGAACCATTTGCGGATGTCGCTGTATCGCTTAGTGATTTAATTGGGGAGTGACCGGAATATGGCAGGCTGCCCGAAACGCCATCGTTGGATCGCTGGAAAGCAATTTCCTCTTAGGAAGCCGTACCCTACTGGTTTCACTTCACCAGTATGGGGAGTCTGGCAGCAGCGCGAATGCGAAATTTGTGGAGCGATCAGTTCTCGTTGGCTGCCTGGAATAGACGCGTCTAGCCCTCTTGAAGCATTAGATATGGCTCGGCCCACAAAAGAACAGCAACGGCGCGAAATGGACAGGCTTGCTAAAATTTCAATAAAGCAAACCGAACAAGCGAGAGGATAGGCTGGAATATGGCGGAAATAGATAAGAAAGCATCATCAACACGATACTGGAGAGCCAAAGAGCCGGGGTTGTGGGGAAGTATAAAGCATTTCTTTCTTGTTGATAGAGAGGGCTTTAAGCCCGTTAAAAATGAACATGGCGAATACTTCTATACGCCCTGTAAAGCGGAATTTGACAGCGAAGAGGAAAGGCTCGCGGATAAGAAGTTGGGACATGATGTAATGCTTGGGCTATTTTCAATTTTAGGCATCCCATTTATCTCTCTCAGCCTTGCACTATTCGTTAACTCAAAAATTGGACTAGCCACCCTTGTGTTAGGGTGGGCATTGTTTGGATTCAGAACATTCGCGGCAATTGCTTTTGTAGTCGGTGTTATCGCAATGCTCCCTTAAATTAGGTTTGTTGAACATGGGTTATCAGGAGTGCTCTTTACAGACCGGATGACCGGACAGGAACCCGTTAAGACTCCCTGGCCTCAACGCTTCTACCGGCTCCGGCTGATTAAAGCGGGGTTAGCGTTAAAGATCACTGGCGGCAGGTTGGTACGCCCTAGAGAGCATCCCTGATAGTCATGGAACAAAGATGAGAACGGAATATGAATGGCGGCAGGGGGGCTAAGCTACAGAAACTATTTGCTGTACTTTTCGTGCCAGTGGTGCTTGCTGGCACCAATCTTTATGAACACTTTTATATGCCTACATCAGATGATATTCAAGGTAGCGATTTTGATGTGGTTGTGCGTTTTCTTATTGAGTTTTCGCCATATATTCTCGTACCAATCTGGATCTTGATGCTGGCTCAACTCTCTTTCTTTAGGCAAGCTTCTACAGGGGAGAGAAAGTCAAAAGTAGGTACCGCCTCCGGCAGCATAAATGCAGATGATAAATTGAAGTTGTTTTGGACAATGGGTTTCAAAAACCTACAAACCTTTGATGCAAATATTCTGGCTGCAAGCCTATTCTTAGAGGCATTTGGCAGAGTATTAATCTGGATTGCAGTTATCGCTGGTGTTATTTTAACTGGTGGTACAGAGTTCGAGCGCGCATCAGTTATGGCATTTTCCTTTGCTGGTGGGCTGTTTATTTTTCGGGTTATAGCAACGCCTATGAGGCGTTCAATCTATAGACGATACAATCCTTCGCACCCGCTTGCTCGCTCTTGGACGCTATTTGATGAGGAAGATATGTTGGATTGGGTCAGGCAAAATTCTGAGTGCGAAGATTAGTTATATGCGTGTGATATGGGTAGCTCCGTCAAATTAGGGCAAATGGAATAGTGGAATATGACAGTGCGCGGAATCGTTACGGTAAGTCCCGCAGCGGACAATAACCAAGAAGTCGGTGAAATCATTTCGCAAGGCGAGCTGTACTGCGCAAAAAGGTGTGGCAGAGGCTGTACCCGTGCAGAGTACGAGGACGTGGTGAAAAAGGCCAATGCCTTGCAGGAGCGACTTGGAAGCACATGGGATGTTTCGGTTTTTGATAACTTGGGGTGGAGGTTTAAAGCCGAAAACGGTTATGCCAGCCTACACCCAAGGCAGAATGGGCTTCTTTCTAATGATGCTGGGTGGCTTTGTATAATTAACATCCCCAATCTTTCGGGGGTAAGTGCTACCGGAGCAACGCCAGAGGAAGCTGGGAGAAATGCCGCAAAAATCGTCATTTCAAGTATTAAAGAAATGCTTGAATCTTTCAGCAAAGCAACGGATGGGATCACTGACACAGCAGAAATGGCGTATTTGGTTGGTTTACTAAAATCCAAATGATGGTCGAATATGGAAATGAACAGAAGATTACGGCAGCTCTATTTTGATGTCCCAATGATTGTTTTTTGTTTAATCGCGGTTTGGGCGTTATGGCGGTATGACGACGCTGTTGATGCAATATTGTTCTCAGTCTTCTTTGGGCTAATAATATTTATCTGTGCTTACCGTGTATTTAAAACTCTATCCGGCGAAGATATGTCAACAGAAGCAACGCTTGAAGATATCTTGAATGATTCTAAGAGAGATGATGGGACTGAAAATTAGAAAGTGGGAGGAATATGGACGAAATACAAGCTAGCACATTGTATCAGTACGGCTTTACTGCTTTTTGGGTTCTGTTTACTGCATTAATAGCGATGATGTTCGTAGGGGCGGTGATAGAAAAAAAGCAATACCGGCAGTGGGTAACGCGATTCTGGGTTGCTTAGGAATATTTGTATGTTTGGTGCGCTTTGGCTTTATTGCAAGCGGCGTTTGAGGATTGGAATATGTCTATTGAAACACACGGTACGGGAACAGCCTCTCCATCGGCAGCCCTTTTTAATATTGCTATAATTGTTGGCGGTGTTTCCGGTTTGCTCTGGCTTTCGACGCTTGGCGATAACGACATCCGTAGCAAAATGGACTTTTTCGGCACCGGAGCTGGAAATTTTGTCGCTATGATTCTCTTTCTGATACCACCAGTCATTCTCATACGCAAAATCTCCGGTGGAGAAATGACGGCCAAAAAACTGACATACTCAATAGTTGCAATGATCTCAGTTCAACTGCTTCTCTTTGCCTACACTCCGGCAATCGTGAAGGCGTATCAGAGCACTGGGGCGAATATTGCTGACTTCATTATCGACTCAAAGAAATAGGATGGAATATGAGTTCAAGCGTGTGTTTTGAAATTGTTGCTGGCGACAACGCTGATAGAGCTGCCAAATTTGCAGCCAGTGAACTTGAGGGTTCTTTTTGCACTTCGGATCAGGAATTCGCTGAAGAGTGGCCAGGCGAGAATGGGCGAAAGTACAAAGTAACTATTCTAGTCGAACCATTGGAGTGAGATAGTAATATGAGTGATGCACGAAGCCGAATCGCCGAGCGCCTTCAAGAGAATGAATTCCTGCGACGCAGACTAACCGTGACACGCGAAGACTACCGCGAGGCGGTGGAATCTCTTCTACCGATAGCACTCGCAGACACCAGCGGCAGTCGTGCGGCCGCCCAAGTTCTGCTATCCACATACAATGGCCACAACTACCACATGGACATCACTGATCTATGTGTGCTTGACCTGGCCTACGTTGAAAAAGCGCTTATCGTGATGCGCGGCAGGACGCTCTTGTCGATAGAGCCCCACAGCCTCATTGAAAATGGATCTGAGCGGTTCCTACAGCTCGAAGATGCGTGGCCCGGTCTCCACAACTCTCGCCGCTATCAAAAGTCGGAGTAAATGGAATATGTTTAAAGCAAAATCAGTAAGGGGGCAAAAGGCGGATATGGAAATAGACTTGCAGATATGTGCTGCCGACCTTGATCACCACTCAAAGGTGGTTGGCACTACAGGTGGAAATGTTGATACATCGCCAGTCGCGTGTGTGAAGCGCGGTGTCTTTCCCATCGATTACCTAGATAAATTCCCGCCTGACTCGATCTACGCAGCACAGATCGCAGAGTTTAAGCAGAATGGAAAATCCTGAAGGAAGCTGGAATATGGGCACTAAGACGCTTGACAGAAAACCATGCAAAGCCTGCGGATCGGAATATAGTGCCCGAACAATGACTGGCACTTCGCACGATAAGTCGATCCGGCTACATGTCATCGAGTGTCTTGATTGCGGGGCCCAGGGACAGCCCAAAAAAACACCTGGCGAAGCCTTCGTCGCTTGGGATCAAGCGAACTAACCAAACAAGGACATTGGATTATGGCAACGAAGGGAGAAGTTATGTCCGAAAAACATACCAGAGGTTGGACTGTGACGCAGAAAATCGCTCTTGGTGTATTCCCGCCGATAGCTATGTCGATGATCTTTGCGTACGTTCATTGGTTTATGCCGATCTTGGATCTTGCTACCGCATCACCCTTGGATATGTTATTCGCTCAGCTCGCTGTTCTCTCTCCCTGGGTGATCATGCCAGCTTGGGGATGGGGCTTATTCCTACTCATATTCACGAGCCCAGCCCCTCAGCTTGAAGCCGTCGAGAAAGATATTCCACCCAGTTCTCGTGATAGCTGGAGAGGAAAGCTATACCGCCGACTTATCCTGGCGATAACGTTCGCTGCAACCGCCGCAGCAGTGCCTGAAACGATGAACGCGGGCCTCTCGCAATGGCCATTGCGTTCAGGCTTGGGCTTGATTGCCACATTCATTCTGGCGTCACTGGCGATAGCCTTTCTTCGAACGCACTACGCCCGCCCGCGGCCCATCGATGCGGTAGATGGGCAGGTGGTTCATCGTACCCGCCTGGAAAAGTTTCTCTACACAGCCGACGACCTAGCAGGGGCCTTGGCGCTTGCTGGAGTTGCTTTGGTAGCAATTCACGCCTTGATGGCATGCTTCCAGGGATAGTAGGAATATGGACATACTTCTATTCCCAACTTTACTTGTAACTCTTCCATTAGCAATCACGTTGTCTGCAATGTACGCCTAAGAGTTGAGGGTTGGATATGAATAATTTCTTATCAAGACACATTGATGCCTACGCGGGGCCTTGGCCCAGAGTGCTCGCTATGGTCGCGATTGTGACTTTACTGCCTCAGCTCATTTTCATAATTGGCTATGGTGAACTTTCAGTAAAAGGTGCCGCTGGATCGTTTTTGGTGGCACTCTTCTGTGTGATTACTGCTTTGTGGCTTAAACAGAAGTATAAAACCAATGGGTATCACAAGGAATAGTGGGTTATGAGTTTAGGAAGAAGAGTCGAGGTTTCAAGTGGGCGCTCGCAGCGGTTGTTATCAAAGAAGCCAAATCTATACACCGGGCACCGCGCCCTTTAGAATAAATCCATCACGATCAGCCATGGTAGCCAAGGGTAGCGGTGTATAAGAGCAGGCAATACGGCTGTGGCCTCGCTGATTCTTTATTATCGGCGTGTTACGGATATGGCCAAGTTATGGTTTCAAAGCCTGGCCAGATTATGCCTTCAAGAACACGCGCTCCGTGTTGGAGCCTGGTCATCTTTCTGCCCATCGTTGAGGATATTAAAGCGCGGCGCGTGGCGATATCCGATCCATTTCCTTTTCTCTTGAATATTTCCTTATAAAACAAAGTGTTAGCTTCATTCCTTGTAAGCGCGGTCGCTTGCGGGCGATTTTAAAGTATCGCAAAGTGTATCCAATACAATACATAAGATTGACCGTATTAGCTGCGTATGTAAATATCCATTTATGACACATGCAGCGCAAGCAGGCTTCGCGACATGCCTGATTATTGTGGTGAGAAGGTGTCAATTTTGTGGGCGCATCGCGTCGCGATAATATGGATATGGAGAAACAGCCATGTTGGTACCGTTCAGATCTCACACCGCTCCTTTCGTCGCGGTTATGGCCCCTGGGGCAGGTCGTAAGCCAGGCGACCTTAAGCAATACCTCACCCCTTTGTTTCGAAAACTGCAGAATCCCTCTCTTGTCGTTATCTCAAAGTCGTCACTAGCCGATGAGGATTCAGAGTTTCGTCGGATGTGTCGCCGAAATGGTTGGCCGGTCCTGGTCGTAGGTGCTCGATGCTTAGTTGAAGTGGGAATTACTCACGCATTGATCGTATCTGACGGTAGCTTTTCTAGCCAGTATGCTATGGACATGGTTCGCGGGATGGTGAACGACAGCGAGCTTAGGGTTGTAGAGGAAGATGATGAGCTTATCGGCCAAACCAACTGTCAGCCGACGAACTTCTTCGCGAGAACTGAATCGGTTAAGTTGAAGGAAATTAACTGGTAACCCACGCACCTATCGCTTATTAAGGGATTCCCATAGGCGCTTGCCATGCGCGGTAGTGGTATATGCCTTCGCCGGCGGCCCTTTTGGTCCTAGCTTCACGGTGTGTGAGAATTTAATGAGCGGCTTAATTGGCGCACGAACCGTCTTCGGGTGGGTGCCTGTCGAGAAAAAGGCGAACAACCGGCGGTAGGCGGTGTATACCGACGCGCCGACCTCTTCGTGGGTGCCGATGAGGTCAGGAATAGAGCAGCTGCCATAAGCTTCTACCATTTCCATTATCTGGCAAAAGATCAGCTGTTCATCAACGTTGTTGATGCCCGCCTTTGACATGGTTTTTAGAGAGCGAGCTATGGCCGATGTCGTGCTCTTCTGAAAGATGTAGGTATGTGTTTCGGGTTGTTTCTGTTTTGAGGTTTTTGCTTTGACCACGTTGCTATGATCCTGCTTGCCACTACGCGTTGATGAGGCCTCCTGTGGCCACTCCCGCGATGTGGTGGTTTAGTGATGGCTCTAGTCCTTGGAGCCAGGTTGATAAGCCTACCCTCCTCTACTTTACCAAATTACTCGACAATGTTTTCTCACATTATTGGCTTGTGTGCAGATGGCGTTTTTTGGGGCATGTTGGTCCTGTTCGAAATAGTCAGCAGCGAACGCGTGCTCGCGATTGAATATGTATAGAAAAATGAGCGCACGAACTGCGATAATCAAACTGAATTCATTGGATTGTTGGATATTGTGGCAAAGTCGCGCACTCGCAAGAGGAACCCGTCGAAAGCCAGGAAAAAGCGCCTGGTGTATGAGTTTGATGCCGAAAAAGGAGGTCGTCGCCACAACGCTCCACTCCAAGTTGGAGAGCGGAGGTGGATGGGGGTGATTGAAGTTTGTGACAAAGATGGCGTGGCAACAGAATACTGCGCTGATGCGAGCGAGAAGCTTCCGCTGTCGCAGTACCTTGAGGCGATCTCCAAGGATATTCCTTCGTTGGTGAACGACGAGAGTGTGTCGTACAGGATTAAGGTATACGCGAGGGTTTGATGAAAGAAGTCATGGTAAACCGGTCTGATTTGGTGGGTGACGATCTTACGGATCACGCAGGCTTTTCCGATGGAGACGGCGCCCGGCAAACAGACAACATGAAGCTGGTGGCTGCGTTTTATTTGGCTGAACTAAAAAGTGAGGGTTCCCGTCGGACTGCAGCCAGCGCCCTGGATACACTGGCGGTACTGTTGGGCTATGAAAGCCCATACGATATTCGTTGGGATAAGGTGACAGTCGACGCGGTAAGACTGGTCTTTATTCTGCTGGAAACTGATGAGAAAGATTTTGACGCGCCTATTGCGACAAGCAGGGACGGCGCACCAATACCCCGGGTGCCGGTGTTTCTTCGCAAGCGAGCAAAGTTGCTGCTGCAGTTACAGAAAGAGCGTCGATTGAAGCGGTACCAAGCAATGCGTGAGGCGAGCAAGCGGAAAACGAGGAAAGCCGCGGATGCCAGCAGGGATGTTGCGACGGCAAAACCTGAAATCTGGAAGGGAAAAAGCGCGAACACCCTGAATCTTTACTTGAGCATAATCAAAGGGGTCTGCAAAGAGGCGCATGCCCGGTATTTCATGAGCACTGATCAATATGTGAGGATCAAAGGTTTAAAGGGAGCTCGCAGCGAACGAGTGCGCCCCCCCGTCCGGATCAAGACAGAAGATCAAGCCGGATTGATCTCTGAATGTGTTGGCGATGGGCGGCCGGCTGGAGTGAGAGATGCTGCCATTATGGTCATGACGCTGGGCATGGGCATGCGCAGAGACGAAGTGCGCAATCTGAGGATGAACAATATCTTGTCTGGAATTGATGATTCTGAAGAAATTCATATCAGATTTGTCGGGAAGAGGAAGAAGACTCGAGATTTGTATGTGCCGGCTGAATGCAAGGATATTTTTAGGGCGTGGATTGATGTCCGCGGTAGAGAAGCGGGACCGGTTTTCCTGCCCATCACCGCCCAAGGAAAGGTTATCTTTCGCACAGATGAGCACGGAGAAGTTAAGCATCTTTCGGATAATGCGGTTTACAGGGTGGTAAAGCGGCGAGCGGCTCAGTTAGGGCTAAAGAAAGAGCTGGCTCCACACGACCTGCGGAGGGCTTTTGCTACAAGAATGCTGGAAAAGACCGGAGAGCTGTCGTTGGTGGCATCGCTGCTGGGGCACAGCAGCCTTAACACCACCAGAGGGTACGATCAAACGGAGGCCGATCGGGCGAAGAAGGCGATGATGGAAGCCGGAACGGCCTGGCGTGATAAGCTTGAAGATTGAACGCCAAAGGCAATGCCGCGCGCCTGAATGAGCTCGGTTGGTAACTGGCATTTGTGGTCCGACAATAAAGTTGGTAACTAAATCAGCCGCCAAGCCGCATTCTATGGCCGATAAGGAACGTGACTAAAAAATAAAGTTGGTAACTTTCAAGCCCGAATTACAGCTCCCATGCCAGTAAAATCAACGACTTAGAGCGTTAGTTACCAACTTTATTGTGATGCGACAGCATTACGCCTGCGATTCTCTATGCCAGTGACTGTTTATGCGCTATTTCTTGAAGGACTCGCCACTTCCTGGCCATGCCGATTTCCAGATTTTTGACCCTAGCTAATTGCGCTGCGAGCGATACCGCGCCGCGAGAAAAGACCTTGATTTCATGCATTGATGACTTCTGCTTCATTCGCAGGATGTGATGGAAGCGAATGCCCCGCCGACCATAGAACGACTGGAGCCAATCAGAACAGTGTTGCGATGCTGTAACGATATTGATGCATGGAGTGGAGGTCAGGCTGAGGGGTACTAGGGATTTTCCGTCCAAAAACGACAAGAATCGCTGAAAGCCCCGCCATCCGAGGCCTCCCAGGGGGTATTACT
>Ga0208203_1000022_pt1 | contig 91333 bp, 72 predicted proteins | sample DeeseametaMP2914_FD_184167 | JGI IMG/M metagenome (GOLD analysis project Ga0208203, IMG submission 184167) | Marine microbial communities from the Deep Atlantic Ocean - MP2914 (SPAdes) | ecosystem: Environmental > Aquatic > Marine > Oceanic | place: West of Santa Cruz de la Palma, Atlantic Ocean...
GGGCCTGTGAGGCCCGCCGCTTTTCTCTATAATCCCCACCCTTTTACCACCGAAGAGATCATGCCCATGAGCGAGCAGGCCCTGCTGCAACGACTGGCCGACGGCACCGCTGACTTTGCCGATGTCATCAGCCATATTGATACTCACTACGACTTTCAGCCCACCGCCTTTCGCAATGGCGACACGCACAACGATGCCGGAACGAATAATGGCTCGTGCAAGATTTTCGCCTTTGGCAAACTGAAAGGCCTGAGCCCGCAGCAGACCCTGAATGCTTTCGGCGACTACTACCGTAAAGACGTTCTGCAAAACCCCGAGGGCAGTGATCACGCCAATATCCGCAACTTTATTCAACACGGCTGGGAAGGTATCGACTTCGAAGGCGAGGCGTTAACCGCCCGATAATGAGATAGCAATGGGGGCGGCTTGCGAAATGGCAGCCAATTGCCAATGATCCAGGCCTGAACTCAAAGGCACTAGACCCCGGCTCGGGGGCCGGGGTGACGCAAAGTAAACGAGCCTCCCCCTATCGCCCGCATACCAAGCCCCGGCCAAAACAGCAATACAAGATCCGCCGCCCCGCTCCCGACACCGTCATTCCGGGCTTGACCTGGGATCCAGAACCACTGAATACCAAAGCATGCACAAAGCGCCGACCATAAACTGAGGCCTGAGGATCGAGGCCGGGGTGACGCAGGGTAAACGAGCCCCGTAGCCTCAATCGTCCACATGCCAAACCTAGGCCCAGACAGCAATACAAGATGGCTGCCACCCCGTTCCCTACACCATCATCCCGGGCTTAACCCGGGATCCAACCGAAAGACTTACAGAGCGCAAACCACAACCTCAGGGCCCAAGACCCCAGCTCGGATCCCGGGGAGATAGGACAGAAACCCGGTCAATAAATAATTAAATAGAAAAAATTGTCTTCATTCGTTTGCAGGGTGGGAAATAGGGGCTATATTTCTCATAGGCTCAGGATGAGCCGTTGGCATGGAAGGCTGTCTCAAGGACGAGAGTCAGCAAAGGATTGTGCGACGTCGCCACAAAGGAAGGCGGCCGCCTTCCTGCCGTTCTTTTCTTTTTCTACCCTACCCAGTAGAAATTACGCTGAAGGTCTTAATCACTGATCGCGATAGCCATCTGGATTCTGGCTTTGCCAACGCCAGGTATCTTCCATCATTTTTTCCAGGCTGCTTGCCGCACGCCAACCAAGAAGCGTCGCCGCCTTATCGGCATTTGCCCAAAATGCGGGAAGATCACCGCTTCTACGCGGCGCATACTGATACGGCACATTCTGGCCAGTGACTTCGACAAACGCCGTCACCATCTCCAGAACAGAAACGCCATTACCTGTGCCAAGATTAATCGCGTGTAAGCCCGGCTGATCCAGTACCTGCAGGGCACGACAGTGGCCATCGGCCAAATCCACCACATGCAAATAATCGCGAATGCAGGTGCCATCAGGCGTTTCATAATCGTCACCAAAAATCGCCAACTGCTCCAGCTTGCCCACCGCAACACGACTGATAAAGGGCATCAGATTGTTGGGAATACCCAGCGGGTCCTCGCCAATCAAACCCGACTCATGGGCACCGATCGGATTAAAATAGCGCAGCGCGGCGATGGCCCAGCGGTCATCTGCCACGCAGATATCCGCCAACACCCGCTCAACCATCGCCTTGGAGGCGCCATAGGGGCTTGAGGGCTGCCCGAGAGGCATCGTTTCCTCGTAAGGCACCGGCGCATCTGGGCCATACACGGTTGCCGAAGAGCTGAAAACCAAACGAAATACGTCCGCTCTGGCCATGGCTTCGCAAAGCACCAACGTGCCATTCACGTTATTCTCGTAATACTTCAGTGGTTGCTCGACGCTCTCTCCCACCGCTTTCAAACCGGCGAAATGAATCACTGCATCAATCGCGTAACTCCCAAACACCCGATCAAGCGCCTCCGCATCACGGATATCCGCGTGAACAAACTCCGGGGCAATACCCGTGATCTGCTCTATCCGTTCAAGCACCTTTATGTTGCTGTTAACCAAGTTGTCCAGAACAACAACCGCGTGCCCCTGCTGCTGCAGTTCAACCACCGTGTGGCTGCCGATATAGCCTGCACCACCAGTAACCAGAATTGTTGCCATGCCTTCCTCGTTCATTACTCGCACACAGCTATATGTGCATCCAATTTTGTTGTCTGACTCGATATGACTCGTAACGCCGCATCAAAATTCCAAAACCCTGGAGTTCGGCCCTGCGCCGAGGTAACGGAATTAGCCTCAGCGAGGGGTAGGACAGAACGCCTCAAAAATCCTCAACCCCGTCATGCCGGACCCAATCCAGCATCCAACACCACCGAGCCCAACCTCACCACCGCTCCACGCCTATAACTCCGTGGCTCTGGATACCGGCTCAAGGCCGGTATGACGCAACCCGAAGCGCGTAAACATCCAACATACACATCACCGTCATGCCGGACCCGATCCGGCATCCAATACCACCGCAGAGCTAATCACTCACCATACCCAGCTAAACTCCACGCGGTAGTGACGACGAATTCGCCCCAAGACCCCACACAAAAAAGCCCAGGTATTCCTGGGCCTCGCATCAGCAGCAAATACTCACTTTGCTTCAGCAGGCGCCCTGCCGTAACGGTCTTCAAAGCGCACAATGTCGTCCTCACCCAGGTACGAACCCGACTGAACCTCAATCAGCTCCAGCGGAATCACCCCGGGGTTCTCCAAGGCATGCACCACACCAACAGGAATGTATGTCGACTGGTTTTCCGTGAGCATAATTTCCTTATCGCCATTGGTCACTTTTGCCGTACCTGACACGACAATCCAATGCTCAGCGCGGTGATGATGCATTTGTACCGATAGCTTGGCACCGGGATTAACGGTAATGCGCTTCACCTGGTAGCGCTCACCATTATCAATAGAATCGTAAACACCCCAGGGACGATGAACGTGGCGGTGATGCAGCACCTCGTTCCGTCCTTCGAGCTTCAACTGCTCAACGATCTTCTTCACATCCTGAACCTGATGCTTGTCTGCAACGAGAACCGCATCGTTGCTTTCAACAACGACCACATCGCTCAGCCCCACAGTTGCCACCAAACGATGCTCAGCACGGATATAGCTGTTGCGGGTATTATGGGTCAGCACATCGCCAGACACGACATTGCCATCATCATTGCCATCGGCCACTTCCCACAGTGACGACCAAGCCCCAACATCACTCCAGCCTGCAGATAACGGCACCACAACAGCTTTACTGGTTTTTTCCATTACCGCGTAGTCAACGGAGTCGTCCGGGCACTCGGAAAATGCCTCCGTGCCCACACGCAGAAAATCCACATCCCGACTGCGCTCGGCATAGGCCTGCTTACACGCCGCGTAAATATCAGGCCGATGGGCTTCCAGCTCGGCCAGATAGGCATCTGCCGCAAACATGAACATGCCGCTATTCCAGTAATAGCCGCCATTATCCAAATAGGACTGTGCTGTATCCGCGTCCGGCTTTTCTACAAACTCTTCAACTTTGTAGGCCGAACCCTGCGATTCGCCACGACGAATATAGCCATATCCGGTATGCGCGCTCTCCGGCACAATACCAAATGTCACAAGATTCCCGGCTTCCGCTTCAACAGAGGCCTTCATTACCGCTTCTTGAAACGCCTTAACATCCTGAATGAGGTGGTCCGCTGCCATCACCAGCATCAACGGCGAAGACGACTCGCTTTGTTCAAGAAGATCAAATGCCGCCAGGGCGATAGCCGGAGCAGTGTTTCTTCCCACTGGTTCAAGAATAATCGACGACAGCTTCTCTCCGGCCTCTTGTGCCTGCTGGGCAACAATAAAGCGATGCTCCTCATTGCAGATGACCGTGCTACCTTCTACCTCCACGCCTTGCAGCCGAGCCAGCGTCTCCTGGAGCATTGTTTGCTCCCCCGCTATCGGCAGGAACTGCTTTGGATACAAGCCTCGACTCGCCGGCCACAAACGGCTGCCACTGCCACCCGCCATAACTACTGCGTACATGAAAAAAGCCTCTCATCCTAAACGTGGATAAACCAATAAATACGTTTGTTAAATGCTACTACGCTGGTAGACAAACCACCGCGACATGGCGCAAGTACCCAAGCTCTACTGCCACCATTACCCTGGGCTCGCCACAGGTGCAATACTAACGAGCCCAATCGAAGCACGCTTCCAAGCTTACAAGCCGGAGGCTCTGGATACCGGCTCAAGGCCGGTATGACAGCATGAAGGAACAGACGATGCACAGTAGTCCATCACACCCAGATCACCGTCATGCCGGACCCAATCCGGCATCCAGTACCACCGTAATCAAAACCACCTTCCGCTCTAAACCAAAGGCAGCTTCAGCCTAACCCTCAACAATCCGAACGCTCCGCCCACGACCGATGCCGTAGTACGCCAAGCCATAACCCTCAACCAATTCCGGGTCATACTGATTCCGACCATCTACAATTACCGGATGCGACAATGCGGCCACAATCTCTTCAAAATCCGGCGCCTTAAACACGTTCCATTCCGTGCACACAACCAAGGCATCCGCCCCATTTAATGCCGCCTCTTTAGTCCCCATCAACGTCAGATCAGAGCGACTGCCATAAATGCGTTGGGTTTCATTCATCGCCTCGGGATCGTAGGCCTGAACGCTGGCCCCTGCCGCCCATAAGGCTTCCATCAACACCCGACTCGGGGCATCTCGCATATCATCAGTATTGGGTTTAAACGATAAGCCCCAGAGTGCGATTTTCTTACCAGCGAGGTCACCATCAAAATAAGTAGAAAGACCGTCAAAAAGCTTACTTTTCTGCCGACGGTTTACTGACTCGACAGAACGCAACAACTCAGGCACATAGCCAACCTTTTCAGCGGTGCGCACCAACGCCTGAACATCCTTAGGGAAGCACGATCCACCATAGCCGCAGCCTGGATAAATGAAGGAATAACCGATACGCGGGTCAGAACCAATGCCCTGGCGAACCTTCTCCACATCGGCGCCCAGGCGCTCAGCAAGGTTCGCAATCTCATTCATGAAGCTGATCTTGGTCGCCAACATGCAGTTCGCCGCATATTTGGTGAGTTCTGCCGAGCGCACATCCATAACGATCAGCTTTTCGTGATTCCGATTGAATGGCGCATACAGCTCGCGCATCTTTTCTTCAACCTTCGGGTTATCCGTGCCGATAACAATCCGATCAGGCCGCTGACAATCGGCAACCGCTGCACCCTCTTTCAAAAACTCAGGGTTCGACACCACATCAAACGGCACATCGACGCCGCGCTCACTCAGCACCTGCTCAACTGCCGCCTTGACCTTATCTGCGGTGCCGACAGGTACAGTAGATTTGTCGACAATAATCCGATGAGATTCCATGTGTGTGGCAATGGTTTTGGCAACCGCCAACACATACTGCAAATCCGCCGAACCATCTTCATCTGGCGGTGTACCCACAGCGATAAATTGAACGACACCGTGTTTAACACCCCGCTCGGCATCCGTCGTGAAATGCAAACGGCCAGCCTCTACATTGGCTTTAACCAATGGCTCTAAACCGGGCTCATATATAGGTATCAGGCCCTTTTTAAGATTCTCAACCCGCTCGGCATTGACGTCCACGCACACCACATTATGGCCCACGCCAGCCAGCACAGCGGCCTGTACCAGGCCCACATAACCAATACCGAAAACTGTTACCTTCATAGATTGAACTCGAGCATTTCCAAAATTTCAGGGAGTTTAGCACAAGCTATCCGAGGCTAAGAAAAGGCGATTTTTCAAGTTAGGACTATCGCCGCCAAATAGCCAGGGTGTTAAAGCCCAGTCTTTTCTTGACAAAATACACCGCCAGCAAATTCTGCGTAGCTACGGCAATAGCTGTACCAGCAGCATTGCCTGTCGCGCCAAAACTGACGGTAAAAAACCAAGTAAGAAGTAAAGCTATACTGCCCGAAATCAAAGTGACATTCCGCATATCGCGTTCATGGCCCGACATCATTAGCATATGCCCTACCGAGCCGGTAATAGCATTAATAAACTGGCCAACTGCCAGTATTTGCAATAGCCGAGCACCGCCTGCAAAACCTTCACCAAACAAGCTCATTAACCAAGCCGGGAAGAGTAGCATTACGCCGATCACCGGCAGCGCCATTGCTCCAATCAGTTTCACAGAGGTCAGCGCCAAACTTTGCAAACCTGCGTTGTCGCCTTGCTTATGCAAGGCTGCAAAACGCGGGGCTACGACCAAGTTCACCGCGATCAGTACAAAGCTGGCCAACATGGCGGTGCGCTGAGCCACGGCCAACTGAGCCACTACCTCCGAGCTTACATAAGCACCGGCAATAAACTGGCCAGACCACTGCACCAACTGGCTCATAATCATGACCGCCCACAGTGGCAAGCAACTCTCCCACAGTCGCGCCCAAGGCACTGGCTCAGCGTGTGCTGCGGGCTTAAACACCACAAAAAATACCACACCAAGCACCGCCGTAAACAAGGCGGCTACTGTATAAAAGCCGGCCAAACTAGCAGCCTGCGTGTTAAACCCTGCCAGCACCACAGCAACCAACATCAGGTTGACACAAATATTTAAAATAAAAATCGAGGCCGTCACGCGATGCAACCCCTGCAAGGCGTTCGCCGCTAAGGTAAACAGCGCCAAGCCCACCACTCCCGCGCTCATTCCGCGCAGAACAGGCGCCAGTTCTGGTTTGTTGAATACCTCCAGCGCTAGCAGGTTTGCGGTAACAAACAGCACCCCTGCCACCACCAGGCTAAGTACGCCACTGGCCAGCAACGCTTTTGCAAGTACACGTTGCATCTTCGCCCACAAAGCGAATCAGAGTATTATCCATCCCCAAGCGCGATACCGCAGCCAATATCGAGACAACCGAGAGTACAAGAAAGTAATACCCCGACTCTTCAGCTCCTAAGACACGAGCGATAAATAATGTGGCAATAAAACCTGACACTGCTCCTAGCACGCGCACGGCAAACGCAAGCGCTGAGGCCTTTAATAGATCAGCATGCCGCCCGTTCCGAAACTTATTTTTAAGCGACTGCCGCACCATTGCCTTTCACTTCACCCTGGAGGCTGAGCCACCCTTTCTCGTTAATTACGCTACATTTACCGTCAGCAAGCATCGTCAGGCCAGTTTGCCTAACACGCCGCGCAAGGCATTTCTCCAATCACAGGCTGGAACACCGAAGTCATTTGCAAGCTTTTCGCCTGTCATCACAGAATAAGCAGGGCGGGCCGCTGGAGTGGGATAATCAGCCGTTGTTATTGCATTTACTGCGGGTTTCGCTGAGATCAGCCCACTATTGTTAGCTTCCTCGAATATAGCGCAGGCAAACGCATGCCAACTTACCGCCAAATCACCCGCATAGTGATAAGTACCGTAACACTCATTGCCGTCTACCACTCGCCGAGCAATCGCAAGACAGGCCGTAGCAATATCACCCGCATAGGTCGGACACCCAACCTGATCGGCAACAACCCCCAGCTCATTACGCTCCTTGCCCAGTCGCAACATAGTCTTCACAAAATTATTGCCATACTCACTGAACACCCAAGCTGTACGAAGGATAATATGCCTATTACACCGACGCTGGACTTCTCTTTCGCCGTCTAGCTTTGTTTGCCCATATACCCCCTGGGGGTTCGTTTCATCACCTTCTGAATATGGGGTATGCGCAGTACCGTCAAAAACATAATCGGTAGAAATATGAATCAGCAGCGCATTCACCTCAGCGGCCGCATCCGCAAGGTTTGCGGGCCCAGCAACATTTATCGCATAGGCAAGTTCGGGCTCTGACTCCGCCTTATCAACAGCAGTATATGCGGCGGCATTGATAATAACGTCTGGGCAAAATGCTTTAACGGTTTGGGCTACCGCAGCCGCATCACTAATATCTAGTGCATCACGTCCCAAGGCCTTCAGCTCGTGGTCTGAGCCAGCGTAGACATCTTGTGTGCAACGTCCGACTTGTCCATTAGCACCCGTTAGCAAAACCTTCACGCGCCCAGCTCCGCTTTTAACGCTGAAAAACTAGGCGCAGCACTGTCTTTCGCAGAAAGTTGAATTTCCGCATCACCAATGCTCGGCCACTGAATAGCTAACTCCCCGTCATCCCAAGATAACGAGCCTTCATCGCTGGGGTCGTAGTAATCCGTACATTTGTACTCAAAATCTGCAGTATCACTAAGTACCAAAAATCCATGAGCAAAGCCTGGCGGCACCCAAAACTGGCGCTTATTTTCTTCAGAGAGGATAACTCCCTCCCACTGCCCAAAGCTTGGTGACCCCGTACGAATGTCTACAGCAACGTCAAACACCTCACCGCGAACAACACGCACCAACTTACCCTGCGGTTTAGTTTTCTGAAAATGTAGACCTCTCAACACCCCCTTCTGGGAGCGAGAGTGATTATCCTGCACAAACGTCAAATCTATACCGGCCTGTTCGCTGTACCGCTCTGCCTGAAATGTCTCGAGGAAAAAACCGCGTTCGTCGCCAAAAACCTTCGGCTCTATAATCACGCAATCCTTAAGTTTTGTTGGAATAACGTTCATAAAACTACCCTATCAACACGCGTGGGATTTACTGATAACCGTCGGCCACTTTTAGCAAGTACTGACCATAGCCTGTTTTTTTCAAGGTTACTGCTTGCTCAGCGAGTTGTTCTTGACTTATCCACCCCTGGCGATAGGCGATTTCTTCCAAACAGGCAACTTTTAAACCCTGCCGGTGTTCTACCGTCTGAACAAACTGCCCTGCCTCGATCAACGAATCGTGAGTACCTGTATCCAGCCAAGCGAATCCGCGGCCGAGTACCTGAACATTGAGCTTCCCTGACTCCAGATAGGCCATATTCACATCGGTTATTTCCAGCTCGCCGCGAGGTGAAGGCTGGATATTGTCGGCAATTTCCACAACGTCGTTGTCGTAGAAGTAGAGCCCTGTTACTGCATACGAGGATTTGGGCTGGTAGGGCTTTTCTTCAATACTTATTGCTTTACCATTCGTATCGAACTCAACCACACCAAAGCGTTCGGGGTCAGTAACGTGATAACCAAACACCGTTGCTCCCGACTCAATAGTAGCAGCCTGCTTCAACTTCTCGCTAAAGTGTTGACCGTAGAAAATATTATCGCCTAATACCAAACTTACATTATCGTTACCGATAAAATCAGCACCAATAGTAAACGCTTGTGCTAATCCATCCGGGCTTGGCTGCTCAGCATACGAAATCGATATACCGAAGCGACTTCCATCACCTAGTAGTCGCTGGAAGCCAGGCAAATCTGTAGGGGTAGATATAACTAATATCTCGCGAATTCCCGACAGCATAAGCACCGAGAGAGGGTAATAGATCATGGGCTTATCATAAATAGGAAGTAGCTGCTTCGATATACCCATAGTAATGGGGTGAAGACGAGTACCGGAGCCTCCCGCCAAAATAATACCTTTATAGGGCTTCATAACTATCCTTGATTAACATTCACTGTTGTAGGAGCGGCTTCAACCGCGAAAACCTGAGCACTGCGCTATATACAACTACGCACTCTCACCCACCCGAGCCAGTTGATAATCCCCGGATAGCACCCTCTCCCACCACTCACGATTTTCTAAGTACCAAGCAACCGTTTTTCTCATTCCGGTTTCAAAGGTTTCTTCTGGCACCCATCCTAATTCACGCTGAATTTTCCCAGCATCGATGGCATAGCGAGCATCATGCCCCGGGCGATCTTTAACGTAGGTAATTAACCGCTTAAAACCACCTTCGCACCCATTAGCTAAAGAATTTATATTTTCAGGAGCCAATTCTTCAAGCAAATCACATATCGTATTTACAACTTCGATATTCTGCTTTTCATTGTGGCCGCCGATATTGTAGGTTTCGCCCACTTCACCCTCGCTTGCTACTTTAATCAATGCTCGGGCATGGTCTTCCACATAAAGCCAGTCGCGAATCTGTTTCCCGTCGCCATATACCGGTAACGGCTTCCCCGCTAGGGCATTTAAAATCATGTGCGGAATGAGTTTTTCTGGAAAGTGGTATGGCCCATAGTTATTAGAGCAATTAGTGACAATAACTGGCAAACCATAAGTACGGTGCCATGCACGAACCAAATGATCAGAACTTGCTTTTGACGCTGAATATGGCGAGCTTGGGGCATACGGCGTTGTCTCTAGAAACAGGTCGTCAGTACCCTCCAAATCCCCATACACTTCATCGGTAGAGATATGATGCAAACGGAAATGACTCTTTGCTTCCCCTGCCAAGCCCGACCAATACGCCCGCGCAGACTCCAATAGGTTATAAGTGCCCACTACGTTTGTTTGAATAAACTTACCCGGCCCATCAATAGACCGATCGACATGACTCTCCGCCGCTAGGTGCATAACGACATCTGGTTGATGTTTAGAGAAAACTCTATCGAGCGCTGATCGATCGCAAACATCCACTTTCTCAAAGCTGTATGTATTATGAATAAGATCAGCAGGGATACTTTCTAGATTACCCGCATACGTAAGCGCATCTACATTCACTACCGAATATTTTGGATTAGTAAGCAACTGGCGTACTACAGCACTGCCTATAAAACCGGCTCCACCGGTGACCAAGAATTTCATGCCTTACCTTCGGTGTAGTGTTCTAATAGAAGTTTTTCATATTGTTCAAGTATGGAATCCCACTGAAAACGGGCATTAAACTGCGATGCACTATTTCGCTTTATCTGCGCGACTTTTTGATCATTTTTCAGCAGCTTCTCAAGTAAACGTGAAAACCCATCAGCGCCAGAAAAGTACTCTGCCCCATCTGAAGCCACCCAGCGGTTGAAAGGATTATCGTGGGCCAAAACGGCATTTCCTGCACCCAAAGCCTCTACCAACGAGGGATTAGTCCCCCCTACCTGATGGCCATGAATATAAAAACGGGCATAGAAACGTAACGCACTGACAACGTCAATATCATAAATGGCCCCAGGGAAAATCACTTCGCCAGAGGCCGCCGCCTTCACCGCTCTGTGATAGGCATTGTCACCACTATAGTTACCCAAGACGACCAATTTATGTCCACGAGGCCTGCTGGAGAAGCCCTGTACAATCTCAAGTAGAGAGTTTTCCGGTTCAGCTCGAGCAATCACTACCGAATAGCCACCAGCCTCAAGGTCTAGTGCAGCAAGCTTAGACTGATCGGCAGCCTCCACATGCAAACCGCCATAGGGGATCATTGTGATTTTTCGTCGAGAAACGCGAGTCGCCAAGTGATCCTCAATACGCGGGTGATCTGCCACCAACTGATCACCAAACCAACAACCAAACCGCTCATTCAGCCAGAACCAGGCCTTGGCTATAGCGCCCCACTTCTGGCGCTTCCACTCTATACCATCCATGTTAATGATATTGGTTTTTCCGAATAAGCGATGCAATAAATTGAATAGAGCTGTGTTGTAACCAAGGGTTAGAAACACTCCGTTACTCCGCAAGGAGTGAACAATGGAACGAAAGTCGAAAATAACCGTACCTAGAGCGCCAGATTGGCGTACCGGAATATGAATACGCTTCACTCCCAGCCACTCCGAGTCATAAACAGGGCCGCCACCGTCTTCTTGACAGTACACCACTACCTTCCAATTACGCTCCACAAGGTATTTGCAAAGATATTCAGCGAACGTCTCAAATCCACCATGCCCCGCAGGAACACCTCGTATCCCCAAAATAACTAGTTGTCTCATTTATTTTTTGCCGTAGAGCTACCTACAAATTTAGTTTTTATCGCTACCAATTTCGGCCAACTTTTCCCTAATACCTTTTTCAACACTCCACCATCCTCTGGATACCAAGTAGTTGATCGAGCTTGCCTGCTCTCTAAGTCCGTCACTTCTGAATATGCATATGCCGCGATAGACCTGCGATATTGACCCTTCGGAAATTTAATCGGATCATAGCCATGCAAAGTATAATCTCTAGTAAACATAATCACACACCGATTAAAGAGTGGCTCAACCTCCGTAGACTCCCCTGTTCTTTTATTTTTGAGCTTTAATTGACCTCCATAGCCACCCACCCAATCTTTATTGAAATATACCAATATATTAAGGTTGCGAAACCAACTTTTATTAATAGGATGATAGTTGAAGTCCGCATGCATATTTAGATAACTGCCCTCCCCTCCTTGATGAAGGCCGCCTCCATGAAAGCTTGGATCAACAAAAACATCCTCCCCAGTGAGATCAACAAGAAAGTCAGAGAACTTTTTAGAAGTTAACTCCGCATATAGCGAAGCAAGAGCTCCCCCATGCGAAGCAAAGTCAGACTTTTCATACTTGTTTTTGGCGAAAACATAATCTCGACTCTTACCTATCCCCTTCTCCAGCGGGTCGGGAAACTCACTTAATATTCTATCGGCATGACCAGAATCCAAGAAATCATCGATAGCAACAAACTCAAAGACACCAGAGTGAAATTCACTTCTATATGCATCGATGTTCCCAAATAATTTTTCGTAATTAATCACAGCATCACCCATAGTTAACTCCTGCGCAGAAGCGGCACAAGCCGCTTTCCGCCAACCAATACAACAATAATCAACACTTGCGGAAAAACATTATATAGCACACATGGAAGTAAGCCCGAACTAACACTTGGATTTAATGACATTGACATTAGAACATACATACCCGCCTCAGTAGAACTTACTGAGCTCTTGTTGAAAAAAAACAAGTACACAAGGTACATAATGAATGGATATATAAACCCATATACATAAAAACCTAGCCTACCAAAATTGACATACCCTTCACCCAGATACGTATAAGTAACACTCCCACCGTCAAACCTCATCCTAAGCAGCCCCTTTAGCCATTGCCCGAAATTTTCGTCAAGTAAAGGCGTAGCTGCCAATAGGTCATGTATATACCCATACCCCAACAGGTAATTGGAGCTGTAATAGCTCAATATATAATCCAGATTATAAAAATTAACGTAGGGCCTCCAGGGCAATCGCAAGAGAGAAACCTCTAGAATATCATCAAGCCCCTTCCGCAACGTACCTATCAATACGAATATTACAAAAGCCGACACAGCAATCAAAATATAATTCCTGAGCGGAACCTCTTTTCCCGAAAGCATGGAGCTAACGAGAAAGTACGATATTAAAAACAATAATAATGGGAGGCGGTTTCCAAAGAAGAAAAGGGATATAGCTACCACAAAAAAAATAACTATTGTCACCGCTTTTCTTAAAACACCAGACGCGTTACACAACATCAACATCGCCCCTACTTGCATAAAATTGATAGCGGCGATAACTAGCTTGCCATTCCCTCTCTTATTCTCCACCCGATAAAAGTCTGCATCTTCCCCGAAATGCACCCCAACCTTCGACATATATAAAATGCCTAAAAAAACACCCAGCAGGGAAACGAGAAACCCCGACACGAAAAAATAACCACTCCTTTCAGGAGCGATCCGCATTTGGGAAATTTTATAGTGCCGGTAACCCACCAACCTTGAAATGATTAACATCGCTAAAAAGGAGGATAGCATCCCCCCAACGACCACAACCATTATGATATTTGCATTGTCATCGAATATCTCGTATGGAGTGCCGTCATAAATATTCGAATACAGCCCACCTACAAATAAAAATAGAAATGAAAAGAATAAAAAAACCACAAAAGGGTTATGTATCGAGCGCAGATCAAACTCTTTGTGAACCACAAAGAATAGCGCGACGTATATGCATAGCAACACAAGTTCAAGGCTCAATGAATATCTCCTCGAACCCCTGCTGCCTGAGGTAATTAGCTTTCTTCCTAAAAAATTCGTCTTTATATAGCTCGTCAGTCGAGAAAAACTTTACACCAACTTCTGGGAATCTCATTCTTGCATTTAACAGCGACGACGACACAAACCCGACTAGCTCACTTACCTGTAACGAAGGAATACTTTCTTCCACAGGATTCGACTTTGAAACAACTACCACGCCATTAAACGCATTTTTATATGAACGCTCATCGCGCGGGTGAGGCTTAAAGTAAACCAGCCTCCCCTTATATTTCGAGAATACACTCTTGTACATTCGAAACAACACCGAATCTTTTAGATCTGCAAACACCTCTCCTACAACAAGAACAGCCCCATTTACTTCAAACGAGCTCTCGGAAACAAAGGGAACCAGAACTTGCCGATAATCTGGGTATAGAGGCGTTTCAATAGGAGTATATATCTTATTAAACTTACTTTTTTCTGGCATGATATAACGGCCATTTAATGCAGGCCCGGAAAAAAGAAAAAAACTTACAAGCGAGAACTTAATAACCTCGATCAGACCAAGCCTTTCATCGACTAACGAACTAAAACCCTCGTAGTGAACATTCACTTTAGAACAATTGACGCGCCTCAAGAAAAATGAACACAAGTATGTATGAGCATGGGGTACGAAAACGGTATCGAGCGAAGTTAACTTGCGCAAAATCTGTCTTGCAGAAAATATTGCGCTAAGAGAGGTAAAGCTAACCACATCTGCCTCAGCAAAAGCGGCAAAATCCAACGTATGCCTTCCAATCAACAAAGCCTTTCGAGACTTGAAATGAGCATAATGCACTTTTTTCAAATAACTAATTTGAAAGTTAGAAGTTACGAAGTATAAAACTCGACCATCACCAGCCATGTCGCAACCTGTTTAGCAGGACAGCAATAAATATACCCACCTTCATAGCAATTCCTAAAACAATAATATTAATGAAATCACTATAGAAACCTTCCAAAAGAAATGGTATAGATAAAACTACACCCAAAAACGCACCAAATACCAGCACCATTAATAGAGATTTACCGCTCTCCGTCATAATAATATAAGTTCTGGCTGGAACGACCAAAATAGATACAACAATTGCAAGCATTGCTAATTCTTTGCTTATCGGAAACTCGCCTCCATACAAAAATTGATACAGCCAATCCATAAAGAAATATGCCAAAACTGGATATAAAATCATTACTGATAACGTTTTAATAGTAACAAGCCCTCTTGCACTTCCGTCACGAATTGCACACAGCAACGGCGTACCTAAAAACATATTTGCAGGCATAGAAATCAAGCTTATTACGGCAAACCCAGCAACAAGCTCTGAAGCTGGAAACCTTCCTGAGAAAATCACTTCTCCTCTAAAAATCAGACCAATTGATATAAACGCTACCACGCAATAAATGTGATCACTTCTAATTACAGCGGCGCTAAATCCTGAAAACGACCTCCTCGAAAAGAAAAAGTACAAAAAAACCTCAATCAACAACCATAAAACTAGTGCGACTTCGTATCTTTCAGACCATATAAAAGTAATATAAAAAATAGATCTAAAAATATTGAATATTACACCAGAATAAAAATTATCCTGATGCTGCCACCGTCTAATTTGAAGCTGATTCAACAAACAAACCGAGAATGCCAATACAAAGACCAATAAGCCCAAGGCACTTAGCGGAACCATGACACCAATCATCACGACACCCAATAAAGAAAATATACATATGCCTGGGTTAACTTTTTGCGCATGCTCTCTAGAGTGTATATCGGATGCAGCTCCCGCTATTGAATATATAGCCAGTTCTATCGCACTAATAATACTTACAGTCACGATAAACTTTTCTAAATCTTGTTTAGCAACAACTGGAAAGACAACAAATTGCTTCACCATGGCCAAGGCCATATATGATGCCATATTTAGGGAGCCGTTCTTTATGATTTTCCCTAAGACCATTCTTCAGAACTCTCTTTCCAAAAACTCCAGGGCAGCCCAGAATCCCTCGCCGTCATTTTTATGACCTTGCCAAACTTCAGGAATAAATTGTGCATCAGGGGCTCTATCATTTAATAGATTACATAGCATACAAAAGTCGACATCCCCTTTTCCTATCTCAACTCCCTCTCCATCAACCCCGAGAGCATCGACAACATGCATATGTGCAATAAATGGTGCAACGGTCTGCGTGAATTCCGAGAGCTCCCAATTATAATAACTACATGCCATCATGGAGTGAGACACGTCATAACATATGCGCACACCATGTTTTTGACAAAACAGCTTGATTTCCTGTGAATCAACAAATAAGTTGTGATAACTCTGACCCCCAAAGTGCCACGGAAAAGGAGGCATTGTTTGAATAACAATCTCCACCCCTTCTTGGTCAATTTCGGCTAAACCTTTTGCTACTTTTTCGTACATTGCTGGACGATCTTTTTTATCAACGAAACCAGATGACTTAAACCCGCCAGCATTTAGGACAATTACCGGTGTCTCTGTACGAGGGAAATATTTTTTTAACTCTCGAGTAATATCGCAAACTCGCTGAAGCTCAGCAATTGATCGCGCCCGATGCCTTTCATCCTGCGAAGCCAAATCCAGAATATGATCTTCCGAAAATAGTTCAGGGCTATGGACAGCAAACCCAATAGCCTGAGGACCGTCAAAAAAATCACTCAGGTTTAATTCCATATCCTGATAACTCAAATGAAATTCGACGAAATCTAAATTTGATTTTGACGACAGTTTTTTATAATCGTGGTATCGAACTGGAATTCCAAATGGACGGTTAAACTTATAATTTCGCGCTTTTACTTGCTGATCTTTCAAATCCGACTCAAAGAAAAAACCGCCTTTTTCATGCCGCCGATTTGCCCGACGCCCAATCAGCTCATCTAAATATATTGGCTGCAATCCCTGACCCGGGCTTTTTATTTCAATCATTTCACGTGTAATGACCGAACCTTCCTCTAGATCACAATTTATAACTAAGCTCTTGGCCAATGTTTCTCTATTAATCATCTCTCCTTGAGTGATGATTCTCTCGGCACAACTACCTAATGCCTCTTCAACTTGCTTAATTTGCTTCACCATGTCGCTAAATTCGCCGGGAAGTAGAGATACTTTGTGATCATTCCCTTCCATATCTTTGTCGACAGTGAAATGCTTTTCGATTACCTTCGCCCCAAGGGCCACTGCAGCTACCGGGACCGATATCCCTCTTTCATGGCCCGAATATCCTACTAATGACCCCGTCACATTTGCCAGCCGTTTTATATAAGATAAATTAACGTCCTTAAATGGGGTGGGGTACGTTGAGTTGCAATGAAGGATGATAAACTCCGCTCCCTTGCTTTTCAGGAAGTCGGCAGACTTGATTATCTCAGCTTCTGAGCACATTCCCGTAGAGCAAATAAGCGGCTTTCCAGTAGACGCCAATGCCTCCAGTAATTGGGTATTAGTGAAGTCTGCGGAAGCAACCTTGTAAGCTTCCATCCCATAGTTTTCCAAGACCTCTAGACTTTTAATATCCCAGGGGGTGCAAAGGGGTGTTAACCCTTTATCTTTGCAGTAATCAAAGACCTCAATAAGCTCATCATTCTTTAATTGGAACTTGCTGAGCAAGTCCATTGTATATTGAGCACCGAGATCGGCCGAATCATCTTTATCTGAGCCACTTTTATATAGTGACGCCATATCCCTCATTTGAAACTTAACGCAGTCAGCTCCAGCGCCTACAGCTAGATCGACCATTTTTTTTGCTAGCGCAATATCACCATTGTGGTTATTACCAATTTCAGCTATCAGATATGCTGGAGAGTTTTCTGAAATTGTATGCCTTCCAATGGATATCCCTTTTTCTTTTTCTACTGCAACAGCAACCAACCGACTGCTCGCGTCGACCAAAGGTATTAGATCAACAGATTTATCAAACAGTGACTCTATTTTGTCTCTTGCCGAGTCGATAGGCATTGAAACAACTCTGCGATTCATGGCAACTGAAACAGGCTCATTCAGGTCATAAGCGTTAGAGGAGGTAAGCCAGCGACGAAAATCGCCGTCTGACAGGGCACCCTCAAGTGTCCCGCTTTCGCTAACAATAAAGACAATTCTGTTTTTGTTCCGATTAATTTTCTCTAATGCCTTGAGAATGCTTTCATTCTCAAAAACTAAGTAGTCTGATATTTTCCGCTTAATCAACATTTGACTAGAAACCTTTTGCTTTCATAATTGACTCAACCACCAACCAGTCAAGAGGGGTGTCTATTTCGAAGCTTTCACTCTCGTCCATAACATACATTGATATTTCCCCAGCCAGTCGATTTCCAGAGGAAATTAAAGATTCTGATTTGGTGATATATATGGAGCCGTTTTCTTTGTATTTTATGGACCCTGGATCAATATCCTGTCTTCTAGGCCTATTCATATAGTCATACAATGCTAATGGCTTCGAGGCCCCTTCCCAAAGAAAGTGCCAGAATTCGCAAACGCTTAGTAAGGAGTCGGCATCATCTTGATAAAACTTTTGAATGGCACTATCGATAACCCCCCCCCCTCGAATGGGGGATGTTGCCTGGAGCAATACCACATTATTTGGCACATAAGACTCGTTTTTATCTAACCATTCGAGCGCATGCAACAATGCTGACTCTGTAGTCGCAACATCTGATGCAAGTTCTTTCGGGCGCATAAATGGAACTTCCGCGCCGTGACTTAAAGATATTTCCGCAATTTCTGGGCAGTCCGTACTTACCAACACCCTCGAAACTAGCTGCGAAGCTTGCGCTTGTTTTATACTCCAAGCAATCAACGGCAGGCCTGCTATTTCTTTGACGTTTTTCCCCGGAATACCTTTTGAGCCACCTCGAGCGGGAATTATTACCAAGTTATCCATAAACCCTCTTTCTTAATTCACATGGCTTCTGCGATGCGACACCGCAAGCCACAATATATGCATAAATCAATATGCCAAAGGATTAACAAACCCTTTAAACAACGTATAAGCGACTATTTTAATATCAAGCCATACTGACCATTTTGCGATGTACTCCAAGTCACATTCGACCCTCTTTTCCATTTTCTCCAGAGTATCTGTTTCGCCACGCCAACCATTTATTTGCGCCCAACCAGTAATCCCCGGCTTGACCAAGTGACGCTGCATATAGCCATCAATTTTGTCGCGATAGAGCTCGTTGTGTGCAACTGCATGGGGACGAGGGCCAACAATGCTCATAGAGCCTTGTAGAACGTTGATAAACTGCGGGAGTTCATCTAGTGATGTTTTTCGGATAAATGCGCCGACTTTAGTAATACGTACGTCGCCCTTAGTGGCTTGCTTAACTACATCACCGTTATCGCAAGTGGTCATACTGCGGAATTTCCAAACTTCAATTTCTTCACCATTGATACCGTAACGACGCTGCTTGAAGATAATAGGGCCGGGCGAGGTAAATTTAACCGCTGCTGCAATAATGAGCATGGGCACAGCAATCAAGCACAGGATGATAGAGCTTAGCAGCACATCTTCAATCCGCTTTACGGCAGAGTCGAAAGAATCAAAAGGTGTATCGTAAACACTGACAACAGGCAGGCCACCAATTTCGCGACTGCGGGCATTGAGCATTTTAAACGTGAAGACGTCAGGTACGATATGTACGCAGCAAGAGCTGTTGGATAATGCCTCAACCAGCTCTTTTATGGTGTCTTCTTCGCGCATTGGCAACGCGATATAGATGTCATCAAAATTCCCGGCCCGCGCTTCTTTTTTTAGCAATTCAATATCGCCAACAACCTGCAACTTACTGGCTTCTTTGCCTTCGCCAGCCAGTGGATGGCTTCCCACACTTACTCGGTTGTCGTAAAAGCCGCTAATTTCCATCCCCATCCAAGCGCTGTTTATGATGTTTTTGGCCAAGGTAATGCCCGGCTCTTTGGCACCTACAATCGCCACCCGGCGAGTATTCACTCCCGCACGACGAAATTCTCGCAGCACCATCCTTGCGCTAACCCGGTACAAGCTGATGGTCAACGGCATGGCCAGCGCCCACGCAATCATGACACCACCACCGTAATCATTTTCCAGGTCAAAAAGGAAAACCACGGTTAACAGGGACCCTATCACCAACATCCAGGTGCTGGTTACCGTACGCACTTCGGTGAACAGCGATTGGCCGCGCCACGACAAGTACAGGCCATTCTTGTTTGCCAGGATGTGGTACAGGATGGAGCTGAGGAACGCGGCCATTTGGTAGCTCACCGTCCACGGTTGACCGGCGATTTTCACGAATAGGGCAAGCAGGCCCCAAGTGAGCAGAACGTCGGTAAGCTGGTGTAAGGCGACCAGCATGGAGTGGTGTTGGCGGATAAAGCCCCCCTGCGGCACTGCCGATGAGTGAGCAGATTTGGTGTTCACAGCTATTCCCTCGCTAATGCGGTTAGACAAGTCTTTACTTCGTTGTAAGGCAGGTGGTCGTCACCAGCACCCAAAGACCCGCAGTATCCTCCTGTGAGGGATAGGTCCACACCCCCCATATACGGTAACCTGCTGTGATCCAAGCACATACAGGCCAACTCGAGGGTCGCTATTTTGCTCCACAACGGTGCGGAAACCAAGCCAGCATTGCTATCGAGTGACATTGTGACAAGTTGGACCGCGCAAGTGCGACACAGCGCCACCCATCAAGTGCAGTTTTTGCGCCAACAACGTGCGTGACCTGTGAGGCAACGCACATTTTGCGCCAGCTAAGTGCACACAAGACCTGTTTCGACTCATATCTCCATCAAAAGATTGATGCACCCCTGCTTACAAGCGCGGAGCTTACATGGCGATTACTACGACGGCGTTAAAGTATAGGTGAAGTTTTAGGCCGCCTAACTTAGTAAAGAACAGGGCGCAGCTAAAACCATTACTCCCCCTTGTGGCTTTTTTGTGGCATGCGCCTGAAGGCTTGCTGCTTTTGGGGGCGCTATTGGTAGGGTCGGCTGCGAGATTTTTAGTTCAGGGGTATTGGATCCCGGCTCGGGGGCCGGGATGACGAATTGTAGCCGTTGTCGTCATGCCGGACTTGATCCGGCATCCAGCGCCACGGAAGGCTGATAAAGCTCGGCGCAGAGCGCGGATGAAAGGGGCGGAGGCTGGGAGTGTGATTTTAGTGCGGGGTATTGGATCCCGGCTCGGGGGCCGGGATGACGAACTGTAGCCCTTGTCGTCATGCCGGACTTGATCCGGCATCCAGCACTACGGAAGGCGGATAGAGCTCGGCACCCAGCTTGGATGAAAGGGGGCGAAGGCTGGGAGTGTGATTTTAGTACAGGGGTACTGGACCCCGGCTCGGGGCCGGGACGACGAATTGTAGCCGTTGTCGTCACGCCGGACTTGCCCGGCATCCAGCTCCACGGAAGGCTGATAAAGCTCGGCGCAGAGCGCGGATGAAGGGGTCGGAGGCTGTGAAACGGGGCTGGCCGTATTTAGGTGGGGCTGTTAGCGGTTACAGGCGGCTTGGTGTGGTCTCGGGGTACGTGACTGGGAGTGTGATTTTAGTGCGGGGTATTGGATCCCGGCTCGGGGGCCGGGATGACGAACTGTAGCCGCTGTCGTCATGCCGGACTTGATCCGGCATCCAGCACTACGGAAGGCGGATAGAGCTCGGCACCCAGCTTGGATGAAGGGACTCGGAGGCCGGGATGCCGATCGGGAGAGGTGTCGCGGAGCCGGGATGACAGCGGGAAAGGAAAGGCCGTGGTGTGACGTGCAACGCATGCAATGTCGTGACATTGTCACAGTTACTTGGCATGATCCTTGTCCTGCCAATTTGTGGGCGCGTATCATCTACAGCCGCACCACTATCAACCCGACAGCGCGCCGCGCATCACAAAAAATGGACACATGAGTAATGAGACACGGCCAAGGGCGGCTTATCCGCTGGTTTCGCTTCGGCACATCACTACTGGCAGCAGCACTGCTGCACCAGCAAGCATTTGCCAAACCTTGGATCGGCCCGGATGAATTGGTACTTCGCCACCATATTGAACTGCTTTCGGCCAGCGGCGTGCTCACGACCCCAACAACCCAGTGGCCATTAATGTGGGGAGCGATCCTTCCCGATTTGCGCCGCGCTCAGGCACAACAGTTGAGCGACTCAGAACGCCAGGCTGTCGACGCGCTTCTAGCGCGTTTCGAGGAAGAGCGCCAGCCGCTCTCGGCGAAAGTAGAAATGGCAAGCAGTAAGCAGGAACGCCGCTTTCTTACCGGGTTTGGCAATCACAACAACGCGCCGGAATACGCGGCGGTGTCCAGCGAGTTTGTCAGCTCGGGCTGGGCCGGACAGCTCCGCATTAGTTATGACTTCCCCGATGCCCCCAGAGAGCATCGCCGACTGGATGGCAGCTATCTGGCAAAAGCGTTTGGTAATTGGGGTGTGAGTGTTGGGGCAATCGATCGCTGGTGGGGCGCAGGCTGGCAAAGCAGCCTGTTGCTGTCTAATAATGCTCGTCCTGTTCCCGGCATCGCCTTGCAACGCAACCGTGCCCATGAATTTGAGAGTGCCTGGCTGAACTGGCTAGGCCCATGGCAGCTACAAGCCTTCGCCGGACAAATGGAAGGCGACCGCGCCGTGCCGGAAACCAAGCTACTGGGAATGCGTGTTGCTGTGAAACCGACACAGTGGCTGGAAATTGCTGCAAGCCGTACCGCTCAGTGGGGCGGAGAGGGTCGTCCGGAATCTTTTTCGAATTTTAAGGACTTAATGCTCGGTAATGATAACCGGGGCGACGGTGGCCTCACTCAGGAAAACGAGCCGGGTAACCAGTTGGCAGGCTTCGATGTCAAAATGCTGTGGGCCACTCCCTGGGGGAACCAGGGCTTGTACATTCAGCATATTGGTGAAGACGAGAGTGGGGCACAGCCGTCTCGCCTGACCCATGTCGTCGGCCTGAATGGTCTGTTTGCTCTCCAAAAGCACCGCATCCACTGGTTTCTGGAGCGTACTCAAACAACCGCAGGCGCCTTGATTGGAGATGAGCGTCCTAATTACGTATACGAGCATGCTATTTATAAAAGCGGCTATCGCTACAAAGGGCGCGCGTTGGGTGCCAGCATCGACAACGACAGCGAGCTGGATACCTTGGGCGTTGATTGGATAGTGCCGAATCAGGGCATGATTTCACTGCGGTATTCGGATGTGGCACTGAACATTGATGGCAGTGGTACACCTCCCGCAGGGCGCAGTGGCGGAGAAGGAAACAGCCTCGAATTGAGTTACGAGCAACGCTTTGGCACGCTTCGCGCAAAAATGGGCTACTTAAATATTGATGACGGACTTCAACTTTATAATTACGACCATGGCATAGAAACTGCCTTCATCGAAGCCAGTTACCGCTGGTAAGCGTACAGGGATTAGCGGACAGCTCGTCGTTGCAACAACTAAACTAATGGGTGAACTATGGATGTAAGGAAGCTGGCAGCCTGTGTACTGGTAGCAGCCACCGCAGGCTGTACTGTCGTGCCAGGCAGCAATATGAACCGCATGAACTCCGTGTGGTTTGATGACACCCCCGAGGATTACACTCCGGCAGAGACTGCCATTCAGTATATTCCGATCAATGCCACGGTGCTTGCGCATCTCAGTCAGACGACACCCGCACAAGTACTCAATAACGCAGAACTGGAAGCCGCCATTGCCGCTTATCAGTACCGGATCGGCCCCAGCGATGTGCTGACAATTACGGTTTGGGAGCATCCTGAACTGACCATTCCCGCTGGCTCTTTTCGCACGGCTGCCGAAGGCGGTAACGAAGTAAAAGCTGACGGCACGGTGTTCTACCCCTATGCCGGCGAAATCCATGTGGCAGGGAAGACCACTGCCGAAATCAAGGCCATGCTGGAAGAAAAACTGGCATCGGTTATCAAGCGCCCACAGGTCGATGTGCGCGTTGCCGACTTCAAAAGCCAACGAGTCTATATCAGCGGCGCGGTGCGCCAGCCAGGAACGCTGCCTATTACCTCAACCCCCCTCACGCTGGTCGATGCCATCGAAGGCCTTGGCGGGCTAGCGAATAACGCGGCATGGCAGCACATCCGCCTGACACGAAATGGCCAGACACAGGAAATTTCTTTGCGCTCGCTTTATGAGCAGGGAGCTTGGAGTGAAAACCTGCTGCTACAGCACGGCGACTTAGTTCATGTTCCACGCAATGATGCGGACAAGATTTTCGTACTGGGCGAAGTCAATCGTCCCCAGGGAATCGCCATGTCGCGTACCGGAACCACATTGGCGGAGGCCCTGGCCAGCGCAAATGGTATTAATGAAAACCGTGCCGATGGCCGGGGCATTTATGTACTGCGCAACACCGGCGTAAGCCGCGACAATGCCAATCAACCCGTCTATACCGCTACCATTTATCACTTGAATGCCGCCTCTGCAGTGGGTTTCATGCTGGCCGACAAATTTACTCTGGAGCCCAGAGATATTGTGTATGTTTCGCCAGCCCCGATCACACGCTGGAACCGCTTCTTAAGCCAGTTACTGCCCAGTATTATCGCTACCGATACTCTTGGCGACATAGAAAACAACAACTAAGCAGTTAGACAACATTGAGCCGCCATTGCGCCGCAAAGCAATGGCAGGGCACGACTGACGGGCGGAATATTGCCCGCTCTTTGGGAAAGATTATGAGTACGCAAACGCAAGCCTCTTCACCATCCAGACCACAACAAGCCGACGACGAGATTGATTTATTGGCGCTCTTTGGCACCCTATGGGACGCCAAAGCACTCATTATTGGTATCACCTTTGTTTTTGCCGTATTCGGTGTCGCTTACGCGTTGTTGGCAACTCCAATTTATCGTGCCAATGCCATCGTTCAGGTAGAGGAAAAGTCCCCTGGCCTGCCGGGCATGAGCGATATTACCGAAATGTTTGGCGGGGAGTCTGCCGCTGTTACTGAGATTGAGCTCATCAAAAGCCGGACAGTTTTGGGCGCAGCGGTCGATAAATTGCACCTGGATATCGTGATTGAACCCAATTATTTCCCCGTTCTGGGCGCAGCAATCGCCCGTCGTTTTGACGGGCTTGATGACGAAGTCGCCAAGCCTGCAATGGGTATGAACAGCTTTGCCTGGGGCGGTGAAAAACTGTCGGTCAGCGAATTCAACGTCCCCAATGCCTTTTTTGGCGAAGAGCATACGCTGATCAGCACCGGAAATGGGCACTACGCACTCTACAACCCAGATAAGGAGCTCATCCTGGAAGGCGTAGCGGGCGAACGCAGCGAAGCGCCGGGCTATAGCTTGTTTGTGAATACATTGAATGCCAATGATGGCACTAAGTTCAGCATTGTTCGCAAGCGTCGGTTAAGCGCCATTATTGATCTTCAGGAAAACCTCGGCGCTTCCGAGCGCGGAAAAGACTCCGGCATCATCGCGCTTTCACTGGAGGACGATACCCCCAGTCACGCTGAAGATGTGTTGAATGTCATTTCCCAGAACTATCTGCGGCAAAACGTTGAGCGCCAATCTGCGGAAGCCTCCAAAAGTCTCGATTTTCTCAGAGAACAGCTGCCCAGTATCAAACAGGATCTTGAGGAAGCTGAGCGGAAATTCAACGACTACCAGGTGAAAGTCGGCTCGGTGAATATCACCGCCGAGGCGGAGGCGCTGCTGGATCAGGTAGTGGAGTTGGAAACCAGTATTGCAGAACTTCAGTTGCAACAAGCAGAGCTTGATCGCAAGTACACCCGAGACCACCCTACTTATCAAGCTTGGCGGGAGCAAATGGCTGAGCTGAGTAAACGCAAGGACGAGCTCAATCAGCGCATTAAAAACCTGCCCGAAACACAACAGGAACTGCTGGGGCTGAAGCGGGACTTGGAGGTTGGAACAGAAATTTATACCCAGCTGCTAAACAATATTCAGGAGCTGGATATTGTGCGGGCGGGTACCGTGGGCAATGTGCGCATTGTTGACGACGCCGCTGTTAATGTAGAAGAGCCCGTTAAACCCAAGAAGCCACTGATTGTAGTGATTGCCACGCTGCTGGGCGGCTTCCTCTCGGTAGCCTTGGTATTGGTGCGAGCGGCACTGAATCGGGGCGTTACCAACCCAGATGATATCGAAGCGATTGGCCTGCCTGTATACACCAGCGTACCGCTGTCGGACGAGCAACGTAAACTGGACGGACTGGGTCGCAGACGCTCTACTCTGCGTAAAAAGCAAAAAAACCAGCACCCCCATGATTTGCTGGCTCAGAAAAACCCCACCGATATTGCGATCGAAAGCCTGCGCAATCTGCGCACCAGCTTGCACTTTGCCATGCTGGAAGCTGACAACAATATCATGATGATTTCCGGCCCCAGCCCCAACGTGGGTAAGTCGTTTATCTCGGGGAACCTTGCTGCGGTAGTGGCCCAGGCAGGACAAAAGGTGCTCCTGATAGACATGGACCTTCGCAAAGGATACCTGCATAAAATGTTCGGCGAAGAGCCCGAGGGCGGCGTCAGCGATGTGCTTGCCAAGCGTGTGAGTGTTGCGGACGCTATCCGCCCAACTCGGGTTGGCGAGCTTTCGTTTATGTCTCGAGGAACCATTCCACCGAACCCATCGGAATTGCTGATGAGCAAAGGGCTGACGGAACTGCTGGAAGAAGTTAAAGACCAATTCGACCTGGTTATCGTCGACACACCACCCATTATGGCGGTGACCGATGCCGCGATTGTTGGGCGCCAGTGTGGCGTGACAATGTTGGTGGCTCGCTTCGGCCTTAATCCGGTTAAAGAACTGGAAGTGACCAAGCAGCGCTTTGAGCAAAACGGTATTCCAGTGAAAGGTGTCGTACTGAACGCGATCGAGCGCCGGGCATCCGGTTACGGCTATGGCTACGGTTACGGCTATGGCTACTACCACTACGAGTATAAATCGGACGGAAGCAAGTAAGCCTCTGCCTTCCCGCCCCGGCCTTCGAGCCGGGGCGCCACTCCACAACCACAATCCCCCTACTCGCTAGTGAGCTGAGCAGTGTAGAATTCCTCATTTTAAACCTGAGGTTCACGTGCCAGAGTTACCCGAGGTCGAAACGGTTTGCCGTGGCATACGCCCACACTTGGAAGGCAAGCGCTTTACACAGGTTACGGTTCGCCAGCCAAGTCTGCGCTGGCCTGTCCCTGCGGACCTTCCCACGCTGCTCAAGGGGCAGCGGGTCAAATCCATTACTCGCCGGGCAAAGTATGTGCTAGCAGAGCTGGATGAAGGGCATTTGCTCGTGCATTTGGGCATGTCCGGCCGATTGTATTTTGTTCCATGTAATACTCCTGTGGGTAAGCACGATCATGTCGACTTTCTCCTGGATAGTGGCCAGGTGCTTCGCTATACCGATCCGCGCCGTTTTGGTGCAGTTCTTTTTCTGGAAGGCGACACCACATCTCATTCGCTACTCAGCCACCTTGGTCCCGAGCCACTCTCATCCGATTTCAACGCGGAGTATCTGATCGCCCGAGCAAAAGGGCGCAGTATGCCGATCAAAAGCCTGTTGATGGACGGCAGGATCGTCGTTGGTGTCGGCAATATCTATGCGAATGAAGCGCTGTTTATGGCGGGAATTAGACCTGATCGCATGGCGGGAAAAATTAGTCCAGTGCGCTACGAGAGGCTTGTAACCTGTGTAAAACAGGTGCTCCATAAGGCCATTGCCGAAGGCGGAACCACCCTGAAAGATTTTGTAGGCGGAGATGGCAAACCGGGCTACTTCAAACAGGAGTTGCAGGTATATGGTCGTGCCGGCGAGCCGTGTTTGAAATGTCAGTCGACGTTACGCGAGATTAGGCAGGCGCAGAGAAGTACGGTGTTTTGCGGCCGCTGCCAACGTTGATCACGGGGACTTCCTCGCTGCCATGTCGGGCTTGCTTGATCCCCGGATCCAAGACCACAGAGCTCTGACGCAGCACGGCTACAAGCTCAGGAACAGCGGTACTGAACCCCGACTCGGAGGCCGGGTGACGATCACAGGCTCAGGACCAACGACCCCGCCTTACTAAAAGCCGCGCACAACACCCTCGCGCCGGTGGTCAGCGCCACCAGTCAAACCCTGATCAGTAATTTGGATAACGTGGAGGCCGCTGGTCTGATCTCGCAGCACAATGTTGTGGCCTCTACCTTCCATTCTCATCACGGTGGCGGTATCGGCCCGCCCCTGCTCCATTTCAACCCCATGTCCCATGGCAATGATGTGCCCCTCTGCGATGGCCTGCGCCACCGGCTCATTCAACGCCAGAATGCGGTAGAGACTGGCGGCGACGTAATCAATAATCCTGGCCCCACCAGGGCTACCGATGGCGAGCTTGGCCTGCCCTTTTTCCATCACCAGCGTGGGCGCCATAGACGAACGCGGCCGCTTGCCCGCTTCCACGCGATTAGCGATAAGCTTGCCGCTGCTATCGCGTGGCGTAAAGGAAAAATCCGTAAGCTGGTTGTTCAACAGGAAACCGCCCACCATAACTCGCGAGCCAAACGCAGTTTCGATGCTCGTTGTCATGCTGACCACATTGCCTTGAGGATCGACAATACTGAAGTGGCTGGTAGACGGCAGCTCCGGTGACGTCGCCGAGATTCGCGGCTCTGCCTCGGGAGGCACGCCGGGTTTAGCATTGGAGATAACGGTCGAATTAGTGATTTGTGCCGCGCGCTTGTTGAGATAGCGCCGGTCAACCATCCCCGCCACCGGCACACTTACAAACGCCGGGTCACCAACGTAAGCATTTCTGTCGGCGAACGCCAGCTTGGACGCCTCAATAAACCCGTGTTGCCAGTCCGCCCGTATTCCATTCTGTTCTTCGTAGGCCTCCAACATACCGAGTATCGCCGCCACCGTCGTGCCACCCGACGACGGTGGCGGCGCGCCACAAATGTCGTACTCCCGGAAACCTGCGCACACCGCAGCCCGTTTAACAGGGCTGTAGGCAGCCATATCCTCCATTGTCATCATGCCTTTGCGGTTTGGATCTTGCTGAACCGCATTGACGATATCCTTCGCCAATTCACCGCGATAGAAATCCCTCGCCCCAAACTCCGCCAGGCGACGTAGCGTCTTCGCATATGCCCGATTTTTCAGAAGGCTGCCCTGAGGTTTCGGCGTCCAACCGTCCTCTGTCTTTACAAAGAAGTAATCGCTGATCTGTGGATTGACGGCCACCTTGGGCATACGCTCCAGCAGGATGTGCAACCGCTCCGAGATAATAAAGCCTTGCTCTGCAAGCCGGATCGCCGGATCAAAAAGCTTGTTCCAGGGCAGCGCCCCATGCGCCTTGTGTGCAGCCTCCAGCATTGCAACAACGCCGGGTACACCAACAGACTGCCCCCCGATAACGGCATCGAAGAAGTTCATCGGCTTGCCATCAGGAGTCAGAAAATACGCTTCCGTGGCAGCAGCAGGCGCTGTTTCCCGCCCATCCCACGACTGTAGCTCGCCACGAGCCTTGTCCCAATGCAACATAAAGGCGCCGCCACCAATCCCGGAGGACTGCGGCTCAACTAAACCCAGCACCAACTGTGCTGCGATGGCGGCGTCCACGGCCGAGCCCCCCTGTTTCATAATGTTTACCGCCGCGTCGCTGGCATAGGGGTTTGCCGTCACGGCCATAGCATTGGGAAACGTCGCCGACTTTATTTCAGAAAAACCGCTGGCCGCTTCAGGCACGATAACGGGGTCGCTGGCCCAAGCAAAAGACGAGCTAATCAATAACAGTGCGAAAAACAGGCGTTGGCGCATGAGTCGGCTCCGCAGGAAGAATCAGGAGCACAGACTGCCATGCCCCGCGGTAGTAGGCAAAGTGACCGAGGAGAAAGAAGCTTATTCATTGTTTTTCGGACCCACAGCGCTGCTCTCACGTCTTCGCGCAGGCTCAGACCGAATTGATTCTGAGCCGCCACAACGCTTGGAAACTCCGATAGAGGGCTTCAGCCTTTAGCAATTAACTGCTGGTACTTTTCCAGCAGTTGCTCTTCGGTTTCCATGTGCTTGGGATCGAGGGGAATACAGTCTACCGGGCAGACTTGCTGACATTGGGGTTCGTCGAAATGCCCCACACACTCGGTGCAGCGGTCGGGGTCGATCTCGTAAATGACTTCGCCCATGTAGATGGCGTCGTTTGGGCACTCAGGCTCACAAACATCGCAGTTAATGCACTCGTCGGTGATTAACAGGGCCATTGAGTTTACTTGCCACCAAAGCGCGTATTAAGCGCAAGCATGACGTTATCGGGCACAAAGCGCGACACGTCACCGCCCATCGCGGCGATTTCACGCAGCAACGACGACGACACATAGGAAAGCGATTCACCCGGGGTAAGGAAGATGGTTTCCAGTCCCGGTGCCAGCGCGCGGTTCATATTGGCAAGCTGCAGCTCATATTCGTAGTCGGCAACGGTGCGCACGCCGCGCAGAATGCTGTGGCAGTTTTGCTCCTGAGCCAGCTCCACAGTCAGGCCGGTAAAGCTGCACACTTCGATATTGGGGAGGTGGGCCAGAGCTTCTGCACACAGGTCCATGCGCTGCTGAAGATCGAACAGAGGCTGCTTTTTCTCGCTGTGGGCTACCGCCAGTACCACCGTATCGAAGAGCTTGCTGGCACGCTCTACCAGATCAATATGGCCGCGGGTAATAGGGTCAAATGTACCGGGGTAGACAATGCGCTTCATGGGTCACCGTTCCTTCACTGGGCGGCTGATGGTATCGAATTCACTGGCAGTGAACAACCGACAGGGGATGCCCTGCCTCCCATCAGCCCCGAGTCCAGACCCGCTTTCGGAACCCCTCAGCCGCGGTAGCGCTCGCTGGCTTCCGTCTCACGGCTTTCCGCTTCCCAGGGGTCGGGCAGCAGTCGCACTTCCTTAAACAGATGATGAGCCGGGGTGTATTCAGTCAATGCATCGGCAGCAAGCAAAATCGCCGCGGCCGTCCAGGTGGGGCGCTCGTCAGGCCACAGCAGGTCTTCAACAAACTGATAGCCAGTCCAGTACTCGCCATTGCTTTCCCGCCACTGATGTAACCAGCTATACACCGTTACGGCGCGGGCGTGATCGCCGGCGGCCAGCAGTGCCATGGTCAACTCGCAGGATTCCGCCACCGTCACCCAGGGCTCGTCAGACACGCAGCGGCAACCCATGCCGGCTTCCACAAACTCGCCCCAGCGTTTTTGTAGATGAGCACTGGCTTTGGCGGTGGGAATCACCCCGGTAAGCACGGGATAAAACCAATCCATGGAGTAGCGGGCCTTGCTCTCCCATGTACGATCGAAGCGCTCGGGCTTGTGGCGCATCGCCTCACCCAGCTTGTGACGCGCCTTGCACCAGTCTTTTCGCGGCTCGCCCAGTGTGACCGAAATATTCCAGGCACATTCGAGGCTTTTATAGATAGAGGCACAGCCGGTGACCAAGGCATCCACCATCGGCTTGCCATCGGCATCCACTGCCCAGTTAATCTCGCCGTGAGCGCTCTGTTGGCCTACGACAAACTCCATGGCGCGCTGTACACAGGGCCACATGCTTTTCAGGAAAGCGCGATTGCCACTGATCAGGTAGTGGTGCCAAACACCGGTGGCGATATAGGCCACGAAGTTAGTCTCGCGACGCTCGCGGTTATCGACTTCTCCCGCGCGATACGCTGCCCACCAGCTCCCATCGGGCAACTGGCTGTCGCGCAACCAGTAGTAGGCGCGCTCTGCGGCGGGATACTCGCCGCCAATACTGAGCCCCATGGCGGACTCAACATGATCCCAGGGATCGGCATGACCACCATCAAACCAGGGAATACTGCCGTCAGCCTGCTGTTCTCTCAGCAGAAATTCGACGGTAGGCCGAAAAAAGTCTTCGGGATACAGTCCCTTGCTGAGAAACAGTCCACTCATGCCGCCTGCCCTTTCTGAAAGTACATCACTACGGATTTACCCATTACCGGGTTGAGCCCCCGCTCGATGGTGCGGGTCAGCAGCGGCCGGTCGAGCAGATCCCAGACCAGCAGCTTGTGATAACTCTTCACCAGCGGATTGTTGTCCTGCCCCCAGAAGGCGCATTTCAACCACCAGTAGGGGGAATGCAAAGCATGTGCCCAATGGCGACGATAAAAGCGAAAACCAAGCCCCTGAATCTGTTTTCTCAGTTCAGAGGCCTTGAAGATGCGCAGGTGACCGCCTTCGACCTCGTGGTAGGCATCGCTGAGTGCCCAGCAGATTTTCTCCGGCCAGGCACGGGGGACACTGGCGCAGAACAGGCCACCAGGCTTGAGAATCCGCTCGATTTCCACCAGTACCGCTTGATAATCGGGAATATGCTCCAGCACTTCAGAACAAATGATCTTGTCGAAACTGTTATCCGCAAAGGGCAGTTGCAGGGCGTTGGCATTGGCCAGACCGAAGGCACGGTGGCAGTCATCCGCGTCCACGAAATCGGCAGCACGCTCTTTGGCTGTCTGCAAATCCTTTAGGCAGAGGTCGACACCGACAGAGGTAATCTCCCCCTCCACATAGGCAGCGATAACGTGGCGACCTTCGCCACAGCCGAGATCGAGCAGGCGATCGCCCGGCTTGAGTTGGAAATGTTTGAAATCAACCGTTTTCACTGCGTAATACCTGCTCGTAATAATCCAGCATCTGACCGGCAGCACGCTGCCAGCAGAAAATATCTTCCATGCGCTTGCGTCCCGCCAGCTCGTAGCGACGGCGCAAATCGGCATCGGCCAGCAAGGTATCAATCGCTTTTGCCATGGATGCACTGTCGCGCACCGGCACCTGAAGCGCTGCGTCGCCGGTAACCTCGGGCAATGCGCCACCATCGGTCGACACCAGCGCGGTGCCACAAGCCATGGCCTCGCCTGCGGGCAGGCCGAAGCCTTCATACACCGAGGGCACCACCGCCACTTCCGCTTCGTTGTAAAAATGTACCAGCTGCTCGGTACTGATACCTGACACGGTCACAATGTGTTCGCGCAGCTTGAGCCGCGAAATAAGCTGATCGACCTCACTGCCCTCGCGGATATTCCCCACCATCAGCAATTGCAGATCCGGGTAGCGCGGCAAGATTTCTGCCATCGCTTCCAGCAAATAGCGCATACCCTTCAGGGGTTGATCTGCAGACACTGTGGCCATCAGGCGTCGGGCAACCTTGGGCACATTGCCCAGCGGACGAAACTCATCGGTATCAATACCGCAGTGCACCAACTGAATCGCAGCAGGCTGCATCCCGAACGCAGCGGCGATATCTTCCCGGCTGCGCTCAGACACGGTCACCACATGGTGAAGCTGCGGGGCCACTTGGCGCTGCATCGCTATAAAACTGTGCCAACGGCGAATCAGCACGCGCTCACGCCAGTTCTTGGCCGCTTTAAGGGCAATATCGAGATCACTGGTGATGGGATGATGGATCGTGGTAATCAGCGGAAAGCCGAGCTTCTGCAGCGTCAACATGCCAAAGCTCAGGCTTTGGTTGTCATGAATGATGTCGTAGTGACGACCGTGGCGCTTGAGGTATTTCACCACACGGCGGCCGAAACAATAGGGCTCCGCAAACCCCCCGGTCAGTTTGCTGGTCCATTCAATCACATTGGTCATCGACCGCAGGTGATGGGGGCGAATTGAGCCCAGTCCGGTCTCGAATAGATTCATACCCGGCATTTTTATCAGCTTGACCCGCGGGTCGAGGTGCGGATAGGGCTGGCCTGAAATGACATCGACCTGATGCCCCGCCTCCACCAGCGCCTTGCTGAGATACTTCAGATAAATGCCCTGACCACCGCCAAAGGGCGCACTGCGGTACCCCAAAAGGCAGATGTGCAAGCGGCGATGAGGCCGTGCTTCATCGATAGGAATAACTTGGGCGGTACCGGTTGCCGCGGCATCCCGGGCCAGTACTGTCGGATCTGATGACATAGCCGTTATCGCTGTTTGTTAGGATTGTATCTGGCTTGCCCGGCGCCGATTCCGCAGCACCCCCGGCACCCCGGCCAGTGAAGACGCGGGCCATGGCGCCACCGCCGATTTGCGGGACATGTATTGCCACATTGAGTGATGGGATTCTAACCATCGCTTGTGGATAAATCCACCGAACCGCCCCCCTTGGGGGGATTAAGACTTTGTCATGTTACACTGCAAAATGCAGACATCTTGGGTGGATATTCCGGTAATGCGCAACTTTTCTCGCTACTCTTTACGCTTTGTCGTTGTGGCTTGGCTCGCTCTGCTGGCGGCCTGCAGTGGCGGGCCCGACCGCAAACCTCCCGCTCAGGGAGCCTTTACGCCGCTGGAACGGGGCGGTGGTCTGCGACTGTTTGAATACACATTGCGCGTTGCGCTTCCCCCTGCCCGCGCTATTCACCGCACCCCTGATGGCAACAGCGCTCCCCAACCACGTAAGCAGGATGATCAGGCTCTGCTCAAACAGGCGCATCGATTGCTGAACGGCGACCCGCGACTGAACGACTACTGCCCCAATGGTTACATGACTTTGGACGAGTATGCGCTGCTGGGCGAGTTAATGATCCGCGGAGAGTGCCGCTATGAACCGAGACAGGAAGCGAGCAAGTAAGCCGGAGCCAGTATCCAGAGCCACTGCACACTGAAGAACGCGTTGCGCCTGCTTGAAGTATCGGGGGTTTGGACCCCGGCTCAAGGCCGGGGTGACAGTAATTTTAACCGTACTTCCTACATCGTCATGCCGGACTTGATCCGGCATCCAGAGCCACCGCGCACGGAAGAACGCGTCATGCGTGCTTGAAGTATCGGGGATTTGGACCCCGGCTCAAGGCCGGGGCGACGAGCTAGAAGGTTTGAACTGTTCCATTGCCCTGTCATGCCGGGCCTGATCCGGCATCCATAACCACCCAAATCTGCAGCACGAGCCGTGCTACATTCAAACACCGAGGGACTGGACCCCGGCTCAAGGCCGGGGTGACCGGAATGCGGAGATCGGGCGAAGAAAATGCGGGAAGCCCGGTTGACGGAAATACGGAGTTTGAGGTGAGAGAAAAGCGGGACACAGAGGTCCCGCTCAGCACTTAGGCGACAGGCGTCAGCCACTCTGGGAATTGCTCCCGGCGACCTTTTACCTGATCGAAGTAGCGGCTTTGCAGTTCGGTAGTGATGGGACCACGCACGCCACTGCCGATTTTGCGGCCATCCAGTTCGCGGATCGGCAGAACCTCTGCGGCGGTGCCAGTGAAGAAGGCCTCGTCCGCGACATAGACTTCATCACGGGTAATACGCTTCTCGTGCAGCTCCAGTCCCAGCTCCTGACAGAAGGCGAAAATGGTATTGCGGGTGATGCCATCGAGACAACTGGTCAGCTCGGGGGTGAACAGCTTGCCATCGCGAACGATGAAGATGTTCTCGCCACTGCCTTCAGCCACGTAGCCTTCGTTGTCCAGCAGCAGGGCTTCTTCGCAGCCACTGTCCAGCGCTTCACGCAGTGCCAGCATCGAGTTGATGTAGTGGCCGTTAGCCTTGGCCTTACACATGGAGATATTGACGTGGTGGCGGGTATACGAGCTGCAACGCACCTTGATGCCTTTATCTCGGGCTTCCGGGCTCATGTAACTCGGCCAATCCCAGGCGGCCACAATCACGTGAGTGCGCAGATTGTCGGCGCGCAGCCCCATGCCCTCGGAGCCGAGGAAGACCATCGGGCGCAGGTAGGCTTCGTCGAGATTATTGTCCCGTACGACCTGACGCTGGGCTTCGTTGATCACATCTTTGTCGAAGGGCATCGCCATATTCATGATATGGGCAGAACGGAACAAGCGATCAGTGTGCTCGTTCAGGCGGAAAATACAGGTGCCGCGATCAGCGGTTTTGTAAGCACGCACGCCTTCAAAGACGCCCATGCCATAGTGCAGTGTGTGGGTAAGAACGTGGACGCGAGCATCGCGCCAGGGAACCATTTCGCCGTCAAACCAGATTAGACCATCGCGGTCGGCCATGGACATTGTCATCTACTCCTGAAAATTGCTGTTATGCGCTTTGCTCACCGAAGATCTGCGTCCAGATCCGGCGCACAGCCGCGCGCTCCTCTACGAGGACCTCACCACTGAGTTGTCCCTTCTGCTCCTGCAGACTGGCCCGGTGCGACTGGCTGCGAAAAGCGATATAAGCCTCGATCAAGGCTCTGGCATCAGCCTCGGAAATCAGGCCTTCTTGTTGAAGGGATTCCAGGATCCGAATATTGTCGGTATAGGTGTGCAGTGGCGGGTGCTGATGCGACCAAGCTAAGACGGCATATTGCACCATAAATTCGATATCAACGATACCTCCCAGCCCCTGTTTGACATCAAATTCGCGGTTTTTTTCACCGCCGCCAGGCAGCAGATGTTTGCGCATTTTATCGCGCATGTTCAGTACATCTTCGCGCAGCGCATCAGGGTCACGCTCACGCCCCAACACCTCGGCCCGCAGCGCGTCGAAATTGGCAGCCAGCACGGCATCACCCGCCACAACTCTCGCCCTGACCAGTGCCTGATGCTCCCAAGTCCAGGCTTGGGCATTCTGGTACTCGGCAAACGCAGTGAAGCTGCTGACCAATAGACCGGAATTACCGGATGGTCGCAGACGCATATCCACTTCGTACAATGAACCGAGACGAGTCAGCGCCGTCAGGATATGGATGATGCGCTGGCCGAGGCGGGTAAAGAAAATATTGCCGTCCAAGGGCCGCTCACCGTCGGTGACCGCCCCGCCGGGCACGTCGTGCAGAAAGACCAGATCGAGGTCGGATCCATAGCCCAGTTCAATGCCCCCCATCTTGCCATAACCCAGAATGACAAAGTGGCGGCGCGGATCATCCACTGCCGGACTGCCGTGTTTTTCCACCATATTCTGCCAGGCGATATCCAGCACCGCCTCCAATACGACTTCGGCGATATAGGTGAGGTAGTCACTGACTTTCATCAACGGCAAGGTACCGCCAATTTCCGAGGCGGCAACCTTCAATACATGGGCCAGACGGAAGTAGCGCAGTGCATCCATCTGACTTTCCAGATCATCCTGTGCAATGCGCAACAGGCGCTGACGCAATTCACTGCGCAGCCCCTCCTTATCCGGCACATTGAACAAGTTGTGGCCGTCCAGCAGCTCGTCCAGCAACGCCGGGTGCGAAGCTAGTTGCCGCGACACCCAGGGACTGGCATCACAGAGGGTCACAAGGCGCTGCAGGGCTGCGGGATTCTCCATCAAAAGCACAAGATAAGCCGTGCGCCGCAGCACCGACTCAATCAGCGGGATCAAGCGGATAACCGCGCGCCCGCCGTCTTCGGCGTCCTGTGCCTGTTCGAGAAGACGCGGCAGGAAGTCATCCAGCCGTTCTCTCGCGGTGCCCTCCATGCGTTTAACCGCGCTGCTTTCCAGCAGGGCAACCAGGCGCCTGGCCAACTCCTCAGCATCACTAAACCCAGCGTTCTGCAACTCATCCCTCAACGCGTCCTGTTCGGGCTGATCCAGCAGAGTCTCCCAGTGCGCCAGCGCCGAGTGATCGGTATTCGCCTCGTCCTCGGGGGCGGCAATCACATTGGCAAAGTGCTCGCTGACCCGCTCGCGATGCTGCTTCAGCACCGTGTGAAAATCGGCCCAGCTGTCAAAGCCCATACTGTGCGCCAATCCCGCCTGCGGAAATGCGGAATCGGGCAGTTGCTGCGTCTGTTCGTCGCGCCAGGCCTGAATGGCGTGCTCGGTGTTGCGCAGAAACACATAGGCCTCTTGCAGCTCCTGCACCACCGGTGCCGGCAGCAGTTCCATGTCGCGCAGCTCATTGAGAATGACCTGCAACGGCCGCTGTTGCAGCGCGTCTTCCTGGCCACCGCGAATCAACTGAAAGCACTGGGCGATGAATTCGATTTCGCGAATGCCGCCCGCACCCAGTTTGATGTTGTCGTTCAGATTGCGACGCGCCACTTCCCGCTGAATCATCGCTTTCATATCGCGCAATGAATCGATGGCGGAAAAGTCGAGGTAGCGACGGTAGACGAAGGGTCGCAGGGTTTTCATCAGCACCTCGCCCGAGGCCATATCCCCGGCGATGCAACGCGCCTTGATCAGCGCGTAGCGCTCCCAGTCGCGCCCCTGGTCCTGGTAGTACTCTTCCAGCGCATCAAAGCTGACGACCAGCGGCCCACTCTGGCCGTAAGGCCGCAGGCGCATGTCCACCCGAAATACAAAACCGTCCGCGGTGCGGGCATCCAAGGCCTTAATCAAGCGCTGGCCCAGCCGGATAAAAAACTGCTGATTGTCGACGCTGCGCGGACCACCCACGGTTTCGCCCGCTTCGGGATAGCTGAATACCAGATCGATATCTGACGACAGGTTCAGCTCGCCAGCCCCCAGCTTGCCCATGGCAATAACCAGCAACTGCTGCGGCACACCATCGTGGGAATGGGGCTCCCCCCACTCCTCACAGAGTTCGCGATGCAGAAACGCCAGCGCCTCCTGAACGCAGGCGTCGGCCAGCGCCGACAGTTCTGCCACCGTCTGTTGCATGGAGGCGAGTCGACTGAGGTCGCGCCAGACAATACGCAGCCAGTGACGATGACGGAAGCGGCGCAGACAGGCGGCCAGCTGATCGCGATTTTCACAGGCAGCACAGTCGGCGGCCAGGGCGGCGCGGAATTGTCCGGCGCTCAGTTCTGCATCGAGTTCACCGCTCTGCTGCAAGGCGGGTAACAGGCTGGGATAACGCTGACAGTAATCGAGAAAAATCGGGCTGCCCGCCAGCACGGTGAGCAGATGCGCGCGCGCCGATGACTGGGCAAAGTCGCGGTACCACAGCGCCTGCTCCTCGTCACAACGCTCCAGCAATGTCTGCCAGCGCAGATCCAGCCCCTCAGCCAGCAGCGGGGGCAGTTCCTCGTGTTGAATATTCAGTTCGCTTGCGCTCATGGGATTCCTGAATTCGATTGGCATTATTGGCTATGCACCGGCGGCGCAACGCGCAGAATTTCCGCAATGGTGGTCTCGCCCGCCGCGACTTTCCGCGCGCCGCTGAGACGCAGGGTGCGCATGCCTTTTTTCATGGCCAGCAGACGCATTTCATCCAGTGCGACGTCATCCTGTATCGCCACCTGCAAATCCCCCTCAACGGTGAGGATTTCGTAGATGCCCTGACGCCCGTAAAAGCCCGTGTTGCGGCACTCAAGACAACCGGGAGCGTGATAATACTGCGCTGGCGGTGACAGTTTCCATGGCGCGGTCAGCGCCGCCCACTCGGTACCACTGGGATCCAGCTCATCGCTGGACTGGGGGGTTTTGCAGTGCGGGCACAGGGTACGCACCAGCCGCTGGGCCATCACGCCTAGCACCGTGGCACGGATCAAATACGCGGGCACCCCCAGCTCCAACAGGCGGGTAACCGCCGACGGGGCATCGTTGGTGTGAAGCGTGGAAATCACCAGATGGCCCGTCAGCGCGGCCTGAATCGCCATTTCAGCGGTTTCCAGATCGCGAATTTCGCCGATCATGATGATGTCCGGATCCTGTCGCAGCAGCGCGCGCACGCCGCTGGCAAAGTCCAGATTAATGTTGTGCTGCACCTGCATTTGGTTGAAGGCGTCCTCCACCATCTCAATGGGATCTTCGATGGTGCAGACATTCACTTCAGGACTGGCGATCTGGCGCAAGCTGGAATACAGCGTGGTGGTTTTCCCCGAACCAGTGGGGCCTGTGACCAGCACGATCCCGTGGGGCGCCCGAATCATCGACTGCCAGCGTTGCAGGTCTTCTCCGCGCAGGCCCAGCTCATCGAAGCTGCGCAGCAGAACCTCGGGATCGAAAATCCGCATCACCAGCTTTTCGCCAAAGGCGGTAGGCAGGGTGGACAGACGCAACTCAATTTCCTGCCCACTGGGATTCTTGGTTTTCAGCCGGCCGTCCTGCGGACGCCGCTTTTCTGCCACATCCATGCGCCCCAGAATTTTCAGCCGGCTGACCACCGCCGTAAGCACGGGCGGCGGCAGCTGGTAAACCGTGCACAGCACGCCGTCGATGCGAAAGCGCACATTGCCCTGCTTGCGGCGGGGCTCAATGTGAATATCGCTGGCCCGCTGATCGTAGGCGTATTGCAGCAGCCAATCGACAATATTGACGATGTGGCTGTCGTTGGCATCCAGATCTTTGAGCTTGCTGATTTCCAGCAGCTGCTCCAGGTTTGTTCCCGCCCCACCGCGAGTATCACCACTGGCGCCCCGCACCGATTTCGCCAGACTGTAAAATTCGATGGTGTAGCGATCAATCGCCTCGGCATCGGCAATCACGCGGCGAATTGGCCGGTTCAGCACCTGCTGCAGGTCTTCCACCCAGCCGTCGACAAAAGGCTCGGCGCAGGCAATCACCACCTCCTCCCGACTCGCCGACAGCGCCAGAATGCGGTGACGCTGGGCAAAGGCGAAAGACATAACTTCTGTGACCGACGGCACATCTACTTTCAATGGATCGATGCGCGCCGTCTGCAAATCGCAGTAAGCACTCAACCACCCCAGCAGGGTGTCTATACTCAGGGTTGCCCCCGGTCGCCGGGCATTGGCCAGTTGCTGACTGGCGAGGAAGTTGAGGGGGTGCTGCGGGCGGTCACCCTTGCGAGGCGGGTTGACGGCGGTGCGCCGGGCAAGCTCCGGCGCCAGAAGGCCGTCGTCGACTAACTGCCGGAGTACATTGGCGACATCCAAGGGACCGTGGCGGCTGAGCTGGCTGGGCATGCTGACTCCGAATTGTCATATTTATACCGCATCATTATGACAAGCCCCGGTGCCGCTATACCAGCGCGACATGCCATACCGCACAAAACTGGTGAGGGCGGCGATGCGTCCGTATAATCGCCGCATTTTAAACTCAAGCGCATGCAAGGAGCCCTGACGTGCCCCTCAACAAGCTGAATAACCTGTTTGGCAAGTCTCCCTTCGAGCCGATTCAGGATCATATCCAAAAAGCGGAACTCTGTGCGGCAGCACTCAAACCCTTTATCAGCGCCGTCATCGCCAAAGACTGGGAGGCAGCGGCGACAGCCCAGCAGGAAATCGTCAAGCTGGAAAACGAAGCCGATCAACTGAAAAAGCATATCCGCCTCAACCTGCCCAGCAACCTCTTCCTCCCCGTTCCCCGCTCCGACCTTCTCGATCTGCTCAGCATGCAGGACCGCATCGCCAACTGTGCCAAAGATATCGCCGGGTTGATGCTGGGCCGAAAAATGGAAATCCCTGATTCACTGGTCGACAACATGCGCACCTATGTCGACTTGGCGATCTCCACGTCCTCACAAGCAAAAAAGGCCATTGAGGAACTGGACGAACTGCTGGAAACCGGCTTCCGCGGCCACGAAGTGAAAGTCGTGGAAAAAATGATCGAGGAGCTGGACACGCTGGAATATGAAGCTGACCAGCTGCAGGTCACCATCCGCGCGGAGCTGTTTACCATTGAGCGCGACCTGCCACCCGTAGACGTGATGTTTCTGTACAAAGTCATCGAACTGATCGGCGAATTGTCAGATAAATCGCAAAAAGTAGGTTCACGCCTGCAAGTCATCATTGCCCGCTAAGCAGGGATAACCCGCATAATTTAAGGATTACACATGTCGATTATTGCTGAACACGGGCAGCTCCTGCTGTTACTTGCCTGTCTTTTCGGTTTCTTCATGGCATGGGGGGTCGGCGCCAACGACGTCGCCAACGCCATGGGGACATCGGTAGGTGCCAAGGCACTGACCATCAAACAGGCGATTCTCATCGCCATGCTCTTCGAATTCTGTGGCGCCTATCTGGCGGGCGGCGAAGTTACCGACACCATTCGCAAAGGCATCATCAACCCCGACTACCTGTCGGACCACCCCGACCTGCTGGTCTACGGGATGTTGTCAGCCCTGCTGGCCGCGGGCACCTGGCTGTTCGTTGCCAGCCTGATGGGCTGGCCGGTCTCCACGACGCACTCCATCGTAGGCGCCCTGGTCGGCTTTGCCGCCGTAGGCATCGATATGGACGCTGTAGCTTGGCCTAAAGTTGGACAGATCGTCGCCAGTTGGGTGGTCTCGCCGGTACTGGCGGGCACGATTTCCTTTGGTCTGTTTATCAGCGCACAGAGTTTAATCCTCCGTGCAGAAAAGCCCTTTGAAGCCGCCAAGCGCTACATCCCGTTCTATTTATTCCTCGTCGGTTTCATGATTTCCATGGTCACCATGGTCAAGGGACTGAAGCATGTCGGCCTGGGACTGAGCTTTGGACAAAGCCTGTTCTATGCGTTGCTGGCAGGTATCGTGATCACGGCGATCGGCCAATTCTTCCTCAATCGTATCAAGGATGTTCCCGACCCGACAGGCCAGTCCCGTTTTGCCAGTGTTGAGCGCGTATTTGCGGTATTGATGGTCTTCACTGCCTGCGCCATGGCCTTTGCCCACGGCTCCAACGATGTTGCCAACGCCATCGGCCCGGTAGCTGCGGTCGTCGCCGTGGTGCAATCTGGTGGCGAGATCGCCGCCAAAGCCGCGCTCCCCTGGTGGGTACTGCTGCTGGGCGCGGGCGGTATCGTCTTCGGTCTGGCCACTTACGGCTTTAAAGTCATCGCCACCGTCGGCACCAAAATCACCGAGCTGACCCCCAGCCGTGGTTTTGCTGCCGAACTGGGCGCGGCATCAACCGTCGTCGTCGCCTCGGCCACCGGTCTGCCGATCTCCACCACCCACACGCTGGTTGGCGCGGTACTGGGTGTAGGTCTGGCGCGAGGCATTGCGGCACTGAACCTCAGCGTTATCCGCAATATTTTCATGTCGTGGATCGTCACGCTGCCTGCAGGCGCGGGGCTGGCAATTGTCTTCTTCTACATTTTCAAAGCCACACTGGGCTGATTATAGATGGGCGTCGCCGAGCGGCGCCCATTTGCTCTACCCCTCCACTACCCGTCTGTTTTCTACCCACGTTCACGCCTACAATAGGGCCTCCTCCTGTTGTGAGCGGCGAGCATGAAGCAGCACCCCAAACTTGTTGAGATGATGCGTGAGCTCATCGCCATTCCCTCTGTCAGCGCCACCAGCCCACGCTGGGACATGGGTAACCGACGAGTGGTTGAGCAGCTCGGCAACTGGCTGGAAGCACTGGGCTTCAGCGTGCGCATCACTCCGCTGGCCAACCCCGACAAAGCCAATTTAATCGCGACCTACGGACGCGGTGAAGGCGGGCTGGTCTTGGCCGGACACACCGATACCGTGCCCTATGATGACAGCCGCTGGCAGTCCGACCCCTTTGCCCTGACTGAGCGAGACCAGCGCTTTTACGGTCTGGGGACTGCCGACATGAAAGGTTTTTTCGCGCTGGTCATTGAGGCCGTCAGCAACTTGCTCGACCAGCCGTTCAACGCCCCGCTGATTATTCTTGCCACCGCCGACGAAGAAAGCAGCATGGACGGAGCGAGGGCCCTGGTGCAGGCTGACGTGCTCGGCGCCCGCTACGCCATTGTCGGCGAACCCACCGGCCTGCAACCGGTGCGAGCCCACAAGGGCATCATTATGGAAGCCATTACCATTACCGGGCGCAGCGGCCACAGCTCAAACCCGGCACTGGGCAACAGTGCACTGGAAGCGATGCATGAGGTGATCGGCGAACTGATGGGGCTGCGCGGCGAGCTGCAAGCCCGCTATCACCACCCCGGCTTCGACATTCCCAGCCCCACGCTCAACCTCGGTTGTATCCACGGGGGTGACAACCCCAACCGTATCTGCGGCCAGTGTGAATTGCACTTCGACATTCGCGCCGTGCCGGGCATGGAAACCGATGCCGTGCGCCAACAAATAGAACAACGCCTGCAGCCCATCGCCGAACGCCGCCGCATCAATATCGGCCTGCGCTCACTGATTGGCGGTGTTGAGGCGTACGAGCAAGCTGAAGATTCTGAGCTGGTGAAGGTCTCCGAACAGCTGAGCGGTAAACCCTCGCGCACCGTTAACTTCGCTACCGAGGCGCCCTTCTTCCAAAAGCTGGGGATGCAAACACTGGTGATGGGGCCCGGATCGATTGATCAGGCCCACCAACCGGATGAGTTTATGGCCCTGGACCAGATCGAGCCGGGCGTGGAACTGCTGCGCAAACTGATCCAGCGTTTCTGCCTTGATGCAAAATAGCCGCTGACTAGTCCTGTGCAAGCGGCGCAAACCCGGCACGGGTCAGGCCCTGCAAATCACTCGGCGAGAGGGCAATTTCCAAGCCCCGTCGCCCGGCGCTGACATACATGACAGACAGGCGCTCTGCACTGCTGTCAATAAATGTGCGGAGCGCCCGCTTCTGGCCCAGCGGGCTGACGCCGCCCAGCACATAGCCGCTGCTGCGCGAGACCGCTGATGCATCCGCCATCGCCGCTTTCTTCGCCCCCGCAGCTTTGGCCAGTGCCTTGAGGTTAAGCATCGACGAGACCGGCACGACAGCCACCACCAGCTCGCCGCCCTGCAATTCCGCCACCAGCGTTTTGAAGACCTCATCGGGATTCAGCCCCAGTTTCTCCACCGCCTCCATGCCATAGGCACTACTGCCCGGGTCGTGATCATATTCGTGAAGCGTAAAGGCGATCTTGGCGCGTTTGGCCATGTCTACAGCGGGGGTCATACTCAGTTCCGTCTTCAGTGATGCCTGGGCAGGCATTTTATCAAGTTCGCGGAGAACAGTGAGGCCGTATCGCGCTCACGGCTTTTGTCAGCGCGCCTCCCCTGCGATAATCCCCGCTTACCATCTTTCTGGAGTTCCCATGTCTCAGCTTCCCGTTGCTCTGGTCACCGGCGGCAGTCAGCGCATTGGCGCCGAGATCAGTCGGCAGCTGCATGCCCAGTCGTATCAGGTGATTGTGCATTGCCGCCGCCATAACGACGCCGCGCAGTCTCTGTGCGATAAGCTCAATGCCCGGCGGGCAAACTCTGCAGCGGTATTGTACGCCGACCTCGAGGAACGCGGCGCCGCCGAAAAGCTGGCCACCGCAGCACTCAACACTTGGGGACGGATCGATGCACTGATCAACAATGCCTCCGGCTTCTATCCCACTCCACTGGGCACCGTGACTGACGCCGACTGGGACAGCCTGATGAACAGCAATGTCAAAGGCGCGTTCTTTCTGAGTCAGGCCCTCTATCCGGCACTGGCAGAGCAGCGTGGCGCAATTGTGAATCTGGTCGATATCTACGGGGAACGGCCGCTGCCACAGCACCCGGTGTACAGCATGGCCAAAGCAGCACTGGCAATGATGACCCGCTCACTGGCCGTTGAAATGGCACCCGATGTGAGGGTGAACGGGATCGCACCGGGGGCGATTCTGCCACCCGTGGCGAGCGATGCCTTTGGTGAAGAGGAAGCGAAGAATGTTCGCGAGCGCGTGCCCTTGCAGCGCTGGGGCGGCGCGGCGGAAATCGCCGCCACCGTCCGCTTCCTCCTGCGAGAAGACAGCTACGTGACCGGGCAGATCATTGCCGTGGACGGCGGCCGCAGTCTGATGCTGTAAGCTCAGCGATTGAGCACATCACCCCGTACACTCTCCGCAATACCCGCCACCTCGGCAATGTCCGAGTCGGCAGCGCCCAGCTCCTTCAGCGTTGCCGCCAGGTCTTCCACTACCGCATCGAAGTGCTCGTCCCCCAATGCCAGATGGGCGTGGGCATTGCGCATATCCTGGCCACTGTAGTCATTGGGACCACCGAATACCATCGTCAGAAATGCTTTCTGCTTTCTGGCCTGCGCGACCATGTCGATATTCTCGAAATAGTCGCGAATGCGCTCGTCAGCCAGCACTTTGTCGTAAAAGATATCGACCGCCTTATCAACCGCCGCTTCACCGCCCAAACGTTCGTACAGTGTTGTCATCATTTTTCCTCTCTCTAATAGATGCATTTATTTTGCATGTTTGTGTATGCTTATAATGTCCTCGATGAAAACCGATGTAAATAGGTAAAAGATGAAGCTGAGTAAACAGACGGACTATGCCTTCCGCACACTGATCTTTCTGGCCGAGCAACCGGCGGGCGAGCGGGTCAGCATTCAGCAGATCTGCGATTTTTTCGAGGTATCCCCCAACCACGTATCAAAGGTGGTGATGCGTCTGGTACGCCGCGGTGACGTGGAAGCCCTGCGCGGGAAAGGGGGCGGCATACGCCTCGCCAAACCGGCAAGTGACATTTCCCTGCTTGAGATTGTGAAGGAATTTGAAACCACGCTGCGACCGATCAACTGCGCGGAACAGCCCTGTCGCATTCTTAATGGCTGCCGCCTGAAGGGGCTGCTGGATGGCGCGGTGCGCGCCTATCTGGAGAGTCTGGCACCCTACAGTCTCGCCGACATAGCGGGCGGCGAGCTGCAGGTACTGCGCATCGGGGGCTGATCAGTCTTCCGGCAACTCAGCGCTGTGATAGACGTTCTGTACGTCGTCCAGCTCGTTGAGCATGTCCATGAATTTCTCGAACATCGGCAGGTCATCAGCGCTGATTGGCGCGGTGTTCTGGGGAATGAACTGAATTTCTTCGACATCGAAATCGATGCCCTCAAAGGCTTCCTGCAGAGCCTGCTTGGCCTTGAAGAAATCAGTATTGGGCGCAAACACCGTGATTTTGCCGTCTTCACACTCGATATCACTGACATCGACATCGGCTTCCATCAAGGCTTCCAGCACTGCCTCTTCATCATCGCCGTCAAAGACGAAAATGGCGGAGTGGTCAAACATGTGACTGACACTGCCGGGGGTACCGATTTTGCACTTGGTCTTGGTGAAGGCCAGACGCACATCGCCAAAGGTGCGGTTGGGGTTGTCGGTCAGGCAGTCCACAATCACCATGCAGTTGCCGGGGCCAAAGCCCTCGTAGCGCGCAGGAGAGAAGTCCTCACCGGCACCGCCCTGGGCTTTGTCGAGTGCGTTTTTAATGACATGGCTGGGCACCTGATCTTTCTTGGCGCGATCCATCAGACTGCGCAGGGCCAGGTTACCATCGGGGTCAGCGCCGCCGGATTTGGCGACCACGTAGATCTCGCGACCGTATTTGCTGTAGACCTTGGTTTTTGCCGCGGCCGTTTTGGCCATGGAATCTTTACGGTTCTGATACGCTCTGCCCATTACCTGGCTCCGCCGTTCATACAAGAAATTAAAGGGTGGCGATTTTAGCCTGTCACAGCGGGCCTCGCCAAGGCCGCGTCCCCACTCAGAATTCGAACTTCAGCGGGGCTTCTTCCCGGCTTTCCAGCACCACCGGCAAGCGGAAACTGTCGGGCATTTTCTTCATGGTATACACCCGGTCGTGGTCGAGATGGCGATAGCGCATATGCGCGCTATTGAGCAGCTCAATACGGTAGGCATCGTAGTGACCGGGGTCGGTCGGGTCGGCGGGCTTCATGCCGTCCACCATGACCCAGCCGCGGAAAATACGGAAATACACGTCGCCAGACAGCCCCCAAAAACCCACCTCGGACTGGCTGCTGATTTTGCCATCGGGCGAGGTGCTGCGGAAATCCGTGCGATAGGTACCATCGGCCGCGCGCTCTACCAGCCATTCCTTGCGCACACCGCTGCCAGTTTCATTGATGCCGTACCATTTACCCAACAGTGCCCGGCGGGCCTGGGCCTTTGACAGACCGGTGTCGATTTCCACACTCGGCTCGCTCAGTACCGGGGCATGATCAGCGAGTGTGCTGACCGGCATAGGCCGCGCCTGCAAGCGTTTATCGGCGTGGTCACCCACGCCCACGCAGGCGGTAAGAGGGGCCAACACCAGGAGGGCCATCGCAGCGCTGGCGCCGCGAAGTAGACGCTTAACCATTAATATCATCCAGACATAACAGGCGCTGATGAGCGGGAAAATACAGCGCCGCAGAAATCGGATATTCTAACCCAGTTGCCCGCAAAGCCTCCCGGTAAATCTGCATTTTATTTGCATAGCGCTCGACCTGCTGAGCGAAAAAGTCCTCCAGCGCTCCTTTGGCTTCGGCCGTTTTGTAATCCACAATCCAGCAGCGCGGCTGCCCCTCTGCCGGATCGACAAAGGCCCGATCGAGGATCAGGGTCTGCCACTGTCCACCCATGCGGCGGCGAATAGTCTGTTCACTGGCCTGCCAGTCGTAGCTGCGCAAGATCCACTGCCCTTGCTCACAGTCCAGAGTGTTGTCCAGCAGCTTCAGCACCCTCGCCAAGCTGGCCTCCAGTCCGGGTTCCGGATGGCAGTGGTGTCGCAGGCGCTGACGCAGCGCCCCTTCCAGCCGGGCGCGGTCTTCAATCAGGCGTTTGCTGCCCTGTTGGCGGCCGAGGCGTTCCATCAATTCGTGGAAGACAATCCCCACTGCCCGCTCTTCAATGTTGTCCTCCAGCACCGCGTTTTCCGACTGTCGCTGTACCCTTTGGAGGGCCGACTCCTCAGTCAGCAGAGGCTGCCAAAGCGGATTCAGCGTCGCCGAAAACCCGCGCAGACGCGGCGCCAGCGGCACCCGCATCGGCGCTTCTGCATCGCTCTCATCAAGCAACTCTGCCGCTTCAAAGTCAGGCGCCACGACCGGCCACAATCGCTCAAGAAAACTTCCCGCGTCAGGCTTGAGATCGTCTTTGCTATTCATTTTCGCCACAGCAAACAGATGCAGCTCACCTTTGGCGCGCGTCAGGGCCACATAGAGCAGGCGGTCCAACTCTTCGCTCAGCGCCTGCTTTTGCACGCCGCAAAGATAGTCGTACAGACGCTGTTCATCACCACCACTGCGCTGGGGCTTGGGGCCGAACAGCATATGCTGTTGCAGCCGCTGCCAGGCCAGCAGCGGGCGATCGTCGTTGCGACCGCGATTGCCCAACCCCGGCAGAATCACCACATCGAATTCCAGCCCCTTGGATTTGTGGATGGTCATCAATTCAACCGTACTGCTTGGGGGCGCGGCGTAAAGCCTCGACAGTGCCGCTTCCAGCGCCGCGATATCTTCCAGCACACCCGACGGCGCGTGCTCATCCAGCACGGACAGCACCCGGTCAATATCCGCCTGTTGATGGGCTTCGATACAGGCCGGACCACCCAGCCGGTGCCAGAGACTGCGCAGCGCCCAGCGCAGGTCCCGACTTTCAGGGCGGGCATCAAGCCAGTTCAGCGCCTCAACCAGGTGGTCACAGGCCTGTCGCCCCTCCTCGCTCAGAGAACGGTGCAACTCCACCGTGAACAGCGCTTCGCGCAGCGGTAATCCGGTTTCACGCAGGCTGAGCAGATCATCCCAACTCAGTCCCACAAAGGGCGCCCGCAGCAGGCCGGACCAGGCCACGTCATCGGCCTCGTGCCAGAGCGCCCGCAACATCGACAACACATCCATCACTGCCGGCAGCTCAGTGAGACTGTCGATATCCTGCCCGGAAAACGCAATATTGGCGGCCTTGAGCGCCGGGGTAATCTGCCGCAGATGACGGCGGCTACGCACCAGAATGGCGATACTCGCGGTGGGATTTTCCTGCTGTGCGCGCTGGATAATGGCAACCACCGCCTCCGCCTCGCGCTGGGCGGCGCTGCCCGCGGCATCGACCCCTTTCGCCATGGCAATGGGATGGACCTGCACCCGACCGATGTTCTGCCGCTGGGGCAGGGCCTCCACATAGGCACTGTCACGCTCGGCAAACAGGCCCCGGAAACAATCGTTGACCCAGTTGACCAGAGTGGGCGAGGAGCGGAAGTTGGCACGTAACTGCAACAGGCTCAGGGCCTTACCCGCAAACCCCGCTGACTGCCTCAGCTCATCGAACAGGCTCACGAGGCTGCCCCGGAAGGCGTAAATGGATTGCTGCAAGTCCCCGCAGAAAAACACCGAGCGGTGATCATCCGGCGTCCAGTCCTGACACAAGGCCTTGAGCAGCTCGATCTGGCTAACCGAGGTGTCCTGCATCTCGTCCACGAGAATGTGCTCAATGCGATCTTCCAACAGCATCGCCTCACTGACTTCACCGCCGTTCTCGGCGCGTAGAGCATGAATAGCGCGCAGAGCAATTTCGCCAAAGTCGACACCGCCGCGCTGTTCAAACACCAGCCGCAAATGCGCCAGCAGATAGCGCAGCGCGATACAGAAGTGGCCGACCAGCTCGCGGGAACCCTCAGGCAATACCGGCGGCGGCAGCACGGCGAGCGCCTGCCAGTCAGCGGCGATGGCATCGGGGTCATCGTCCTGCGCGCGCTTCAGCCAGTCTTTGGCCTGCTCCGTGCCCGGCTGGCCTTTCCGGAACTTGGCGTGTTGCACGGAGCCCGGCTTATAGAGCTGACCGTTGTTGTTACAGATACTTCGGCCCATCGCCGACAACAGGGGTAAATCCTCGACCGTCACCTGCTCAGGCACAGGCAGTTCCGCCGCCCAGCCGTGGTCGTCGCAGACGCCGGAAGAGTCGCGGTACGCGGCAAATAACTCCTCAACACCAAAGGCCTGCAAACGCGACCAGTGTGCGTGGAAGGCCTCGCTGACCAGCGCCGTCAGTGCCGCATCCATCACGTCCAGATCGGCACCGAGAATATCTTCCTGCCACTGGTCGCGCTTGGCGAGCAGCGCCGACAGCAGCGGCTGCAAGGTTTCGATGCGGTTGCTACCGTAGCGCAGCAAGCTTTCCAGTGCCTCGCGCAGCGGGGGTGGGCAACTGGGCTCATCGAGCTGGCGAAACAGCTCCAGAATCGCCTCCCGATACAGGGCTTCGCTATCGCTGACCGGTGCCGCCGCGCCCAGCCCCGACAACAGCGGCAGCCGCCGCACGAGACTTCCACAAAAGCTGTCGAAGGTGGCGATGCGCAATCGCGCACTGTTTTCCAGCAGATTCCAGTTGAGCCGCGCCTGATGCTCACGCACGGCCAGCACTGCCTCGCGGATATCGCGATCAAACACGCTGTTGATCGGCATGGATTCCGCCGATTGCAGGGCGCCCATCACCCGCTCTTTGATTTCACCCGCCGCTTTGTTGGTAAACGTAATCGCCACCACATGTTCAGGGCGCTCAACACACAACAGGCAACGCAGATAGCGCAGCAGCAGCACGCCGGTCTTCCCCGAACCTGCCGGGGCGCTCAGTAATACCGAGCGCGTCGGCTCCACCGCCTGTTCACGCTGGAGCTGATCGGGAGGGCTGAGTAATGCGCTCATGCCTCATCCTCCGCGGTAGCGGCATCACGCAGCAGCGGCAGCAGGTAAGCGCTGAAGCTGCGATCGAGCTGGGTGTTGTAGTCGTGGGCAATATTGCCCGCCAGAATGCCCTCGGCCATGCCCTGTAGCGCCCGCTCCCAAGCCCCCAGTTCAGCCTGCCATTTCTCGGGGCTGTCGACATCATTGTCATGGGCGCGCTTGGCAATCACGCTGTTGGCCCAGTTGCTGCGCAGGTGCACCTTAAGGTCGTCGGGACTGCGCAACTGCGCCAGCATCACGCCATCGACCGGCGCTTCATCGTTGGCGGTCAGCGCGTAAATGGGCAACTGCGGCTCAGTTAACGAATCACTGTTCAGCGCCTTGCCGTCGATGCTGCCGGTTTTGTAATCAATGACCAGTCGCTTGTCGCCAATCCGATCAATGCGGTCGATACGAAGCTTGAGTGGAATCCCCATCAGCTGGGCATCCATCGCTGTTTCCAGCGCCTCAATTTCAAAATCCTGCAGCCTCGCTTTTTCCTTGTACTCCAGCCAGTGGCTGATCAGCGCAACGACCCGCGTTTTTTCCAGGCGCAGCAGGGATTCGCCAAAACGCTGGGGATTGATCTCTGAATGTTGCAGCGCCTCGTCGACACACTGACCCACCAGCGCCTCAATACGCGGAAAATCCAGTGCATCCAGCGCCGCCTTGTTACCCAGCCGCTGCCAGACCTTTTCCAGACTGTCGTGAACGAGAATACCCTGCAGGCGGTGATCCAGCCCTTCTGCGGGCCGGGGAAACTCCTTCAGTCGCAAGCGGTATTTCAAAAAGGCGAGGAAGGGACTTTGGGCATATTCCTTGAACAGACCGCTGCCACCACGCAACTGACTGCGCTGCGCCACGGCTACCGGGCGCACATTGTCCTCCTCGGGCAGCGACAGGTCTCCCGCCAGCTGGCAAACCGCCGCTGGAGAAATACCGTCCGCCTGCGGCAACTCGGGCAGCAGGCTGCACGGCAATCTCGGGGTACCGCTGAGGTCTTCGGCGGCATAGCTGCACTGCAACTGCGGCGCGCTGCGCAGCAGGTCTTGCAGCAGGCGGCGGTCGCGCTGCAAACACAAACCGGCTTCACAACCTTCTACCCCGGCATTTCGCTGGAGTTGCTGGGGCAGAAATGCCGACGGCTCGGCGCGACGCGGCAAGGCAGCGTCGTCCAAACCGGCGATCCACACGCCGTCAAATTGCAGGGCAAGTGCGTCGTCATAGTTCATGATGCGCACCGGCGGCGGTTGGCGACGGCTGACCGCAAAGCGCTTGGTGGTAAGGATGTGATGCAGCCAGCGCAGGGCTTCATCCTGTGGAATCTCGCCAAGCTGGCGATCCAATGCGCGGAATACGTCCATCGCCTGACTGAAGCCGCGTCGGCAATCCGCTACCACCGGGTCGTCGCTATCCGCATTGGGCCAGCCTGCGGCCAACAGCATCTGATCAAAACGCCGTACCCAGGCCGAGGGTAATTGCCGCGGCGGCAGCGCCTGAAGCTGCTCCTGCAGCGCCTGCAACACGCCCACGCCCGCGTCATCGGAGAAGTATGGCGCCAACGACAGCATTTCCCCGAGCTTGCACTGCGCTGCCAAACGGTCCCGGCAGAAGCGGTCAAACTCCGCGCGGGGCTGACGCAAGGCGGGCCAGTCAGCAACAAAGCGACTGCGCAACACCCGGCTCAACTGTTCCAGCGGCAGCGCCGTGTGCCGCAGAGAAATGACATCCCAGGCGGCGCGGATCAGCGGATAGGCATAAAGACTTTCGCTGCCCTCAAAAACCCAGGGTTCTTCAAGCGCGTCAGCGCCCACGTAGAGTGACTGCGGATAGAGCTGACGGCGCAGGGCGCGCTCCAGAGGGGCCCGGTAGGCGTTCATATCCGGCAGCAGAACCGCCAGGCTGGCTTGAGGCTCACGGGCAAGCTGAGCCGCCAACCAGTTGGCGATAGCTTCGCATTCGTCATCGCCATGGGTCGCAGCCCATAGCTGCGGTGAGGCAATCGGGCGCTCATCATCAAGCCTGTAGGACTGCACACCTTCGACCACGCACTGATCGACAAACTGCCGGGCAGCCGGCGGCAGGCTGAGCGCAGGCGACAGAATCAATTGATCAGGCAGTTGCAGTTCACCTCGATTCAGCGCTTGGGAAAGCGCGGCCGGTAGTTGCTCACTGCTCAGCGCATGCAGTTCATCAAGGGCCTGTTGCATGGCCTCACGCCAGTGGAAGAACGCCAAATATTCGGGGGAAAACAAATAGTCTTCACGGTCACTGCCGAGCTGGTAAGCGGCGTGAAGCTGAAAAGCATCGACAAACTGACGGACGATAGCGAGGCTGTTGAGGCAATCACCGGGAAACAGTTCGCTGCCTTCAATAATCCGCCGTGCGATAGCCAGCAATTGAATCGGACGCAGCACCTGCTGACTGGGCAGGCTGGCATCCCAGAGTTCGGCCAACCATTGCCCGAGAGGCATTACGGTGATGGTTTCCAGAAAGGCCTGATCGTGCTCACCGCGCTGGGTGGCGATCCGGTCCCGCAGTTGGCGCGCGCTGGCATCGCTGGGCATCAGCACCACACTGTGGCCGGGCAAAGCCAGCAGTGCCTCTAGGCGAAGGTGACGCATTCAGCCTCCCTGTGTTGTCAGCCAGTCTCGCAAAGCCGCTATTCTGCCATGAATTCCCAAACCGGGCCGGAACAGAAATCGCGGCCATAAAAAAAGCCGCGACCAGCGCGGCTTTTCGCAATCGGGCAAAGCAGCCTTACTTGATTTTGGCTTCTTTGTAGATCACGTGCTTGCGAACCACCGGATCGTATTTCTTGAATTCGAACTTGTCGGGGGTGTTACGCTTATTTTTAGTGGTCGTGTAGAAGTGACCAGTACCCGCGCTGGAGACCAGACGGATTTTATCGCTAGCGCCTTTCTTCGCCATGACGGTTCTCCTTAGTATTTCTCGCCGCGGGCACGCAGATCAGCCAGAACAGCATCAATGCCCTTTTTGTCGATGATACGCATACCCTTTGCAGACACGCGCAGGGTTACGAAACGTTTTTCTGCCTCAACCCAGAAACGGTGGCTGTGCAGGTTCGGCAAAAAACGACGACGGGTGCGGTTTTTTGCGTGAGATACATTGTTTCCGGTTACCGGACGCTTGCCAGTAACTTGACATACTCTGGACATGGTTTTCCTTCGCCTCTTGAGGCTTTTTACGCAAAAAAGCCCGATGAATTCTGCAAACTTCGCCTAAAAATTCTGGGTCTCAGCACCGAAAATCGGCGCCGGCAGCAGGCTTGCACGACACTCGGCCGAGGTCGGACCCAAATAGAGCGCGACTTTATACCAGAAGCCCGCCCCCTAATCAACGAAACTGGCGAAAATTCCATCATTCCGATCCGGCAGCCCTTCTGGTAGCCTTGCTGTTTTTATCGCGCGCGATATAAATCACAGCACATCGCCGCCCAAGGAGACTTTCCAGCATGTCACGTGAAGCTCTGTTCCACGCGTTTTCCTGTAAATCACTGACCGTGCGCAACCGCATTGCCATGGCCCCGATGACGCGCTCCCACTCCCCCGGCGGCATTCTGTCTGACGCCATGTGCGCTTATTACCAGCGCCGCGCCGAGGGCGGCGTCGGCCTGATTATTTCCGAGGGCACCGGCATCAATCGTCCCGGCGCGCTGCACGACAACAATGTGCCACGCTTTCATGGCGAGGCGGAACTGGCTGCCTGGAAACGCGCCGTCGATGCCGTTCACGCTGCCGGGGGCGCCTTTGCCCCGCAGCTTTGGCACGTGGGGTCAATGCACACGACCGGTGACAGCGATGTGATTCCCGATGAACAACTGGAAAGTCCATCGGGACTGGCCATGCCGGGCAAGCCTCGGGGTAAGGTGATGACTGACAGTGACATTGCCGACACAATTGCCGCCTATGCCGACGCCGCCCGCAACGCCAAAGCCATTGGCTGCGATGCCGCCGAATTTCACGGTGCCCATGGCTATCTGATCGACGAGTTTTTTTGGCCCGCCACCAATGAACGCAGCGACCGCTTTGGCGGCAAGACACTGGTCGAACGCAGCCGTTTTGCGGTCGAAATCCTCAAGGCCGCCCGGGCCGCTGTGGGTGAGGACTTCACGCTGATTATTCGCCTCTCCCAATGGAAGCAGCAGGAGTACACGGCGCGGCTGGCAGAAACACCGGAAGAGATGCAGTGTTGGCTGGGCGCCCTGAGCGACGCAGGTGCCGATATCTTCCACTGCTCTCAGCGCCGCTTCTGGGAGCCGGAGTTCGAGGGATCTTCGCTGAATTTTGCTGGCTGGGCGAAAAAGCTCACCGGCAAGCCCAGCATCAGCGTCGGCTCTGTCGGCCTTGCCAGCGACTTCATAGAATCACTGGCACAGGGCAAATCGTCAGAGCTGGCGGCGGAACAGAGTCTTGAAAACCTTGCCAAGCGGGTGGCCGATGGCGAGTTCGACCTGATTGCCGTGGGCCGCGCCCTGCTGCAAGACCCCAACTGGGTCGCCAAGCTGGAGCAGGGGCGCGACGACGAGTTCGAGCCCTTTGACGTGCGCAGTATGATGAGCCTGAGCTAAGCCTTCTTCATTTCCGCAAATGGCGGGGCGGCTTACAGCAAACCGCGCTCCGCCAACGACACCACCTCCGGTCCGGCCACCACGCAATGATCCAACAGGCGCATGTCCAACAGCGACAAGGCCTCGCGGATACGTGCCGTAATTCGCACATCGGCATCGCTGGGTTCGGCCACCCCGCTGGGATGATTATGCGCCACGATCAGCGCAGCCGCGTGCAGCTCCAGCGCACGTCGGGCAATCTCTCGCGGGTAAACGGCCGCCCCGTCAATCGTGCCGTAAAACAGAGGTTCGTAGGCAATCAGCCGGTGCTGATTATCGAGGTAGAGGGCGGCAAATACTTCGCGATGTTCGCCGCGCAGCTGGGCACAAAGGAACTGCTTGGTGGCCGAGGCACTGGCAAACACCGCATCGCGCTGCAGGGCCTCACCCAGATAGCGGCGGGACATTTCGATCACCGCCTGCAGCTGCACATATTTCGCATCGCCCAGTCCCTTAGAGGCACAGAACTGAGACTGGGACGCCGCCATCAGAGCCGTCAATCCACCGTGCTCGGCCAACAGCTCTCTGGCGAGGTCCACCGCCGACTTGCCGCGCACGCCGGTACGGAGAAATATCGCCAACAGTTCGGCGTCGGAAAGGGCTTCGGCGCCGCGCGCCAGCAGTTTCTCACGGGGGCGCTCGGCCTCCGGCCAGTGATTAATCGCCACATCACCCTCCTTGGCGTGGCAAACGCAGATCGCAGGCGGCGGTAGTCCCCACCGCCCTGAACGTTCATAATAGCTGCTTGATTTGCAATATCGAGCCCCGGCATGAAGCAGCTCAGTAACCGACATATTCTCCTCGGCATCAGCGGCGGGATCGCCGCCTATAAAAGTGCCGAGCTGGTGCGCCGCCTGAAAGACCACGGCGCCGACGTGCGCGTCGTCATGACCGCCGCCGCCATGGAGTTCATCACTCCGCTGACCCTGCAAGCACTGTCGGGCAATCCGGTGCATACCACGCTGCTCGATCCGGAGGCTGAAGCGGGCATGGGGCATATCGAACTGGCGCGCTGGGCCGACCTGATTCTGGTGGCCCCTGCCAGCGCCGATCTGATGGCGAGGCTGGCCAGCGGTCGAGGCGACGACCTGCTGACCACCTTGTGTCTTGCCACCCCGGCGCCCGTTGCCCTGGCACCGGCCATGAATCAGGGTATGTGGCGCGACCCGGCCACGCAGGCCAATGTCGAGATTCTGCGCGAGCGCGGCATTGCGCTGTTTGGACCAGCGGCCGGCGAGCAAGCCTGTGGCGATGTCGGGCCGGGGCGGATGCTGGAAGCCGAGCAACTGGCCGAACTGGCGGCGGGGCTATTTCAAAGCCGTGCGCTGGACGGCGTAAAATTGTGTATCACTGCCGGGCCAACGCGCGAAGCGATTGATCCGGTGCGTTACATCAGCAACCACAGCTCGGGAAAAATGGGCTATGCCCTGGCCGAAGCGGCCGCCGATGCAGGGGCGCAAGTCACGCTGATCAGTGGCCCCACACAGCTTCCCTGCCCGGAGCGCGTCACCCGTATCGACGTCATCAGCGCGCAGCAGATGTACGACGCCAGCCTGGAAAAAATGGGTAACTGCGACATTTTCATCGCCTGCGCCGCGGTGGCTGACTACCGGCCCGCGAACGTGGAAGAACAGAAGATCAAGAAGCACAACGACGCCATGCGCATTGAGCTGGTACGCAACCCCGACATCGTCAGTGCGGTTGCCAGCCATCCCAAACGCCCCTTTACGGTGGGCTTTGCCGCAGAAACACAGGATGTGGTGAGCTATGCGCGGGACAAGTTGCAACGCAAAAAGCTGGACCTGATCGTGGCCAACGATGTGTCGGACAGCCGCATCGGCTTCAATACCGACGACAACCGCGTGACCGTGATCGGCGCCGATACCGAGCAGCACATCGAACAGATGAGCAAGCGCCAGCTCGCCCGGCAACTGATCGCCTTGATTGCCCAGCAGCACAGAGAACCGGCAGACTGAGAGCCGCGTTCTGGACAGCCGCCTCAAGGCCTTCCATGATAATGCAACGCCCAACTGGCAGGGATTACCGATAACACCATCATGCTTACGTCGCGCCGCTCACCGAAGAACACCGCCACAAAAGTCTCACTGACACCCGCCCGGCGGGACATTCTGCTTTCCGGACTGGCCTGTGTGGCACTGATCATGGCGGCTTTTTACTGGATTCAGAACATCGAGTTGCCGCGCAGCACCAGCCAGCGCGTCGCCGCGGTCACCAGCGACATCGCCGACAAAGAGAAACGGGTGCTCGACGACCTGCTTGCTGGTATCGGCGAGCGAGTCACTGCCCAGTCCAGCAAACCCGACATTATCGCCGCATTTGACCAGCGCGATGCTGCAGCGCTGAGCGAAGAAGCGCTGGATCTGCGTCGCAGCTTTCCCGCAGCCACCGACAGCAAGCTGATCCGTATCGGCCCTCAGGGTATCGCCGACGAAAGCACTGAAACCAAGCGCCTGCGCAACCATATTGAAATCGACATGTTGCGCAAGGCCATCGACAGTCAGCAGCTCATTATCGAGGCCTACCAGCACGACAAGCGCTGGCTGATTTCGCTCTTGCAAGTCGCCGGTGACCAGGGGGCGATCATCGTCAGCTTCGATGCCGAATTCTTCGCCCGGATTCTGCGCAATATCGCGGGGAACTCCGTCAGTAACCAGCTGGTGCAACGCTACAAGGGCAGCGAAAGCGTGGTCATTGCCGCCAATGGCCAGCAGTACAAGCAATACATGGTCAGTCGCGCCCTCACCATCCCCGGCTGGTCACTGGAAGTCTTTCCACAGCAGGTAACGGTCAATGCGCTGACCATCGACAGCACCCTGATCTGGCTGGTTTGTCTGCTGTGCCTAGCACTGATTACTGCCAGCCACAGCATCTTTTTCCTGCGCGCCAGCGCCGCGCCCCTGCGTAAAGCCCTGAGCAACGAGAGTACCGCCTCACCAGATATTCCCGATATCGACAGCTTGATGGGCAAGGACAAAACCGTTGAGAAGAAACCGCTGCAAAGCCAGCACGGCGGACGCTTTGATCCCACCGCCGACCTGCGGCCACCGCTGCCTGAGGCCAAACCCCTGACGCCCAAGAAAACCGCCTCCAAACCCGACAAGCCAGCGCCGCAATCGAGCGCCAAAGAACCCACCGCCGATACTCCGCCACCCAATCGCCGTAACTGCTTCCGCGCCTATGACATTCGCGGGATTGCCGATCGCGACCTGGACAGCGATTACTGCCGCCACATTGGCCGCGCCCTGGGCAGCGAAGCCCTCGCCCGTGGCCAGCAGAAAATCTTGCTGGGGCGCGATGGCCGGGAGAGCAGCCCGCGTATTCGCGAGGCGCTGATCGAGGGCTTGCTGAGCTGCGGCGTTGATGTTGTCGATCTTGGACTGATCGCCACGCCCATGCTGCACTTCGCCTGCCACGACCTGAATATCGGCAACGCGGTGATGATTACCGGCAGTCACAATCCCGCCGAATACAACGGCATGAAAATGTTGCTGGGCTTTGAAAGCCTGAGCAGTGAAGAGATTCAGGCCCTGGCCGACCGCGTTGCCGAGCAACGCTACGAGCAGGGCGAAGGACAACTCAGCAGCGACAGTATTGAACAGCGCTATATCGACCGCATCTGCGGCGACGTGGTTATTGCGCAGACGCTGAAAGTGGTTATCGATGCCGGCAACGGCGCTACCTCAAATATCGCCGTTCCGCTGTTTGAGGAGCTGGGCTGCGAGGTCACGCCACTGTTCTGTGAGGTGGACGGCCGCTTCCCCAACCGCAACCCCGACCCCACGATTCCCGAAAACCTCGACGCCCTCGCCGCTGCGGTGGCCGAGCAAGGCGCCGATATCGGTATTGCCTTTGACGGCGACGGTGACCGCGTGGCGGTGGTCAGCGCATCCGGACGCCGCCCCCGCGCCGACCAGTTACTGATGGTGCTGGCCGACGACATGGTGAGCCGCAATCCCGGCTGCGAAGTGCTGTTCGACGTAAAATGCAGCCGTCTGCTCGGCCAGCTGGTGTTGGACCGTGGCGGCCGCCCGGTGATGTGGAAATGTGGCCACTCGCATATGAAACGCAAGATCGCCAGCAGTGACGCACTGCTCGCAGGCGAGTTCAGCGGCCATATCTTCTTCAAAGAACGCTGGTACGGTTTCGACGACGGCCTGTATGCCGCCGCCCGCCTGCTGGAAGCCCTGACACTGGCCGGCACCACACTGGACGAAGAGCTGGTCAGCTATCCCAAGCTGTTCAGCAGCCCGGAGATTCTGCTGCCCGTGGATGACGAGCGGAAATTTGATGTGGTGAATGCCTTTGCCCAGCAGAACGATTTTCGCGATGCCAAGCTGATCGATATCGACGGTCTGCGCTATGAATTCCGCAACGGCTGGGGCCTGCTCCGGGCCTCCAACACCGGCCCGGCGATCACCCTGCGCTTTGAAGCCGAGAGCGAAGCCGCCCTGGACGGAATTCGTGAAAGCTTCGCACAAACGCTGGCGAAGATTGATCCCAACTTGGCAGATAGTCTTTAATACCGCCTTTTCACCTGCGAACCCAGAGCATGAGACCAGCTATGTCACTAAGCCGCGACGCTGCGGGCGATATCGCCCGCGTTCTGACCGAAGCCCTGCCTTACATCCAACGTTTCACCAATAAAACGATTGTGGTGAAGTTTGGTGGCAATGCGATGATCGACGACGAACTGAAAGAGCATTTCGCCCGCGATATCGTACTGATGAAGCTGGTCGGCATGAACCCGATTGTGGTGCATGGCGGCGGCCCTCAAATCGGCGACCTGCTCAAGCGATTGCAGATTGAGTCCCATTTTGTAGAGGGCATGCGCGTTACCGACAGCGATACCATGGACGTGGTGGAAATGGTGTTGGGCGGCAGCGTGAATAAGGAAATCGTCTCGCTGCTGAATCATAACGGTGGCAAGGCCGTGGGCCTGACCGGCAAAGACGGCCAGCTCATTCGCGCGCGCAAACTCAAGGTTCGCCACAAGACGCCAGAGATGTCGGCCCCGGAAATTATTGATATCGGCCATGTTGGCGAAGTCGCCAGCATCAGCACTGATGTGCTCGAAATGCTGATCAACAGCGATTTCATCCCGGTGATTGCACCGATTGGCGTCGGCCCGGATGGCGCGTCATATAACATCAATGCCGATCTCGTGGCCGGCAAAGTGGCCGAAGTCCTGAAAGCCGAAAAACTGATGCTGCTGACCAACATCGAAGGGCTGAAAAACAAGGAAGGCAAAGTCCTGACGGGACTGAGCACCGAGCAGGTAGATGCGCTGATCGAAGACGGCACCATCTACGGCGGTATGCTGCCCAAGATCGGCTGCGCCTTGGACGCAGTAAAAGCGGGCGTGAACAGTGCCCATATTATCGATGGCCGCGTGCCCCACGCCGTACTGCTGGAAATCTTCACCGATACCGGTGTCGGCACCCTGATTACCAACCAGAGCCTGCAAGCCGAAGACGCATAAGGATTTTTCATGAACAAGCGTCCCTCGCGCCGCGACGATATTCTGCAGGCGCTGGCTACCATGCTGGAAACACAGCCCGGCAGCCGGATCACCACGGCCAAACTGGCGGCAGAAGTGGGTGTCTCGGAAGCCGCGCTGTACCGCCATTTCCCCAGCAAGGCGAAGATGTTTGAGGGTCTGATTGAATTTGTGGAAGACGCGGTATTCAGCCGTGTAGCCCAAATTGTCGAGCACAGCGACCAAGCCGACGACGCCATCGCAAAGCTGCTACACCTGCTGCTGGCCTTCACCGAGCGCAACCCCGGCATTACCCGCATTTTCAATGGCGATGCCCTGGCGGGAGAACACGAGCGCCTACGCGGCCGCGTGCAACAATTTTACGACCGTCTGGAAATGCAGTTGCGACAAATTCTTCGCGAGGCTGAACTGCGTGAAGGCAAACGTACCCGCGCCACCGCGAATGCCACTGCGAATCTGCTAATGGCATTTGCCGAAGGGCGTATCGGGCAATTTGTGCGCAGTGATTTCAAGCGCGCGCCAACGCAGGACTGGGAAGAACAGTGGGCCCTGTTACAGGACATGCTGTTCCGCTAGGACATCAATCGCGCGGCTCTGACTGCCGGGAATAGCTGCGGCGACGCAGCACCGTTTCCAGCTGAGAGAAACGCTCTTTATCCCGCTCATAGGCGGCATCGACGTCATCCAGCTCCACCAGCCGCCGCCCGATCTGCTGCTCGGTAGTACTGACTTCGTGACGCAAATCCGCCAGCGTTTTACTCAGCGCCGCAGGCACCGCCTGACCGCGGCGCTCCAGCTCTGCGGCTTCGGCCTGATTGTTCAGCACCTGCTGCTTCACGGTGGAAAGATTACTTTTCAATATGGAGATGCGCACCCGAATATCGGTCAGCGCGCGCTGCTTGGCGTGCTCAATATCATCGATATTGCTGTAGCGCAGCAGCAGGGATTCGTCCCAAGCCCGCAATTTTTCCTCTGCCTCTGCTCGGGCGCGGGCCACCGCCTTCTCTCGGCGAAGGGCTTCACGCTCTTCTTCTGTCAGTTGCGGGGCAACGCTTTTCACCACACTGCCGTCGGCGCGAATCACATCGTAGCCGCGCGGCACCACATCGGGTGGCAGGCGATCGAGAATCACCACTTTATTGCTGGCATCCACATAGCGGTAGAACAGCTTTTCCGCCGCCTGCGCTGAAACAGCGCCAACAGACAGGAAAATGCCCAACAATACTGCGACTCGCTTTAACAAATCTGCCTACCCTCGTTGCTGCCCTACTTACCTTTTAACTTACAGTGTAACGCCGTATTGGGTCCGGTAATCACTGACCCTGCTCAGCAGCGCCGGGTCGTTGGCGGCACTGCGCAGATACTCGATGATATCCGCCAGACCGACAATGCTTATGACCTGCAGTTGGCGCTCCTGTTCCAGCTCCTGTATGGCCGAGAGCTCGCCTCGCCCACGCTCCTGGCGATCCAGGCCAATCGCTACCGCCGCGACGTCTGCGTCAGCCGCTTCGATCATGGTGATGGCCTCGCGAATGGCGGTACCGGCCGTGATCACATCATCAATAATCAGTACTCGGCCCTTCAGCTCCGCACCCACGATGGTGCCACCCTCGCCGTGATCCTTGGCTTCTTTACGGTTGTAAGCGAAGGGGACGTCGCGCTGGTGGCGCTGCGCCAGCGCACAGGCCGTTGCCGCAGCAAGTGGAATGCCTTTGTAGGCCGGCCCGAACAGCAGATCGAATTCGACACCCGAATCCACGATCGCATCGGCATAACAAGCCGCCAGCGCCGCCAGTGATGCCCCGCTGCTGAACCGCCCCGCGTTGAAAAAATAGGGGCTGATGCGGCCAGATTTAAGCGTAAACTCGCCAAAACACAGCGCGTTGCTGTCGATGGCCTGGGAAATAAACTGCTGCTGATACGGTTTGATGCTCATGAAAGGCGATGACTCACTGACAAAAACGTTGGCATATTGGCCGTATTGTACGCCCCGGAACTTCGTCGTCACAGCCACTGGCCCGCTTTATGCAGAGCAATATGTGGGAATATGAAACGAAAAAGCGGATTTTGGCGGTGTTTTTACGGACATTCACCGCTTGCAGATTGTTGTCCAATGGGTTTCATTGTAGTCTAACATGCTGTTTACAGTGGGAATTGCCGACCGGATACGGGCAAGATAACTACCCGCCCTGCCAGCGGCAAAGTACAACCTCCCTCTGCCATGACCGTAATTGGCGGACAGTTTCAATACACATAGCCTGGGCGACTTTGCCCACACCAGACGTACGAGAACCGCATGAGAATCATCAGCTTTTGCGCTGACAGCATCACTGATGCCGCCGAGAAAGGCTTTTTTGACTGGGTCGTGAAGCAGGATGCCGACATCATCTGCCTGCAGAACCTGGGCATTGCCGAGTACAAACTCCGCGACGACGTGTTCTTTCCCCGTGAATACAACCCCTACTTCTTCGATGCCGCCGATGGCAAGAGCAACGGCGTTGCCATCTACTGCCGTCAGCTCCCCAAAGCAATCATGACCGGGCTGGGCTTTCTCGATTTCGATATGGAAGGGCTCTACATTCAAGCCGACTTTGACAACATCAGCATCGGCAGCCTGTTGTCACCCTCCGTACCGGACGGCGATGCCGAGGCGCAAATTCGCAAGAACCAGTTTTTTGAGCAGTACTACAACCACCTGCACAAAGTGCGCAACAAGCGCCGCGATTTCATCATTTGCGGCAACTGGGGCATCGCCCACAAAAGCATCGATATTCAGGATGTGAAAGGCAATCACGGCGTTTCCGGCAGCCTGACCGAAGAGCAGCAGTGGATGGAACGCCTGTTCCACGACGAGCACTACGCCGACGCCTTCCGGCTGGTCAACAGCGATGCCGACGAGTTCAGCTACTGGCCCGACGGTGAGCCGGGTAAAAACGGCTGGCGGGTTGACTACCAGGTGGTATCAGAACGCCTGCAAAGCCGCGTTGAGCATGGCGCCATCTACAAGGTTCAGCAGTTCGGCAAGCACGCCCCGCTGATTATGGATTACGACTACGAACTGCCGGAGAGCGCCTTCTAAAAAGGCGCCCTCCGCTGGCTTACTCGACCAGCGCGGCCCGCTGTGCAGAGATCAGCTCAGCAATACCCTGCTCAGCCAAATCCATCATCGCATTCATCTCTGAGCGACTGAACGTCGCTCCTTCTGCAGTTCCCTGCACTTCAATCATGCCGCCACTTTCGTCCATCACCACGTTCATATCCGTCTCGGCACTGGAGTCTTCCAGATAATCCAGATCCAGCACGGGCTGCCCCTGATAGACGCCGACCGACACAGCAGCCACCATCTGTTTCAGCGGATCACCGTCAATCACGCCGCTGCGCTGCAGTGAACGGATGGCATCGACCATGGCCACACAAGCGCCGGTGATCGACGCGGTACGCGTGCCGCCATCGGCCTGAATAACATCGCAGTCCAGCGTAATGGTGTGTTCGCCGAGCAAGGTCAGATCGACAGCCGCGCGCAGCGAGCGGCCAATCAGTCGCTGAATTTCCTGCGTCCGTCCGGACTGCTTGCCTCTCGCCGCTTCTCGCGCCATACGAGACCCGGTAGAACGCGGCAGCATTCCGTATTCCGCCGTCACCCAACCTTGGCCCTTGCCGCGCAGAAACGGCGGCACACTGGCCTCAACCGAGGCGGTACACAGCACTTTGGTAGCGCCGGTTTCCACCAGTACCGAACCCTCAGCGTGACAGGTGTAATGGCGGGTAATACGGGTTTCGCGCTTTTCGTTACCGGCGCGACCGCTGGGTCGAACAACAGTCATAATCATCTCCTATGTCTCAGCCGCAAAGTATACCGGCTAGGGAGGGCCTGAAGCGAAGGCCGTTTACCGATACAATGGCTGTTCAACATGACGCTATTGAGCACTGAGGTTACCGTGACCATTTCCAGCATGACCGCCTTCGCCCACCGCCGCAGCGAACACCCCTGGGGCACCGCTATCTGGGAGCTGCGTTCGGTCAATCATCGCTACCTGGAGTTGTCATTCAAGCTACCTGAAGGCTGGCGGCAACTGGAACCCGAATTGCGCGACCGCCTGCGCAACGCCCTGCAACGCGGCAAAGTCGAGTGCTCATTGCGATTGAGCCTGCAGGATCAGAACCAACAACTGCAGCTCAATAAGACCCTTGCTCAGCAACTGCTGGACACCGCCCACCAGCTTCGCACCGATATCGCCCATGCCGCACCGATTGATGTGCTGGACATCATGCGCTGGCCTGGCGTCATGCAAAGCGGCGAACTGGATGGCGACACCATCACCAAAGACTTGCTGGCCGCCTTTGTCGACGCCCTCGACGACCAGCGCGCCAACCGCCAGCGCGAAGGCGACGAACTCGCGCTGCTCATTGAACAGCGCCTCAGCAGTATCAGCGAGATTGTCACCGACCTGCGTGCCCGCATGCCGGAGATCGTCAGCGGTCAGCGCGACAAACTGCGCAGCCGCCTGGCCGAACTGCAGGCTGAACTCGATGCGGAACGCCTAGAGCAGGAAATGGCACTGATCGCTCAAAAGGCCGATGTCGACGAAGAGCTGGACCGCCTCGACACCCACGTAAAAGAAGTGCGCCGCGTCCTCAAGAAAGGCGGCGCGGTCGGTCGACGCCTCGACTTCCTCATGCAGGAACTCAACCGCGAAGCCAACACCCTGTCCTCCAAAGCCGTCGTTGCCGAAAGCACCCAAGCCGCCGTTGAGCTGAAAGTGCTGATCGAACAGATGCGCGAGCAGATCCAGAATATTGAATGATATTCATTGGTGTTCGATGTTGTTCTTAATGGCATTATAAATCAAAGAGTTATGTAATTTTGATGGTCATAGCGTTCGTGTAAGTTCTGCCAAGTTTGGGTAGTGATGGGTAGTAGATTGGGGAGTATTTTCTCGCTATATTGTGTCGGCGAGATTGTACTCCCCAATTGTTTTGAGGCAGGAAGGTGGGCAAGCTACACGACAAGACCGTCAAGAAACTGATCAAAGAGAAGCCATCCGTGCGGCATGCCGATGGCAATGGTCTCTACCTCATGACCCCCAAGCGCGGTGACGCCTACTGGATGCTGCGCTACACCACCACAGCCACCAAGCTCCGGCGTGAATACACCATCGGGAAAGTAGAAGACTGGTCACTGGCAGATGCCCGCGACGAGGCTGCGAAGCTGAGGTTGGCGATTAAGCGGGAGGGGGCCGATCCGGTGCAGGAGCGGCAGAAGGTCAACCAGAACCCCTTCAAAACACTCAATGACCTTTACGCCGACTACTATGAGCTTCGCAAGCGCGAGATAGCGTCCCACCAGAAAGAGAAGAGCCTGTACGAGCGCGAGGTCGCCTGGCGCATCGGGAAGGTGGAGCTGGAAAAGATCCGGCCAGTGGATATCAGTGAAATTCTGCGCGACGTGGCCAATGGCTATGACGACAATAAGCCCCGCCCAACCCTCTCAAATGACTTGATGCGTCTGTTGAGGAATCTGTTTGATCATGGCATCAAACTGGACGTCACCAGGTTCAATCCGGCCTCGCCATTCCGTCCCAGGGACGCCGGCGGAGAGGAGAAGGCCGCCAACTACCCAATGAATGAAGACGAAGTCACCGAGTTCTTTACCAAACTTAGGGTGATTCCGGCGCAGTTCAGTCGAGAGAACTACTTGGCCTGCGCGTTGCTGATAGCGACTTGTACGAGAAAGATGGAGCTTTTGGCCGCGCCTTGGTCGGAATTCGATCTGGAGAACCGTATCTGGTACCTGCCCGAGGAAAGGACCAAAAAGAGAAGGGCCATCGATATCCCGTTGGCGGAACCCGCCGTGGAATGGTTGAATGAACTGAAAGTACGCTCCTGTGGGAGTGAGTGGGTCTTCCCAGCTCGCAGGATCAGCAAAAAAGCACGGACTCCGCACGTATGCGAGAATACGCTCAACCATGCGCTCAAGAAGCTCTTTGAGAAAAAGCTCTTCTCATTTGACAAGCGCCGCGTCCACGATCTTCGCGGCACGGCCCGTACGAAACTGGGTAAGATCGGCTTTGATGACAATCTGGCCCAACGCTGCCTGAATCAGCTGCCCGGCAACCGGACTGACCGGGTTTATAACAAGCATGCGTATTTTGAAGAACGAAAAGAGGCTCACGAGGCGCTCTGCGAGTGGCTGGCGCCCATCGTGAGAGGTGAAGTTAGTTCTGGAGAGTAAAAGGGGCCAAATCAAGCCCCTTGCTGTTCGATCCAAGCCAACAGATCCGATAGTCGCCACGCCACCGAGTTGCAGCCCAACTTGAGCCGTGCCGGAGCCACTCGCTTTCTTTCCAAAGTCCACCACTGCGTCCGACTGACACCCGTAATCGTTCGACGGTCCGACTCCCGAACCAGCCGCTCACACTGTCCAGAACGAGCCAGAAGCTTGGTGCGCACCTCTTCCGAAGGCGGACTGAAGGTTTTATCAATCATCCTCCTCTACCTCCGAATCACCAGTGGGAATAGTGGGAAACTGGGAAAGTCCATCTCCATCCGGTAGCGCTTCCCAATACGCCTTGATGCGATCAGGCCACAGGGCGAAAAAACGCTCCGATCGATCCCGCAGCTTGATTTTCATGGTGCCACGGCTCTGCTCATTGGTTTCCATGAAATCTCTCTGGATAAGCGGCTCAATTTCCCGAGTGTATCGACTACGAAGGCCAAGCTCCTTGATCAGAGTATTTTTGGGTATCAGCCACTGCGTCTCACCGGCCACTTTGCGTCGCAGACCAATTGCTCTTCCGTAATCCCCCCGCTCTATGTCAACAAGGCGGTGATTCCATTTGTAAATCGCATCGCGAAGGCGAGCCAAAATGCGGTGCTCCTCCGAATTGAAGATGTGACCTCGGCTCCGAAGCCAGGCTCCAACTGCTTGGTGTACCGCTCGAACTGACTCCGCTTCCGACCAGGGGAGTAGGTAGTTCCGGCAGGCTAGGCACAGAGCAGCGGTGATCAGTGCGAACCGCCTGATCACCCGGAGGACTTGCGAAGCCATATGAGAGGTCTTCCATTGGTCCGTCAACCGGGCGACCTCATTCTGGATATAGCCGGGCAAGTCATCCACATCTTCTGTGAGACGCTCAAGCCAGTGCCGGAACAGCGTGCCATGGTAGTGCCTGGTGCGGCTTTTCAACGCGTCCACGAACTCTTGGGGGCTGCTGAAGCCATGCACCTCGTCAAAGGCTCCAAATTTTCCAAAAACGGGGATCTCGACAAGACGATTCTCTTGGCCGGCTTTAACCGACTTTCCTATTTCCTGAAACACTTCCGACAGCCATACCTCACCAGTACTTAACGCCAGCGTTCGCCAGTGCGTTTGTTCAGCAAGATCCCCTGAGATATTCGCGCGCAGCTTACTGGCACCGGTCATTATGTGATACGTCGCCACATCGACATCTTCCGGCCGAGCCAGGCCAATCTCGTCCAACGCTAACAACATGTCGTTGTGCTCAGCAGCGACGGCTGCCAAGCCATTGGCAGTCGCTACCCAGTTCCTCACGAACGTTGGTGCTCCACAAACACTCGCGGCCACCTGCAGCAACGTCGTTTTCCCGGTGGAGCTATTACCAACCAAGTGAAAGGCCCCATTTTCAAGCTCCGCATGCTTTAGCAGGGGCGCCGCGAGTGCCACCCCGACGCTGAGGATCGCCAGCGGGTTGCCGCCACAGAGCTTCCCCACTTGATTCTGCCAGTCTTGAAGAGACCCGCTTTCCTGGAGCAACGGTGAGGTCGATAGCTGCCCTACAAAGTGGTGCTGCTCATCCGCCTGACCTGCCGTCCAGCTGCTCGTCGCGAAAATAGGCCCATGCCAGCCGCTGCGGTCGACGGTTGTGGCCGGAGGCGCCTTTGCCATTTCCTCCAGCAAATACCGCTGCAGTCGTGTCCAGCTAATATTGCCGGGTTCGAGGGGATAGCCGGTGTCCACCAACAGCTCTCGTATCTGACGAGCGTTATCACCGTTCAGAGTCCTCGCATACACCACCTCGCGCAGCAGGACGTTGTCCATATTTTTCCACTGCAGCAGCGCGCCGTGGCCGTGTTTTTTATTGGAGAGGCGGGTTCGGGCAACAACCTCTATCCACCCGCCAACCCTCTGCCACTCTTCAGAGCTGTAGCAGTACAGCCCTGAGTCTCTCAATTGATATTTCATTCGCGCCTCCGTCACAGCCGGTCTAGCCAGTCACGAACATCCTGAATCCGGAACCTGACGGCCCTTCCTTGCGGGCTTGGCTTTATGGGGGCAGGGAAACGACCGGCTTTCACGTACCGTCGAAGCGTGGCTTGCGAAAGCTGGGTGACGGCACAAACCTCTTCATAGGTGAGCAAACGCTCGTTCGTCTCGTTGAAATACTGTCGTTGCATAATCCACTCCTGATTCGTTGTTTAACGGTCAGGAGTGATTATGAATAGTCCTGAATTCACACCAGAACCGTGGAATTGGCCAATTTGGGCGCAAAGAGAAAAAGATATTAAAACACTGAATTTAAAGGATAAATTTTAGGGTTTAGGCGCTTTCTATGTGGCGGCCATCGGTTTTTGGATAAATTCTGGCGAAAATGTGAACAGTCTCCGCTAGCCGCCATCATCACGGCATCATTTTATGAAGCGGTAACTCCCGCTGACTTTCACATGTGAAAGTCAATGCTGGACGTGATCAAAACAGCCTCTCAAAAAGCCTTGTCGAGACCCTGTTATTTCACGGGACGTGCCTGCATCACACCGGTGCTCCAAAAGGTCTCTTCCAAGCCCCTTGTAAGTACCCCGAGGAAGTAACGCCACTGTATACCGGTGTTGTCACTGAGGTGGTAAGCCAGGGTCCCAAATAAATAATGGAACGCGGACCCTTCAGCCCATGCGAGCTATTTCATGGAGTGTGGGAGCGCAGCGGCAAAGTCCCAAATCAGGTAGTTACGTGGACAGGAATTGGAAAGGTCCCATGGCTTGAAGGAAGGAGTCTGCCTCCAACTCTGTCTTTTCGTCCGAAAAAGGCAAAAGCGCATGGCAGCTTCAAGCACTCAGTTGCTTACGATTGTTGGCAAATCCATAGCGAGGAGCCAGCCATGAGCAAACGAATGACCCACCAGGAAATCTGCGAAGAGTGGGAGGCGGTCAGCCGAGCCCAAAATGTGAACCACCAACGTGGTATCAAAGCCGCCATAACGCAATGCCGTCAGTTTCTGACGGCGATTCACCAGCAAGCGGACGTGGAGCAAGCGAGGTACCGCTATCTGGCGCAGCGGCTCTGTGATCACTTCTGGTCCCACAACGTCGCGCATCGTACCGACCAGACACCCGGCTATCCCGGGCACTTCGGCTGCCGCGTCCGACTCCGGAAAAGAAAGCTGGAGTTGTCCTGGTACTACAATCGCTTCGTCCAGCAGAAGAGCGGCGAGGGACGATCAGTGTTCAGTGAGTACATCCGCAAAGAAGGTCGGTTCCGCTATCACAAACCGGCCTTCACGCGGGCCCAGGATTGGGAGCAACCGCTCATCATGGAGACTGAGACCGGTTTTGAGATGTTGCGAAGGCTCAATGCCAACCAGGCGGAGCTTTGTCGAATCGTGCGGAAAAGCGAACGCCTCCTGAAAGATCTGGAGGAGCACCTCGGTGGACTGAAGGAGGCTGCCAGCGGGAGTGCAAGCCCCTCAAGCGAGGAGGGCTGTTGGCGGTAAAAGGCATGCCGCTCACACCGCAGGTGTTGATTGCGTGGGGCTATTGATGGGATCGCCCAGATTTCAGGTGGCTATATATGCCGTTCTTTGCTGGTCTATCCGGGTCAAATCGGTTGAATGCAGCGTGGTACCTCTATATATTGATCAGTCAATGTAGTGTAGGGCTGTTCCGCCCATGAGACCGTGCCGCCTGAGATAAGGTGGCAACACCATCGCCCATAGGAAGCGAAAACATGGCCGAGATGGAAGATCGCTGGTTATCCGTAGACGAAATAGGCAAGCACCTCGGTGTCAGCAATGACACCGTGTACCGCTGGATCGACAAGCACGCAATGCCCGCCCACCGCATGGGGCGGTTTTGGAAGTTCAAAAAAGTCGAAGTAGACGAGTGGGTCAAGGGCGGTGGCGCCGCCGAGACGAGCAAGGGTGAGCGTTCCGAATGACCCAAGGCCGGTATCGCATCTCCTTCACGTCCGGCAGCCTGTATCACCGCGAATCGGTGAAGCTGGCCGAGCTGTACCTGTCGCTCCGTGACTGGGATGAGGTGCGTGCTCAAGCGCTGCATGACAACCTGCTACAGGCCAGAACGGAAAGCACGGCAAAGCGCACCTGTAGAGAGGCGATTGCACGCCTGAAGACGTTGACCGAAAGCGAACTGACTTTCCTGGCCGAGGCAAACCACCAGGACCAGGCTCATCTTCTGTGGGTTGCCGTGTGCCGACTGTACCGCTTTATCGCGGACTTTGCGGTGGAAGTGCTACACGAACGGTTTGTCGCGATGAAGCTGGATCTCAGTTTTGAGGATTTCGATGCCTTCTATAACCGTAAATCGGAATGGCATGACGAACTGGATAATGCCAGCGCCTCAACGCGCGATAAATTGCGGCAGGTCCTGTTCAGAATGCTGCGGGAGGCAGGGTTGTTAGCTAAGGACAAAACCATAAACGCAGTTCTGCTAAGCCCCAGGCTGGTTGAGTTGCTGCGTCAGAACAATCCTGACGAGTTTTTCTACTTCCCAGTCTATGAATCCGATATCAGGGGGATGTCAGCTTGAGAAAGGACATTGCCAAAATGCCGATGCAGGAGCGACTACAGCACCTGTTCAGCGTGGTTTCCGGCCAGCGGTTCCTGAACAAACAGGGACTGGGTAATGAAGTGCCTTTCTTCATCTGCCCCTACCGGCCTGAAGAGGCGGTCGAGATGGAGCGTCTTCAGCGGCAGTTGGTTAACCGGCTAGAGCAGGCGGGCATCCGGATCCTGAGTATCAATCTGTACGACCTGGCCGTCGATATCTTGAAAGAAAGAGACATCTGGGAGCAGGTGTTGGAGCTCGAGCCCACGGTCTCAAAGGATCAACTGAAAGAACTGCTACAGGGAGTGCTGGACCCGGAAGCCCATTTGGTGCCCGCTATTGCGGCAAAACTCCAGTCCGTTGAGTTTGACGTGCTGTTTCTCTCAGGGGTGGGCGAGGTCTTCCCCTACATACGCTCCCACAACGTGCTCAACAACTTGCAGAGCACCGCCAAAGACCAGCCAACGGTGATGTTCTTCCCGGGCTCCTATACCCACTCGCTGGAAACCGGTGCATCTCTGGATCTGTTCGGCAGGCTGCATGACGACAAGTACTACCGTGCGTTCAACATCTTTCATTACGAAGCCTGAGCGGACGATACGATTCGAGGCGTAATCATTAAGGGAAAGTACAATGACATTGAAGAATATTTTTCTAAAGCCCGTTGACCGCCCCATTGAAGGCGTTATCAAAGCCGACGATGAAGCCAGTCTTCGCCTCGAAATTGAAGAATACGTACTGACCAACGAAGTCGAGAAACGCCTCGAAGAGTTCCTGGACGCCTACAATAACTACGAAGGGGCGAACGGGGTCTGGGTATCCGGCTTCTTCGGCTCAGGTAAGTCGCACCTCCTCAAGATGCTGGCCCTTCTGCTTGAAAACCGGGAGATGGACGGTGCTACTACCCTGGACCTGTTCCTTCCCAAGTGCAGTGAGAATGAAATTCTCCGGGGCGACCTGAAACGAGCTGTCTCAATTCCGGCGAAGAGCATTCTGTTCAACATCGACCAGAAAGCCGATGTCATCAGCAAAACCCAAATCGATGCGCTTCTGGCCGTGTTCGTTAAAGTCTTCGACGAAATGTGCGGCTACTACGGCAAACAAGGGCACATTGCCCAGTTTGAGCGCGATCTGGACGGCCGTGGCCTGTACGAACAGTTCAAAGCCGAGTACGAGGCCATCGCCGGTCGCCCCTGGCAGAAAGGCCGGGAGCAAGCCCTTCTGGAAGGCCCGAATATTGCCAAAGCCTACGCCGCTGTGACCGGTGGCGACCCGCAGTCGGCAGCGGGCATTCTGGACAAGTACCGCAGCGAATACCGCGTTTCAATTGAAGACTTCGCGGACAATGTGAACACCTATATCGAGAAGCAGGCAAAAGAGGGTGGCCACAAAGAGTTCCGCCTGAACTTCTTTGTGGACGAGGTCGGCCAGTACATTGCCGACAACACCAAGCTGATGACCAACCTGCAAACCATTGCCGAGAGCCTCGCCACCAAGTGCCGGGGGCGGGCCTGGATTATCGTCACCGCCCAGGAAGAAATGAAAAACGTGGTTGGCGAAATGGGCAAGCAGCAGGGCCACGACTTCTCGAAAATTCAGGCACGGTTCAATAACCGTATGAAGCTGTCCAGTGCGGACGTGGCGGAGGTCATCCAGAAGCGCCTGCTAACCAAGACCGAAGAAGGCGTCAATCAGCTGTCGGACGTCTATCACGCACAGGCGAACAACTTCAAAACCCTGTTTGACTTCGCGGATGGATCGGCCACCTACCGGAACTTCCGGGACAGGGACCACTTCATCCACAGCTACCCCTTCGTCCCCTACCAGTTCGCGCTGTTTCAATCGGCGATCCAGAACCTGTCGCAGCACAACGCCTTCGAGGGTAAACACAGTTCCGTCGGTGAGCGCTCCATGCTGGGTGTTTTCCAGCAGGTGGCCATCCACATCGGCAACCATGAGGTGGGCCAGCTGGCCACCTTTGACCTGATGTTTGAAGGCATCCGCTCTGCACTGAAATCACAAATACAGCGGGCGATTATTCAGGCCGAGAACCACCTCGATAATGCCTTCGCCATCCGGCTGCTGAAGGCCCTGTTCCTGGTCAAATATGTCAAGGAATTCAAGCCCACGGTGCGCAACCTTTGCGTGCTGATGCTGGATGCCTTCGATCAGGATCTGCCGGCACTTCGCACCAAGGTCGAAGAAGCCCTGAGCCTTCTGGAGCAACAGACCTACATACAGCGCAACGGCGACCAGTACGAGTACCTGACGGACGAGGAAAAGGACGTCGAGCAGGAGATCAAGAACACAGAGGTTGAGTCATCGGACGTTGCGGACGAGCTGGAAAAGATCGTTTTCGACTTTGTTATAAAACAGCGCAAAATCCGCTATGACGCCGGCTCCTCCCAAAACCAGGGGCAGGACTACTCCTATTCGCGCAAACTGGATGATCGTCTGCATGGGCGTGAATACGAGCTCTCGATCAATGTCATCAGCCCGTTCCACGAGCATACTGACAACGAGCAGATGCTACGCACAGCCTCGACCTACAAGGCGGACGAGCTGTTCGTGCTCATGCCGTCGGACGAGCGCCTGGTGCGCGATCTGCTCATGTTCAAGCGCACCGAGAAGTACATCAAGCAGAACATTTCCGTTACCCAGCAGGAAGCCGTTAAGCGGATCCTGAATGACAAGGGCTTTCAGAACCGTGAGCGCGAGGCCAGGCTCCGGCAGCAGGTTCAGACCCTCATTGGCAAGTCCAAGTTGCTCATTGGCGGCGCCGATGTGGAAGTGGCGAATGAGGACCCCCAGACCCGCATTATTCGGGGCTTCCATGAGCTGATTTCACGGGCTTACCCCAACCTCCGCATGTTGCGCGGCGTTTCCTACACGGAAAACGACATCAGCAATTGCCTCAACCGCACAGACGATGGCCTTTTCGGTAATGACGCCACGGCCCTGGCGGAATCCGAGCAGGAGGTGCTGGCATTCATTCAGAGCAACAATCGGGGCGGTGTCCGCACCACCCTCAAGAGCCTGCTGGAAAAGTTCGAACGCAAACCCTACGGCTGGTATTACGCCGCGATTCTCTGCACGCTGGCCAACCTTTGTGCCCGTGGCAAGGTGGAAGTTCGTCTCGACGGTAACATCCTGGAGGACAGCGGGTTGGAGCGCGCCCTGCGTAACACTCACGGCCACGGCAACGTGGTGCTGGAACCACAGATTGAGTTCACCGCCTCTCAGGTCCGAGCCCTCAAGTCGTTCTACGAGGACTTCTTCGACAGCCCGCCCCGCAGCAGCGAAGCCAAGGCCCTGGGTAAAGAGGCCGGCGAAGCCTTCCAGGACATGTACCACGACCTCGATCGGCGGATAGCGCAGGTCGATCAGTACCCGTTTCTCAATGCCTTGAAACCTGCCCTGGTGACGCTGAAAGAGGTCGCCGGAAAGCCCTACACCTGGCACCTGACGGAATTGGGCAAGCAGGAAGACCAGCTGCTGGACCTGAAAGAGGATGTCATCGACCCCATCCGCAAGTTTATGGGCGGTTCACAAAAAGACATCTACAACCAGGCTCGGTCCTTCCTGCAGAGCCAGGAGCCCAACTTCATCTATGTGTCCGGGGACGAGATCGAGCAGATCCGCACCATCCTGAACGACCCCAACTGCTACAAAGGGAATCGCATTCAGCAGCTCAAGGGCCAACTGGATAGCCTGCAGGAGCGCATCGACGAGAAAGTGCAGCAAACCCGAGCTCAGGCAGAAACCTCCCTGAAGACCATGCAGGAACGCATGCAAAGTATGGACGAATATCAGTCCCTGCCGGAACCACGCCAGGATGAGCTCAACAAACCGTTCCGGGATCTGGTCGACTACATCGGGCAGGAGCGCCTGATTGCCGTGATCAAGGACCGGACCCGGTACTTTGAAGAAGAGGGCTACCAGAAGCTGCTGGGCAAAATGGTGGCGCTGGCCAATCAGAAATCAGCACCGGCAGACGACCCCGATCAGCACCCAGGTAGCCAGAGTGAAGACCAAAGTGACGGGGGGACTCCCGAGGTCAAGGAATCGCCCGCCGACTATGTTCACACCCGCAACCTCCGTGTCGCGTTCGACAAGGCCTGGCTGGCCAACGAGGGGGATGTGGACCGCTATCTGAATGCCCTGCGCGAGGCCCTGCTGGTTGAAGTCCAGCAAGGGCGCAAGGTCCAGATCTAAGCGTGCCGAACCGTCTAATCGGTCAAAGTTGGGGATAGCCATGCACGAAGCCGAACAGGAAATCCAGGCGCTCATTCGCGGCGGCGAAAGCCTTGCCGTCGAGTTCAAGAGCGACGTCAAAAGCCTGCCGGACCGGGATCTGGTAGCTGCGGTGGTGGCCCTGGCCAACACCGAGGGCGGCGACCTGTTCCTGGGCGTTGAAGACGATGGCACCCCGACTGGGCTGCATGCCAATCATCGCAACCTCGCCGGCCTGCCCGCACTGATTGCCAATAAGACCATCCCTTCGCTGGCCGTGCGCGTTGAGGCCCTGGAACTGGAGGGGCAACCTATTGCCAGGATCCAGGTGCCCAAGTCCCGGCAGCTGGTGTCCACCTCGGATGGCCTGCTGCAACGTCGGCGCCTGAGAATGGACGGCACTCCGGAGGCCGTGCCCTTCTACCCCCATGAGTTTGTTCAGCGCCAGTCCAGTCTGGGGGTAACGGACCCCTCTGCCTTGCCGGTAGAAAATGTGGCGGTTGAGGACCTGGATCCGATTCAGCGCATCCGGATCCGCAACGCCATCAAGAAGTACGGCGGCGATCAGAGCCTGATGCCCCTGGCGGACGATGAGCTGGACGGCGCCCTGGGGCTGACTGTGAGCGTGGGAGGCATGCGCCGCCCCACGGTTGCAGGTCTGTTGCTGCTGGGGAGCGACATGCAGCTCCGGCAACACCTACCCTCCCACGAGGTAGCCTTCCAGGTGCTGCGCGGTACCGATGTCCTGGTCAATGAGTTCTACCGCAAACCAATGCTGGAGACCTTCGAAGAGGTCGAAGTGCTGTTCCGGGCCCGGGTGGAGGAAGAGGAGATTCAGGTCGGGCTGTTTCGCGTGCCCATCCCCAACTTCGACCGCCGGGCCTTCCGGGAAGCCTTTGTGAACGCCCTGGTTCACCGCGACTACAGCGCCCTGGGCGCCGTACACGTCAAACTGGACGACGACGGCCTGAGCATCAGCAACCCGGGTGGATTTGTGGAAGGCGTCAACCTGGACAACCTTCTGGTGGCCGACCCTCGCTCCCGTAACCCCTTGCTGGCTGACATTATCAAGCGCATCGGCCTTGCCGAACGCACTGGCCGGGGCATCGACCGGATCTTCGAGGGCATGCTCCGCTACGGGCGTACCGCCCCCGACTACTCCATGTCGTCCGCTCACACCGTCTCCGTGCGCATGAGCGCGGCGGACGCGGACGCCGAATTCCTGCGCATGATCGTCGAGCGCGAGGAACAGACCGGCGCCGCCATGCCAATCGACAGCCTGATTATCCTGTCCCGGCTGCGCAATGAGCGGCGTTTAAGAACGGCGGACCTGGCCAAATCCGTGCAAAAGCCCGAAACCGTGGTCCGGGGCACCCTGGAGAAACTGGTGGAGGCCGGCATGGTGGAAGCCCACGGCACCGGCAAGGGCCGCACCTACACCTTGAGCGCCAAGGTATACCGGGGAGCGGGGCAAAAGGCCGCCTATGTGCGCCAGGCAGGGTTTGATCCTATCCAGCAAGAGCAGATGGTCATGAGCTTTATTGATATGCACGGCAGCATCAAACGTGCTGACGTGGTTGAGCTGTGCCATATCAGCCCGGATCAAGCCTACAAGTTGTTGGCCAGATTGAAGAAAAGGGGAGAAATCGAGCAAATAGGCGAGCGTAAAGGAGCTATTTACAAGCGCGCGCGTTAATTTATGCGCTCGGCGTAAATATATACGCTCATTTATGCGTCAGCGTATATCGCTCGGTCACGATCAAAACCAAGGCATGAATCGATGGAAACCGCAAAACTCAGAAAATTCGCCCAGTTCGCCCGCCGCAGCCTGATTGAACAGGTCGGCGCCAAGCTAAAGCTGGTATTGGCCGAAGAAAGCCCCGCCCGGCGGGAAAGCCCATCGGCCATCAAAAAGCTGGAAGAGGCGATAGCCGAGCAGGGTAAAGAGCAGGTTGTCGAGCGGGTGGCGTATATCTGGTTTAACCGGCTCGTAGCCCTGCGGTTTATGGACGTGAACCGATATAACCGCATTGGCGTGGTCTCGCCCGCCGAGGGGCAGTTTCAACCCGAGATCCTGGCGGATGCCAAGATGGGCCATATCGATGAAGAGATGGTCGTGGAAAATACCCGAAAACGGGTCTTCGCCCTGCTCGATGGCAAAATGCCCAGCCAGGATCCCCAAGGGGAAGCCTATCGCTTACTGGTGGTAGCCGCCTGCAACTATTGGTACAGCGCCATGCCGTTCCTGTTCGAGCGCATCGACGACTACACCGAGCTACTGATGCCGGATGACCTGCTCTCGGGCAACTCTATTCTCGCCTACACCCGCGAGGCCATGACACCAGACGCCTGTAAGGATGTTGAGGTGATTGGCTGGCTGTACCAATTCTATATCTCTGAGAAAAAGGATCAGGTATTCGAGGCGCTGAAGAAGAATAAGAAAATCACACCGGCCAATATCCCCGCCGCCACCCAGCTTTTCACGCCGCACTGGATTGTGCGATACCTGGTGGATAACTCACTCGGCCGCTTGTGGATGCTTAACAGAGCAAATTCAGCCTTGGTGGACCAGATGGAGTATTACATACCTCCGGAGGAGACTGAGGCCGATTTTCTGAAAATCGAAGGCCCGGAAGAGCTCAAGGTTTGCGACCCAGCCTGCGGCTCCGGCCATATGCTGACCTATGCTTTTGATCTGCTCTACGCCATTTATGAAGAAGAAGGCTACGAGCCGTCCGAAATCCCTGAAAGGATTCTGACACACAACCTTTACGGTATTGAGCTGGATGAGCGCGCCGGTGAGCTAGCCGCCTTCGCTCTGACCATGAAAGCTCGAGCGCGTCAGCGGCGTTTTTTCAACAAAGGCATCAAGCCCAACATCTGCGTGTTGGAAAAAGTTAGCTTCACTCCAGATGAACTGGAAGAGTACATGAGCGCCGTGGGCCGCGACCTGTTCACCCAGGGCTTACGTGAAACCTTGCAACAATTCGAGGAGGCTGACAACTTCGGCTCCCTGATCTTGCCCAAGCTTACCAACGTGACTGACGTGCTGGCCGAGCTGGAGACAAAGAACCTGGGGAGCAACCTGTTCCTGGCCGACACGCACAGCAAAGTACTGAAAGTACTGCGCATGGCCGAAGCCTTGAGCCCGCGCTACGCCGTGGTCGTCGCCAACCCGCCCTATATGGGCGGCAAAGGTATGAATGGACGGCTTGGCGCCTGGGCCAAGGAGAACTACCCAAAGAGCAAGTCCGACCTGTTTGCCATGTTCATAGAACGTAATCTGGATATGGCGGTAACTGGCGGCGCTGTCGCCATGATCACGATGCAAAGCTGGATGTTTCTGTCTTCCTTTGAAGCTTTGCGCGGCCGCATTCTCAATCAACACACTATTTTGTCGATGGCCCATCTGGGCGCGCGGGCCTTTGACAGCATCGGTGGCGAGGTGGTCTCAACGACTGCTTTCGTGCTCGAAAACGCCCATAAGCCGCACTATCAAGGCGCGTTTCTCCGATTGGTCGATGGCAATTCGGAAGCTGAGAAGATGACCATGATGGCACATGCTATTGCGCAGGGGAGATCTGCATGACCAGCAACCCATATCACAAGCTTTGCAGGACCCTCAAGCGGTGTGTCTTTAAAGAATCAGGAGTCGAACATGGCAGATAAGTTAACGATTACGAGAGGTATAAACAAGAAACCGGTCTCAACCGAAGTGCTGGAGCAGAGTCTCGAAGCTTTGCAAAATTTAGAGGGCGAAGCCTTCACTGGATACCCACTGATTGCGACACCTGATGGCAAGTACTCGATTGATGCCACACTGGTGAGCCCCTCTAAAGGCATCGTGCTATTCGATCTGATAGAGGGACCAGAGGTCGGGGAATACACAGAGCGCCAGGATGATTTGGCAAACAAGATCGAGGCACGATTGAAATTGCATCGTGAACTGGTCAAAGGTCGTCAATTACGGGTACCACTTTGTGTTATTTCGTTCGCGCCTGGTATCGAGAATATCGAGTCGGTTGCAGTACCTGATTACCCTCTTGTCAATGAGCATGGCCTTGCTAACGTGTTGAATACGCTGGACTGGTCTGAAAGCAACGAGGATCTTTATCGGTTGACGTTGTCGGCCATCGAAAGCCTCAGCAGTATTCGGAAGAGCCGTTCCAAACGCGAGGTTCATCGGGCTGATTCACGTGGAGCGAAGCTCAAGCAGCTGGAGGATTCCATCGCGACGCTCGATCATCGTCAGAACAAAGCCGTCATCGAAACGGTAGATGGTGTTCAACGTATCCGGGGACTAGCTGGCTCAGGCAAGACAATCGTTTTGGCACTCAAGGCCGCTTATTTGCACACACAGTACCCGGACTGGCGTATTGCTGTAACCTTCCATACTCGCTCCCTCAAAGGGCAGTTCCGGCGCTTGATCAACAACTTTTGTATTGAGCAGAGCGGTGAGGAGCCGGACTGGACAAAAATACGAATCGTCAACGCATGGGGCGCGCCCGGGGGGGATGCCCGAGACGGTATTTACTACGAATATTGTCGGGCAACTGGGACTGAATTTCTCGACTTTAGAAGTGCATCCAACCGATTTGGCGGGAACGAACGCGCCTTCGATGGAGCTTGTCAGGCAGCATTGCAAAATGCTTCGGATGAAGCGTATCTCTACGATGCATTTCTCGTGGATGAAGCACAGGACTTTGCACCAAGCTTTCTAAAGCTTTGTTACTCAATGCTAAAGCCGCCAAAACGGTTGGTCTATGCGTATGACGAGCTTCAAAATCTTTCCGGAATTTCGCTTCCGCCGCCAGAGATTATTTTCGGAGATAATGAGCGTGGGCAACCATTGGTCACTTTCGGTGATGATCGAAGGCGAGACGTAATCCTGCAAAAATGCTATCGAAACTCACGCCCGGTTTTGGTATCCGCCCACGGCCTTGGATTCGGTATATACCGGAATGCTCCGCAAGATGCAGAGACCGGCTTGGTTCAAATGTTTGATTACCCAGCGCTATGGGAGGAAATTGGTTACAAAGTTAAGGATGGCCAACTGGCGAAAGGTCAGCATGTTGTATTGGAGCGCACTACAGAAACGAGCCCGAGGTTTCTGGAGGAGCAGTTTGATATTGATGATCTCGTCCAATTCATTAAATTCGAAGATGAATCGGCGCAGAATGCGTGGCTTGCTCAACAGGTTCAGCACAATCTGAATGAAGATGAGCTTCGCCATGACGACATCATCGTAATTCACCCGGATCCTCGGACTGCCCGTGGTCGTACTGGTCCCATCCGAAAACAGCTTTTTGAATCAGGCGTTCAGACTCACTTGGCGGGTGTGGATACCGATGCGGATGTTTTCTTCCGAACCGATACGCCATCCGTGACATTCACTGGAATATACCGTGCCAAAGGGAATGAGGGGGGTATGGTGTATGTCATTAATGCCCAGGATTGTAATGGTTCCGGACCAGGCCTGGCCAACCTTCGCAATCGCCTTTTTACCGCTATCACCCGAAGCAAAGCCTGGGTTCGTGTCATAGGGTACGGTCCCATGATGCAAGGCTTGATCGACGAATTTGGGGCCCTTAAGCAAAACAACTTCGTTCTAGATTTTACTTACCCCGACGACAATCTATTAAGTAAATTGCGCATCGTTCACCGCGACTTGTCCCCGCAAGAAAGAAAACGCCTTGAGCATAGAAAGAACCAGCTTGCCGACCTTCTGGGTGACCTAGAGAGCGGTGAGCTACACCCGGAAGACCTTGATGAGGCAACCCGCGAGAAGCTCCGAAAGTTGCTTGGGGGCGGTGAATGAGAGCACTGAACCCAAAAAGCATAAAAGAGGATCTTGATGGCCTGATTTCCGAGTTGATCGGCAAAGGGATTTGCGACGACGCAAATTTCTCTGCGGTTAGGTCATTTGGAAACCATGTGGACGTTACATTTAAAGGATCGGAGCATATTTCCATTGCTCTGGGCGATATCGAATATGCGGAAATTTACAACGAACTTGCAGAGAAACGTTCGTACAATATGAAACTTGTCGATGGCGCTCTTGTGCAATTAATGTATCGAGTAAAGAGCAATAGATTAATACAGCACCGGCTTTCATTTTATCCATCACCGAACTTACTTCCGTTTCAGGATGATCCTGAATCATACATGCGCGATGATCTGTTTCTTGAAATTATTCAGCGCAGAATAGTTCCGTTTCCCCTGCGTTTCGACTTTGATGAAAGAGATGGAGTACATGCTGATGTAACTCACCCCAAAAGCCATCTTACATTGGGTGATGTAAAAGGATGCCGGATCCCGATATCAGCGCCGTTAACACCTCGATGGTTCGTCGAATTCATTCTGAGAAACTTTTATCAGACAGATAATCATGATTTTGTGAGGGACTTACCACGTCACAGAATTAAGTTGCCAGCCTCTATCACTGAAAATGAGGAGAGCCTCATGCATATGGTCGTTCCGTATCAGGTGGCCCGGTGAAAGCTATGCTTTCTAAATTTCTGTTGCGGGACTTTTCCTCGCTTCAATCCCGGTATGCCATTGTCTTCGGCTGGGCACTGGAATCGCCGGTACTGGTGCAGATGAACCAACTTCCTGAGCACCATCGGCTAAAATCGGATGATCCCGACTTCTGGGCTGTGTGTTCAGGTCAGGATGGCGCCGGCGAGAAGGTTGATCGCGAGGTCGATTGGAAGGTAGTTGCGGAGGACTGGCAGAAAGTCAATCTGCCGGACCGAGGAGAAAGTTCGGAGCAAGATGATGAGTAACGATCAAACAACAAACGTCGAAAAAATTAAAGAGACGTATTTTTATCGCGCATCAGCGAAGGATTTTATGACGATCCCCGGAAGCCCTCTTGCATACTGGGTCGGAGAAGGTGTTCTGAAAACGTTCAATGAACCAGTCCTTAGCGATTTGATTCTTACGGAAGGTCAAAATAAAACAGCAAATAACGACAAGTACGTTCGCTTTATATGGGAGATTGATCGTAGAGCCGTTGGTAAAGGGTTAAAGTGGCTTATTTACTCGAAAGGCGGAGACTACAGAAAGTGGTTTGGGAATCTTCAGCATGTTGTTGATTGGTCCTCGTCTGCAAGACTTCATTATCGTAAAGACAGCTCATGTCGGATAATTTCTGAGAAATATTGGTACATAGATGGTGTCACATGGACGGATATTACCTCCGGCGGGACGGGGTTTAGATATCTACCTAAAGATACAACATTCGATATGTCAGGGCCGGCCGCATTTTTTGAGACCTCGGACGATATATACAAGTGTATTGGTCTTCTTAACTCAAACTATACGAAGTATCTTCTTCCCGTCCTCAATCCAACGCTTCATGCACAACTGAGAGATATCAAAGCGATTCCTAGGTTGCAATACGCCGTCTCCAACCCTCGTTGTGTTGAGGTTAGCAAGAGCTGCATTAGCTTGTCTGAATCGGATTGGGATTCTTTCGAGACTTCCTGGGACTTTATCAGCTTCCCGCTGCTCAATGCGGACTTCAGTGCGCCAACGCTGAAGGCTAGCTACCACACCCTCCGGGCTCACTGGCGCGAGATGACATTGGAAATGCAGCGTTTGGAGGAAGAGAACAACCGCATTTTTATCGAGGCCTACGGCCTTCAGAACGAGTTGACACCAGATGTACCGCTGGAGGAAGTCACTCTAACCTGCAACCCCCACTACCGATACGGCAACAACAAAAGTGAGGAAGAGTTGGAGGCGCTGCTTCTGGCCGACACTATGCGGGATCTGGTCTCTTACGCCGTGGGATGTATGTTTGGCCGCTATGCGCTGGACAAACCGGGGCTGATCCTGGCCAACCAGGGAGAGACCATCGAGGACTACCTGGAGCGGGTTCCGGAGCCGAGCTTCCCGGCGGACGATGACAATGTCATCCCCATGCTCGATGGCGACTGGTTCACCGACGACATCACCGAACGCTTCCGTGAATTCCTGCGCATCGCCTTTGGCGAAGAGCACTATGGGGAAAACCTCCGCTTTGTCGAGCAGGCACTAGGCAAGGACATCCGCAAGTACTTCCTGAAGGACTTCTACAACGACCACGTGCGCCGTTACAAGAAACGCCCCATTTACTGGTTGTTCTCCTCACCAAAGGGCTCATTCAACGCGCTGATCTACATGCACCGCTACCAGCCTCACACCGTGGGCACGGTGCTGGAGTATCTTCGGGATTTCAAAGACGAGAAGCTAAAAGCCCGAAAAAACCATCTGGAGGCCGTCAGTATCAGCGCCGGGGCCTCCCAAGGTGATAAGACCAAGGCCCTGAAAGAGATCGAGAAGATCAACAACATCCTAGCCGAGTTGGATGACTACGAGCGGGATGTGCTTTATCCCCTGGCTACCGAGCAGGTGGAAATCGAGCTCGATGACGGGGTGAAGGCCAATTATCCAAAATTTGGCGACGCCTTGAAGAAAATTCCAGGCTTGTCCTGAAGCAGTAAGGAGCTGTCGGCATGGCAGGTGAGTACGAAAAGGCCATTACTATCAAAGACGCGATTGATGCCATTAATCAGCGAGACTATCTGTTGCCGGCAATACAGCGGAAGTTCGTCTGGAGCAGCCATCAGATCTGCGTGCTGTTCGACTCCATCATGCGGGGTTACCCCATCAACACATTCATGATGTGGGAGATCAAGGATGATGGCATCAAGAACGACTACAAATTCTACGAGTTCCTGAAATCCTACTGCCAGCGTTTCAGTGAGGAAAACCCTCACGTTGCAACCAATGCGAGTTATAAGGATTTCAGGGCAGTTATCGATGGCCAGCAGCGTCTTACATCCCTCTACATTGGGCTTTGCGGTACATATGCGTACAAGAAGCCAAGAGTTTGGTGGCCTAGCACTCGCGACGACAAGGTGTTGCCGCCCCGCAAGCTGTATCTGGACCTAAAAGCACCACTGGAATCGGAAGACGATGAATCGCTGATGTATTACAACTTCCGATTCCTGACAGACCGGCAATATAAGGACTCATTGGCTGCAGAGACCCCGGCCCACCGCTGGCTTTGCATGCATGAAATACTCAGGTATCCACACCACGAAAGTAGCGATGATGTGCTTTTGGAGGTGGTAATGCCAGAGCTCGAGCGACGAGGACTCAGTACAAATACATTTGCCCGAAAGACATTGCTGAAAGTTTATGACGTGATCCGTTCCCAGCGGATCATTCACTACTTCAATGAGAACAGTCAGCAAATCGACCATGTTTTAGATGTATTTATCCGAACCAACAGCGGAGGCACTAAGCTGGACTTTTCTGACCTGCTGATGTCGATTGCCGTTGCCCACTGGGATGGAGATTTTCGGAAGGAACTTGACGACTTGACCCAGCACATCCATCAGAACACTGAGATGGGCTTCTACATAGAACGTGACTGGTTGTTGAAAACCTGCTTGATGCTCACGGAAGCCGATGTCCGTTTCAAAGTGAGAAATTTCAAGGGCGAGCAGGTTGCCCGAATCCAGCAAGAGTGGCCCGATATCAAAGAGTGTATTACCGAAACATTCCGCCTCGTGAGGCGGTTCGGTATTACGCCGCAGTCCCTGACCTCCAGAAACGCTGTTATTCCGATCTGTTACTACTTGTATAAAAAATGCTCTTCAGGAGAGCCACTCTTCAGAAAAATTAATAATCTAGCGAAATGCCATGAGCAACGTGCGGTAATCAGTCAGTGGTTTTACATGGCGCTGTTGAAAGGGGTCTTCGGTGGTCAAGCCGACTCCATTTTAAGCAGCATGAGGGATGTTCTGGAAAAACACCTCACCAACGATATCTTCCCGTTGCCCCCCATCATCGAGCGTTACAAAGCGACGAACAAGGATCTGCGTTTCGATGAAGAAACCCTCGATAAACTGCTGGAAACGCAGCACGGAGAGGGGCGCTGCCGCGCGTTACTGCATTTGCTGTTCCCAGAAATGAACGTTTCAGAGGTTTTTCACATTGATCACCTTCACCCGAGGGCATCCTTTGACAAGAAATTGTTAAATAAAGCTAGCTTCCTGCAGGATGACGAGCGGTTGATGGCGTTTTATCGTAATCCAGTCCACTGGAATGCGATCCCCAATCTTCACCTATTGAATCATTCGCAAAACCTTGCGAAGAAAGACCGCCCTTTGAAGGAATGGCTTTCTGACCAGAATGTGCACCTGACCCCTAGTGATCTGCTCATCGAGAATGTGGATCTGGAATTTACTTCATTCAAGGCGTTCTATCTGGCAAGGCGAGAAGCCCTAAAACAGCGCTTGATATCCCGAGTTTACATGTCCGCGCCGTTGGCGGCGGAGAGTGTGGCTGACAGTGAAGACGAAGAGCTGGAAGAGGTGGTCTCATGAGCAGCCAGATTCAAACGGCTCTGACGCGACTGTTTGATAAGCACCGGATCATTTTCTGGTACGACACCAAGCAAGAGCTGCGCGGTGATTTCGAGACGGTTTCCATCCCGCACGTGGAGAAGCTGGAAATCGCCAACAACGAGTACAGTCTGAAATATCGTGTTCTGCGGGAGTCACCCGACCAGAAGTTCCTTCTGTACAAAGAAGGACCGCAACCGGAGGATCTGGATAACTGGTTGCTGGATGTGCAGTTGGCCCACGGCGAGTTCCGGACTGACCAGGTGGCTATCTGGCTGTCCGAACTGGAGCTGGGCCTGGAGTTCGCCGAGGTGGCCCAGGCCCACGCGGAATTTTTCCAGGCGATCAAGCGCAAAGACGCTTTGAAGAAGTTGCTGAAATCGGACGACACTGCCGGCCAGCTGCGCCTGAAGATGCTGGCTGTCTGTGCCGGTAGCGAGCCGCGTATGGACTCGGTGGTGGAAACCCTGCTGCAGCAACTGGCGGAAGAGCGCGATGATGGCATCAGGCTGATCGAACGGTGCGGCTTGGATAGCTTCCTGTGGGAACAACTGACCCGTTTCTACGGCTACGAGGCCAGTGCCCCCAGCCTGCGAGACTTTGTGATCGAGCTGTTCAAGTCCTGCTACGCCATGGGTACCGATGGCGATGTCAAACTGACCGGCGACGCCCTGGTGTTCCTCAAACGCTGGAAAGACAGCCGGCAGTTCGAGCAGGGGTTTGAAACCCTGTCTGCCGAGTGTGCCGAGGTCCTGGGCATTGAGCAGGATCTCGGTAAGCGGGACTTCCGGGACCTGGTTGAGCTGGACTACTTCCGGCTAATCGACCAGAAGATTATCAGTGACCTAGTGCGGGCGGTGGTTGGCCGCACGGTCACCAGCGGCGATGTGGCATTGTGGGTACGGCAGCGGCGCCAGGGCCACTGGTACGGGGAGTTCCGCCACCTGTATGAGGCCATTGAGTTTGCGGCCCGTTTTGTCCAGAAGCTCGGTGAGTCTCGTCTCATCATGGACAGCCTCTCCGACGGTGTTCAGAGATACAGCCGCTCCTGGTATCAGTTGGATCAGCTCTACCGCAAGTTTACCTACCATGTGCGTATGTCCGGCCAGGCATCGTTAATGGGCGAGCTCAGTGAGCAGGTGGAGAACCTGTATTCCAACAACTATCTGCTCAAGCTGGGCGACGGCTTCCAGGTTCACGTGGACGCCGCGCCGCGCTGGGAGGCCTATCCGGTCGTTCAGCAAAAGGCCTTTTTCGAGCACTGGGTTCGCCCGTACCTGCGCAAGGACAAGCGGATCTGTGTGATCATTTCCGACGCCATGCGCTACGAGATTGGTGACGAGCTGCTGGGCCTTATCCGGCAGGAAGATCGCTACAGCGCGGAGCTCGAGCCGGCACTCTCGACCCTGCCCAGCTATACCCAGCTCGGTATGGCGGCGCTGCTGCCCAACAAGTCCTTGGTGATCGCCGACAACGATACCGGCACGGTACTGGTGGATGGCCAAAGCTCACAGGGCACGGTCAACCGTACCAAAATCCTGCAGGCCGCCCTGGATGGGCGGGGCCAGGCCGTCAAGGCGGAGGATTTTATGCAGCTCAACCGGGAAGACAGCCGTGAGCTGCTCAAAGGTAATGATGTGCTGTACATCTACCACAACCGCATCGATCACACCGGCGACAAGATGCATTCAGAGGGGCAGGCCTTTGAAGCCGCAGAACAAACCCTGGATGACCTGATTCGTCTGATCAAGAAGCTCACGGCGGCCAACGCCAATAACCTGCTGATCACCGCTGACCATGGCTTTATTTACCAGAACCGTGAGCTGGATGAGAGTGACTTCCTGGGCGACGCCGTTTCTGGCGATGATATTCGCTACCGGGACCGTCGGTTCGTGCTGGGTAAGGGGCTGTCCGCCTCTCCGGCGTTCCATCACTTCTCGTCCGAGCAGCTTGGGCTGGATGGCGATATGGAAGTGCAGATTCCCAAGTCCATCAACCGGCTGCGCCTTAAAGGCTCTGGCAGCCGCTTTGTGCATGGCGGCGCATCCCTTCAGGAGGTTGTGATTCCGGTCCTGAAGGTTAACAAGAAGCGCCAGAGTGATGTCAGCGCCGTTGAGGTGGACATCCTGCGTGGGGCCAGCTCGGTGATCACTTCCGGCCAACTGGCCGTCACCTTGTATCAGTCCGGACCGGTTACCGAGAAAGTACAGCCTCGCCACCTGCGGGCCGGAATTTACACCCAGTCAGGGGAACTGATCTCGGATAGTCACGAGCTGTCGTTCGACCTGACCTCGGAGAACCCCCGAGAGCGGGAGCTTCAGGTGCGCTTCGTGCTCAGCCGCAAGGCTGATGAGGCCAACGGCCAGGAGGTCTTCCTAAAGCTGGAAGAACAGCACGCCGGCACCTCCCACTACAAGGAATACAAGTCGCTCAGGTATTTGATGCGGCGGTCCTTTACCAGCGATTTTGATTTCTGAGGGTTATAGCCAATGAGCACGCTTGACCAAAAGATCAACGAGCACTTCCAAGGGTTGGTGGTGCGCAAAGACCTGGTGAAAACGGTCAAGGGCAACGCCATCGTCCCCTCATACGTGCTGGAGTATCTGCTCGGCCAGTACTGCGCCACCAACGACGAGGCCACCATTCAGACCGGGATTGAAACGGTCAAGGAGATTCTGGCCAAGCACTATGTCCACCGGAACGAAGCCGGGCTGGTGCGCTCGAATATCAAGGAGAAGGGGCGCTACAAGGTGATCGATAAGATCAGCGTGGCCCTGAATGAGAAAACGGACGCCTACGAGGCGCAGTTTTCCAGCCTGGGGATCAAGAAGGTATTGGTGGACTCGGGTACCGTGAAGGCCCACCCCAAACTGCTGGTAAGCGGCGTCTGGTGCATTGCGGACATCGAATACGTATTTTCTGAAGACCAGAACGTCAGCCCCTGGATTCTGTCCACCCTCAAGCCGATTCAGCTATCGCACTTCGACTATGACGCCTACGTTGCCGCGCGGCGGCAGTTCAGCACCGATGAGTGGATTGACCTGCTGATACAGAGTATCGGCTTTAACCCGGAGATGTTCGGACGGCGCAGCAAGCTGACCCAGCTGGTCCGCTTGATCCCGTTTTGCGAGCGGAACTATAACCTGATTGAACTTGGCCCCAAGGGGACGGGTAAATCCCACGTCTACTCTGAATTCTCGCCCCATGGGATCCTGGTATCCGGTGGTGAAGTCACCGTACCCAAGCTGTTTGTGAATAACTCCAGCGGCAAGATCGGCCTGGTGGGCTACTGGGACTGCGTAGCTTTTGATGAGTTTGCCGGCAAGCAAAAGCGCGTCGACAAGGCCCTGGTCGACATCATGAAGAACTACATGGCCAACAAGTCCTTCTCCCGGGGCGTGGAAACCCTGGGGGCCGAAGCGTCCATGGTGTTCGTGGGGAACACCCGGCATACCGTGCCTTACATGCTGAAGCATTCGGACCTGTTCGATGAGCTGCCGGACAAGTTCTACGATTCTGCCTTTCTGGACCGTATCCACTTCTACATCCCCGGGTGGGAGGTCGACATCATCCGGGGCGAGATGTTCTCTGACGGCTATGGCTTCGTGGTGGACTATCTTGCAGAAATCCTGCGCTCGATGCGGAACTACGATTATTCCGATCAGTACCGGGAGCACTTTACCCTCTCTTCGGATATCTCGACCCGTGACCGGGACGGTGTCAACAAGACCTTTTCCGGCTTGATGAAGATCCTGTTCCCCCAGGGCGGAGCAACCAGGGATGAGGTTGAAGAAGTGCTGCGTTTTGCCATCGAGGGGCGCAAGCGGGTCAAGGACCAGTTACAGCGGATTGACACCACCTACGGCGAAGTCCGATTTTCTTATCAGGATCAACAAGGCCAGGAAATACTGGTCACGACACTTGAGGAAGAAGAGTACCCGGGTTACTACCACCAGACGGTGTCCACCCCTGATGACGGGGGGGTAGACCCTGAGCCAGCAGCAGACGTTAAAGTTGGCGAGCCCAAAGAGCCCCGCGCCTCTAAACCCGTACTGGAGGAAAAGCACCTGACCTTCCAGGAAAATCAAAAAGGCATCTCATTCGACGGTTTGTTTGGCGCATACCTGAAAGGAGCCAGCAAGATCACCGTTACAGATCCCTACATCCGGCTTTTTTACCAGATCCGAAATTTCATGGAGTTTCTCGAAGCCATCGTGAAGAACAAGGCCGAGGAAGATGAAGTGGCGGTTCACCTCGTCACCGTCCGGGACGAGTTCAAGGGTGATCTGCAAGACGAGAGTTTTGAAAAAATCCAGGAATCCGCTCGCACCGTGGGCATCGACTTCACTTGGGAGTTTGATGAAAGCGGCACCATTCACGCCCGTCATATCGTTACGGACCACGGCTGGAAGATATCGCTGGATCGGGGGCTGGACATCTTTCAGCACTACGAGATGAATGAAGCCTTCGCGTTTGCCAACCGGTTGCAGCAGTTTCGGTCGAGCAAGGCCTTTGAGGTGACGTTTATCAGGCAAGAACAAAAAGATTAGGGGGGACGAGATGAGCGGCGAGGTAAAGAGAATAGAATCGATCAAAGACATGGCGGTCTTTCAGGACTTTCGATGGGCTTCATCTGTAAGGGATGAGGGCAATAATGTTGCTGAATTTAGAAAGATCAACATTTTATATGGCCGAAACTACTCCGGGAAAACAACTTTATCACGGATTTTTAGGGCTCTCGAAACCGGTTCAGTCTCCGAAAAATATAGCTCGCCTGAATTTCAGCTATCTTTCAATGG